>Ga0315286_10004021_pt1 | contig 14032 bp, 10 predicted proteins | sample YL17G10_0_MG_FD_205038 | JGI IMG/M metagenome (GOLD analysis project Ga0315286, IMG submission 205038) | Sediment microbial communities from Yellowstone Lake, YNP, Wyoming, USA - YL17G10_0 | ecosystem: Environmental > Aquatic > Freshwater > Lake > Sediment | place: USA: Wyoming | collected... | reverse complement strand
CAACACCAGCCGGGGACCGCTGATCGACGAGCCGTCATTGGCGGAGGCGCTGAATCGCGGACGCATCGCGGGCGCCGGCCTGGATGTCCTGTGCGAGGAGCCGCCGTCGCCCGGCAACCCGTTGCTGCACGCGAGGAATTGCACGATCACGCCGCACATCGCCTGGGCGACGAAGGCGGCGCGGCAACGTCTGATGGACATCGCCGTATCCAACGTTCGAGCTTTTCTCCAGGGGAATCCTCAGAATGTCGTGAGTTGACGTTAGATCTGGAAAAGGACAAATGCCATGCACGCTCTCTTCTTCCTGTTGGTTTGCCTTTCTTCCGTTTCGTCGGGCGAGACCCCGAGGGTCGAGTCGGCGAAGCCCACGTCGCCGCAGGGCGTCGTATTCCAACACGTGATGGTCTATCACGAGCCGGGCCGCTTCGGCGGCTGGCCGGCCAATCATGGAATCTGGTCCTGGGGCACCGAGATCCTCGTGGGCTTCAGCGCGGGCGTCTACAAGGACCTTGGCCCTAATCTTCATGCGATTGACCGGGACAAGCCCGAAGAACACCTGTTGGCGCGAAGCCGCGACGGCGGGCTGACCTGGCAGATCGAGGACCCCTCCGTGAAGGGGGCACTCGTCCCGGCGGGCAAGGCCCTGCACGGGGTCGCACCGTCGGGACTGGAGGAGAAATCATGGCGCGACTGTCCCGGTGGGATTGACTTCACTGACCCCGGCTTCGCCATGACCATCCGCATGTCGGACAAGGACACCGGCATGTCACGATTCTACTACTCGACGGATCGTGGGCACAACTGGGAAGGGCCGTTCCGCTTGCCGCTCTTCGGCCAAAAGGGGATCGCCGCCCGAACGGACTATCTCGTCAACGGCAAGCACGATTGCACGCTCTTTCTGACCGCCGCGAAGCAGAACAATGAAGAAGGCCGCGTGCTTTGCGTGCGCACGACCGACGGCGGCAAGACGTGGGCGTTCGCATCGTACATCGGCCCGGAGCCGGCCGGCTACGCCATCATGCCTTCCACGGTGCGTCTGTCACCGACCGAGATTCTGACCACGATCCGCTGCCGCGACAAGACGGAAAGCTGGATCGATGCCTACCTCTCACGGGATAATGGCAAGTCGTGGAGCTATCTCAATCGCCCGGTCCCTGACACCGGCGAGGGCAACCCGCCGGCGTTGATCCGACTGCACGATGGCCGGCTGTGCCTGACCTATGGCTACCGCGCGGCGCCCTGGGGGATTTGCGCCCGCCTGAGCGACGACGGTGGCCGTACCTGGACCGACCCGATTGCACTGCGAGAGGACGGCGGCGGCCGCGATATCGGCTACCCGCGCAGCGTCGAGCGGCCGGATGGCAAGGTCGTCACCGTTTACTACTTCTGGGACCAAAAAGCTGGTCCGGAACGTTACATCGCCGCCACTATCTGGGATCCCGACAAGGCGCCGAGGAAATCCGCGGGAGCCATGAAGACGGCCGTATCCGTCCAGCGCGTCTTCGGCACCGAGCATCCGGGCGGACGCTACAAACACCCGGCCTCCATCACGCAACTGGCCAACGGCGACCTGTTCCTGGCGTATTACACCGGCTCGGGTGAGTACGCGACAGACACCGCTGTGTACGGCGCCCGTTTGCCCAAAGGGCAGACCCGGTGGACCACACCGGCGCCCATCGCCGACACGCCCTTTCGCTCCGAGGGCAATCCTGTGGTCTGGCAGGCCCCCGACGGCATGGTGTGGCTGTTCTATGTCATTCGCTACGGTCAGACCTGGTCCACGTCGCTCATTCAGGCCAAGATTTCCCGCGATGCGGCCGAGACCTGGTCCGATCCAATGCTTGTAACCATGACGGAAGGGATGATGGTCCGCGGCCGTCCGCTCGCTCTGGCCAACGGGGACATCCTGTTGCCGGCGTACCACGAGACAGGCCACGATACGGAAGCGGTTGGCCCCGACAGTTGTTCGCTCTTCTTCCGCTGGGACGCCCGGCTCCGCACCTGGACCGAAACGAACCGCATCCGCTCGCGAATCGGCAACATTCAACCGGCCGTGGCCCCGATCACGAACGACGATCTCGTCTGCTACTGCCGGCGCGGCGGCGATTATTCCGGCCGGCCCGATGGACGCATCGTTCGCGCCGAGTCGCACGACGGCGGACGCACCTGGGGCGAGGGAAAGGAGACCGAGTTCCCCAACCCCAACGCCGCCGTCGAGTTCCTGCGTCTGCGGAGCGGAAACTTCCTGCTGATCTTCAACGACTCTGTAAAGGACCGCGCGCCACTGACGGCGGCCCTCTCGACCGACGGCGACAAGACCTACCCATACCGCCGCCATCTGGTCGAAGGCCCCGGCGACTACGCCTATCCCTACGCCATCCAGACCGACGACGGGAAGATCCATCTGGTCTTCACTTCGGACGAGCGAACGACGATCTACCATGCCGTCTTCGAGGAAGCCGACGTGCTCGGCCATCGGGCCGATGCGCCGCGATGAGCCGCGAGCCGGCCGATCGGATCGCAGCGGTTGACATTGCTCGGGCCCACGAGCACAATGCACATCCACGAACGGGTCGTTGGAGCGGCCCGTGTGATATTTCCGTCGCGTCGGAGAACTGAGCCATGCTGTCTTCATTGTGCTGCGTGATGGTTCTGTTGCTTGCCACCGAGACCGGACCGCGCTTGAGCGATGCGGAGTTCTTCACTGCAATGGACCCGGGGCGGGCGGAGACGGCCTCGGTCCAGACCACCGCACAGCAGCAGGACTGGCCGGCCGCACGCAAGGCCTATGCCGCCGTATTCCGCACCCGGCAGTCGCCACGGTGGTTTGCCGGGCCCCGAGAGAAAGGGGCCACCAAGCCCAAGCCGACCGCCGGACGGCTTGATGCGACCTATGCCGACAAACTGCTTACGCACCAGTGGCTCTGGCAGCAGGATTGGTTCGATCTGGGTCCCGATATCGACTGGGCCTCGAACCAGATGAACCAGGGCGAATCGGCCACCGTCGAGTGGAATGCTTCGCTCAACCGTCATTTCCATTTCCGCCCACTGGCCGAGGCCTACCGGCAGACCGGCCAGGAGAAGTATGCGGCCGAGATCGTGGCCCAGATGCTCGACTGGATCGAAGACTGCCCGGTGCTCACGGACCAGTCGGGCAATTCGCCCTACCACCACGCCTGGGAGACACTCAATACGGCCTGCCGGGCCGGCGACACCTGGCCCAACGCCCTGTACGCGATCCTGCCGTCGCAGGCCCTCACCGACGACGCTCTTACGACCATCGTCAAGTCGCTCGTGGAGCACGCCCGGCACCTCGACCGCTGGCCCACGCGCAGCGGCAACTGGCTCACGGCCGAGTCGAAGGCCCTGTTTATCCTCGGCACGCTGCTGCCCGAGTTCCGGGAGGCGAAGGTCTGGCGCGGGCACGGCATCGAGCGGCTCTACCGGCAGCTTCATACCGACGTCTATCCCGACGGCCTGGAGATCGAGTTGGCCCTGGGCTACAACAATTGGGTGCTGCAGAACCTCGGTGAGGTGATCGAGCTGGCGAGACTCAACGGTCTCGCGGACGAGTTGCCAGGCGACTGGCTCCAGCGTATGGAGCAGATGTACAACTACCAAGCCTACGCCTGTATGCCCAACGGCCAGGCGGCCGGCCTGAACGACTCGGGCGATGCCTCGCCCGCCGCGCTGCTCAGGGCCGGCTGTGGCTACTTTCTCCATCGCGACGACTGGCTTTGGGTGGCCACCGGCGGCAAGGAGGGCAGGCGACCTGAGAAGACCTCGGCGGCCTTCCCGTATTCGGGCCACTACGTGATGCGCTCCGGCTGGGACCGGGACGCCCGCTGGCTGCTGCTGGACGCCGGCCCCTTCGGCTCCGGCCACCAGCACGAGGACAAGCTGCACCTGATCGCCTATGCCTATGGACGGCCCTTACTGCTCGACGCGGGCAATTACATGTACGACCATTCCTGCTGGCGGCGCTACGTGCTCTCGACCCGCGGCCACAACACGATCCGCGTCAACGGCGAGGACCAGAACCGCCGGGCCGACCGCCCCACGTGGGTCTTGCCTGAGCCATTCCAACCGCTGGACAACCTCTGGGCCACGGACGATGCGTTCGACTTCGTCACAGGCCGGTACACCTCGGGCTATGGGGCCAAGCGAGCGATCCGGGTGGCGCACACCCGCGCCGTCGTGTTCATCAAACCCGATTACTGGGTCGTCGTCGATACCCTCCAGCCGCCCGACGACAAGGAGTATTCTTACGAGTCGTTTTTTCACCTCAACGCCGACACGGCGGAGGTGGACCCGAAGACCGCCGCGGTGGTCACGCGAAACGCTAAGGAGGCCAACCTCGTGGTCTGGCCCGTGGCAGCCGCCCCGACGCGCAGCCCGGACGCGCAGCGGCCCTTCGGCCTGGGGGCGGGCAAGCTCGATGTGGCATTGGTCAAGGGGATCAAGGACGAGCCGGTCCAGGGTTGGGCCAACGGACCATGGCGACCGGTGCCCACGGCGGTAGTCACGGGGAAGGGTTCGGGCACGATCTGCATGGCGACGGTGCTCTATCCGCTTGCACCCGGTGCGGCGTGCCCGATCCAGTCGGTCGCGTTGCTTCCCGTCACAACCGATGGCAAATCAGACAGCGCAGTGGCCCTTCGCCTGTGCTTTGCCAGCGGCGATGAACATACCGTACTCGTGGCGGACCGCCCCGGCGCACACCGCCAGTGTGACGGCATCGCCACCAACGCGCAGCTCTTCGGCCGCCTCCGGACGGCAGGCCAAGTGCGGACCTTCCAGCACCCCTGACCGCCCCAGTGAATGCCAACGGCCGCGTTCCTGCCACCGCCACACTGTGCTTGAATGCCGGCTGCCGCTGTGGTAGGCTGGCGGTCTAAATTTGCGGGGGCATATGTGATGGGGGGACAGTGGCAATCTGGTTGAAGGTGCAGAACATCGAACTATGACAGTGAAACAGCCGCTTCAGCGGTGTCTGATCATCTTGCTGCTACTCGTTCAGGTGTCATGGGCCCAAGCCCCGTGGCCCCAGTTTCGCGGACCGTGGGGCAACGGCCTCGCTTCGCTGCCAGGCGCGGAACCGCTTGGCCTGCCGATCCATTGGAGCGAGAAGGAAAACGTCAAATGGAAGACGCCCATCCCCTACCGGGGCTGGTCCACTCCTGGGGTGATGGATGGTCAGGTGTGGCTGACGACGGCGACCCCGGACGGTCACGACTTCTTCGTGATTTGCGTCAATGCCGACTCCGGCGAAATCCGCTGCAATGAGAAGCTGTTCCATGCCGACCATCCCGAACCCCTGGGTAATCCACTCAACTGCTACGCTTCGCCTTCGCCGGTCCTCGAACCCGGCCGCGTGTACGTGCACTTCGGGAGCTACGGAACGGCCGCACTGGACACGAAAACCGGCGAAGTGCTGTGGAAGCGATCCGATCTGCCCTGCCGGCACTATCGCGGCCCAGGCTCTTCCCTCCTTTTGTTCGAGAACCTCCTCATCCTGACCATGGATGGTGTGGATGTTCAGTACCTGGTTGCACTCGACAAGGATACGGGACGGACGATCTGGAAAACCGACCGGACGGCCCAGTGGGACGATCTTGACGCCGACGGAAAGCCAAAGGACGAAGGAGACCTGCGGAAGGCCTACTCCACGCCGCTCATTGTCACCGTCGGCGGCAGCAGGCAGATGCTCAGCGTGGGGGCCAAGGCCCTTTATGGCTACGATCCCGTGAGCGGGCGCGAGCTTTGGAAGGTCCGCACGCCCGCCTTTTCCGGCGCCGCAAGCCCGGTCTACGGCCGTGGGATCGCCTACATGATCACCGGATTCGGCAAGACGGAGCTGCTCGCCGTTCACGCCGACGGCCGGGGAGACATCGCCGGCACGAACGTCGCCTGGAAGACCGCGAGCATGGTGCCGCAAACACCGTCCCCGGTCCTTGTGGACGACCTGTTCTTCATGGTCAACGACTCAGGGATCGTTACGTGCCTGGAAGCCGCATCCGGCAAGCAGGTCTGGAGGGAACGCCTCGGAGGGAACTACGCCGCTTCATTGCTCTACGCGGATGGACACGTCTATTGCTTCAGCCGGGAGGGTACGACGACGGTCCTCAAGGCGGCACGGGACTATGAGGTCCTGGCGACGAACGTACTCGAATCCGGCTTCATGGCCTCCGCGGCTGTTTCAGGAAGAACGCTCTTCCTGAGGACGAAGGAGCACCTCTACCGGATCGAATCCAGCCGATAGCCCCGCAGACGGATCAAGAGGAAGTGGTGCGGCGTTCCTATGGCTCTTTTACTCAACGGCCCGCATGAACGCGATGCGGCATCCCAGAAATCGGGCGATGGAGATTGCAGATCGGTTTGCCGGAACCGGGCCCTGCAAGGATCTGCTGGACAACGGCGGGATGTCCGTACAAGATATCGTGATAGCTGCCGCACGTGCTGCGGCGATAAAAACCATATGAGCTGGAGAATGTCGTGGACTGCTTTGGAATCGCGCGCGGGCTGTTGAGAGAATTCAAAGGCGACGCCTATCTATCGGGTAATCACGTACTGAAGGACATTGGCGGCTTCGTGACTTCCGCCGGTACACGTGCCGTGCTGATCTGCACGGAGTTCCCCGGCGTTGAGGGCTATCTCGATACGATCCGACGCTCCGTCGCACGGGCGGGCGTCACCATCGTGGCGGATATCCGGGGGGCCGGACCGAATGCACCACGGGAAGATGTGCTTCGGATCACCGGCGAGCTCAAACGGACAAATCCCGATGTGATCGTCAGCTTGGGCGGCGGCAGCACGATCGACGCGGCCAAAGCCGCCGAGGTCCTGCGCACGCTGGGTGGCGCAGTCGACGATTACTTTGGGACGGGTCTGGTCACGAAGAAAGTCCAGGAAACCGGCAAGAGGTTGACGCCGCACGTCGCCATCCAGACCGCCGCCAGTTCCGGGGCCCATCTGACGAAGTACTCGAATATCACCGACCTGAAGACCGGACAGAAGAAGCTGATTGTGGATGAGGCCATCGTGCCCACCCATCCTGTGTTCGATTACACGGCGACCCACAACGCTCCGCCCGCCTTGACCACCGATGGGGCCATGGACGGCCTGGCCCACATTCTGGAGGTCTTCTACGGGGCCGTCGGCAAACCCCACTACGACCGGCTCACCCGGATTGCGCAGGCTGGAATCTCGCTGATCGTCACGTACCTGCCCAAAGTCAATGCCAATCCCGGAGACACGATGGCGCGCGAAGCCCTGTGCCTGGCAACCGATTTAGGCGCATACGCGATCATGCTGGGCGGCACCAACGGCGGACATCTCACCAGTTTCTCGCTGGTTGACATCTTGAGCCATGGCCGGGCCTGCGCCCTGGTGAATCCGTACTACACGGTGTTCTTCGCACCGGCGATCGAGAATCCGCTTCGCACGATAGGGGGAATATTCAAAGATGCCGGCTACATCTCGCAAGACCTGACGATCCTCCACGGCCGGGACCTGGGGATCGCCGTCGCCAACGGGATGTTCGCCTTCGCCAAAGCGATCGACTTTCCCACCACGCTCGGCGAAGTGAAGGGCTTCACGCGAGGCCACATCGACCGCGCCCTGACGGCCGCCAAGAATCCCCAGCTCAAGATGAAGCTCGAGAACATGCCCATCCCCCTGACCGCCGACAGGATCGACGGCACGATGGGCCCAATCCTGGAGGCCGCAGCCACCGGCGATCTGGCCCTCATCCGAAACGTATAGGCTTTCTCTGTCAGACCCGTCGAGGCTGCAATCTTGGGGACGCTGCCCCCAACCGCCCCCGGCATTTGCCGCCTTGGACCAATAGCATGATCCACAAGGGAATCAACGTTCCGCCAGTCCGCTTGATGTAGCCCAGCCGCCCCCGGCTGGGGTCAAACACCGCCGAGGGCGGCCAAGCGGGGTTGGCAGTGGTCGAATGTCATGTGCATCCTGCGTCGTTGCGCGATGGGGGCCAAGCCGGGCGACAGCGGTAGGGTGGGCTCCGCCCACCATTCCCTCTACCATGAGAAAGGAGTACGATTTCGCGAAGATGAAAGGCCGGAAGGACCCTTACGCCAAGCGGCTCAAGAAGCAGGTCACCTTGCGTCCGGGCCTGGATGGGATCGAGCTCTACCTCCGCGAATGCGCCCAGACCGGAAACCGAGGTGAGAAGTGACAACGTGCAAGCGACAAGCAAGAGACCCATAATCCGACTTGTCACCTGTCACATGTCCCTTATCCCTTTTGTGCCCCTCTCCGGGGCCTCCTGAGCCTGGCACAGGCAGTCCGTAGGGTGGGTTCTTAACCCACGCGTTTCCTCCATTCGCCAAATAAGTAAGGCGTCCCCAGAATTCCTGTCAACGCTTCACCCACACGGTTGCCCGCATCGGCGCATGACTCGGGGTCAAGATAGTTCGCTATTCCTTTCTTGTGCGGCTCTTTCATCCGCGACTCTCTGCCGGCTTTGACCGGCGCTTTCAAGGCGTCCCCAGAATTCCGCCCCGGAATTCCCCGGAATTCCACCAATGTTTTTATAATTTGAGGACTCCATATAATAGCACTAACTTAAGCAGATTTCAACTACCCAATAGAGAAAGGCTCTTCTTTGTAAAAGTATTCATTTTCACCGGTACGCACTATCTTACACCCATCAAAAGTCTCAACGCCATTTCTGTAAAAAAAGAATATGGCTCGAAGTCCATGCTTACTTTCGGCTAACGTGATTGGCTCTACCCTAATATCGTGGAACTTTTCCACATAGCCCTTGGAATTTGAAAAGAAACCGATCACCCTATTAGCTACTGCTTGAACTGTGCCTACCTCCCATCCGTTCTGGAGTGTCCAAACGTCAAAAGAAGGAGGATTTGCGACCGCAAGCAACTTTTCTAAGAGGTCCTTTCTCCTAGTTATTTTTTGAGAGTTTAGCTGTGACAACAGCAAAGTGGCAAAACTACTCCAATCGTCGTTGATAATAGGTTCAACTACTACAGTCTTACATGGGGGAGATAAGAAACTCAATGATGGTGCTTCTTCCCTCATAAGTTCTTTGGCATCACTGATAATTCCTTCCGCCAACTTTTTGCCTTCTTCCAATAAATCTGAAGATATCACAATAGATTTAAAATCAAGGGATGCCATATTTATTTCCTCGCTGTATAACAATTATTCATCGTTAAACAAATCCAACAAGATAGCTACCCATAGACGATTTCGCGTGAATTCCGGGGACATCTTCGAATTCGGGGGACACCATACTTATTTCGGCCTTGAATTGAGTATGGTGTCCCTAGATACGTCCAGATACGTCATAATGACCATCTTTAAGTTTCTGCCAATCTATTGCATGATGACATTTTGGACATTTGGGACCAGTGCCCCCTAAAAAACTATGAACTCCACTAATCATCTCAACAATTTGCATCTCATCTGTTTTCATTTGTTTGCTATGGCAATGAGGGCAGCAAAACATAGGGGAGCGACCTCTGCTCATTGATAATGCAAGTGATTTAGCTTCCTTTATTCTTTTCTTTTCCTCCTCTCTACCAACAGACAAATCGAATAGTACAGAAGCACTCGCACAAACAATGAAACCAATCTCGCCAAAGGCAAGTGCAAGCTTCATCACTCCAGATGTATCCATCGAGAGTATTTTTGTAATGATACCGAGGATCGATCCCAAGCCTCCGCCTGCGATAGCTCCCATGAAAACAAACGTACCAAAGGCACCTATGTCAGCAGACGAATCTGTACAAACTAGGTAAATTCCGGTCAGTGCACCTAACACAACGCCCACCACGAGTCCTCCACCCAGACCTATGCCCATTAAATCTTTGGCGTGAGGAAAAACATAGTAACCAAGCAACCCTATAAGTGAGCCAATAATGGAACCAAATAGTCCACCAAGGAAAACAGTTAGGCCTGGTGATCGTTCAAATTTGATTCGACCTGAGCTTTTCGATAAACTGGCTAACATAAAAAATAGCAGCGCAAAAATAATACCCAATAATGTCCAACTCGGCATATGTGCCCCCTTCTTACTTTGGGTAACTATAACACCACCAGCACTAAAGAAACCTCCAAGGAAGAGGAATCCAAGAGATATAAGAATTTTCTGAACACGTGTGTAGTCGTAATAATTCATGAATAAATACCTCCAAAATCCTATGTCCATAAAAAGAAATTTTGTGAAATTCCGGAAATTCCGGGGACGCCTTACTTATTTCAGTCGTTCGTCCGCCATGCCTTTCAGATCCCAGATCATGGTTTCGGGCCAGTGGTTCTCGCTCAGGAAACTCCAGTACTCTTTCTGGTCCTTCAGGAAGTAGCCGAGGAACGCCACGCTGTAGGAGTTGACGATCTTGTACGTCAGCTCCATCGAGGTGAACTCGAACGGCTCGTTCGTGTCGCGGCGCTTGCCGGCTCCCACGCCGTCGCCGAAGTTCTTGTTGACCTTGAAAACGTCGGTGAACGAATAGTGTCCGCCGTTCTTCAGCTCGAGCAGGAACGATGGACCGGTGTGCTTCGCGTGATTGTCGCGAATGAGGGCGTTTCCCAGGACGCCGAGAGTGCGGTCTTCCGTGCCCAGCATCCGCAGCGAGGGCACCGTCAAGTTCGTGTGAGTGGGCGGCGCGCCGGACATCGCGACCACCGCTTTGAAACGCGGCTCCCGATCCGCCGCCCAGTGGGCGGTGAAGGAGCCAAAGGACATGCCGGCGATGGCCGCATGGTCCGTGTCGATCCGGCCGGTGAAGCGCGAGTCCGCGCCCGTGTCCCAGCGAATCATCTGGTCGAGCAGGAAGCCCACGTCGAGCGGCCGGTCTTTGGCGGAGTTGCCGCGTTCGGCGGCCTGCGACACAACGAGCTTGCCGTCGAGGATCGTCCATCGGGCGTTGCCCGTGTGGTCGGCCGAGACGATGATGTACCCGTGGCTGGCGAGGTAGTCGCACCAGAAGGTGTTTTGATGGCGCGACCCGCCGTTGCCGTGCGAGAAGACCACCAGCGGGAATCGCCCCTCGCGCACCGGCACGTTTCGATGCGCTTCGTTCCAGTAGAGCTTATCCACTTCGGATGCGCTCATCTTGTACGTCTTGGCGATCAACTCGTCGATCTCGCCCGTGACGCCGCCGGGAATGAAGTCGGAGTACTTGTTCTTGGGCATTTGCCGCGCTTCGTCCGTCGCGGGATACCAAATCTCCGTGACGAGCGTGCGAGGCTGTTTGGTGAAGTTGTCCGTGCGGCTGGTGTCGACGAACACCGTGGTCGTCACGCCCACGGGGAATGGTCCTGCCGACAGAGGGTCCGGCGGCCCCGCCTTCGCCGTCTCGCTCGCAGCTCCAACCGGCGCGAGCAGCGCGGCGATCCACAGCACCATCGTTATCGACCTGATCGTTCGTATGCGCATCATCTTCTCCTTAGGGTCATGGTTCGCATTATGGTTGAGGTTTCCGCTGGAGGCAAGGGGAAAGAGCAGGCAAGCGATAGGTACGCCCAACGTGCGTGATCCTCCACCTCGCTGGAGAAAGACGGTCGGCGGCGGACTGCTTCAGACCACCGAAAAAAGTTCGCAACAAGACAGGTCGCGGTGCCGCCGGGTCCGAGAAAGCCGCAGTGGGCAAACCCTTGAGGCCGCTACTTATGAGAACCGCGAAGACCAACCCCTGAAGGACTAGGCGCGCCTTGACTTTGCCGGTCAAACCGGATATCCTAAAGGAACAATCGAACTGGGGGTAAGCTATGAAGTGCCGGAAGTCCATCCATCTTGGCTCACTTGCCGTAGCCGCAGTCCTGGCCTTGGGCCTGACGGCGCGGGTCTACGGCCAGACGCCCCCGGGAGCCACGACGCCCGCCTACGAGCTGTGCATCGACCAGAGCCCCGCCCAAGCCGGCAAGCTCTCGCCCGATTCCGGGACGCACCGCTTCAACGCCGACGCCGTGGTCGTATTGTCGGCCGAGCCGCAGCCGGGATATCAATTCGCCTATTGGCTTGGCGATGTCGCCGATCCGAAATCGCAGCGCACGACCATCCAGGTCAACTCGCCCAAAGTGGTCGTCGCGGTCTTCGAGCCGGCCCACATGGACTATCCCAAGCAGGAGTTCCTCGGCGGTGCTGGTGGCGGTGGAAGAGGCGGAGCGGTCCCCACGAGGATCGACCTGAGCACTCCCGGCTGGAGCCTCGCCGGCGGCGGTGGAAAGGTCCGCGCCGAGGTTGTCACGGTGCCCGTGCCGGTCCCCGTCCCCGTGCCTGAGCCCACAACCATCGTCCTGCTCAGTCTTGGCGCCCTGGCCCTTCGAAGGAAGCTCCGATAGGCGACGCCTTCGTTCGCTCAAAACAGCCGTTTGCTGTCGAGCAGGAAAGTCACCGGGCCGTCGTTGATGCTGGTGACGTGCATGTGGGCGCCGAAGGAGCCTTTGGCCACTGCGATATCCGCCCGCCCGATCAACTCGGCGACCTTCTCGTAGAGCGGCTCCGCGAGCTGCGGGTCGGCGGCGGCATCGAAGCCGGGCCGGCGCCCCTTGCGGCAATCCCCCTGCAGCGTGAAATTGCTCACCAGTAGAACTCCCCCGCCAATATCCAGAACGCTGCGGTTCATCTTGCCTGCTTCGTCCGCGAAGATGCGGAGGTTCACCAGCTTGTCGGCCACGAACTCGGCGTCCGCCTGCGTGTCCTCCTTGCCCACGCCCAGATAGACCAGCAGTCCCCGGCCGACCGCACCGATCACCTGGCCATCAACCTCCACCTTCGCCTCCGAGACCCGCTGGATCACTGCTCGCATCAGGCGCCCCTTCCATCGAAATGGAACCAGAGTGTTCCCTTGTAGGCGCCGGAGGCCTTGTTCTTCTGGCTTTGGGGCCCGAGGACCTCCGGTTTATCGAATTTCGTCCCGATGGCCGGAATGCCGTGCAAAAAGGCGATGCCGGTGTCCGGCAGATTCAGCTTCGTGTTCGCCGGGACCGGACCATCGTTCGGGCGGTAGACGCCGAGAAACAGATCAGGCGTGCCGTTCACGATGGTAATGTCGCCCTGCTCGGTCGAGAACACGACCCAGCGCCAATCCCGGTAGTAGCCCTTGAACTCCGGGAAGTCCCACGTCACGCCGGGGATGTCGTTCTTGTACTTGTTGCTCCAGACGTTGAAGGTTCCCCCCTTGAGCCGGTTCTTCCAGACCCGGTACGGCCCTTGGCCCAGGAACCGCATCGCCTGCATCTTGGTCTCGGGGTAGTCGAAGGCAATGCCGAAGATGTCGAATTGACCATTCAGCTCATACTCGTAGTCGAGCGAAATCCATCCTGTGGGGTAAATCCTCCACGTGGCTTGGTGCATGTCCCCCTCGTACTCAAACCGAAGCTGCAGAGGATCGCTCTTCGCATCCTGCCGAGTCATCACCTGCTTGACACGACCCGCGCCTCCGATCAGTCGTGGCCCGTTACGCAAATCGATGTTCTGACCGGCCCAGGCAACCTGCTTCAGCGATCCGCTCTGGCCGTCGAGAACCAGGGTCAAATCGCCCGCGGTGACTCGCCATCGGCCGCTCGCTTTCTGCAATACCACTTGCTCCTGGGACGTGCGCTTCACGTATTTGTCAACGCAACTTCGGATTCCCTGAATATCCCACGACCATGTGCAGATCTCCTGCCTGCCGGGGTCATAAGCCGTGAGATAGAGCGCATCGCCTTTGCGCCAGTCTGCGGGCAGGTCAAGCCGCAAGGTCCCCCGCTCATGCGGCGCGACATCCGGGCCGCGATGCGTACTCTGGAAGATACTGGTGTGGCCCCTGGTCTTGTCGGTCGGGGTCGGGAAGTTCGCCAGTTTCACCTCGAACTGGCAATCCCGCAGGTTGGTGAAGTCGTAGCGGTTCTCGACCTTGATCGTGCCGTCGAAATCCTGTGGCAGTTCCGGCAAGTCGATGTGGACCGGGGACCAGATTTCCTTGATCGTGAAGAAGCTCGCCTCCTTCTGGCGATAGGGTCCGACGATGCCGTCCGGGGCTTGGTTGCCCGCGACGTCGAT
>Ga0315286_10004019_pt1 | contig 14036 bp, 14 predicted proteins | sample YL17G10_0_MG_FD_205038 | JGI IMG/M metagenome (GOLD analysis project Ga0315286, IMG submission 205038) | Sediment microbial communities from Yellowstone Lake, YNP, Wyoming, USA - YL17G10_0 | ecosystem: Environmental > Aquatic > Freshwater > Lake > Sediment | place: USA: Wyoming | collected... | reverse complement strand
ATGGACCTCGCCGTCAACTCCGCAGGGCGTTCCCGTCGCCGGCATACATACAGCGATCTTGGCTGGTCTGCAAGCGAAAAAGCGATGTCCAATCCGCATAATCCTTGCAATACCGCAGAGATTCCCTGGGGCGGGCACGGGCGATCCATCGTGATTGCCGAGGTCACGGGGTGATGTTTTTGTGATTTTGCTTGACGCCGCAAGAAGGAGACGTGTAAATTTGTCTTGATTTGGTTGGGGAGTGTGCCTTCCTCCCTCAGAAGGGATGCCCTCCGGACAAATCAACGCGTCATGTTTCCGTAGTACCGAGGGGACAAAGGAGCAGGACTGTGAGTAGAGGCAAGGTGAAGTGGTTCGATGCGAAGAAGGGGTTTGGTTTCATCACACCGGACGACGGAGGCGAAGACCTGTTCGTGCATTTCTCGAACATTGAGGCCGATGGGTTCAAGTCGCTTCTGGAGGGTCAAGAAGTGGAGTATGTCGTAGGCCAGGGGCGGAAAGGACCCCAGGCGACCCAGGTCCGTCTCCCCTGAGCCGGATCCTCTCAGACCAACCGGTCCAAGGCTGAAGGTCCCACGGAAATAGTGGGATCTTCTTCGTTGGGCGAGGGAAGGCGAGAATACGATACCTGGCTGAGCAGGAGGTGCGCAAACTCGTAGACACACACCGGTTCCGGTCGAAGACTGAAGGGCAGGACGGCGTTCGTCCGTGTTTGGTTTCCTTGTCGGCCATTTGTCTTGCATACCTTGTTTGTGAGCAGCGTCCATACGCTTGGACGCTCAAGGGGGACAGCAATGCGAATACATTTTCCTCTGTCTGCTGGCGGTTTTGGCGGGCCTGATGGTGAATTCGGCCGGTTGTCTTGTGGTCGCGGCCGGGGCGGGTGCAGCCGGTACCGTGGCCTATCTGGAAGGCGACCTCGAAGCCGTGGAACCCTACAAGATCGACACGGTCTACGCCGCCGCAAGGGAGACGATGAAGAAGCTTCAATTGCCGGTCCTCGAAGGCAAGACGCAGAAGGATGCCCTGTCGGCGACAATCGCGGCACGGGATGCGGAGGATAAACGTGTCATCATCAAGCTGAATGCTCAGACGGAGGAGACTACCAAGATCTCCATCCGAGTGGGCACGTTCGGCGACCACACCAAATCGCAGATGATCTACAACCGAATCAGGGAGAACCTGAAAGCGGCCGCGCCGCCGCCAATGGCAAACCCGGTGGCCTTACCGCCGCCGGCGCAGGCGGTGCCAACTCCGCCCAGTTCTCAGCCGCCTGTGCCGGCGCCGCAAGGCCCCGGTGCGTCGGCGCCCCCACAGACGGGCGCAAGCCCTCCCGCTCCAAAGTAGCTTGGCAACAGACCCTCTTCTACCGAACCGTGGTCTCGCTGAGAATCAACGGTTGACTGACGCTTGGCCCTGCTGAGGAGCGAGGGGCAGTGTTCGGCTGCAGCGGGGGCATCGAATGCTGTCGGCTTTGAAATCAGGCGGGACCTTGATCTTCAGGCCGCAGAGGCAGGTCAGGAACAGGAAGCCGTTGACCTTTCGCATGATGTCGCCGATTTGGTGGATCTGTTTCTGGGTCTTCTCCTGTTTGGCCGTCGGGGTCTGCGCCTGGCGGATCACGACTTCCTCCTTCGTCATAGCGGCCGCCGGAAGGGGATTCCTCGACGAGTGGGTCACTGCCGCGAATGCCTGGGCGTAATCGCTGTAGGAGGCGCCCTGCGACATGCCGCGCAGGATGCCGATGCGTTCCGAAATGGGGGGGTGCGTGCTCGTCCAGTCTGACACCTTCATTGCCCCGCGTTTCTTGAACGGATTGACGATGTACATGGGGGCGGTTGCCTTGTTTGCAGCCGCCAACTGGGGCGAAGCGTCGTTCGCGATCTTCTCCAACGCGTTGGCCAGACCCTCCGGGTAGCGGGTCAGCCGGGCGGCGCCGGCGTCCGCCAGGTACTCGCGCCGGCGGGAAAGGGCGAAATAGAGCAGTTGGGCCATCAACGGGGCAAGGATCGCGGCCAAGATGGCGATCAGGGCAATCACCAACTGGGCCTGCCCGCCGCCGCTTCGCTGGGAAGAGTATCGCCGGCTGGAGCCGTGGAGCATCCCCCGCAAGAAGAGCTGCGAAAGCAGGACGACGCCGCCAAGCATCACCCCGGCCAGCGTGACATAGAGGATATCCCGGTGCAGGATGTGGCTCATCTCGTGGGCGACGACCCCCTGGAGTTCATCCCGATTGAGCCGGCCCAGAAGGCCTGCCGTGACGGCAATCGAGGCCGACTGGGGGTTAAGGCCCGTGGCGAAGGCGTTCGGGGCCGCGTCGTTGATGATGTAGATCTTGGGCATAGCCGGCAGGCCCGCCGCGATCTTCATTTCCTCGACGATGTTGAACAATTGGGGATGCACGTCGTGGGTGATGGGCTTGGCTCGGCTGGCCGCCAGCAGGATCTGGTCGCCGGAGGAGAAGCTGATGAGGGTCAGCACGAGCGAGACCGCCGCCGCAATGCCCAGCCCGGCCAAACCGCCTTGGGGGCCGAAGGCCGCCAATCCGATGATAAGACCCAATGCCAACAGCACGCCGGCCATCAGGGTCATCAGCAGAATCGAATCGCGTTTATTCGCTCGGATGAGTTCCCACATCGGTCTGGTCCTACCTTGAAATCAGGGCCTCGGCGCGCACAAACCCCTCCCACTCGCACTCTCCACAGAGTTCGCCAAGCCGGCTTCGTTGCCAGGTTTTGCCCGTCCGGGACAATACAGAAGCGGCACGGCAGGGGCCATCAGCCGTGCCGCAAAATCATGCGAAACTGACCTTCGGAGCTTCCCGTTCGGCCGCCGTCTCGACCTCGAAGAAGTCGCGCTTCGTGAAGGCGAACATGCCCGCCACCACGTTCGACGGGAACATCTGAATCCTGTTGTTGTAGAACAGGACCTGATCGTTGTAGTTCTGCCGGGAGAACGCGATCTTGTTCTCCGTGCTGGCCAACTCTTCCTGCAACGCCAGGAAGTTCTGGTTCGCCTTCAGCTCGGGGTAGTTCTCCACGACCAGCATGAACTTGCTGAGGGCGTCGGCGAGCTGGCCTTCGGCCTGGGTGGCCTCGGCGACCGTCTTGGCCCCCATCGCCGCACTGCGGGCCTTCGTGATGGACTCGAACGTCTCTCGCTCGTGCTTCATGTAGCCCTTGGCGGTTTCGACCAGATTGGGGATCAGATCGTGACGGCGCTTCAACTGAACGTCGATCTGAGACCACGCGTTATCGACCTGGTTGCGGAGGCGGATCAGTGAGTTGTAGATGCTGATCACGGCCAGCACGATCAGGAAGAGGACGGCAACAATCACAAGCAAAGTCGCTCCCATGCGTTTTCCTTTCTGTCCGACGGACGGGTTCGATGTTAGGACGATTTCTTCTTCATGACGAGCGCCACAACGATCAGGACAGCGGCGATGCCGATGAGAATCAGGGTCCAGGTACTCATCACTCAATCCTTTCAAAAAAGGTTCCAATATGGATGCGTTTCACGACGAACAGTTCACGCTAAGGACCTGCATTCGCCCCCGTCAGCCAATCACGGCTGAAAGAGGCGCAACTGATCCGCTCGTATGGCTGCTTGTCCCCGGCCTCAAAGAGGCAGGCAATGCCGCCGTCCGGCAGGACCGCCAGGCACGAGTAAGCCGCCGGGCCCGCCCACAACAGCCGCTGAACCGGCCACGTCCGCCCATTATCATAGCTCATCCGGACGGTCATGTCCCGTCGCTGCCCGACTTGGGCATGAGCCGGGTTGGAGAAGAGCAGGCGGCTGCCCTTGTCCGGCGAGGGCAGCGCATACCGCAAGAAACTCGCCTGACAGACCGGTTCGACCAGGACCGGATCGTATCGGATGGGCGACCAGGTTGTTCCCCCATCCTCGCTGGTCGCTACCGCCCGTGTCGTCCTGGAGCGGTCGTAGTTTCGCATGTTGATCGTGAGCGTGCCGTCAGGCAGCTCAACCACCTGGCATTCGTTGACGGCCGGGCTGATGGTGCCGCCCAACCGCCAGGTCGCTCCGTGGTCGTCGCTGAAGATCACATGGGAATTGTAGCCCGATTGGGCGTCGGGCGCGGCGCTGCTGTGATCGCAAGGGATCACGAGACGGCCCTTCCATCGGCTGTGCTGCAGTTGGAGGCCGACGCCGGGACCGGTTGCATACCACCGCCAGCCGGGGCGTTTCACCGCCGCCGTGATTTCGCGCGGCTTCGACCAGGTCAGGCCGTCATCGCCGCTATGCGTGATGAAGACCCGCCGCGTGTCCTTGCTGGTATTGTTCATGATCCTGCGCTCGTCGTCTTGCCCGTGGTTCCAGGTCATCGGCAACCAGATGACGCCGGTGGTTTGATCGACTACAGGGCAGGGATTCCCGCAGGTGTTGGCCCCATCATCCCAGACGATCTGCTGCCCGCTCCAAGTTCTTCCCCCATCGGTCGATCTCTTCACCAGCAGGTCAATATCGCCGGCGTCCGCCTGGGCGTTCTTGCGGCCCTCGCAAAAAGCCAGGAGCGTGCTCTTCCTGGAGACGAGAAGGGCGGGGATCCGGTAGGTGTGGTACCCGTCGGCTCCACTGACGAAGACCTGGGCGAACTGTGGCTCGGACCCTGGATCGGCCGCCAAGGCTGTGCCGGACAGTACAAACATAAGCAGCGACATCAGGTTTGCAGCCGTTCTCACGATGGCAATCCTGTACCTGGCTCTTGGCCGCCCTTGCCGAACATGTCCGCCAAGAGGCGTCGAATTCGGCTGTCTTCATCGAGTTTGCCCCGCTCCAGGACATTCTGAAGCTCGCCTCCGTCAAACCAGAGGCCGTCACTGTGCCGGCACTTGTCAATCAGGAGTGGCGGTTTCGATGGCCCTACGACGATTTTGGCCATTTTTCGATCACAGATCGGGCATCGGCGAAGGTGCTCAGAAGCCGCCGGCTCCTCCCGAAAGCAGTCCAAAAGGGCCCTGGCCTTTGCCGGGTCGTCCATGAGGATCTCCAGCTCGCCCGCGTCGAGCCAGAGGCCGCCGCAGTTGACGCAATGATCGATCTCGACGTCCGCCAGTTCGAGAGTGATCATGGCACTGTTGCATGTGGGACAGTTCATCCTGAGACTCCGGACTCACTCATTGCCAGGGACTCCATTAGTGATTATCGGTCCGCCGGCGGTCATTTCATGACTCGCGGGTCCCCTGGGGCACCGGATAACCCGCGACCTATCGGTATAGACGCATAGCCCGCCCGGATATTCAGAGCCGGGTTCCCGATTGTGCCGGGCTTGCCTGGAGCCAAGCCCGGGCGACACGCACGGGAATACCCGGGGCAGCTTTCTTCTCATTACTGGACTTCTGCAAAATGGACATGGTAATCAAGCTCTCTGAGCCGGTCAAGCGGCTTGGCGGAGGCCGAATCGGTGCATTTCAGCCATCTCACGACGCCAGACACAAAAAAAATGCCGATTTTGACATTATTTCATCAACATCGGCTTGTCGAGAATCGCCTTCTATATGGAAATCGATTTTATGGCGGCCTGTGGTGTGGCGAAGACGCAGAGAGCAGGAGGGGGGCGTCTTCGCTTTTCCAAATGCCTCACGGCCTATGCCTCTCCCTTGGATGGCACCCTCCACGGGCCGCCCTTACCCGCAACCACCCACGAGTCCTCAACGGCAATATTCCCGCTTTCGGACTCAGGCGTTGCCCCGCGTTTACGCGTGGTCGGCCTTGCGAGCTATCCAATCAGGCCGTTTCATCGATGCCCTCCGCGTCGGTCACCGCGGCTGTGTCATGCACGGCGGTTGGGAACCAGCGCATATTTGCTCTTGACGGGATGGGGGTCCCAGACTTAAAGTAAGTGGCTTTGTGGACGGGCCCGCGGTGCGGGACGGCGTGCAAGTAACAGGACAGGGCCATGATTGTCGATTGTCACACGCACATTCGTTTGTTTGAAGGCGCGGAGATCTCCGAGCACCTGGCGGCCGCCGAGACGGTGGACGCGTGTATCGTCCTGGCCGCCCATGAAGGTCCCCGGGACGAGGTCAACCGGAAAGTGGCGGAGTACGTCGGCCAGCACCGGGAGAAGATGACCGGGTTTGCGGTCGTGGACCCTACGCAAGACCGGCTGACCGACAAGGTTTTGGCGTCCCTGACGGAAAAGCAGGGTTTCCGAGGGCTTGTCCTCTATTGCTCGATCAACGGGTTTCACCCGGCCCACAGCCACGCCATGCGGTTCTATGATGCCGTCCGGGAGGTCGGATTGCCGGTCTTCTTCCACAACGGCAGCCACAACCTCGGCGCCAATGCGGTTTTGGAGTACGCTCAGCCCTATCTGCTGGACGAGGTGGCTCGCGCGTATCCCGGCATGAAGATCGTGATCGGAAACATGGGGGTCCCGTTTGTCGAGCAGACGCTGGCCATGGTGTCCAAACATGAGAATGTCTTTGCGGACTTGACCGTCCGGCCGAGCAAGATCTGGCAGACCTACAACATCGTGGTGGCCGCCTACGAGCAGGGCGTTATGGACAAGCTGCTGTTTGGCAGCGGCTCGCCCCTGGGGAATGCCGGCGAATGCATGGAGACACTCCTGGGGTTCAACATGCTCTTGGCCGACACGAAACTGCCGACCGTCCCCCGAGGCAGCATCCGCAACGTGATCGAGCGGGATTCACTCGATCTGTTGGGCATCCGGCACGCCGCCGGGTAGCTCGACCGGTGGGTGACGGAGGGCGGCGGATCTACTTGGGCTTGAAGCCTTTGACCTTGTTGCTGGTGTACTTGCGGCAGGCCTTCTCGAGATCGACGTCCGAAATATTCGCCAGAGTACACAGCCAGGCAAAAACATCGGCAAATTCCTCTTCCGTATTCGCCCGGTCGGTCCCCGTGGCCAGCGCGGTGGACAGCTCGCCCACCTCTTCGATGAACCACAGGAACGTCTTCGGTACGCCGCGCTCCAGGTCGGTCGCTTTGTACTTGCGGGCAATCAGATCTTGGAATTCCCGGATCTCCATGACACGCGCGCACCTTCATCATTCCATGAAGAAACGTCTTGCCTCTACCTGGGGAACCGCCGCCCTACCTGTCGAGCCGACCCTCTACTTGCCGAGCAGGCTCGCCAGCTTGGTCTTCTCGAAGACCCCCTTAGCCTGAGAGATGGCCTTATTGTAGGTTTGTTCCGCCTTCTTGGCGTACGGATCGTTGCCGGCGTGATCGGTCAGATTCAACTCGCCGGTGAGGGGGCCATCCACGGCCTCAATCACTTCCAGCATGGTGATCTTGTTCGCCGGCTTCGCCAGGGAGAATCCGCCGCGCGGTCCGCGCTTGCTGCGCAGGACGTTCGCCCGGACGAGTTGCTGGAGAATCTTCAGCAGGTATTCCAGCGGGATGTCATATCGTTTCGAGATGTCCTGGGACAATACGACGCCGTCGCCTTGATTTTTGGCAATGTAGCCAACCGCCAACAGCGCGTATCCAGTCGATCTACTAACTCTCATTTCGTTCTCCTTCTAAGTAAAGAACTTGTCCACAGCACTTTGGTCGCAACATCGAACGCCGGAGTCCTCCATGAACCCCACACTGCCTGTAATGGGCAAGTCGGCGTGACTGCACGCCGAGCGCCCCACGGCAATATTGGTATTAGTATCTATTGTTTACTTCAAATGGCAAGAGTTTTATCTATAAAAATCGTAAATTTGTCAATCTCACGGCATAATTCCCGAAATTCCCGCCTTTTGGCAAGATCCAGGGGCCTGGCGGGCAAAAATCTTGACATGACCCGTGCCGGTTCTTACAATTTGTCCTTTTCGTGGATATCGTGCTGGGGAAAACCGGTATGGCTGCGATTCAGCCGCGTATCAGTGTTGAATATCGAAATGAGGCCACAGTCATCGCCTTTACAGACGAGAGGATTCTCGAGGAGACCGACGTGCGCGCCCTGCGGGAGGCTGTGGAGTCCGTCGTGGAGCAGGCTCCCCGCATCCATCTGGTCCTGGATTTTCGCCACGTGCGGTTCCTGTCCTCTGCGGTGCTGGGCCTGTTAATTAGAATCAGCAAAAGGGTTTACGAGCAGGAAGGCGAGTTGCGGCTGTGCAATATCCATCCGGGCATCTACGAGGTTTTCAAGATCACCCGGCTGACCAACGTATTTGAGATTTACGAGGACGTCGAGAGTGCCGCGCAGAGCTTCTCCTCGCGGCCGTGACCGCCGCGGGTGAGGGCGGGAGGCCTGGCCTCGCATAGGCGGACGCCGGCCCCGATCTGTAGGGGGCTCAGGCGGTCCGGCAGACGCATCCAAGTAGACCGGAAGGTGTTGGACTATGGCGGCTGACGTGCCGGTTACAGGTTCTGTGGTTGTCGAAAGCAAACCGTCCGCCTTGGGGCCGTCGTGCCGGGAGATCCTGTCGGCGCTGGAGGCAAAGGGATTCAGCCAGGACGATGTTTTTGCCGTGCACCTGGCTCTGGAGGAGGCCTTTCTCAATGCCGTCAAGCATGGCAACCGGATGGACCCGCACAAGAAGGTCATGATCGACTTTGCGGTGGATCAGGAGAAAGTCGAGATTCGCATGACCGACGAGGGGTCGGGCTTTGATCCGGGCCGTATCCCCGATCCCCGCGTGGGCGAAAACCTCTACCGCCCCGAGGGGCGGGGCCTTCTGTTGATCCGCTCCTACATGCACACGGTGGAGTACAGCGAACGGGGCAACAGCCTGCGAATGGTCCGCTGTAAGAGCCAGCCGGCCCCCAAAGACTGACATCGCGATGGTCACCTGCCTGGGTGATCGCAGTGCGATTTCACGTCCCATAAGCCCGGCCGAGCGGGGGCGTCGGCGTGGCCGCCCGGCCCAAAACGGTCAATTCCCCCGGTAGGCCCCTGCGATCGCAAAGTCGCTCTGTCCTTCGGCCGAAAGCTCTCGTGTTGATCCTGTTGTCAGGATCGCGGGTCCTTGTTAAGGAGTCGGCTCGATGGATACATGCGACGCAACGTTTTCCGCTACGCATCTGCTCACCGAGCAGATCGCCCGCGAGGTCTTCGATATTCTTCCCGAGCGAGGTCCCATCCTCATCGTCATGGATCGCGACGGCAGTTGCTGGTCCAGCAATCCCGAGGAGTTGGCCAAACTCAACCTCAGCCAGACGCTCTTGGCGGACCTGCGGGCCAAGGTCGACGATGGGGCCGAGCCGGTCATCACCCAGGTCGGCGACGCGAGTGTGACCATTGCGCAGCTCTGCACCGATCGGACCAACTGCGGGTACGTTGTCGTCATTCTTCCACGCCACAGTCCGGAGTCCACCCTCGCGAACATCGATCTGGTCGAAGCCCTGTTCAGCCAGATCACGTTGATCGCCCGGCTGATCGAGAAAAGCAGCATGCTCACGAAATCGCACGTGAACCACTACGCGGCCTACGCCACTTCCGGCGCTGCGTCGAATTGACTGGGCGTTTCCCCGATGGGAGCGGGGGACCTCGGGGCCGGCGGACTTGTGATTCGGACGCCATCGCGGTCTTTTTTGGGGATTGCATCGGGCCCTGCCGCTGCTATAATGCAGTGGGTATGTTTTGCAGAAGTTCCGTACAATCACTAAAGTCTCGCGGGATCAGGGCGTTTGAGTGAAGTTCCAGGTTTTCAGAGAAGGCAAGGTCGTCAACGATTTCTCACTGTCGGGCGCCTATCTTTTCGGCACCGACGGCATCAGCATTCGCCGGGCGAAAATCACCTTTGCGGGTGGCTGCATCGACTGCGTGAGGCCGAATCTGGAGACCGCGGGCTTGGCCCTGCTCTGGCCGATTGAAGGCTTCGGCCGGGTCCTTCTGCCCACCACCTGCCTGCCTGAAAGAGACCGGCCCTATATCCTCAATGTCGAGCTGACCCGCGCCAAGCTGATGCAGATCACGAATCGGCGCGAGGACTGGTCGTTCTTCGACAGCCTCGAAGGCATGGAAGACATCTCCAAGCAGTCCCAGGAGCGGTTCATCGAGGCGATCCAGCGCATCAAGGATGCACCGGCCGCCTCGCAGTTGGCCGATAACTCGCTGCACAAGGCGACCGTCTACTCGGAGAAGCTGGCGGTCCGCCAGGGCAAGCTGCTGTTTGACAAGCGGCGAAAAAGCCACGGCTTCGGCCGGGGGTGCTTAGGCTGCCGCATCGATCCGAACCTGATTGCCAAGCCTCAGTACGTCGACCGGGCGTTGGAGTATTTCGGCTCGGTGACACTGCCGATCAACTGGGCCCGCATCGAGACCCGGCAGGGGCATTTCGATTTCTCTCTGATCGACAGTTGTATGGCCACGCTCAGCCGGCGGAAGGTGGTGATTTCGGCCGGGCCTTTGTTGCACTTCGCGGCGGACCACCTGCCGGATTGGCTGCTCCGTTCCGGCGTCGGCTTCGAGAAAATGCGCGAGCTGGCGTACGAGTTTGTCTCGAAAGTCGTCGGCCGCTACGCCGCGGCGGTACACCGGTGGTGCGTCGTCAGCGGTCTGAACGCCTTCAACCAGTTCAACTTCAACTTCGAGCAGATTCTCGAAATGACCCGGGCCGCCAACATGGCGGTGCGGGCCGCCGGGAGCCGGGGGATCCGGATCGTCGAGGTCAGCAGTCCCTGGGGAGAGTACTACGCGGCCACCCCCAACAGCATTCCGCCGTTCGTCTACATGGACATGGTGGTGCAGAGCGGCACGAGCTTCGATGCCTTCGGTCTCCAGATGCGCTTCGGCAAGGATGAGACCGGGATGCACCTGCGGGACATGATGCACATCTCGTCGCTGTTGGACTGTTTTGCCCCTATAGCCAAGCCTCTGTATGTGACGGACGTGGAGATTCCCAGCGAGAACGGCACGGGAAAGTTCGATATCGACGCCGCCGGCGTCTGGCATCGGAGATGGGACCCGATGCGGCAAAGCCAGTGGCTCGAACGGTTCTACAAGATCGCCCTGAGCAAACCCTATGTGGAGGCGGTGAATGGCGGGAGTCTCGCCGATGGCGATGGCGGCGCGATCGCGAGCAGCGGCCTGCTCACCGAGGCCCTGGAGCCGAAAGAGTCGTTCAACACGCTCAAGAGACTGTATCTGTCCATGTTCAAGCGGTGAGCCTCCGCCGCTGATCCGTGGTGTGCCGTATGGCAACGCGAGAGGTGAGCCATATTGAAGCCGGCCGTGGTCCGACGCTGCAGGCGGCCCAATCCGTCGCTTTGGTCGTGGGCATAGGCATTTGTCTTACGCTGTCGTTGGCCTTCGCCGTAGGGGCGTTACAGCGGTCCAAAGGCCCGCCCGCCATCCGTTCAGGCGAGCGAATCAACCCCAATGAGGCTCCCGTGGCCAGTCTGATGAGGCTGCCGCAAGTAGGGGTGACTCGCGCCCGAGCCATCGTGGCTCACCGCGGCCTCGCCGGCGCGCAGGCCGGCCGGCAGCCCGCTTTCCAGACGGCTGACGATCTGCAGCAGATCAAGGGCATCGGACCTGCGATTGTCGAGGACGTTCGTCCCTGGCTGCAATTCGACGACGCGTCGGATGAGGCCAACAAACCCGCCCAGAGATGATCTTGCTGCACAAGCTGCAAAGGCGGGTGGCATCGGCAAGGCCGAAGGCCTTGGCGATGATTTCTGAATACGGGAAATTGACGCAGACAATGCCCATCGGTTATACTGTAGGGGTGGCAGTTCAGTAGAAAGTCAGTAGCACACGTGCCGCTGGGCAAGCGGCTGTCTTTTTGCTTGGTGTTGGGGGAATGGAGGATCGACGATGGTCGAAGTGAGAAGCTCCCCAACCTGGCGGACAATCCCTTTTCTATCGGTAGTCTGGAGGTATCGCGCAAAGACGCAAAGATCGCGAAGAAGAAATGACGAGGAACGAGATAGGGGAACCCTCCTGGAAACGTCACCTTGGCGGTCTTGGCGTCTTGGCGCGAGAAGAATTATCAGCGTTTATCTGCGTTCATCCGCGGTTTCAGAACCGATTGCGGTTTGACTCGGTATTGGAGGATTGGAGACGATGAGAACTCTACTATTGACCTTGACCACGTGTCTGTTGGTTTTGCCGGCTCAAGCCAAATACAGCGGCGGCAGCGGCACGGCACAGGATCCGTACCAGATCGCGACGGCCGCCGAGCTGATCCTTCTTGGGGAGACTCCCGCCGATTACGGCAAGCACTTCCTCCTGACCACGGACATCGACCTGGACCCCAGACTTCCGGGCCGAAAGGCCTTCGACAAGGCGGTCATTGCACCAGATACCTATCCTGGAGACACATCCTACGGCCTCCCCGTCTTCACGGGACCTGCGTTTGCCGGCGTCTTGGACGGCAACGGCCATACGGTCTCGCATCTGACGATCAGCGGCAGGGAGTATCTCGGCCTGTTTGGTCAGTTGGCAAATAAGGCTCAGGTTATGAATCTGGGGCTGGTCTCTGTCAACGTCGCGTGCTCAAGCGACGACGTTGGTGGGCTGGTCGGATGGAACGGCGGCACGGTGACGCGGTGTTACAGCACCGGCGCGGTCAGCGGCACGTCGGGGGTCGGTGGGCTGGTGGGGAACTCCAAAGGGCGTGTGATCCAGTGCTACAGCACCTGTACAGTCAGTGGCAGTGACTACGTCGGCGGGCTGGTGGGGCACAACCACTATGATGGCACTGTGGCCCAGTGCTATAGCACCGGCGCGGTCAGCGGCACTGCCACCGTCGGCGGGCTGGTGGGGCAGAACTATGGGGACGTGACCCGCTGCTACAGCACCGGGGTAGTCAGCAGTACTAAAGGGGCTGTCGGCGGGCTGGTGGGGTACAACTATTATGAGGGCGTTGTGACCCAGTGCTTCAGCACGGGCGCGGTCAGCGGTGCCTTCTACGTTGGCGGGTTGGTGGGGGTTAACTCCAAAGGGCGTGTGATCCAGTGCTACAGCTCGGGTACGGTTACCGGCGATTACTATGTGGGCGGGCTGGTGGGGTACAATGAATACGGGATCGTGACCCAGTGCTACAGCACCGGTGCGGTCACTGGCAGCGAAGGTGTCGGAGGGCTAATTGGGTACGGCTTTGTAAGAGATGTGACTGCCTGTTTCTGGGATACCCAGACATCAGGCCAGACCTGGAGTCACGCAGGCACAGGCAAAACCACCGCCCAGATGCACGACCCGAACATGTTTCGGGCGGCGGGGTGGGATGATTTTGTCGGTCCAGCGGACGGTCCGGATGATATCTGGGCGGAGCCGGAGGGCGGTGGCTACCCGATTCTCTGGTGGCAGGTATCGCCGTTGCCGACTCTGCCAGGATTCTCTGGCGGCACGGGAGAACCTAATGCCCCTTATGGGATCGCAAGACCGGAGGAGTTGAACAGCATTGGTCACAATCCAAGACTGATGCGATGCCACTTCAAGGTGATTGCCGATCTCGACCTGGCGGGCCTGCACTTCTATCCCATAGGTGACTACGATTATCCGTATGGCGGCGTCTTCGATGGCAATGGTCACACGGTTTCGCACCCGGCAATCAAAGGCGAGAGCTACGCGGGCCTGTTTGGTGTATTGGGATCTGATGCCGAGGTCAAGGACCTGGGTGTGGTGGATGTTAATATCACCGGCTCAAGCTCCTTTGCCGGCGGGCTGGTGGGGGGCAACAATGGCCGTGTGACCCAGTGCTACAGTACTGGTGCGGTCAGCAGTACCGGACAGTACTCCCCTGTGGGCGGGCTGGTGGGGGACAACTGCGGGACTGTGACCGGGTGCTACAGCACCGGGACGGTCAGTGGCACAGGCGCTGTTGGCGGTTTGGTGGGGTACAACGACGGTGGCGCTCTGACCGATTGCTACAGCACCGGCGTGGTTAGTGGTACCTCGGGTGTCGGTGGGCTGGTGGGGTACAATGACTACGGGATCGTGACCCAGTGCTACAGCACTGACACCGTCACTGGCACCTTCTCGGAGGTGGGTGGGCTGGTGGGGTACAGTGAATACGGGATCGTGACCGACTGCTACAGCACCGGCGTGGTTAGTGGTACCTCGGGTGTCGGCGGGCTGGTGGGGTACAACTATTATGAGGGCGTTGTGACCC
>Ga0315286_10004018_pt1 | contig 14036 bp, 9 predicted proteins | sample YL17G10_0_MG_FD_205038 | JGI IMG/M metagenome (GOLD analysis project Ga0315286, IMG submission 205038) | Sediment microbial communities from Yellowstone Lake, YNP, Wyoming, USA - YL17G10_0 | ecosystem: Environmental > Aquatic > Freshwater > Lake > Sediment | place: USA: Wyoming | collected... | reverse complement strand
TGATCGTAGACGCCCTGGCGCTGCTGCTCGGGGCCCGGGCCGACACCGGCGCCATCCGGCCGGGCGCAGCCCGGACCGTCATCGAAGGGGTGCTGGAACAGCTCCCGGCTGCGGCCCACCGTCAGCTTGACGCCTTCGGCCTCGAAGCCGATGGCGACCGGATCGTGATCCGCCGGGAAATCTCCGCCGAGGGGCGCTCCCGCGCCTGGGTGAACGGCAGCCCCACCACGGTGTCCGTGCTGGCGGCGCTCGGACCCTTGCTGGTGGATTTGCATGGCCAGCACGAAACCCAGACCCTGCTCCAGGCCGATCGTCAGCGTGATGTCCTCGATGCCTTCGCCGATGCGGAGCCCGAGGCGGGCGCCGTGGCGGGTGCTGCGGCGGAGGCGGCCCGCCTGGCCGGTGAGGAGGCCGAGCTGATCGGCCGGCGCGACCAGGTGAAGCGGCGCGCCGATTACCTCCGCCACGTCGTGACCGAAATCGAAACGGCGCGGCTCCGGCCCGGGGAAGACCAAACCCTTGACCTCGAAGCGAGGAAGCTCAGCCAGGCGGGTGCCCTCACCGAAATGGCCCGTCGCGTCGCGGCCTCGGTCGATGGGGAGGACGGCTCCGCCCTGGCCGCGCTCGGGCGTGCCGAACGGGCCCTTGGGTCGCTGGAGCGGACGGACCCCGAGGTCTCGTCCTGGCGCGACCTCCTCGACGGGGCCTTTGCCAATCTCCAGGAACTGGGGCGGCTGGCCGACGAGTACGCCGATGCGCTGGCGGACGATCCCGATCGACTGACGACGGTGGAGCGGCGTCGCGACCTGCTCTACCGGCTCAAGCAGAAATACGGCGAGACTGTCGAGGTCGTCCTGGCGACGGGGCGGGAGGCGGGCTCAGAACTGGACCTGCTCGACACGGCAGATCTCGACCTGAAGGCCCTGGCGGGGCGGCGGCAGGCCGGGGAGGTGGAGCTGCTGCGCTGCGCGGTGCTGCTCTCGGAGAAGCGCCGAGTGGCCGCAGACCGGCTCTCACGAGCCGTCAACCGGCTCCTGCCCCGGCTCGGGCTTCCCGGTGGGAGGCTGTCAGTGGAGCTGACTTCGCTGGAACGGGCCACCTCGACAGGGCAGGAGACCGTCCAGTTCCTGGTCCGTCTGAATGAGGGCATGGACCCGCGCCCCATTGCCAAGGGCGCCTCCGGCGGAGAGCTGTCGCGGCTCATGCTCGCCATCAAGGCCGTGCTTGGTCGGCACGACCAGGTGCCGACGCTGGTCTTCGACGAAGTCGATCAGGGGATCGGCGGGGAGATCGGCGGGCAGGTGGGTGTGGCGTTGGCCGATGTCGCGGCGCGGCACCAGGTGCTGGTCATCACGCACTTGGCGCCGATTGCCGCCCGGGCCGACCGTCACCTGGCGATCGCCAAGCGGGCTCGGGGCGGGATCGCGACCAGCGACGTGCAGGTCCTGCACGGCGAAGACCGCGTCAACGAACTGGCGCGGATGCTGGGCGACCCAGAAGCCGAGACCGCCCGACGGCACGCTCTGGCGCTGCTCACTCGTCAGGGAAACCTTCGATAGAGCCGGATGAAGAACCGCACGCTCGACGACTTGGGCGTGCGGCCACCCGAGCCCGCGATCACCCCTTCCCAGACGAACCCCGCGTCGAGCGGCAGCCTGGGCTTCCCCTTCGTCACGTCAAGTGGGGAGCTGAACGAAAGCCCCGCCATCGCGGTCGTCCACGAGGCCTCGGAGTCCAGGCCGAGCCGAGCCGGCGGCGCACCGGGGATGCTGTCCTGTCCCGCCAGCAGTGACCACGTGTCCGTGCCCTTCCGCGTATAGGTCACCCCCGCCACCAGCCCGAACGTTGGCGCCAGCCGGAAAAATGGCGTCAGACCCACCCGGATCTCATTGCCAAGGTTGTTTTGGAGACCCGCTAGCGTGTTGGCATACGCGATTGGTTGCCAGGGCGCGCTGATCCGCTGATTTGCCTTACCAGTGAGTTGCAGGTTATAGCCGGCGCTGAGGCGGGCGCCGAACCGGTGATAGACCCCGTCCGCGGCCATCCCTAGCTCCAGGTCGGGCTGCCGGTCGCCGGTGCCGACGTCGAAGAACAGGCCCGCCCGGGGTCGCGTGCTGGTTCGCAGCCGCATCAGCCCCTGGGCCGCCAGGCGGAATCCGCTTCGTACTCCGGGACGTCCCAGCTGGTCGATGATGGCATAGGCCGCCCCGAGTTCGATATCGCCGAGGGCGGTGAGGGTCGGTGGCACCGCGAGGCTGCCGGCGACGGGACCGTCGGCGTTGCTGACGAAGTTGTTGAAGTCGGCATTGCCAAGTGGCTGGCTCGGCAGGGCGGGGGTCTGCTCGAAGCCGGTGACCCCCAGACTGCCGCTCAGGGTGGCCTGGAGAGCAGTCACAGTCCCGACCAGGGCCGTACCCGTGGCGCTCGACTGGGTGGGGAGAAACGGTGAGGCCCCCGGGCCGGCGATCAGGGCGAAGAGATCGACCTGGAGCGCGGTCCCCTTGGCGAGCGTCTCCTCGGCGAGCTGCTTCGTTGCAAGGTCTCCGTCGTAGGTCCCTTCGGAGATCTGCTTCGCCAGGGTACTCAGGGCGGTGTCGAACTGGTTGAAGAACTGGGCACTCTGGACCTGCCCGGGCGCATCTCCGAAGACCGCGCTGGCCGGGTTGAAGCCGGAGTTGGCGGTCCCGGTTTCCTGGCCGAAGGTCGACCGCACGTCCACCCAGACGATCGGGACCATGCCGAAGAGCGTGAGTTTGCTGGTGAGCCCATAGGCGAGACCGAAGGCGGTCGTCCCCCGGGTGACGAAATGGGTGGCGGTCGTCTTGCCGAGATCGAATCGGGAGCCGGCGAGGCCGGTGACGCGGGCAAGGATGGATTCAGCCGGAGCGAGCGCGGGGAAGAAATCGCTGCCGACCTGCTCCCGCATGAAGTCCTGCGCGGCAGGCTGGACTTTGCCGGCCAGGAACCTCTGGTCCCACGCGGCGAAGCTGCCGCCGAGATCCACGCGGACGTGGCGCTTGGGGACGGTGAGGGGAGGGAGCTGGGCCGCCAGTGGCCCCGCCCCGAGCGTGAGAGCAACCAGGGCCGCGAGGGACGGCGGCAGGCGGAGCGGCGAGAGGGGTCGGGGCGCCATGACGGGTGCAAGTTGGCCTGATCCTGCCGCCTTTTCCAGCCGTCCCTTTGCCGCCTTGGGCGGCGGGTGGTATTCTCCGCGGGTCGCTCGGGTGGCGAAACTGGCAGACGCAAGGGACTTAAAATCCCTTGGGGCGCAATCCCCATGTGGGTTCGATCCCCACCCCGAGCATGGAGTTCCCCTGCATCCTTTCGAATACCATACCCCGACCGACGAACCGGAAAGCTATCAGATGGGCTGGATCCGGGGTCTTCGCATCCGGCCATCCAGCCGCCGGCGCTTCCCGTCAGGTGGAATGTGGGTTGCTGCTCTGGCGGGGAGCCCACGGATGGATAACATTGACCGTATCCCCTGATCCGGACCGCGCCTGGCCGAGCCCCTGGAGCGCCTGACCGCCGCCTTTGCCGACCGATACCGCCTCGAGCGCGAACTCGGCACGGGCGGGATGGCCACGGTGTATCTGGCCGAGGACCTGAAGCACCAGCGGAAGGTCGCGGTCAAGGTGCTTCGGCCTGAGCTGGCCGCCGTGCTTGGGGGAGATCGGTTTCTTCAGGAAATTCGGGTCACCGCCAACCTCCAGCATCCCCATATCCTCCCGCTGCACGACTCGGGGATCGCGGATGGCTTTCTCTACTATGTGATGCCATTCGTCGACGGTGAGTCGCTCCGCGATCGGCTCTCGCGCGAGAAGCAACTGCCGATCACGGACGCGCTGCGGATCGCACGCGAGGTTGCCGACGCGCTTGGCCACGCCCACGCCCAGGGGGTCATCCACCGCGACATCAAGCCCGAGAACATCCTGCTGCAGGGCGGCCATGCCCTCGTCGCGGATTTCGGGATCGCGTTGGCCGTGCAGACGGCGGGTGGGCAGCGGATGACGCAGACCGGGCTCTCGGTGGGAACGCCCCAATACATGAGCCCAGAGCAGGCGATGGGGGAGCGGGCGGTCGACGCGCGGAGCGACGTCTACTCCCTGGGGTGCGTGCTGTACGAGATGCTGGCGGGGGAGCCGCCGCACACCGGGCCGACGGCACAGGCGATCCTCGCCCGGGTGCTCACCGACAAGCCTCGGTCGGTTCGCTCGAGCCGAGCCTCGGTGCCAGACCCTGTGGAGTGGGCGATCGAGCGCGCGCTGGAGAAGCTGCCGGCGGATCGATTCGCGACGGCGCAGGAGTTTGCCGCGGTTCTCGGTCTATCCCGGAGTGAGACACCGCCGGCGTCGGCGACTGGCAGGCGGGCTCCCCCATGGGCGCGGCGGGTTGTTCCCTGGGCCGTGGCCGCCGCCGTCACGGCCGTCGTGGCCGCAGTCACCGTCCGGTGGATGGTCGCGCGAGCCGCCGGTCAGCAGCCCTCGATCTCGTTCCTCATCGAGGCCCCGCCCTTTGACGGGGGGACTGGCCGCTTCGGCATGATGGGCCTTTCTCCCGACGGCCAAACGATCGCCTTCGTCCTGGCCAACGACACGTCTTCGCAAGTCTTCGTTCGCCGTTTGTCCGACGTCACGGCCCGGCCGTTGGCCGGAACGCGGGGCGCCTTCGATCTCTTCTTTTCGCCCGATTCAAAGACCATCGCGTTCTTTTCGCAGGACGGACACCTGCGAAAGGTCCTGGTCGACGGCGGCGGCCCGACCACGCTGGCGGACGCGCCGACATCCTATTCCGGTGGAGCCTGGGGCCGCGATCAGCAAATAGTTATCGGCACACAGGGCAGCGACAACGGGCTCCGCCAGTTGAGCTCGGCCGGCGGAGCCTCCCTGTCCTTCACGAAGAGCAAGACGCAGCACGCCCGTCCGCTCATCGCGCCCGACGGTGAGACGGTCCTGTTTACCGACTGGGGCCCGGGGTACACCGAAGACGACTTTCTTGGCATCGGGTCCCGCTCTACCGGGCGGTTCATGACCACGAAGCTGCTGATCTCCGAGCCGCTCGGGATCGTTGACGGGTACGCCATCGTCGTCACCGCCGACGGCGCGATCAAGGCCGTGCCATTCGACTCCCGAGCACAACGCCTCACCGGCGACGCCATCCACATCCAAGAGGGTCTGTCGACATATCGTGGCAGCGGCGGACCGGCCCGAATCGCGGCGAATGGCACGTTCGCCTATCAGCAAGGGTCGCCTGCCGGGCACCTCACTATCGGCGACTCGACCGGCCTTCGGTCTCTCGGCGGCGAGAAACGGAACTTTCAGGCTCCAAGGTTTTCGCCGGACGGGCGGCGGATCGCGACCGCGATCCTCGAGCAGCGAGGCGATACCATTACGTCGGACATCTTCACGTTCGATATCTCGACCGGGACGCTGAACCGTCTGACCTCGCGCGGTGACGCGATCATGCCCGTCTGGGCAGCCGACGGAAAGTCGATCGTGTTCACGACCTGGTATCAGACCCGGCCAAGCATCTGGCGCCAGCGGGCGGACGGCGGGGAGGGGACTGCCGATAAGCTGCTCGAGCTTCCCAGTGGCGGCGAGAGGATTCTGTCCGCCGTTCCCACGCCCGACGGACGCGGAATTGTCTTCTCGCGGGCGCCACCGGATGGGGTAAGCGGGCGACTCTTCCTTCTCCCGCTCGAAGGCGATCGCACGCCGCGTCCCATCGCCACAGGCACTGCCCTCAGTATCATGCCCGCGGTGTCGCCGGATGGTCGGTGGCTCGCCTTCGTCGGCAGTGACGCCTCTCCGTCGCTAGGCAAGGTGATCGTTGTGCCGCTGGGGGGCTCCCCGGGCCAGCGGGTCCAAGTGTCGCTGGATATCGGCGACGAACCGGTCTGGTCGCGTGACGGGTCGCGGTTGTACTACCGTGAAGCCGGCGCGATCTCTGTCGCGACACTCAAGCACGACGGCGCGGCGGTCCAGGTCACGGGTCGTGCCCCGCTATTCCCCAACCTCAAGCGGCTCGACGTCTTCGACATGGCGCCCGATGGCAGGCGCGCCCTCACCGTACAGCCAGACGCGGACGACGTGCGGCTCGTCGTCGTGACGAACTGGGTGCGCCGTCTGCGCGAACGCATCGCGGAAGCGAGGGGCCGGAAGTGAACCAAAACCATCTTGGCGTCGACCTGCTCGCACGCCGGTCACGACCAGCCTTCATTCTGTGATCCGGGCGACCTCCAGTGGCACGATGAGGCGGAGCCCGAACAGCGCCCCCCTGTGGCCCGCCGGCCATCGGAGGTCCGGGGACCCTGACAGGGAGTACATCACCTCCGGAATCAGCAACAGGCGCCACACCCGGACTTGTACTGAGAAGTTGGGGGCGATCAGGAACTCGGTGGCCACGCTCGCTGCGGTGGATGTCGCTTTGGCCTGGACCCCTGCCGGGGCGGTCTGCTGCCCGAATCGGGTGGCCCCGATGGTCACCCCAGCCACGAGTTCCACTGCACCAAGGGGGTACTGCATCCCAATGTCCGCGGCGAAGACCTGCGCCCGGGTCCGGACGTCGTAGCTGCCGGCACTGTCCGTCCGCTGCTCTGAGCCACCCATGTAGTACACCCAGCGCGCCCCGACGTAGGCGAGCCGACCCGCCGAGACCCCCCCGATGAGACCGACGCCGGTCTGGAAGCTGCTGGCGGTGCCGTAGCTCGCGATGGCGCCGAGATGCACCTCACCCAGTTGGGCCGCCAGGGTGGCTGGCCAGAGGGCCAGCTGGAGGGCTGCGGCCAGCAGGCGCCGACTCATATCCCGTCCTTGCCGACCCGTGTAATCCGCCGCAGGTACTCGCTGGGCGGGGGGAGGAGACTGTCCAGGGTGGCACGGCGCTGAAGCCAGGTGACCGTCCCTTCGAGAAAGGCCAGGTCCACCAGCGGGACCAGCGCCTCCGGTCCGGAGAACACCATGGCTACCTCGCCGTCCATGAACATGCCTCGATAATCCTGGTTCTGCGAGCCGACGAAGGCGTAGCCGGCCACGCCCGGCTGGCCCCGGGCCCGACGGTAGATCCGCTCGGCGATTTCGCTGAGTTCGGCCGGGAGCCGCTCCGCCGTCATGGCGGTGTTCTTGGTCTGGTAGGTTGCCTCGCGGTAGCGGAGGTAGGCCGCCATGAACTCGGGCCACTCGGGCGCCCTCTCAATCGCCGACCAGAGTCCCGGGCTCGCCAGGAACTGCACCTTCTGGTGGAGCTTGGGGGGTACGAAGGTGGCGGCCCCCGGATGCGTGGCCTGGTCGGCGACCGCTGGCTCCACCATGTCGTAGAAGGGCATCAGCCCCTTGAGAAACACCGTCTGGGTCACCAGTTCCAGCCAGGTCTGGGCCCTGCCGGCCAGCCCGCGCTGATCGGGCGGCAGCGTATACAATCCGACCTGCAGCATCCCTCCGACCGCAGCCAGCGGCCCCGCCAGGGTGTCGCGAGCGATCAACAGACGGCTGGCCAGCTCCCAGGCACGGGCAAGCGTGGGCGCTGCCGCGCTGGGGGCGTTGTTCTGGGCCGGTGACACGATCAGGACGTCCGCGCCCCGGAGGCAGGCTCCGGCCAGCAGGCCGGCATACAGGAAGGAGTTCCACAACGAATCCGGAATCTTGATAACGGAGCCGCTGGGCAGGAGCGAATAGAGCAGCGCCTTCCCGACGTTGAGGGGCTTGGGCAGGTAGCCCGTCCCGTTGCTGAGTTGGAGCGCCCGTGTCCCGAACCCCACCCGGCGCCCGCCGGCGGCTAACTGGGCATCCCAGTCGGAGGGCGGGGGGTGGGGGCGGAAGAACAGCGGCAGATTGGCCTCTGTGATTCCCTGACTCAGCAGGAGATCCCGGGCCGAGCGCTTGAGGTCGAGGAGGGCCGGCCCCCGGACCATGACGGCCCGGTCGTCCCACGACGGGCCGATATACTGCTGTCCCACCCCCATGCCGGTGTAGAGAGCCTCGCCACGGAATGGATCGGCTTCCGTGACGTCGCGGAACACGATCTTCCGGTGGTCCCGCATGATGTTGTCAGGGTAGCCAAACACGCTCGACACGAGCCCGCCGCCCCAGAATGATGGATCGGCCCGGTTGGTGATGTTCACGTGCACCTTCACCCGGTTCCTGAGCCAGGCGTCGCCATATTGGCGCGCCTCGGCCTGCAACAGCCCCGACCCGCGGGCGGCGGCTCGCACCTCCTCGAGCGCAGCCGCCAGCCGGGCCCGCTCTTCGGCGGTGGCCCCGGGGATCTCCGGGGAAGCATGCAGGGGATCCTCGAGGATCGTCATCCAGATACGGGACTTCCGGGTCTCGTAGTAGTTCTCATCGAGGAAGATGAAGAATGCCGGAAGCGCCTCGGTCCGGTCGTACTCCCTGAGGCGGCGTGCGAAAGTAGCCAGATATCCGTCCACGACCTGGTCCAGGGCGGCCCAGTCGAGCCGTCCCTCGTCGCCCAGGGCCGGGAAGTCATGGATCCAGAGGACGTGGTAGACCTCGGTCTCCCGAATGGTCCGCATCAGTTCCCAGTGGAACTGGACGTTGGCGAGATACGAGACCTGATTCTGATTGGTGAACCTGACTCCCGTGAACCGCTCGAGCAGGGCGTCGAGCTCCTCCTGTGAATCGTACTCCTCCGGTTGCAGGACGTACTGGAGGGGCAGCCAGACGAGACGCGGGTCGTCCCATTCTTTCGCCGCCCGAGCCCGCTCGACCTCCAGCAGTTCGGTCAGGCGCTGGAACACGTACAACACGGGCTCGGTCGCCGCGCCCGGTGCCAGGCTGGTCGCAACCACGGCGCGGCTGAACCGGCCCCGCGCGGCGATCCCCAGCTCAATCAGTTCGTCGCCCTTTTTCTTCTGCCCAAGGAGGCTGTTGTATGGCAGGATCACCTCGTCGAGCAGGATCCGCCGCGCCGCAGCGGCGAGCGAGCGGGCCAGGCTGTCGCTGCCCGCCGCCAGCCGGAAAGCGCGCTCCAACTGGGCACGGAAGTACCGGGATTCCTGATCGCTGCTCCGCACCGCCAGGTGGCTCCGGAGGGCGGACAGGTAGGCCCCGGCCCGGGCCTCGGCCGTTCGGGTATCTCGTCCGTCCTGGTCGAGGAAGGGAACCGTCAGCTGCCGGACCCACTTGGCAGACACCGCCAGCGAGTCGAGTACCGCCTCCAGTTCGGCGTTGCGAACCAGGTAGGGCACCGGCAGCTCGAAGCCATTGGAAACGACGACGTAGTCGCGGATGGGCCGCGTCCGGCCTGCCAGCGGGTCCCCGAAGGGCAGTGAAACGCCGATCGTGAACCCGTGGCTTTCCATCGGATACCAGTTGATTCTCAGCAGGCCGCCCGGGGCGATGATCCCCCCGCGGCGAACCGGGGTGCGGGCGCTGACGATCAGGTTGACATGCTGGTCCGGGATATTGTATTCGGCCCCCACCCCCATGCCGAAATAGGGGACCGAGAAGAGGAGCCGCCCCCCGCCATCCAGAGCCGTCCCCCGCAAACCGAGGAAACCCTCCAGCCCGATGTCGAGGGCGCCGACGACCGGACTCGAGATCGACCGCGAGACCCCGCCCTCGGCTCGCAGCAGCAAGGCCGAGCCGGGGCCCTCGAACCACACGCCGCTATTGAGTCCAGCCTGCCAGTGGATTCGTTTCGGCTGGCCGATGGAATAGATCTGTCCCCCGGATTCGGGTGGGCGGGCCCATTGGGCAGACACCAAAGGCGCCCCCGGGCCGAGGACTGCCAGGGTGGCGATGAGACGGATCGCGAGGACTTTGACGCCAGCTGTTTTGTTGATACTACTGATATACGATTCGGTTCGACTTACCGCAAGCGGCTTCCGGCGGCCACCGGTGGGGTGGCCGGGAATAACTACTATCCGCCGTCCACGCCCACGATGATGTAGGTCAGCGTTCCGCCCGTGGAGAAGAAGGGGAACTTCGTCCCCATGTTGCGGATCAGTCTCGCCATAAGGTTCGCATTGGCAGAGCTGACCGTCACGCCCACGATATAGTTGCCACCGCCGACGCCGAAATTGTCGAAGTCCAGCGTGTACTCCGGCCTCGAAAACGTGAACCCGCCCGGCAGGTACGGGTCGAGTGCGGCAGGCCTGACGCCCGGAGCGCCGTCGGGTGGCCACGCGTTGTTGTCGCTGTAGTAGTTGTATGCGCCGACCATCACGACCCGGAAATCGCCGGCCACCTCGGCCGCTCGCGCGGTGTTCCTCAGGTCACCGTACTTGAGCATCGCGATGCTGGCGAGTACTCCGATAACGATCACGACAGTGATCAGCTCGATCAGGGTGAAGCCCTTGCGCCGGCGTCTCATGGCCGGTTCTGCCCAGCGATGACGTTGAGGCTGCGGCCGAGGAAGGTGGCAACGGAGTCGGTGGAAACGAGCTCGACGGTCTGGGCGCCGAACGGCGCGCGAAGCACGAACAGCGAATCACCCTGCCGCTCATAGCTCATCCCGGAGACGGGCGATCCGGCCTCCGACAGCGTGGCAGGGAGGTGGCCCTTCTGGGCGCGGAATCCCCGGATGCGATTGGCCTCGCGGACCATGGTCAGCCGGACCGAGGCTTCCCGCACTTCGGCTGGTGGTGCGGGTGGCGGAGGCGTCACGAGCCAGGCGGGCCGGGCGGCGAGCAGATAGACGCCCAGCCCTGCCACCACCAGGCTCGCCACCAGCACGATGGTTCGGGAGAGCCGGGTGTTGTCACGGCGCTTCGGCGGGATCGCCTTGGACTGTGCGTCCGCGACGGCGGCTTGGGCGGCGTCGAGGAGGGCGCGCTTCTGGTTCTCGGCGCGACCCCCGGTGGGGTTCCGCTGGTCGGTCATCGGCGGGTCTCCATGCGAGCGTGTGGGTCGTGGCGTCGAATCATCCGTCAACCATCAGCAAGGTCCGTTCCGGGGCGGCCCTGCAGCGCGTTGGCAACTTGTCCCGGGAAGGCCCGGACGTCGATCGGCTTGGTGATGTAGCCGTTGAAGCCGGCCGCGATCGCCCGCTCCATGTCCCCGGACATCGCATGAGCCGTGAGGGCCACCACCGGCAGGGCGCGCCAGCCGGCTGTCCGGATCTCCTCCAGCAACGCAAACCCATCTTTCCCAGGTAGTTGGATATCCATCAGCACCAGATCCGGCCGGTCCGTTCCAAGCGTCTCCAGCAACCCTTCGCCGTCGGGCAGCCCGGTCACGACGTGCCCATGCAGCGACAGGATGGCCTTGAACAGCTTCATGTTGTCGGTGCTGTCCTCGACGATCAGGATCTGGGGCACGGCCCGGCTCTGGAGTTGGGATAGGTATATAAGTATTGTTGTTGCAACAACCTAGCAAGCTCAGGCAATGATTGTTACGGGTGCAGTCGACGTCCCGGGGGACAAGAGTCTGACCCACCGCGCGCTCTATCTGGCAGCGGTAGCGCCCGGCGTGTCAGTCATCGCGCGGCCCCTTACCTCCCTGGACGCCCGTTCCACCGCCAGGATCCTCCGAAGGCTCGGGGTGGAAATCGGGGCGCTCCGACCGGGCCAGGCCGTACGCATCAAGGGGAGGGCATGGCGCAAACCGGAGGGTGTCCTGGACTGCGGCAACTCCGGCACGACCGCCCGTCTGGGCCTGGGCCTGCTGGCGGCCCGCCCGATAGCCGTGACACTTTCCGGGGATCGATCGCTGCGACGCCGCCCCATGCGACGGGTCACCGAGCCTTTGTCGCTGATGGGGGCCCAGTTCACCATGGGCAGGAGCGACGGACTTCCGCTGACCATCCGCGGCGGGCGGCTCCAGTCGCTGATCTGGGAGTTGCCGGTCTCGAGTGCCCAGCTCAAGGGGGCTCTACTATTCGCCGGGGTCGCCGGGGGCGTCGAGGTGCGGGTCCGAGAGCCGGCCGGACGATCCCGCGATCACACCGAACGGATGCTCCGCGGGTTCGGCTATACCGTAACCGATGAACCGGGCGGCTGGATCGGCTTCCGCCCCGACGGCCGGATCACGCCCTTCGAGATGACCATCCCGGGCGACATCTCCTCCGCGGCCTTTCTGGCTGGTGCCGCGACCCTGGCGGAGGGCGGGGAGCTCCGGATCAGTGGGGTCGGCGTCAATCCGACGCGTGCCGGGTTCCTCGAGGTGCTGCGGCGGATGGGCGGGCGGGTGTCACTCGACCGGCGCGAGGAGTGCCTGGGCGAGCCGGTGGCAGACCTGGTCATCCATGCCTCGTCGCTCGTGGCCACTCGCGTGGGCCCCCGCGAGATTCCGGGACTGATCGACGAGATCCCGATGCTGGCCGTGCTGGCATCACGGGCGCAGGGAACCACGGTGTTCGAGGAGGTCGGCGAACTGCGGGTGAAGGAGAGCGACCGGCTGGCCCTGATCGCCGCCAACTTGCGTGCCCTGGGCGTGGTCGCGGAGTCCGCAGCCGACACGCTCCGGGTCACGGGCACCGACCGACCCCCACAGGGCAGGGTGGTCACCGAGGGGGACCACCGCATCGCCATGGCGTTCGCGGTGCTGGCCGTGGTGAAGGGGGCCCGCGTGCGGGTGGACGACATGAGCTGTGTGGCAGTGAGCTTCCCGGGGTTCGCCGAGACACTGCGGCGGATCACGAGGCGGGCATGAGCAGCCCCGTGGTGGCAATCGACGGCCCCGCGGCCTCGGGCAAGTCGAGCACGGCCGGTGCCGTGGCTCGGAGGCTGGGGTTCCTGCACGTGGACTCCGGAGCGCTCTACCGCGGGCTGACGCGGGTCGCGGTCGACGCCGGCGGCAGGCCTTCCGCGGGGGAGATCATCCACTCCTCCGAAACCCGACAGCTCGAGTATCGGGCCAGGGGAGCGGGGCTGGCCCTCTACCTCGACGGCCAGCCCGCCGAGGCTCGGATCCGGGGTGAGGACGTGACCGGCGGCGTGTCCGCGGTGTCGGCGATGCCGGAGATCCGAGACTGGGTCAACCGCGGGCTCCGGGCGTTGCTCGGTGTGGGCAGGCCGCTGGTGGTGGACGGGCGGGACATCGGTACGGCGGTCTTTCCGGACGCGGCGGTCAAGGTCTACCTGGTGGCCTCCCCCGAGGAGCGGGCCCGCCGTCGGCTCCGCCAGCGCGGCGAAGCGGTCGGGCCGGCGGCCCTGGCAGAGGAGTCTGGCCGGATTGCCGCCCGGGACCTCGCCGATTCGACCCGGGCGGTTGCTCCCCTCCGGCCGGCGGATGACGCCGTCCTGATCGACACGTCCCACCTCGGGTTCGAGGAGCAAGTGGCCCGGATCGTGGCGGTCATCCGCCGGGCTGGGTTGCCCGGAGTGGGGTAACGCCAGTAGCTTAAAGGGCTTCGGCAACCCGTGCAGGGGCCGAGCGGTTCGGCCCCAGCGTTGTCATCAACCCCAGCCCGTGCTCCCGGCGCGGCAGATCCCCGAAGGGCGCCCCCATCCGCATGACCCATCATCGCAAGCCACCCGCGCTGGAACAGCTCTCGACCTCGACCGGTCTCCGCGTCCGGCAGGACCTCTACGACGAGGACTACTCGGACGACGAATATCACGCCATGCTCACGATGTACGAGGGCACCCTTGCCGCCATCGCCGAGGGCGAGATCGTCAAGTCGAAGGTGCTTCGGGTCACCGAGAGCCACGTCATCCTCGACGTCGGCTTCAAGTCCGAGGGATCGGTCCCGCTCGATGAGTTCAAGGAGCGGCCGAAGGAGGGCGACGAGGTCGAGGTCTTCCTCGAGCACCTTGAGGACCAGGATGGCGCGGTCGTGCTGTCCAAGAAGAAGGCCGACTTCATGCGGGTCTGGGAGAAGATCCGGGTGGCGCACGAGAGCGACCAGCCGGTCGAGGGAACGCTCATCAAGAAGATCAAGGGCGGCGTCGTCGTCTCGGTCATGGGCGTGGACGCCTTCCTGCCGGGCAGCCAGATCGCGCTCCGGCGCGTGCCCAACATCGACGAGCTGCTGGGCCAGTCGTTCGAGTTCAAGATCATCAAGCTCAACAAGCGCCGCCGCAACATCGTGGTGAGCCGTCGCGTCATCCTCGAGACCGAGCGCGCCAGCAAGCG
>Ga0315286_10004017_pt1 | contig 14039 bp, 15 predicted proteins | sample YL17G10_0_MG_FD_205038 | JGI IMG/M metagenome (GOLD analysis project Ga0315286, IMG submission 205038) | Sediment microbial communities from Yellowstone Lake, YNP, Wyoming, USA - YL17G10_0 | ecosystem: Environmental > Aquatic > Freshwater > Lake > Sediment | place: USA: Wyoming | collected... | reverse complement strand
CATGGAGACCCTCAAGAAACACGCCAACAGACTCGCCAAACCCCAAACCATCAGGACCCGCGACGCCCCCCGCTGGGGCCAATGCAACAAACGCGGCGAAGTCGTCCTCAACTGGCAACTCGCCACCCTACCCCCCGAACTCGCCGAATACATCACCATCCACGAAGCCCTCCACCTCAAACACTTCAACCACCAGAACGACTTCCACACAGACCTCGAAAGAATACTCCCAAACCACCGGGACCTGGAGAAGAAAATCAACAACTACCTAGCGATCCCGCCAAACTTCCAATTTAAAAGAAAAAACTAATCCCCATCCAAAAAATATTTTTTCCCCTCATCATGAACAGCAGCCCCTAAGGGTATCGTCCTGTTACACCCCCACCGAACCTCCACCATCCACCATCACCAAATCACCCAGAAAAACACCCCAAACCCAAAAACCGACCAAAACAACCGGAATCACGACGACGACGAACACCCCCCACCCCCCACACGCACGCACACCCCACACCCTCCCCCAACCTATTAATACAGAACACAGCACAAATACACAAACCATCACCCGAGTTGACCACGATGGACACCAAGGAATCACTCAACGCCATCTTCAACCCCAAAAGCGTCGCCCTCATCGGCGCCACCGCCGACACAAGCAAATGGGGCTACATGTTCGTAAACGCCGTCAAAGTAGGCGGATACCAAGGAAAAGTCTACCCCATCAACCCCAAAGCCGCCGAAATAGGCAACATCCTCGACTACAAGGTCTACCCCAGCCTCCGCGAAGTCCCCGACGAAATCGACTGCGCCATCATACTCGTCCCCGCCAAGATCGTCCCCAACGTCTTCGACGACATGATCCAGAAGAAGGTCAAAGGCGCCGTCGTCATCACAAGCGGCTTCAGCGAAACCGGAGAAGAAGGCGCCAAACTCATCGCAAGCGTCAAGGAGAAGGCCGCCGGCAACCTCCGATTCGTCGGCCCCAACTGCATGGGAGTCAGCAGCAGCGAATCCAAATTCAGCGCCCTCATGGTCCCCCTCGTCAGCAAGGAAGGCGAAGTCGCCTTCATCAGCCAGAGCGGAGGCTACGGCCTACAACTCTTCCTACGCGCCAACGCACTAGGCGTCGGCATAAGCAAATTCGTCAGCAGCGGAAACGAGACCGACCTCAAGGGCTGGGAGTACTGCACACACTTCGCCGAGGACCCCTCAACCAAGGTCATCTGCATGTACATCGAGGGCCTCAAGGAGGGACGCAAATGGTACGACGCCGCCAAACAGATCACCAAGAAGAAGCCCATCGTCGTCATCAAGGTCGGCGTCACAGAAGCCGGAAGCAAGGCCGCCGCCAGCCACACCGGCAGCATCGCCGGCAGCGACAAGGTCTACGACGCCGCCTTCAAACAGGCCGGCGTCATCCGCGCAGGCGACGCCACCGAGATGTTCGACTACGTCAAGGGCCTCCTCTACTGCCCGCTCCCCAACGGCCCCAACGTAGGCATCGTCAGCAACTCCGGCGGCGTAGCCGTCGAGACGGCTGACAGACTCGTCATGAACAACCTCAAGGTCCCCACCCTCAACGAGGCTGCTCAGACCGAGCTCAAGGGCGTCATCCCCGCCTTCGGCAACCCCAAGAACCCCGTCGACCTCACCGCCAACCTCGACGTCTGGAAGCTAGGACAGGCGGCCGAGATCGTCCTCAAGCAGCCCGAGATCGACGGCCTCATCACAATCGGCCTCGGCACCGCAATGGTCAAGGCGATGTTCCCCGACGTCGACCAGGAGACACTCACCGGCCTCATCCAGATGATCGACAACAACCTCATCACCACCTACAAGAAGTTCCCCAAGCCGGTCATCGTCATCGAGCCCAGCGCAGACGTCGAGCCCGAGTCGGCGAAGATCCTGGAGAAGGAGAGGGTCCCCGTCTACACGACGCCCGAGAGGGCGGCGGACGTGATGGGAGTCCTCTACAGGCGCAAGCAGTACCTCGACAAGTTAGGCTCCGCCCAAGCCCCATTTTAATACCTTTTAATGATCTATTCTGGGAATCCTTTAGAGTCTTATATTCGGGGTTCCAATTCTCGCTGGGATGCCTAAGAACAAGGTCGTCGATGTTGGAGGCACCAGATACATGGTGCGTGGCCTGACATTCGAGGAGCTGGTAAAACTGGGATCCGCAAGCACCGAGGAGAAGGAGAGCAGGGCAGTCGTCGCCGAGGTGCTCTCCCGGTGCCTGATAGACCCCAGGCTCAGGCACGAAGATATAACCCGCCTCGACGACAAGACCCTCGTAGCACTCGTAATTGAGGTCCTCGACATAGCGAAGAACGGCCTCGAGGACATGGGTTTCGTGTCCATGCCCCCCGATAGGGGGCCGCCGCGAGACATGATCGTCTAGGCCCACCGTGAGGCGGACTCAACGCCTGTGCCTAGGTCAGCTTCTTCCTAGCCCACTCGGCGAGCTCCTTCCCAGTCGGGAACCAGACGCCTCCGCTCGCCTTCGCCTCGGCGACGAGCCTCTCCAGCATCTTTATGCGGCTCACCCTGCCGATGCACTCTGGGTGGCAGGTGAGGCCGAAGTAACGCCCAAGCTCACATAGCCCCTCCCACTCCGGTTTCCAAAGCTTATAGACCTCATCCGGGGTCCTCCTGTCCATCTCGAAGTGGGGCCAGTCGTCGAGGAGCCACTCGACGGGGAGCTCCACGAGTCCCGTGTCCGCGCCCTTGTGCTTCAGCATATACGGCATGTCCTCGTCCATCATGTTGCCGCTGTACCTGAACCCGAGGCGTCTCATGTGGTTGACGCTGCGCTCCCCGAACATCCAGTATGGTGCGCAGTACCCCTGAGGCTTGACGCCGACACGCTCCAGCGCGGCGAGGCTCCGCTCCCAGACCTCCGCCTCCTTCTCGGCGGTGAGCTCCGTCATCCGCTCATGGGCGTAACTATGCGCCGCCACCTCGTGGCCGCGGCTCACGATCTCGGAGACCGACTCCAGGTGATTATCACAGGTCCAACCCGGCGTGAAGAAGGTGGACTTGATCCCGAGCCTGTCGAGGAGGTCCCGGATCCTTGGGATGGCGACGCGTGGTGCGTACCGCCCTTGCTCAGCGATGAGAGGTCGTCGGGGGTCTTCCACGTCTCGGCGCTCGAGGCGTCGTAGTCGAAGCTCAGGAAGAAGCAACTCTTGTATCCCTTAGGCCAGAAACCCATCGATTCACCGAGGGATACGCAGCGGCACCGGATTTGAAACCTTCGAATACCGGGGAAACCCTCATCTCCCGCGTCCCCCAGAGTGAGGTGAGATGGCTAACAGTGCCCTCCAACGCATCTTCCTGACTCGCCTGTTGACCATGACAAATGGGGAGTCAGTCGAGCCAGAGGCGCTACGTAGCTCCCTGAGAGTGACCTCCGAGGCATTCGACTCCCTGATACACCAGTTGAGCGACGAAGGACTCCTATCCCTCGTCGGGGCGACGATTCGGCTGACCCTTGATCAGAGACTGAGCCTCTCGGTGAGGGCGGTAGAGCTAGGTGCCGACTTCGAGACCGTGAGCAGGAGCCTGGGTTGGCTCGAGTTCGAGGAACTCTCGGCTAAGGTCTTCGAGGCGAATGAGTTTAGGGTCAAGCGTAGGCTCAGGTTCACCGCGGAGGGTAGGCGGTGGGAGCTCGACGTCCTCGCGGTCAGGGCGCCCTACATCGTCTGCGCCGAGTGTAAACACTGGAGGAAGGGCATCGGAAACAGGACCGCCCGCGGCATCATCGAGACTCACCTAACGAAAACCGAGGTCTTCTCAAGGCACCTCGAAGGGCTTAGGGAGAGGATTGGGGCCGAGGGGTGGTCGAAGGCCGTCATAGTGCCCGTGGCGCTGACCCTCTCCGCGACGCCGATGGAGATCTACAGGCGGGTCCCCTCTGTCTCCGTCCTCGCGCTCCCGAGCTTCCTTAGCGAATTCGACGGACAACTCGAACGCCTAGCCAACTTTAAAGTCGAACTCCCGAGGTGGGAGCCGAGACAAACAGAGTTAAAAATGAGTAGAACTAGCGGCTCCAGACGAGTTCCCCGTTTATGATTACTTTCTCCACCTTCGTCTTGAGCTCGAGCGGGTCGCCGCTAAGGATGCGTATGTCGGCGTCCTTGCCCTTCTCCAGGCTTCCTACGCGATCACCCACGCCTATAATCTTCGCTGCGTTGATGGTTATCGCCTTCAGCGCTTCCTCGTAGGGTAGTCCTTCCCTGCAGGCGAGCCCCGCGCAGATTGGGAGGAACGCGATGGTGGACCCGACGGCGTCGGTCTGGATGGCGAAATTGACCCCCGCGTCGTATAGCACCTTCGGCGTCCCGAAGTTGAGTTCCCTCATCTCCCACTTGCTCCGGGCCGTGAGGCTGGGCCCCCAGACCGCGGGTACCTTCTTCTCGGCGAGCCACTTGGCGATCCTGTGCCCCTCTGTGGCGTGCTCCCAGCTCATCTCGAGGCCGAACTCCTCGCAGATCCTGATGGCCGTGGCGACGTCGTCGGCCCTGTGGGCGTGTGCCCTGAGGGGGATCTCCTTGTTTATGACCGGTAGGAGTGCCTCGAGGCGTGGGTCCCTCTCCGGCATCTTTATTGGGTCGTTCTGGGCGGTCGCCGACTTCTTCTTCTCCTCGTAGAGCTTCGCCCTGTTCAGCCACTCCCTCAGGAGTGCGGCGACCCCCATCCGGGTGCTCGGCATCTTCTTGAGCTCGACGCCGTAGACGCGGCGAGGGTTCTCCCCGAAGGCCACCTTCATCCCGGACGGGTTCTTGACTATCATCTCGTCGACGACGACCTTCGGCGCCGTCTTCACGATGACCCCCGTCCCGCCTATGACGTTGGCGCTCCCGGGCAGGATCTGAGCCGTGGTGATGCCTGTCACGAGCGCAGCCTCCAGTCCCTTCTCGTCGGCGTTCGCCTTTATACCGTCTATAGCCCTCATTTGGGGTGTGATGGGCTCCGTCATCTCGTTCCCATCGCTGCCATACCAACCCACGGTCTCCTCCCAGATGCCTATGTGGCAGTGGGCCTCGACCAGCCCCGGCATGACCACCCTCCTGTTGGCGTTGATTACCTTGGCATCCGCGGGGATCTTCACATCCCCCCCGATCGCCTTGATCTTACCCTTCTCGATCAGTATGACGCCGTCATCGATGACGCCGTTTGTGATCGTCAGAACCTTACCACCCTTGATCGCGAGCATGCTACTCACAGAGTAGAATGAGGAAGAACACTATATGAGTTTTAAACCATTTAGATTAGGTTTATAATAAGTGATTCCGACTTAAACTTGGGTGAATCCTGATGAGAAGTTATGTAAAGATCTACGGTCCACCCGTCTACGACGCCATAAAGGTGCTTGAAAAGCTCGCAATCGAGGTACCCACGGTCTGCATCATGGATCCTCTAATCCAGCAACTTTACGCGGATAACGTTGGTGGGGGGAGCCTCGAGTCGGGGCCTACGACGAGCGCCGCGAAGGCGATGGAGTACTTCGTGCCGCTGAAGAGGGACATCGGCCCGGAGAGGTGCGGGAAGATCATCAGCAAATCCGGTGAGAGGCTCGACGAGTACGACTTCTTCTTCGAGTGGCTCAAGACGTCGAGCGTCGACGAGTTGAACAACCTGATAAAGATTATCGATAAGGCCCTCGCCCCCCTGGGGTGCAAGTACACCATCACGTCGAAGAAGTAAGCCCTCTACCCACTACTCTTTTTTCTGAAAAAATGAAAAAGGAAAGAGAGATTAGGGTTTAGACAGCAGTCGTCTTTTTCTTCTGCATCAGGTCGTAGCCGATCATCGTCGCCAGCATTATCAGGGCGATCACGATGAAGGCTGGCTGGGCCTCTGCCGGGTTCGGTGTCATACCTAGCAGGTACTGCGCACGTCCGATGAACATGCTGTACCTGGTGAGTATCGTGTAGCCGAAGCCAGCGCCGAAGCCGGCCATCATCGTGTACCTCGCGACTTTGTCGATTATCTTCATGGGCGCCGATTCCCTGTAGCTTCCGGTGAACCAGAAGTAGAGGACGACGCAGGGCACCATGAGGAAGATCATGATGTTGTTGAACATCGTCATCGTGTTGTTGGGCACCCAGAGGTTGAGCTTCGCCTGTGCCACGATCTGTGTCGTGAACTGGGCGAAGACCACCGTCCTGAGGGCTGAGCCTATTCCTGTCCCGACGATGATGGCGAGTGGCCAGCGGTAGAGGTAGAAGTACTGCTTAGTGAAGCGGAAGTACCAGAGCAGGCCGATTAGGATCGCCAGGGCGTAGCCGATCATCATTATTGTTGATGTTGACCACTGCCCCGCCCACTGGTCGCGGACATACTTCATGTCCATGGCGACTGAGTATCCTACTGCCAGGCCGAGGAACACCGATTCTGCGAAGCGGTACCATGGGTTCTCCCTGTATAGTATCGTGTAGATGGCGAGCGTGAAGAATACGGCCGCGTAGACGCCGAGAAGTGCTAGTAGTTCCATTATGATTTCTTCCCCCGTGAGACGAAGTAGCCTATGTTACCAAGTATTACCAGGGCTACTACAAGTATGTGGCTCATTGATACGGCGTCTACTCCCGCGATGGCCAGTCCCTTCCTGTTGATCAGGAGCTCATATTCCGCGCTCGACGTTAGGCCGGGCAGCAGTGCGCTGAGTTGTCCTGACTGGAGGAATGGGGCCATGCCTGGGGCCGAGACTCCTATGCAGCCGACGACTATTTTTGTCTTGTATGGTTCCTGCCACTGGCGGAGCCACTCAGTGAGACCGGGCGTACCTGTCTCGATGCTGATTATGAGGTTGACATCCTTTGCGCTGTTTATGGTCGTCATTATCGGGAATTCTTTGAGGTTCTTTCCCTCGATGTAGTCCTTGGCGACTGCCTTCGCCATGTCATCGCCGAATGCCCTCATCGCTGACTCCCCTCCTGGGATGTAGCCGAGGTTGATCCAGTCCACGCCGTATACCTTGCCATAGCTCTTGGGGTCCATCTGGTTGAGGAGCTGGTTGAAGACCAGCGGGCCCTCCGCCCAGAAGCCCACCACGATGATTTTTACGTTCTTGCTCCATAGTTGGTGCATCGTTGCGAGTGTCATCGGGAAGAGTTCAGGCATGCCGGATGTACCGTACATTGGGGAGAATACGATGACGCTGCCATTTGGGATGTCGCTGATTGCCTTGTACCATTGTTGGGATTCCTTGTTGATCGGTACGGGTAGGCCGAGTGGGAAGATGAGGGGCATAAGGACGAAGATCCAGGCGAGTAGATAGACCCAGCGCCTGTCTAGGTTCTGGAACTTTTCAAGGAATGACATTAGTCGCTGCCTCCCCTAAGGTAGCCACGCTCGATGCCCATCAGCGTCCTGACTGCAAGGGCGATGGCTCCCAGCGCTGCTCCGATCGTTACGGCCCTGTTCGTCGCCATGTTGGGGACGTCGTAGATCCATTGACCGAACGTCCTGAAGCCTGGCCACGCCGCCGTGAATATCGGCGCGTTGTACATGACCATGGCTAAGCCGGCCACTAGGACTATGGTTGCCTCGATGTTCTTAGCCCTGAAGGAGCGATAGGCGGCCGAGGTGATGAAGAAGGCGATGATGCCATACATCGTTCCCGAGAGCGGGATCTGTCCATACGTATATAGCCAGTTGTACACCGCGTTCGTTGTCCCGAGGCCGATCTCCTTGAAGGGTAGCCCCGCGACGGACATGACTACGGTGCAGGCAAGGACGACTACGCTGAAGTACCAACCCTTGGACCGCTTCTGAACCGTCTTACCGTGGACCTGTATCAGGCTGAGTGGCCCGATGAAGGTCGCCCACGCGACGATGAGAAGGACCCAGAGGTTGACCGTGTTCGCAGCGTCGTTCAAGGGCGCAAAGTCGACGTAGTATGGGGTGACTTGCAGCAGTGTGCAGATTATGGTGAGGAAGATGGGTATCTCTATTCTTCTAAGTACGTTACTCATGTTATCACCACGACATTACCGTTAGGAGCGGGTTCCCGGCGGTTGTCATTGCCGTCGTTAGCAGTGCTCCTAAGATGCCGAGTATTACGGCGATTATCCTCCCGAAGTCCTGACCCGCGAGGCTCGCTATGAGCGGGGCCTCATTGGTCAGGTAGGCTCCGGCGGCGAAGATCTCCTCGCCGATGAGACAGTAGTCAGTGGAGACGAGGAAGAAGGGTATCTGGCTGACCTGGGCCGTGCCTGAGATCTGCATGGCGCCGACGCGGCTGCCGGTCTCGGCTAGCTGCATCGACTCGGCCCAGTAGGCGCCCACCATGATGTTGGCGCCGGGTTTCTCCCTCATGAGTAGGCCAATGTAGTTGCTTGCAAACCCGAACTGCTCGCTGCTGAGGAAGACGATGTCGCTCTGTTGGAACTCTTCTCCTTTACCCGCCATCTTGTATGCGGTCTCGACGACGTCCGCCGCTATGGGCCATACCTCCGGCATGCGCACCGGGACGATGAGGCGCACGCTTACTTCCGCGCACTTCTTGGCCACGTAGCTGAGGACGCTGAGGCCGGCGATCGTCTGGGGTCCTGTGGTAGAGTCCCTGAGGTTGGCGATGCCGTGGCTTGCTACAACGGGGCGGCCCATCTCGACGGCTCGGCCTATCGCCTCGTCTATGGCGTCTATACCGGGTATCCGTCGGACCTTGGGAACCTTGCCCCCTTGCGCCCGCTTGATGAAGTATGCGACTGCCGCCATTATCGCTAGCAGGCAGACAAATCCGAAGATTCTATTCGCTATCAGAATTGCCAATCTTTAGCCTCCGTTTAGGCAAAAGTAAGTCAGCTTCAGATCGTATATAAGATTTAACTTTATAACAACTAAATAAATTCACCATAGTTGAGACAAAAATGATTCTTTTATTGCAAATATTATTACTGTTAGCAGATCGATTGTTGGGGCAAATGTGGCGGTTTGGCGGCTCCGAGTCCTATGTGGGGCACGTGTCACCCCGATCTAGGTGTTCCTTTATTCTTCGCCCTCTCGCGTCTCCTCCTCATCGCATCCTCGAAGTACTCAGTCTCGTTGTCCCATGGCCCCTTCGGGCCCTCTGTGGGCCGGTCGGAGTGTTGTGGGATGCCTCCTCCCCATGATGCTATGAGGCGGTAGTGGGGGAACTCCTCGATGGTTCTCGGCTTGAAGTTGGCCACGTCGATGTCCTCCACGTCTCCAGGCTTTTGGAGCGCCCATAGGCCTCCTGCCCTGAGGACGGCGCCAAAAGCAGTCAGGAAGATGACGCCGTTGGTAATATCCATTTTCAGCTGAAAATATCTGTTTGGGGTGATAAGAGGGTGGCGTAGGGAGGCTACTTCAGCTTGACTACCTTGTTGAGGGTCTCGGCCTCCTTATCAAGGCCGAGATTCTTCATCGTGGCCTTTGTGGGGATGCCGCAGTTGTCCCAGCCACGCTTCTCGTAGTAGTAGCCGAGTAGGGTATCGTACTTCTCCTTGTCGAGCTTCTTCCCCGCGATGGGGCCCTCGGTGAGGGGTTCCTTGAACCAACGCTCAGGCGGGTAGTCCATGGTGCGGTCCCACTTCCCGGCGAACTCGCGCACCCAGAAGGCCCGGATTAGGGCGTAGACCCTGTCACCTAGGGCCCACATGTCGTCGAGGCTCCACTTCAGCCCCGTCGCGGCCTCCATGTACTTGGGATAGTGGTCAACCTCGAAGCCGAGCTCTATCCATGGGAACCTGCAGGCCACCAAGCACTCGAACATGCCTCCGCGGATGCGCTGGAACTCTATGACCTTGTCCGCCTTCTCCGGGCCATACTCCTCGCGCTTCCCGGTGCTGATCTCCCAGCTTATCACCCAGGCGTCCTTGTGGTGCGCGCCTATGGGGCTGGTGCCGAAGCTGAGGCTCATCCCGGGGCAGAGGTGGCAGTCATAGGCGCTGCACTCTAAGCCCTTGACCTGCATCGCGAAGTCCATGGCGTCCCTGCCGATCAACTCGGCGGCGGCTTTGGTCCCCAAGCCGAACGTGGCGCCGTGGCCACGCATGTAGGCCATGTCCTCGATGAGCCTCTGCGAGCCCTCGAAGTCACCCCAGCCGAGCTTGAGGCCCTCCACCAGCTTCTTCTCGCTGCACTCCATGGCGAAACCGAGTGCGCTCCCCGCGCTGATGGTGTCGAGGCCGAGCATGTCGCACATCCTGTTGAGGCGCCCGACCTGCTTCAGATCGCCGACGCCTATGTTGCTGCCGAGCATGACGACGTTCTCGTAGTCGAGCTCGCTCTCCTCTCCGTTGGTGTCGAGGATGACGTTTCCGCAGGTCATGTTGCAGTTGGGGCAGCCGCGCTGCTTGACGGTCTGGGCCTCCATGGTGTTGCCGTCGATCTCCTTGCTGTGGTCGAAGACGCCCTCCCTGAAGTTGCGGGTGGGGAGGGTCGAGGCGGCCTGGCACCACTCGACGGTTGCCATGGTGCCCTGGGCCTTCCAGTGTTTGTAGTTGGGCCTCTTGAGGAGGTCCTGGAAGCCCTCCTTGCCCATCTTCTGGAGGGCGTCCTTGTCGGCGACGGGTATCTCGCCTGTGCCCTTTATTATGACTGCCTTGAGGTTCTTGCTACCCATGACGGCGCCCATCCCGGGGCGGCCTCCGGCGCGCCCCTCCTGGGAGACGACCGTCGCTATCCTGCAGAGGTTCTCCCCGCTCTGGCCGATGGTCAGGACGCCAGTGGTTGCGCCATGCTCCTTCTTCAGCCTCTTCTCCGTCTCATAGCTGTCTAGGCCCCAGAGGTCGGCGGCGCTCTTCAGCTCGACTTGCTCATCGTTTATCCAGAGGTAGGTAGGCTTCTTCGCCTTACCCGTGACGACGATGCCATCGAGCCCGGCCTTTCTTAGGTTGGGGGCGGCCATCGTCCCGAGGTTGCCGTCGCCGTAGCCGCCCGTGAGGGGGCTCTTGGCGGCAACCACCATCTTGCCGCTGTTGACAGTCGGGAGGCCCGCGTATGGGCCGCCTGCGAAAATTAGCATGTTATCGGGTCCGAGGGGGTCGGTCCCTGACCTCAGTTCGTCCCAGAGGAGCTTCACGGCGAGGCCGCGTCCGCCAATGAACTTCCTAGCGAGCTCTTCCGAATACTCCATGTGGACAGCCTTACCCTTCGTGAGGTCTACTCTGAGAAGGCGTCCCGTCCATCCTTTCAAGGGGTACACACCTGCTAACTGTAAAGGGTAAAGATTGATAAGGATTACACCTTCGAGATGCTCAGAAATACATATCGAATTTAGTAGTAATAACCAACACAGATGAAACGAAGTAAAAAATCCAGCACTCTCGAAGCCTGATATTTCAACTGTTTTTATATTGGTAACTGGGTAGGGCGATTGTGAAAGTGTATGAGGATAGAAGCTAGGTTGAATGAACTCGATATCAGTCTGCCCGAACCGACGAAGGCTCCAGCGACCTTCCGGCAGACCTTCCCATTCGTCAGGGTTCACGAGAACAGGGCGTACGTCTCGGGGCACGGCCCCACGAACCCCAACGGCACCCTTGCAGCCCCCCTCGGAAAGGTGGGCACCGAGGTCACTCAGGATCAGGCCTACAACGCGGCGCGCCTCACGGGACTGGCGATACTCGCGAGCCTCAAGCAGGAGCTCGGCGACCTAGACAGGGTGGAGAAGTGGCTCCGGGTCTTCGGTATGGTGAATTCGGCACCGGGCTTCAGGAACCAGCCCGCCGTCATAAACGGCTTCTCTGACCTGATAATCGAGGTCTGGGGGAAGGAGGCTGGGCGGCATGCGAGGTCCGCCGTCGGGTTGGCTGAGCTGCCCTTCGGGATACCCGTCGAGATAGAGGCCGAGGTCCTGATAAGGCCCTAGCCGCCGGCTGTCGGCTGCATTATGACGACCTCGTCCCCGTCTTTTAACTTAGTCTGGGTGCCCTCCATCATGTCTATGCTCTTGCCGTTGACGAGGATGGCGAGGTCCTTCCCGCCTACGCGGAAGTCCCCTAGGTAGCCTTGACGCTGCCCCGTCTTCTCGCCGACCTTAGCGGCTATCGTTGTGATGGTTGCGCCCTCGGCGATCTCCAACTCGTGCCTCCTCCCTATGATGGAGGAGATGTCCCCGAAGACGCGGACTGTGATCTTCATCGTAAAAGGTCCCCCTATTGGAGAAAATAAGTGTTGAGTGGGGAGGCTATTCTCGGAGCTTCTTCATCTCCGGCTCGCAGTCGGCCAATCCCATCCTCTTCAGTGTCTCCTTCTCGGGGATGCCACGCTCGTCCCAGCCTAGGGTATTGAAATAGATCTGCATCTTTTTATCGACAAGGGCCTTGTCAGTAGTCCTCCCCTTGAAGGGACCCGAGGGTAGCGGCTCATAGAACCTCGGCGGGTTATCGTCATCCTTGAGCGGCTCCCACGTCGCATCTGGCCCGCCTAGCAGGAGGAGCACCTTCTGTAGTGTAATGATCCTCGGTCCGGTGATGCGCCTCCAGCTCTCGATGCTGATCGGGAACCCCGTGATGGCCTTGGCGAAGTCGAAGACGAGTTCCTGGGGGACGCCGTTGTAGGCGAAGCTGCAGAAGACTCCGGAGTCCGCGAAGACGCTCCCCGACATATCGGTGTAGCCGTCGTAGACGAGGCTCGTGTGGTCGCCGCCCTGGACGCTGGCGGCGTAGCCTATGTCGTGGGCGAAGTCGGCGTCGCTGCGGGTCCCGTGGGCCCCCACCTCGATCCCCTTGACGACGACAGCGTACTTTAGCAGCTCCTCGGGCTTCATGCCCTTCATCTCGGCGATCTTGAGGGCAGCGCGGTAGGTCCCCTCGGCGATTATGTCGCCGATGCCCTCCCTATTCGCCACCATCCGCATGAAGCGGTCAAAGGCGTTCACGTCACCCCACTCGAGCTTGAACCCGATGTCCTCCTCCGTCAGAATGCCCCTCTGGTATAGCTCGGCGGCGTAGCTAATGGCGCTCATGCCGTTGATGCCGCTGTGGCCGAGCAGGTCGCAGAGGGTGCTGAGGTGAATGATCTCCTCCGCGTTGAATATGCCGAAGTTTGTGCCGCAGTGGGACTCCAGCTCGTAGTCAGGCATGTCGGTGATGTCGCCCTTCCAGGGGCCGCTTTTTATACAGCTGACCTTCATGCAGTTCGTGGTGCAGTTGAAGTCGGTCCACTTCTTCTTGACCCAGAAGCGAGTCTCGAACATGGGTCCCCCGATGCTCTTCTCGTCGTGCCACTCCTCCTGCCAGTTCCTGATGGGCTCGCTGCTCGTCCCGTTGCCGAAGCCGTACCCGCCGTAGCCGGTCCCCCAACGGCGGAACTGCGTCCGCGCTATGAGGTGCTCGTGGGTCTTCTTCCAGATGAGCTTCGTCGCCTCCGGCGCGTCGGGGGTGGGCATCATCCCGCGCCCCTTCGCGACTATGGCTTTGAGGTTCTTGCTGCCCATCACGGAGCCGTATCCACCGTATCCGCAGGCGTGGCAGAGCTTGGACATGACCGCTGCGTTCCTGACGAGGTTCTCACCGGCGGGGCCTATGTAGATGGAGCCGGGCTCGCGCCACAGGCCGACGTTTGGCTTCCTATTCGAGAGGTCGGCACCCACCTCCTTATTGAGGGCGATGAGGGTCTCCTCCCCGTTCTTCCCCCAGAGGTGCTTCGCGGGTTTTATCGCGCCCCCCTCGTCGGTGACCTGGATGTAGACCGGCTCGTCGGATTTTCCCGTGACGATGACTCCGTCGTATCCCGCGCATTTCAGCTCGTGGGCGAACTCGGTGGAGGCCGTGGAGCCGACCGTCCCGTTGCTCATTGGGCTCTTACCCGAGACGCATATCCTTCCCCCGGGGTAGATCCCCGTCATGGGGCCTGTGAGGGCTATGAGGATGTTATCGGGCCCAAGCGGGTCGACCTCGCTCCACCTCCTGCCAATCCTGTCCCACAGTATCTTTGCCGCGAGGCCCCTGCCCCCGAAGAACATCTCAAGGGTCTCGTCGTCGAGTCTGGTGTCTATGATCTTTGCCTTCGTTAGGTCGACTTCCAGGAACTTCCCCGCGTATCCTCTAGGCATTTTTCTC
>Ga0315286_10004016_pt1 | contig 14040 bp, 11 predicted proteins | sample YL17G10_0_MG_FD_205038 | JGI IMG/M metagenome (GOLD analysis project Ga0315286, IMG submission 205038) | Sediment microbial communities from Yellowstone Lake, YNP, Wyoming, USA - YL17G10_0 | ecosystem: Environmental > Aquatic > Freshwater > Lake > Sediment | place: USA: Wyoming | collected... | reverse complement strand
CCCTGGGGGCTCTGCATCCCAGGATCCGCCGGGGGCGGAGCCGGGTTCGGGTACGGACCCGGATGCGGATCCTCGGCCCACGACGACGGATCGCCGTTCATGTACTGATCCGCGTCCGGATCCGGCTGCGTGTAGGCGGGGTGGTTGGTCCCCTCCATGTAGCCGGGAGTGGCCGGGGGTGCGGAAGCCTTGCGGTCAGCGGACTGGGTCAGGCGGCGTCGGGTCGTCATGTTGTCTCCTTCAGGATCGCTTCGTGTCGGCGTGACGCCGAAAGTACCGGTGAGCCTCCAACAAGGACGCTAGACGAATCATCGTCTTCGCCTCGGTGGGGGTAGGTTGATGTCCTAGAGCCTTTGAGGCTGCCCTCAAAAAAGGATTGACTCCCGGATATGAATTCCGGGCTCCAACCTTTAGCATCGCCCTATAGAGGGAAACGGGAACCGAAATTCCAATCTCCTGATTGAGCGTTGCGACTCGGTTCAGCAAGTCCACCTCTGTCGAAGAGGTCGAGAGGATCTCCCGAATGGACGCACTGTACGCCTTCCTCATGCCAGCCAGGCGATGAGCGACCGCCTGCTTGACCGCCGCCTGCTTGACCAGCGTGTCGTTCGGCGCATCAGAGGGAGGGAGCGTCTGATCGTCAATCTTCGTCTTCTGAAGCTCAGTCTTCAGTTGCTCCTGCACATTGTCCAAGATGAACTTCTTGAGTTCATCTTGGATCCCATGAAGCGGAGAGGGTGGGGCAGCAGGGGGAGGCGGCGGTGCAGCCTCTGCCGGAGCACCCTCCTCAGCAGGCACATCATCGAACATGTCAGCGACATGTTCCTCTGAGGCCGCCTTCTTCATGGCGTTCGGGTCTGCCTTCGCGGCAGGCGACTCGAAGACCCGCTTCATCTTCTGAGCGGTCTTCTTCTGCTCAGGGTCGGACTCAGTGTCCACGGAGATGACGTTTCTGGCAACAGCGCCTGTGAAGGCAGGCACTTCTACCCAGGACGCCTCGATGAACATGACGCCGCCGTTCGGCTCCAGGCTCTCGTCCCCGCACAACTCAGCGACGCGGTACTTCTGCCCGTCCTCACCGAAGAAGGAGTTGCCCTTCTCGTACCGGACGTGGTCGCAGAACTCAGTCTCGTCGGCAGCCCAGTGCCCGCACTTGGTGCAGGTTGAGCCATCAATCGAGCAGCCCATCGACAGGGTCGAGAGCTTGCCAGATTCGATGTCCTTGATGAGGCTCGCGTGCTTCCGGTCGTTGGCGACCAGGATGTCAACGTAGATTGAGTCACCAACATCACGCGCCACAGCGTCGATGATGCGGCCCTTCGAGAGATCCTCAATCTGAACGTGTTCTACGAACGAGTGCCCACCAATGAACGTCGGGTAGCTCTTGAGGAGGACGGGCCTCGCCCAAGAATCCAGGTTGTTGTTGATGTACTTGTCGCAGTCGGCCTTGATGCGGAAGCTCGCCGTCTTGCGGACGATCTGCTTGCCGTTCTCCGTGGACTTCCCAACCTTCACGTTCGGGACAGGCATCGTATCGACCGATGCGACGATGGTCGCGTGGGTCAAAAGGTACTGCTTGGGATCGAACTCCGCCTTGAGGATCTTCGACGCCTGATCCACCAGGTTCCGGTCGGAACGGACGTTCCCGGACGCGACGCGAACCTTGTCCCAGAGCGAATCTCGGACATGAGGGTGCGTCACCCGCGCCTTGGCGTACCGGAGAAAGGGCACTTTTCAGGCCCCCATTCCGATGATGTCACCACGGCGAATCAGGAAGAGGCAGTCCGGACAGCAGTGGAGCTTCTCGTTCCGACCGTCCTCACGCTTGTAGATCACACGGCGAAGACCGACGCCAGTGCATCTCGGGCAGGAAGGTACTCCTGACTCCATCTCGGGCTTGCTCATCCGGTACTTGCGGTCCGGGGCATCCCAGTAGAGTGCCTTCTTGACGTGGGCCTCGATGATCCGACCTACGCTGGCCTCACGGATGAGGCTCTCATCCGTGAGTTCCTCACGCATGTCCTTCAGGAGCGGGTCAGGACCACCCGGCACCGAGACTGTGGGCGTCCCACCGGGAACCGAGTCTGCCTGGTAGTCGGTGAAGTTCTCGAAGGTGTCCGAAGAGTCGATGACCAGATCCTCTACGGGATACCGAACGGCACCGTAAGGAAGCTGGACATCGACCATGCCGATCGCAGGCCACACTGAGACGACCGTCCCACCGATGGCTGGATTTCCGCCGACCATAGTGAACACACGGTCCCCCACCGAAAAGGCGGAGGCCCGTGCCTGGTAGTCAGCGTAGGTGGCCTTGCGAGAGGGCAAGGGACAGCCTTACTTCGTCTCGAAGAGACCGAAGATGGCGGCTGTCTTCTCAGCGTCGTCACCCTCGTCGGATGCTTCGTCGCCGTCCGGCTCTTCGCCTTCGGACTTCTTGGCTTCCTTCTTGGGCTCTTCCTTGGGCTCCTCAGCTTCGTCCTCGGACTTCTTCGCAGACTTCGCTGCGTGATCCTTGAGGATCGAGAACGCGAGCTTCGCTGCCTGCTTGGCGATGTACGCCGCGAGCTTCGGGTCCGCGACGTGGGCCGCTGCGTTCGCCGCGAGTTCGCCGCTCATCTGCTTCGCAGCAAGCTGCGAGAACCGCTCCTGCGTGAACTCACCCGTCATGAACGGGTTGTTCGAGTCCATGACGAGGGGGCCAGGGACTTCCTTGCCGATGATCGAGGGATCGACGTAGCCCGCGTTCTTGGTGGCGAACCTGCGCTCGATCGCGTCCGAGAGCATGTCGCACCGAAGTGCGAAGTCCATCGCGATCTTCTTCGGGATGCCGAGAGACTCGTGCGAGCCCTGGAAGAGACTCGCGAAGCGGTCGAGGCCCGAGGTCACCCGACGAGCGCCCTGTACAGTTGCCATCTTACGAACAGTCATGGATTCTCTCCTGTGTCGTCGTGGGTGGGATCGACGCATCCATTGTCTCGGCTCATAGGGTACCAGGGTACCTGTGAACCAGTTTCGCAGGATGCGAAGGCACCCTACCCTATTGAGCCCTAAGATAAGGAACTAACCGGAGCCCAATCCAGATTGGGCTCCCAAACTCGACAAAACCTGGCCGCCACATGGCTCTGCATTTGGGCAGGGGGTGGCACATCCAATCCGGCGTCACCAGGGTCGTACTCCTTGGATTTGGGCTTTTCAGAGTCGGACTCACCGTACTCTGGGATGTCAAGCTCGACATCAGCGATGGCCTTTTCCACCTTTTCCGTGTGATCACCCTCTTCGGAGGGGCTCTCAATGTCGCTCGGCTTCGCCTTGGCTGGACTCTTCTGGGCGTCCTCATCAGCGTCCTCACCAGCGTCTTCGAGCACTGTATCGGTGAGCAGACCAGCGAAGATGTCTTTGGCGTTCTCAATCTTCTTGCGGTCCCCCGAGTCGAGGAGCTTCTTCCAGGTGTCGGCCATCTTGGGATCCACCGCCTGAAGGGCGTCCTCCATGTGCTCGTCCTTGAGGCTCTTCATCATGGAGCGAACAGCCTTAGAGGCTGGCTTGGAATCCCTGAGCCCGACCCCAGCGTCCACCATGTCCTCAACGTCCTGACCGCTCTTGTGAAGGGCGAGAACGAGAGCCTGACTGTTTTTCCCCATCCTGGAGGGTGTGTTTTTGTCCCCCTCTAGTACTGCGGAGATCTCCAACGACCGCCAATCTGCGTCGAGCATCTCGATGGTGTTCTTGAGCGACTCCAGGTTCTTCTGGTCCTCTTCCCGGCCCTCATAGCTCTCCCCGGAGGAGAGCTTCTCTGCCAGCGAATCCCGCTCTTTCTGTTTGCTGATTGCAGCATCCCTGAAGGTCTTCACAGTCTCAGAGCGGTCCTCCGCCGTCATGCCTCGAAAGCGGTCCAGGCTGTCCTTGACACGACTCTTGGCACCGTCCTTCCCGAGTGGCTTGGAGGTATCACCGATGAAAGTCATCGGGTTCCGCATAGCGGTGCCTAGAGCCTCGTGGGCGTAGTAGGACTTGAAGTCCTCCTGAACTTCCTTCCCAACCTTGCTGTGCAACTCCTGGAGCGACTCAAGATCAGACTGGGCTTTCGCCTTCCCATCATCCGAGAGCCGCCCAGACTTCAAGTCCTTCTGGAGTCCCTTGATCTCAGCACTCAACGAGTCGAGCTTCTCCTTGCCCTTGTCAATCGTTGACTTGTCTGGCGGCTTCCTGCTCGGAGCGTCCCCCTTTGCCAGCGCGTCACGATCAGCATCCCGTGCTGAGGTGATCCCATCAATGAAGTCCTCTGATTCATCCGCCGACATCGAACCGAGGAGCGAGTTCAGAACACCGTCAACGTAATTGGCCGTGTCCTTGTCGAGGGCTGGAGCTTTCCCAAGAGACTTGGCCTTCGTGACCAATTCCTTGCGCTCCTTCTGGACGCGCTTCTCCTCTTCGGCGTCCGCCTCAGCCTCTATCTGAGCATCGGATTTGGGCCTCTCCTTAGGCTTTCCGTCGCCCTTCTCTGGGGTCTTACCCTCTGGCTTTTCACCCTCCACCTCAGCGGGAGCCTTGTCGTCCTCACCCTCCACGGTGTGGCTGGCAGCATCCGCATCCGGGTGGTCTTCGAGGTACTTCTTCTTGGCTTCCTCGGTAGGGAAGACAATCGCGACCTTCAGGAATCCTGCTGCAACACGGACTGCCAGAGCGACACGAGCCGCTGAATCCTTGAAGTTGAGCGAGAGGTCGTCATCACCCAGGTCCAGGTCATCGTCACCCAGGTCAATCCGACGCTCCTTGAGGTCGTTGCGGGGCGGCTTCTTCTTGGGGCTCGGCTTGATCAGGGCGTCCACGGCCTCGTCCTCCTTCTCGGAGGTGGTCTTCGTGGCTGACTTGAACGTGGCGAGGATCGTCCCGTCCTTCATGAACGAGTCTTCGAGACCTGGCACGAGGTAGTCCGACCGGAGGGTGGCGGGCTCATGGCCCACAATCTCCGCGACTTCCTCCAGGGCATCCTTGAACTCGGCCTTGAGGATCTTGTCCCGCTCCTTCCGGGCACGGGGGAGGTCTGGACCCTCTCGGCGTGCGTCCCGGAGCGCCTGACACATCTCCTGGTTCGCCCGGAACCCACGGATGTCCTTCGCGGTGATCTTGAAGTCCTTGAGGTAGGAGTTCACGTCCTCGGATTTGACGGTGAACCCATCCAGTTCGAGGATCGGATCGCCCTTCTCCTTGCCCTTGACGAGCTTCTTGAGGAGCTTCACGACCGGTGCCTTCGACACGACCTTCTCGTGCTTGACTCCAGACTTCCCGACGTACTTGAGGATGGCCTCTTTGCCGTCGAAGGACAGGTGCTTCGTGAGCCAGCCGGTCACCCCGTAGTGGCCCTCAGCGGCGCTGTCGGCGTTCCCCACACGCTCATACGTCTCATCGATCAGGGCGACCGCGAGCGCGGGCAGATAGGTCTTTGGATCCTTCGAGGAGAGGTCGTTGGTGACCTTGTCCCGAAGGCTCTCAATGTCTCCCCGAAGGTTCTCGATGCGGTCCGCCTTCTGGTTGTGGCGGTTCTGGACCTGACGGGGGCCGTACTCGTAGTGGGTGTTCCCGTTCTCGTCCTTCGTCTTGGATTTGTACCTGGCGGCCACCCTGGAAGCAGAGGGGGCATCATCCGGAGGTCTGCACTCGCCCTCGTGGGCAGAAACGGTGATCAGGTGAGGGGTACACGCTCGCCCACCCGACTCCACCCAATCTGCCAACATTCTGAGGTGGTTGACTCTGTCCTCCCAGATTGCGACCCCTCGAATGCTGGGGTTTTCTTCGAGGATCTCCTGGATGGCCTTCATCTTGAAGGCTTCGGTCGCGCCGCCGCTGTTCAGCCGGACGAAATCGAAGTGCAGGCCCGCCTGGTTCAAGAGGTCTTTGAGGCGGAGGGAGAACTTCGGGATCCTGCCAGTGAGCAGGACCGCCAGCACGTCCGGGTTGTTGATCGCCTGCTTGGCCGCCGAGACGACAGACCCGTTCCACCAGTCAGCGGGGGGCCGTTCTGGGACACAGGGCTCGGAGAGGGAGTTCAGGTTCCCCCACCAGCCACCCTTCCACCAGTCAGGCTTCTCAGGACTCCTGAAGAGAGTCCCGTCGAAATCGAAGACCGCGAGCTTGATGTAGCCCACGTCTCAGACCCCTGTGTGCTTCGGACGACGCGCTAGGTGTACGTCCGCCACATGCTTGGCGAGGGAAACCCTGCCTGATGCGAGTCGTGATCCCTCAGCCATTTCTCGAAGGTCGAAGCAGAGTGGGGAGAGGTCTTTGCGGATTGCGCGCAGATCCTGCGCGAGATTGAGCGGGTCTGTACCGTCAATCCACCGCTCCTGAAGCTCCCGAACGAGATCGGCCTTGCCCTCAAGCTGGTCGATCCACTCCTGCTCTGTATCGAGCGAGATGGCCTCCTCGAAGAGAGCCTCGATCGTCAGAAAGTGCTTCCGGATGCAGTCCTGGCAACGCTTTCGTTCGTTGTTGAGGTGGTCCTCCAGCAACGCAGACTGCTTGCAGATCTCCCTCAGGTTGTAGAGGGGGTGCATGATCGGAAGGAGATCCTTCGCGAGAACTGACCTGCGGAGTGTCACGGGGCTTCCTAGCCTGCACGCACCATAGAAAGCGAACCGCGCCCGAACGTGCTCACACCTTGAGGCTGGCTGACTCGGAGATAGTCCCGGCCCAGACTCCAGGGCAGAACTGTTGAGGAGGGTCACCGATCGTGATCCCTGGATGGATCGTGTACGGGGAGATCGTGATCCCTGGTTGGATCGTGTACGGGGAGATCGTGATCCCTGGGGGGATCATGTACGGCTCAACCAGGTACGGGGTGGGGGGGTACCAAGGGTAGACCGGGTACGGGTACGACGGGTAGAAGTGATACTGAACTGGAGGTGGAGCCCCCATCAGCTTCTCGCACTCCTCGACTGTGCCTTCGGCCTCGATGATGGTCCCGTCAGGACGGGTGATCTTGAGCTTCATTAGAACCGCCCTTCTTCCTTTTCCTCAGGCTTCTTGTAGTCCAGGCCGATGTTCTTGGCGATCTTCGAGACCACGTTGCTGTTCTCAGCGAGGGCACGTCCGGCCTCTGAGTAGATCGCCCCCAGCACGTCGTTGAACTTCGAGTCTGTCACCGTGAACATGTCGCGCTTGAGCTTCTCGCTCGTCGTGTGCGGATCGATGTTCAGAAGCTCCAGGATGGTGTCCACATCGAGCGAGCCCTTCTGATACAGATTGAAGAGCGCGTCGAACGTGTCGGCGTTGTCTCGAAGGGCCAACCTGGTGAACGAGAGCGAGGGCACGATCACAGTCTCGTTGCCCACGTCGTCCTTCTCGATGAAACCCATCCGACGGCACATCGGGCGGAGGAAGTTGTCCTCAATCATGTCCTGGAGGATCTCTCGAAGGAGCATGTACCTGGTGTTGATCACCTCCAGGTTGATGCGGTCGCCCGAGTAGCTCGACTCACCTGACAAGAGGGACTCGGTGACGCCCAGCCCGGCGTACAACTGCCGGTCGGTCATCTCGTACTCTCCAGAGAGTTCGAGGAGCCGTTGCTGGCTGCCCATCTCCTCCCAGTTCAACTGGAAGTTCGTCACGATCGAGTAGTCAGGATCCTGAAGGGCCAGTTCGACTTGCTCGCGGATTGCATCTACGTCGCCTGCACTCGCGTCCTCAGCCCAGATGAGCCGGATCGGTGTCATGTGGCGGGAGGCGATGCTGGTCTGAGCCTGGCGGAGCTTGTCCCGATACACGAGGATACGGAGGCACCGCTCCAAGATTGAGTGACCTCTAGGCTCGTACTGGGACTTCTTCCGGGCCATGTAGTAGACGAAGGAACCTGCGTCCGGGTCCGTGTTGAGGGGGATGTTTCCACCACCTCGAATCGACGCGACCACCTCTGCTGGCATGGACTGAACCACCCGCCCAGCGTGCGGATCTCCAGAGTCTGCACGGGAGATCACGTCCTTCGTCTTGCTGTCTGGGATCAGTTCGATGAGCTTCTGGTCCGTGAAGGGGAAGCCCTCCATGTGGATCTGCTCAGGCGGAAGAACACGGATGGCCGTCCAACCCTTGTAGTTCTTCTGGAGCCATCTCGAAGCTCGCTCTACCCAGTCTGTACGCTGCTGTTGCCGCTCGACCGGGTGACCGCTTTCCTCGTCAATCTCCCGGATCATCTCGTACTCGATGTCATCCGGCATGTCCGGCGAGTCATCCTCGCAGAACACGAACACCTCCCCCAGGAGGTTGTAGTCGTGGACGATCTCAATCATCCGGTGCAGCAGACCAATCTTCTTGGCCCACGCAGTACAGAAAGCCAGTGAAGCGTCCGCGATGTCCTTGTTCTTTGCCTTCGGCTGGCTGAGTCGGATCTTCGAGAGGGGAAGCTCCGTGTGCAGGTCCACCGCCTGCCCTACGAAGGGGTCCGCCGCGTAGAAGAACCGGTAGTAGTTCCGCTTCTCGTCCGCCGACTGGGGCAGTTCAAGGAAGTCAGTGGAGAGTTCCGGAGAGTAGAAGTTGCCCGCCGTGGCCGACGACGTTCCACCCGTCGATGGAAAGGCGACCTTCGAGCGCATGGCACTCAGGATGACGCGGCGGGGCCGACCAGTCTGGACGTTGGCCCTCTTGCTGATCTTCCTGACCTCCTTGGCATCTGCGTCCTGTGCCTGTTTGCTAGTTCTCATGGAGGCTCACTTCATACCGTGGGAGTTGGGGCCGGGCGCTTCGCCTTCGGTGTGGGTTCAGGCGACGGCTGAAGATCTCTGTCGTCAGTGTCGTAGATTGGGCTGACGCGACGCACCCCAGAAACAGCCCCCAACACCCTCTTCAAGTCCCGAATCAACCCCCTGGTTCGAGTAGCTTCGACCGGATTCTTGGTCGAACGCATGTGCTTGTCACACTCTTGTAGTGTCGATAGAACCTTGCGCTCCACCTCCGACATGGAGGTGGCCACCTTCCGATCGATGTCGGATTTGGATAGCTGGGCGCGAAGACGGCTCATGTCCTGGACCTTACCGTAGTTCACTCCCACACAGGGGCGTGGGTCAGGTACTCGTGCTTGTAGGCGACCTTTGCAATCTTCTTGAGGAGGTGGATGTCCCCAGAAGACCCATCGAAGAGCCGCTCCCAGTCGCCCCCGGCCTTCTTGAACACGGCCAGCACCAGGTCGTACTCTGCGGGGATGTGGACCACCTCGATTGAGGAGGACTCCAAGATCTTCTTCAAGAACCGGTAGTCTGCCCTCGAAGGCTTGAGCGGGTCGCTCTTGGCGGTTCTTGTGCTCACCGTGTCGGCTTCCTTGACATACCCCTGGGGATCATCCTGGACTCATGGCTTCCACTCTGCTGAAGCCTTCTACGAGAGGTTCCCATAGGCGAACCAAACGGCCCGCCCTGCCCACCCAGGGATATTCCAGACTTGGCGATGTGCGGCTGCTTGCTCAGCCGGTTGGACGCAACCCAGACCATCCTGACGAGGGCGTCCGACATGTCATCGTGCTTCCCCTCGATGTTCGGAGCCTCGACGGTCGTGATGTACTTCGAGTGGTAGCGGGCCTGAAGCTCCAGAAGCTCCTTGATGTAGGCACAGTGGGCCTCGTGCGGAGCCACTGGGAAGTCATAGAGCAGGAGCTTCTTGTCCCAGAGCATGTCCTTGAAGTTCTGGAACATCTGGGAGGTCAGCACCTTCGTCATTTGCACGGACTTCATCTGAGAGAGGCCACGCTTCTTGAGAGCCTGCTCCAGTGGGATACCAGCCCATTGGTCGAAGATCCCGTCGATGATGTAGAACCGCTCGCTCAGTTCCTTGATCCAGTTGGCCACATCATCGAAGTCAAGACGCTCCTTGTCAGCGTGCTTGCCCTCCCCAGCCTTGACCTGATCGATGAGGTCGGCTCGGATCTTCCCTGTCTCATCAATGTGGCCGATGGCGATGGCGGTGCCGTCACCAACGAGGCCCAAGTCCAGACCGAGAAAGTGCGGACGACGTGGGGTTCCACGGACCATTGGGCGGAGATTCTTGTCAACGCAAACGATGACATCCTCCTCACGCTCAATCCAGCCCCTCGTGCGGTCGGTGAACTCACCGCCGTACTCCGTGAAGAAGACGCCTGGATCCTTCAGGTAGTGCTTCTCGAACTCGGAAGCGGGGATCGTCGGGTTCACTTCCCAGGTCGGAGCCTGGATGCAGAGCATGTTTGCCGCGACAGAGCCGCCGCCCATGCCCATCTGGAAGAGCTTGTAGAACAAGCCCTGCCGTCCCAGTGGGGACGAGATGAGGATGACACGAGCTTCAACCGGACCCGTGGGGATCCGAACGTCATTCGGGTCTTTCGGTGAGTACGCCGAGGTAGACGGAACGACGGCGTTGTATACAGCATCAGCCGATGACTGCCCGGCATCAGTGAAGTGGGCCACCTCATCGAGGATGACGACGATGTTACCGGCACCACGCAATCCCTTTGCGATGCAGGACCGGAACGTGACCTTGATGGTCGCCTTCGCATCCGGGTTGTCTAGGTAGGTGCCGTACCGCTCCACATCCTTCGGCGTCTGGAAACGCGCGTAGGACATGGTGTTGTTCGCGGTGTACGGGACGAAGAACGCGCAGTTCCGGTAGTGCCCAGAGACTTCCTGGTAGAGGAGTCCTGCCTGATCCTTGTCGGTAGCGACCGAGATCAACTGGATCATGTTCGACTGAGGGAGCCCGTAGTACGACTGCGGGTCAATCTTGGAAATCAGCTTGTACGTCTCGTAAGCCGCGATGCAGGCTGAGATCGTCGTCTTGCCGCTTCGGCGTCCGATTGAGAGAATCATCTCCCGCCGGTCCTCACCGGGAATGACCTCTTTGACGGACGACCGACCCTCGTTGAAGAGGTACTCCAGGTACTGCTTCTCAGTGAAAGAAGTGTACTTCGAGCGCCTCCAATCCGAGATCTGAAACGGGATCTTGTCATCTAGCTCAAGGCCATAGTGGGCCTTGAGGATGACCTTCTGGACCGGAAAGAGCTTCATGTGGAGTCCCCAGGACTCCTCGATGAACTCGGTGATGGATGCGACGGCTCGGTTTGGAGAGCTTGGAGAAGCGGCTCGTGCTCCCGAGATCGCGAGATTACCCAGACTCATCTGGGGCTCACTCCGTCATTCGTGAGTTGGCTTCGCGCTTCCAGTCGTCGTCAAGCATCTTCGCAAACTGAGCGAACACCGAATCCATCAATTCCTGGCGGACACCCGATGCGGTCATCGCCCGCGAGAACGTCTCGGAGATGAACTTGAAGAGTTCCTGGAACGATGGGCTGTCCATGTCTACGGCAGCGTGCTGGATCTGCTCCTTGCGCTTGATCCAGGTGTCTCCGATAGCCTTGAGAGCCATGACCCGGCGCATCGAAAGCGAGGAAGTCTCCTCCCCATTTCGCTCTGCCTCTTGGCGCTCGAACCGGATCGAAGCCGCCTCTTCAGCGATGGCGAGGAGAACTTGATTGAGGACTTCTGCCGACTCAGGCGTGGCTTCCGCCGCGAGGATCACCGGATCTGTCCGGAGATTCGCCTGCTTGATCAGCAGGAGGTCACCGACGAGTTGGTTGATCGGAGGGGCGATGTCTGAAGCACTCTTCTGACGTGGGCGGCCCACAGGATTGTGCATCCACTGGGGCTGTCCAGCCGTCGTCAGATTGACCGCATCAGTCTTGCGGACCTCTTCGATTCGACGCCAGCAGACTTTCCCCTTCTCATCTGCCACTCGAACTCGAAGTGCCCCTTCAGGGACAACGTACCCTTTGATGATCCTGGCGACCGCCGGGTCGTTCTCGACATCCGAACCAGCCGAGGCATCAGGGATCTCAAGTTCTCTGCCACTCATCGGAACCTCAGTCGTTCAGCCTCCTCCTCATGGGAGGGATACAGGAGGCGTTTGCGTTTTGCGGTTCTTCGTAATGAAGAACGTCTGTCGGTATTCTGGCCCAACCGACATCAAGACACCGTTGAAAGCATACACTACGAACGGAGGAGCCCCGAAGAAAACGGATTCGTCGGCGGTTGCCTTGATAGGCAGTGTGGCGTCCGGGCGGTGTGACGTGATGTAGACCGAGTTGCCCGCTGCGACAGCTTCGATGTCTGAGTAGACATTGAGCGAGGCGGCAAGCTGGGTCGCGATTGCGGCAGCAGGTCCAGTGAGCGAACCCAGACCGGCCCCAAACTCCTCACTGGCCGTGATGTACTGGTCGAAGAGTGCGACCTCTTCCTTGTAGTGGAAGGGTCCAGGAGGGACCACAGCGGGATCCCAGTACTGCCCTGCACCGCACTCGATCGCTACCGTGTGATCGAAGGCACTCGGCGGCGGGATGATAGCGGTTGGCCCACCGATGCGGGCTGTCGCGTTCGGCAGGACGATCTGCTGAAGCGTGAACCCCGTGCGGGAGACGGTCGGGTTCCCGATCGGCCCCCTACTCGGGTCGGATGGCGTCTTGAGGGCAGCGACGAGGATGGTGAACTTCTTGGGCGTGCTGGGCTGCATGTCACTCCTCGTCGGTGTCGAGGATCAACCCCTCGAAGAGGATCCCACCGAGGTCTTCGACCGGGGGGGTGTTGTTGAACTCGATGTCATCGAGGTTGTCGTTCTGTAGCTCGTACTCACCCTCATCGTAGGAAGGGGAGAAGAGCGACGCCGTGCGCTCCTGGTCGTCTGCGTTCGCCAGACGGATCATCTCCTTCTGGTAGCGGGCAGCGTGCTGTTCCGGGACGGCATCCACGATCGCCTTGCTGTACTTCTGGCAGCGATTCTCGACGTTCGAGGTGCAGGAGGCACAGCGTTCCATCGAGAGGACAGAGCGAAGCTGGTTCGCCCGGTGGATGAGAGCGCCCTTCTCACAGCCCTCTGTGCCTGCTGCGCTCGCGTAGGCGCTCGCATCGACGTACAGGTGGCCCGCGAGCCCCTCGTGCTTCTTGCGAAGCTGAGTGAGCGGCTCGGACGCCTGCTTGCGAAGACCGTCCGCGAACCGAGCCGACAGCAGGTAGTCAAGATCCTTCCCTGCCGACCCCTCACTCATCTGGACCGAAGCCCAACGAAGAAGTCTGCGGACCTCAAGAGGAAGCACAGGGCTGAGATCCTGAGCACGCTTCGAGGCCAGAGCCGTCTTGTAGATCGGCCCAGTGTAGGACTTCTCCTGGGTCGGAGTGAGTGCCGCAACCTTGGTCTCGGTGACGTACTCGGATGCCTGACGAAGCATGTCTTCCGGCCCCAACCCGCTCGTCAACAGGCGCTTCGCCTCATCCTGGGTGAGCCCACCAGACTTCACGAGCTTGGTGAAGATCCCCCGGACCCGATCAATCGAAGTCTTCTGGATCTCCTGGTTCTTGTCCGAGGCCCAGGCCGCATCTCGCGTGGTGCTCGAATCACGAGCCGTGGCATTGATGCCAGACCCGAGGTACTTAGCACGCTTCGCAGGAGAGATCTCCAAGGCGGCAGCCCGAAGCAGGTCGTGCGGATCAGCGACCGCTGCCCGCAACTGGTTCACCCGCAGTGCCGTGAGCAGACCTGCCCGCACCCATCGCTCAAGTCGAGCGTCCGCCCGCTTCACCAGGCTGACCCGCTCGTTCCGAGCAACCACTTCGCGTGTCGTTGCCGGTGCCTCTGCGAACGCCTTGCGGGCCTCCACACCAGAGACAGTCGGAACCTCGTGGGTCGGGAAGTTCGTCGCAGCCCGGACCTTGGCGGCGTGCTGCATGAACGCCGCCTGAAGAACCTGCTGGGGGCTCCCAGAAGCGAGGCGCTTGCCGCCCGCCTCGATGATTGGGCGGTAGTGGTTGAGAGCCTCACCCCACGGGATTGAGGTCACGACCTTCTTGCCAAGGTAGTTCTCGTAGGCCGCGAGCTTCGAGCCCGGCGTCGTCAAGAAATACGCTGCCGAGGCACACCGACGCTTGATCGCCGCGTCCCACTTCCCAGAGAGGATCCCAGGGAAAGCAGAGTCCCGGACGTACACATTGCCGACCAGGCCGTGTTCAGCACGGATGGTGCGGACTGCCGAGGCGAGCT
>Ga0315286_10004015_pt1 | contig 14041 bp, 16 predicted proteins | sample YL17G10_0_MG_FD_205038 | JGI IMG/M metagenome (GOLD analysis project Ga0315286, IMG submission 205038) | Sediment microbial communities from Yellowstone Lake, YNP, Wyoming, USA - YL17G10_0 | ecosystem: Environmental > Aquatic > Freshwater > Lake > Sediment | place: USA: Wyoming | collected... | reverse complement strand
ACAGGAGTACAAGGAAAAAGCACAGCAGACACGCGAGGTCACCTTACCAAGCGGGGCCGTATTTAAAATCAAAAATATTACAGGCCGGGATTTTGTACGTGACGGCGGCATACCATTAGACACCCTCAATCAACTAACCAGCAGCACAGCCGATGAAAAAAAAGATATTCTCATGAAAAAACTGTCCGCAGAGGACAGAAAAAAACTCTTTGACTATAACGACACCCTGATCACCCGGGCCTGCGTAGAACCTCGCGTAACGCTAAATGGTGAGCCCGGCACCATTGCTATAACAGACATCGTCGACGCAGATTATTATTTCCTTTTGAACGAAATAGTATCACAGAAAGGTGGTGGCGACGCTGTCAAGCAGTTTCGCGAGGGGCAGCCTGATATTGATAGTGGATCAAATAGGGAAGCGATACAGTAAACTACCGACAGAGATACTCGACCTGCCGATAGCGGACATCCAGATAAACTGGCTATGCCTTGAACGAGGACTCAGAGAAGAGGAACGGATAGCAGCGAGGAACAGGAAACATGGCAGCAGATAGGCAATTCAACGTAAGCGTAATCCTCGGACTCGTCGACAAAATGTCGTCGGGCCTGAAACAGATAGACAACTCACTAAATAGCACCACGAAGGTACTCGGATCCATCGCGCTCGCAGGCGTAAGCATTTACACGGTTACGAACTACCTGAAGGACGCGGTCAAGGCGTCGGCACAGGAAGAGGCCGCGCTGTTCAGGCTGCGATTTGCCGTAGAAAAAAGCGGCGTCGCATGGTTAACAGCAGAGAAGCGCGTGCAGGCATACTTGGAAACGACACAAAAACACAGTAAATTTTCAGGCGGCGAACTCATCCCCGGGATACAAAAAATGACCACGTTCACCGGGGACCTTGAAAAGGCGCTGAAACTCACCACGCTGGCCACGGACCTCGCATCATACAAAAACATTGATCTGGCATCTGCAATAACAGCCGTCTCGCAGGCATCGCAGGGCAACCTACGAATGCTCGGTATGCTTATCCCCGGGATGCGCGGACTCGACAAGGAAACCCTCGGTCTGGCAACGAACGCTGATCTGGCCCGGTACGCGCTGGCGCAACTACAGAAAACAGTCGGCGGATTTGCCGAAAAAGAACTGTCGCAGACAGAGGCCCTGATGGCGCAGGCGGACGTAAAGACAGCGAACCTCGCGCAGTCGATGGGCAAAAAACTCGAACCCGCCACACGCGCGATGATAATGATATTCGGCGAATTTATAGACATCCTGCGCAGGACCATAGAAAAATCATATGTGCTCGAGGTCGGCCTCGGATTTCTGGCTGCAGCAATCGTCGCAGCAGGTGTAGCATTCGCAATGGCAGCCCCGCAGGTCGCAGTTATTACTGCGGCAATATTGTTACTATCTGCAGGACTGGTAACGGCATTAGATGCGCTTGATAAATATCTCGACGCACAAAATACCAGCGCAGCGATCCATGCGGAAGTAATAAAGCAGATGAACGAACGGATCGCAAAGAATCAAGATGAAATAAACAGCCTTATAGCAAAACAGATAGCGGAATCAGATGACCAAGCAAAAGTCGATGCATACCAAAAGGAAATAACCAGACTAACAACTGCGAATATAGCGCTTCGCAAACTGGCGCGACAGGAAGAGGTCGATGACATAAAAGCGACTACAGACGAAGCGACTGTTGATACATTGACAATATGGACTGATTGGTATAATGGACTTAATGGAATACAAAAAGCATCAGCAGGCGTCGGAATCGCATTCCTCAATTCCATGAAAACAGAAACGGATGCTGCAATGGAGGAGGCGCTCGCCAAAATAAACGGCTACGCATTAAGATACGATAATGTGTCGTCGATAATGATCAATAGCATACTGCGAACCAAAGAACAGCGGGAATTGATAGACAAAAGGAAATACGAGGAAGGGATAGTAGAGATGACCACGGCATGGGAACGCTATTATTACCAGATGGACGGATATAGTCAAAACTGGTTAAATCAAGCCATTGAAAGTTATTCCAGATATTTCGCATACGTAGAATTCGGCATGGCGACAGTAACAGATTTCATGGACAAGAATTATCAACTCCGAACATTAATAATAAATAACGAAAAAGAGGATGCATTGACAGCGATAGAGGAAAAGTATATAGCGGACCAGAATCGAATAAGCACTACGGTCGCAGACGAGAGGGAAAAGGAAACGCAACTGGCGGAACTGGACCGTACGTATATGAACGATAAAAGCAACCTCGATAAAAAGGCCCGGGCGGATCAACGCAAAGCATATGAGGAGCAGAAAAACTGGTCAAAGAACGCGGCCATGATAGATGGCGCCGTGGCAATTATAAAAACATTCGCAGCCTACGGATTCACGCCTATGGGATGGGTAGCCGCGGCAGCACAGGCGGCCAGCACGGCCATGCAGATAGCGATTATTGACGCGACACGATATGCCACAGGCATAATAGGCGCACCGGGCGGACTGGCGATAGTGGGCGAACAGGGGCCGGAACTCGTGAACCTCCCGCAGGGAACAGACATATTCAATGCCAGCACCACGCGCGGCATGCTCGCGGGCGCGGGCGGAATGAATATCAACCTGAATATCAGCGGAAACTACATAATGAACGAACGGAACGCCGAAGGACTGGCGGATATAATAAGCAACATAATCGTGGGCCGTGTAAAGAAGGAACGGTTAATTTAAAATGGCATTTTATTATAACGTTTTTATTAATGAAACACCGCCAGACAGGCCGATAGGAGGCTGGTATTGGATCAAGCCGTCAATCGGTCAATTATATATTTATATACTCGACGGCTGGAAGCCGATAGCAGGGGATCAGTCATTCGTAACTCCAAGTATAGGCAGTCATTATTATTGTACGATCGAACAGGAATCGGTACCCGGAGGAACGGATAACATCGTCGGTAAAATATGGATAAAAACGTCAATCAATCAGGCATTCATGAAACTCAGTCAATGGCTACCGATAGCAGGCGGATAAAAACATGGCGTCAATGATGCAACTAACTGAAATCGAGCCGGGATACAAAGCGAACGGCGTGGTATGGATTAAGCCTTCAATATCACAGGCATTCATGTACCTGAACGGCGCATGGCGTCCCTTTGCTGGAGGCGAGAGGATATTTACATACAGCGTCCCGCTGACAGTATTCATCCGCGGAATCGACAGGACGGCAAACTGCTACATACGTACCTGCTCAAAAATAGATATTATTTATGAAAAGGTCGACACGATGACAATCGAAATAGATGACATAAAAAATGAAATCGAATTGCGCGAAGGCGACGAAATAATAGTATTTAGAAAGGCCACGGAATCTGAAACGCCGACAATATGGTTCGCCGGACTGGTAGACAAAACCACGCCCCGGGAAATATATTCGGGATCAAGCAAATTTATATATAGCGCAGACTGCGTAGATTACACTAAATGGTTAAGCAAAAAATTGGCCGTAGAAAAGTACACGAATCAGACACTTGACGCAATACTTAACGACCTGCTGACAGATTACGCCGTGGAATTTCACAAAGACACCATACCAGCATCGCCTACGCTGGCCAGCAAAACATTTGATTACAGATATGTCGGCGACTGCGTGCAGGAATTGGCGAACGATACGAATTATTCATGGTACATAGACTACAACAAGAAACTCAACTTTTTCAAAATAAACGACATATCCGCGCCGTACAAACTGACAGAAAGCCTGCTGACAACAGGACACTACCGTGACCTGACAATCGAGGTAAATAAAACGCAACTACGAAACAGGATCTACGTAAAAGGCGGCGTCTATTTAAGCACAATGTACACGCAGGAATTCCTCGCGGACGGCACGCAGCGGTCCTTCCGCCTGAATTATCCGCCCCGGAACCCGATATACGTATATGTTGACACAGGATCCGGGTACGGACCAGCAAAAACTCTGGCAATAGACACGCCGAACGCCTCTGGGGCCGATTTTGTCGTTAATGTGACATATGCATTCATCGCGAATCTTGACTACGCCACGCTGTCGGCCGGACACAAACTGAAGGTCACGTATTTCTACGACGTGCAGGTCCTCACACAGGACGATGACCTCGCCAGCCAAGAGGAAATGCGCGAAATTGAAGGCGGGGACGGCATATACTCGTTTTTATTAAGCGACACAAAGATAACAACGATCGAGGAAGCGCATACCCGGGCGCTGCAGGAACTGACAAAATACGGCACGCCGATAGTACAGGGATCGTTCATAACGGATCAGGACGGATACCGAAGCGGCCAGACATTAACGCTGGAAATGCCGTCATGGGGATTCCCGAATAATCAATACATGATTCAGAAGGTACAATCGCAACTGCAGGGGAGCAATAAATTCTTTTACAAGGTAGATTTTGCGACGCCATGAAAACACTAACAGGATTATTGACGGACCTCGTAGACAAGTCGGAAGCATCGGACACGATACTATCCGAGGAAACGCTGCACACCCTGAACGAACTGGTCGCGGATACCGCGCTGGCGTTATCGGATGCGGCGCCGACAAAGACGGAACGCAATCCTACGACAAACCCATATAAATGGGGCGCAGATGCGGACGAATTTCTGTGGAATGAGGGGCAATGGGAATGAAAAGATTAATACAAAATACGTTAATGCGCATATTCCCGGAACTGTTCGGACTCAAGGGCCGCGTCCGGGTAATTGAACATAACGTGATCACAGGCCAGACAATCGTGCATCCGTGGAAGGATAACCTCATCGTCACCGCGGGCAAGGTCATGGCCCTGCGCAGACTCGGCGGAATAGGATTATACGCGAACGAAGGCCAGATAACATATGGCGCCGTGGGGACCGGGAATACCACGCTGCCTGACGCTGCAGACACGGCAATGGAAACCGAACTGGACCGGGCGCCTATCAGTTATCAGCAGGTAGTCGGGACCATACTAACGCTCCGCGTGTTTTTTTCTACCAGTCAGGCGAACGGAACGCTTAAGGAATTCGCATGGTTCGGGGAGGCGGCAACGGCGGCTGCGGGATCCGGGACCATGTTCAACAGGATAAATATTGATTACACGAAAACATCGGCAGTAACATATACCATAGAACAGGAAATCTCAATAGCATAGGAGTAATAACATGGCAAACAGCAGCGACGTAGCGGCCGGACAAACAGCACAGGCAACGCAATATAACAATTTACGCGCAGACGCACTGAACATCTCGACAGGCCATAGGCATGGTGGAGGGACGGACGAGGGCAATCCTTTATTCGGGATATTGAACATAAATAATCCGGCAACAGGACTAAACTACGCGAATGATACGAACTATCAGGCGCCTCGGGACCTTTTTGTAATAATTCAAAACAACACCGGGATATCAGAGGGATATTCGGGGACATCGAACCCGGCGTCAACGCTTCTCACAAAGACATCGGGAGGCGCTATGTTTCCAGTAAGAAAAGGCGACTGGTGGAGGGTAAAATCTATATCAGGATCGCAGAGTATATACGTAATGTCGATTGGAGGAGTATGAAATGAAAAAAACATTACTCGCATTGTCGGTAATTTTTTTATTTGCGCAGATTTCCACAGCGCAGGTATACAAACAGACATGGAAACAGATGTACGACACACTGACAGGACAAGCCACATTTTACGCAGTAGTAAATTTCTATATTGGAGTAACCACGAATCCCGCAGACTGCTATGTGGCCCTGCTTGGAACAGGGACAGTTCGGGCAAAAGAGGGATATTTTGATAGCATAACATGTCCTGTAAATTCCTTTGATTTAGAATGCCGACTCTCGACAAATACCATAACAAGAATGCTTACAGAAGGAACCCTCGGACAGGTATGGCAAGTATTTACTACATCGCCTTCATGGGGTACATTGTCAGGCTTGGGAATTGATTTAGAATGCAGGGTATCGACAGGAACTTTACTCATAAGAATAGATCAGATGCAAATTGACACTACTACGCTGGCTAATTTTATTTATCAACTTAAAATAGATACGGCCTCCCTTGAGGATGTGAAATTCAGTAGATTCGGTGGTGATATTCAAGGAAATACATATTTTTCTACCGGGACAATCGTGACAATTTGGAATACAGCGAATGATAAATTCATGCAATTTCAATGCTTCGATGACGGAGAAACGAGAATTACTGCGAGTAATGGTGACGTAGTATTCAGCGCATTCGGTGATATTAAATTTAACTGGTCGGATTTACTCGACATTACAAACGTATTCGCAGACAATGTTTATGCCGCGAATATCCAGATAGCGACCGCAACATTAAGACAAATGATCCTCGATGTCGCAAAATCAACTGGAACATTTACATCCGTTATGATAGCGACAACTTCCCTGCAGAATCAACTGAATCAGGTCGCAATTGATACCAGCACGCTTGCGAGTCAAACATTGTCAAACACAAACTCTATCACGCAGATTAAAATAGACACAGGAACGCTGGAGAGTCAAATATCAGCAGAAAATCTGTGGGACAGAGTGGATGTAAGTACAAGAGATTATGTTAGACTTCATACTAATGGAGATGACATCAGACCTAATGGCAGTTCAAATCTCGGTGCTTCCGACGACAAATTCAACAATTTATGGTTGGCTGGTAATTCTAATGTGGCAGGTGCTGTAGTTATTGGTACAAACACAGTCGGAGGATATGCTCTTGAATTATACGACGACATTAGATTCAGCAGTCTTGTTAATATTCCATATAAAATAGTAGGTTATACAGGAGATTATCTTTCTTTTGGAAGTGTGGCGTTTCAACCGTCTTATTGGCATATTAAAGGTAGGAATGCGGCAGATATGGATATGGCATTCGGAGGTAAATGGGCTGGCGGATATGGGGACGACAAGGATGCCTTCAAAATACAATGGACTAAAGATAGTGGTAATGCTAATTATTCAATAGCATATATGCCACAGTTAATATCGGCATATTACTTAAACGGTCTTACCGTAAGCATACCTGATATTGGTTCTGCTACTGAGCCTTGGAATAACCTATATTTGACAAGTTCGGTTTATGCTGATAATGGCTACATAGGGAACATTCAGGAAGCAACGACAACACTAAAAGCGCAATCTGATGCAATAGCAAAATCGACTGGCGCTTTTACATCCGTTTCTATTGCGACGACATCGCTACAAGAACAGATCAATGCAATCTCAATCTCGAGCGGAAGTCAACAAGCGATAATAGATCAGATAAGAATTGATACAGCGACACTCGCGGCCGCAATTACTGAAAACACAAATGAAATTAATCAAATTAAAATAGATACCGCCACGCTCGCGGAAATAATTGATAATGTCGAATCTGATATTTTACAGTTAAAAATAGACACAGGAACGATGGAATCGCAGATAGATTTAATTAAATCTGACATATTACAGATAAACATAGACACCGGGACGATCGAAGCAAAAGATATACAGCAGGACGCAAGACTAAATCAATTACAAATTGATACAACTACCTTAAAAAACATAGCCTTTCAATTGGGTATAGACACGGCCACGCTCCGATCAATATTGAATCAGGTTATTCTCGATACCGCTTCTTTACAAGGCGCAATTAATGAATTGACAAACATACAAAATCAAATAATAATTGACACAGGAACACTTGAAGTCAGAATTGATAATGCCGAATCGAATATTTTACAACTTTCTATTGACTCTGCTACAATTCAATCAATTCTGAATCAGATCAGGCTGGACACGGCTACCTTACAGGGAATATGCAATCAACTAAAAATAGACACGGAAACATTGGCCGGAATTCAGGCACAAATCAGACTGGACACGGCCACGCTGCAGGGACTTGTTTCAAATTTGACATCACGAATGAATCAAGTACAGATAGACACTACGACATTACAATCACAGGCGACATCTAATACAGACAGAATAAATCAACTGCAAATTGATACGACAACACTTAAATCAATATTAGATGCCGTAAAAATAGGGACTGCGACATTGGCCGATATTTGTAATCAACTTAAAATTGACACCGGGACTCTCGCCGGATTACTGACAAATTTGACAAATACAGTAAATCAAATACAGATAGATACATCGACGCTGGCATCTACAGATTTGACACAGACAAACAGATTAAATCAAATGCAGATAGATACAACGACAATAGCAGCCGTAAACACCACGCAGGACAATAGACTCAATCAGATACAAATAGACACGGTTGCATTGGCGGCAGTAAATACCACACAGAATAACAGGCTGAATCAAATACAGATAGATACGGCTACGCTCGCAGCCGCAAATACGACACAGGACGGCAGAATAAATCAGATTCAAATTGACACTACTACGCTGGCTGGACAGGTTTCCACACTAAACGCCATAGGTTATTCGTCACAGACAATAGCCGTAATATTTGGAAGCACAGACGCAACTGCCGGAAATCTTGTAGACTTGACTGCCGATATTCCAATTACTTATAATATGACTTTTAAGGGATGGTGCGTCGACGACAATTTAAGTCTAACTGGAAATTGTCAGATTTCAATCTCTTCAAGGGCGTGGGGCCAGAATTATGGAAGGATCGATGGAACGGATATCCCAAGACTGGCCGGGCAATCAAGTTCATCATCGACAGCATTGTCGGGATGGACAACGACTGCAGGCGCGGGCGGCTGCCTGCGCGTACGTATTACATCAGCGTCAACAGTCAAACAGATTACGCTTGGATTATCGGTCTGGAAACCAAGAGAATGAAACTATTAAAAATAATACTATTGATTGGATTACTTGCTGGAATCGCTTCATCGCAATTCGCCTTGAACCCGGAAAGAGAAGGCGCGCAGTCTTTTTTTATAGGAGGCTGCATTAAATTCAATGATAGCAGGCTGCGTGATGAAATATATGATTTTATTAATCTGATTATTTCAAAACCAGCAGGCAAAATGCACAGAGTTACCAGAAACGATTTTCCTGAAAGCGATATCTACGATATTATATACAGAATTAAAACCACAAAAATTGACGATATACGCCTTATAGTAGACAAACTTGAACAGTTAAGGACTGACGTCAAAATAATTGATATTGCCAGTACGCAACTTTCTTTTGACACGACAAATTATTCAAAAGTAACGGCTTATGATGAGTATATGAAAAAATGAAAAAGATACTTTTTATATTATTATTTTCAGTTAATTTTGCGTTTCCAGCGCCACAGGTATTCATCACGACCGGGACACACGAATCTGCAACTAAAACTGGCGCACTACGATACTGCATAACACAGGCTAATCTGTACCCGGGAAGTACGATCGCTTTCAATATTCCTTTGACAGATATTCGTAAACAGCGCGGAGGAAACTGGGCCTATTTCAGAATATCCCCGGCATCGGCGCTCCCGGATATAACCGCATGGACCTGCATCGATGGCAGCACAGAGAGATTTTACTTGGGAATCGATACGAATCCATATGGGCCTGAAATTGAGATCAGAGGGCCTGCAGGAAGCGCCACTTACGGATTAAGCATAAGTTCTAAATGCAATATAATAGAACTCGCAATAAACGGATTTTCGAGCGGGGATGGAATAGATCTAAACGCAAACTCGGCGTATACGAATATTAAGGGATGTTATATCGGAATCTCTGCGACTGGAACAGTAGCAATACCAAACGGATATGACGGAATATGGCTGACAAACAACGATTCATGCAATAATATTACAATAGGCGGAACTGCTATCGCAGACAGGAATGTCATCAGCGGAAATGATGACAACGGCATCAATGAATTTTATGCTGGCGGACTGACAAACCCTTTTATTTGTGATATCGTCGGTAACTATGTCGGTACTGACTATACTGGACTGTGTGCAATTCCAAATGGAAACGCTGGAATTGATAGCGGTATCGCCTTTTCAGCGGACAGTAGTGGCGGGCATATTGTAAGAAATAATCTTATTTCTGGAAATTATAATGCTGGAATATACTTGGCTGGCAGTGAAACTAATGTTTTGGTAAAAAATAACATAATTGGCGTCGGGGATGATGGCATAACAAAATTAGGCCATATTAATGACGGTGTCGCCGTATTCCAAACAGTTTCTGGAAGCACGATAACAAGCAATGTAATCGCTAATAACAACTATGGTATTCATTTAGATAACGCTGATACGCCAAATCCAGTAAGGATATTTATGTCAAGTAATTCAATTTATAACAACACAACACTTGGAATAAATAATGAAACAGGGACTAATGAGAGAATTACTCCGCCTCTGATACGAGGGGCAACTACTTATAGCACTACCGCATTTATCGAAGGTACGTCATCTGCAACAGCGCGAATTGAGGTATTTATCGCATCTGCAACACAGACGGCTGGACAAGGCAAAATTTATGTGGGAAGTACGACTGCCAGTATCGGCATATGGACGCTTTCTGTTCCGTCAGAATATGTCGGATATATGATAGCAAACAGTTCAGTCACAGCAACGCAATTCGTGTCGAGAAGCGGAACCTCTCAATTTGCGACTAATGTCAGGATTCGACAAGGGGCTGTCCCTGTCTCCGAGGAACGAAGGAAATATTCGCCAAGAATTATAATATATTAAAAAGGGAGGAAGGCAAAATGAAAAAAATTGTTTTATTTATCATCGCTGTTTTAATTACGTCAATGGTTATCGCAGGAACATTGACGTATGACACAGTAAATCAAAAAATTAAAAGAATGATAAAAACCGTTTCAATGACTGCAGGACAAAGGATAGTTATCGTTAAGGCCCCGACAAAGATAACTGGCGGGACAATAATCCTTGACGAAACACTACCAGCAACAGTCAATGCGAACGTAGAATTTAAGGTCAAGTTCAGTTTAATTGATAAATAAAAGGGGATTATCGTGAACGATCTCGTAACTCTTATACAGCAGGTCGGATTTCCGATAGCCGTGGCCCTGTACCTGCTTATACGCTATGATAACAGACTCGGCGACCTTACAAAGATAATGGTCCAGATGGCCACGAACATGGAAATAATAAAGGACCATATTCAAAAAGAGGAATAAATGATGGCATGGATCGGCATACTGCTGCTCATAATAACGGCCCTGTTATTTGATTTATTACAGGTACATCGTAGAAAAAAACAAAACGATATATTATATCGGACATTGCGCGCGACGGAGGAACTTAAAATAGCATTTTTGAATAAATCATACCCGGGAAATGGAACCCGGACAATAAAAACAAGGGAGGAAGGTCATGAAAAATCTGTTGGATTATTTGAAGGGAAAAAGGACATACCTCGTGGCAATCACAGCAATCGTGCTGTCCATAGCAGGTAACTACATCGAAATACCTGATTGGGTATTTCAGGTCCTTCTTGGAACAGGGGCATTGACAATGCGCGACGCAATAAATGGCATAAAGAAGGATTCGAAGGCCATTATTGACGGATCGAATAAAAGATAATTTAACCCGGGAGGAAATATGTATTTAAACGAAAAGGACGCGGGAGTCCTCTCTATAGTTTATTTTATTGTACTATTTGCCATGTTATTGACGGTAATAATGCAGGCACAGCGGATCCATGCCATTAAGGCAGAGAAGGAACTCAAAATAGTGGAATTGGAACAGATCAAGGAAACGCTGGCGCATCCAAAGATTACAAAGGATCCCGAATTCAAAATCGTATACCGGGACCGCCAGATACATATGTCTGCAATGGAAAAAGAGGCACTCGCACAGGAATATGAAATGAAACTCGCCGACCTGCAGGCCCTGATGGATGCGATATGTGATAAAAGCGAGAGGTCATTAGAGATAACAAAAACAGGGAAACAGACATCGGAGCCTGTTTACCCGCCGACAGCAGCGAAGCAAAAACGAATGGCAATAACAGCGGAGGTATTTAACCATGATATGGCGACTCTTGGCGTGGTTTATGAACTTATTCCGAAGTGGGGCCTCTCCCTCGGAATCGCAGCCAGTAACTACGGTAAAATTGGAGGCGCTTGTGTTATCAAATTCTAAAAAATTTGACAAACTCATAGGCTGGACCATAGACAGGGAAGGCCGGACCTGCGACACCGTCCCCGGGGACACAGGCGGCCAGACGAAATTCGGGATCAGCAAACAGTCATACCCGAACGTAGACATACCGAACCTCACGGAGGAACAGGCGCAGGACATCTACTTCCGGGATTACTGGAAGCCGCTGAACTGCGACAGCCACGATGACAAAATGGCGCTGGCCATATTTGACAGCGCCGTGAACTGCGGCGTCGGCACGGTCCGCCTGTGGCTGCCGAACTGCGTGACATGGAGCGACGTTCTGTGGCAGAGGCTACGGAGGTACGTGAACATCGTGCAGAAAAACCCGACACAGCAAAAATTCCTTCTCGGATGGGTAATCAGGACCGTGAAACTGGCCGAATTTAAACCGCCAGCATGATGCCCTCATAATAACCTACCTATAAACCCGCAGTATTCGTCAAGGTAAAAAACTCGCCCTTGAGCAAGGCGGGTTTTTTATTTGCGCCCGGACGGTTCCCGGGAGGTCCGGATTCCCGAAATTCAATAAAAGAATAATATTATTTTACCCCTTGACAAAATAACATTTGTGTGTTATACTATAAGGTAAGAACGGCGGGCCGGAGGCGCCGGGAGGCGCAGGCCAGATAGGAGGCGGCCACGGATGACACGCAGACGAAATAACACAAGCCGCAGCAGGACGGAAACAGTCGTGGTCGAGGGGTATAGGCATATCTACGAAATCGATGCCTACGAAACATATACCCTCGAATGGTACGGACAGGATGCGGACGGAAACAGAGGCGAACAGCGATGGGAACTGGACGACACGATTATCGAGGAAATCAGGCTGAACGGAAAGGCAATAGCGGAGGCCAGTATTCCGCCACGGATCATGGACCTGCTCAATCAAAAAATCGGGGACCACGTATTCCAGCCGGAGGGCGCATGAAGGTAACCTGCGCATGGTGCGGCCAGCCTATGACAAACAAGGAACTGCTGAACGACACGCGGAAAAGCCATGCCATATGCATGGCCTGCGTGAAAAAGCACACGAACTGGTCAAAAATTAACAGGAGGAAAAATGTGAAATCAAGAATTGACTGGCCGAACGCGTGCGGATATTTTCTAATAGCATGGACGGTAATTTTGATAATCGTCCAGACAGTCATGTGGTTAAAAAGATAATATTTTGTACCCCTTGACAATAACAAAAAAATCGGGTACAATATATTATAAAGCGCCGGGACACGGCGAATAGAATTAAGGAGGGACAGATGACAAAAGAATTGGTACCAGCAGCAGAAGCAGGGAAAGCGCTACAGCGGGTAAAATTTGACGACGTCGTGATCACGGTCAATGACGTGCGCGACTACCTCTGCCCGAAGGCGACGCCGAAAGAGATATTCATGGCTATGGGGATTATGGCCTCATACAAACTGAATCCTTTCAAGCGCGAAGTACACCTTATCAAGTACGGCGAAACGCCCGCGCAGGTCGTCGTGGGATATGAAACCTACCTCAAGCGCGCGGAACGGACCGGGAAACTCAATGGCTGGAAGGCGTGGATCGACAAAAAAGAGGGCCGCGCATGCGTGGTAATTCACAGGAAGGACTGGAACCAGCCGTTTGAATGGTACGTGGAACTCGCCGAATTTGACAAGAAGCAGTCGACATGGAAACAGATCCCCGATTTCATGGGGAAAAAGGTCGCGATAGCGCAGGCGTTCAGGATAGCATTCCCGGACGAACTCGGCGGCCTGCCTTACACGAAAGAGGAACACGAGGTATACGACATCGATGCCACGGACCAGTCACAGGCCGGGAAACCAGCGCTGGAATGCGAGGTAAAACCCCTGAATCAGCCAGCAGCAGCCACAGTACCCGAAAAGGCAGCGGAACATGCCCCTGCATCGCAGGAACAGGCCCCGGAGCA
>Ga0315286_10004014_pt1 | contig 14044 bp, 10 predicted proteins | sample YL17G10_0_MG_FD_205038 | JGI IMG/M metagenome (GOLD analysis project Ga0315286, IMG submission 205038) | Sediment microbial communities from Yellowstone Lake, YNP, Wyoming, USA - YL17G10_0 | ecosystem: Environmental > Aquatic > Freshwater > Lake > Sediment | place: USA: Wyoming | collected... | reverse complement strand
TTGATCGTCCGGCCCTCGAGGACGATGGCGCCGTCCTTCACGGCGATGTCATGGTCGAAGATGCCGAGGACGGAATCATATTTCAGGAGATGGGCGAGCGTGGGCGCATCGGTGATGTCGTTCACGGCCAGGAATTCGATCTCGGGGTGCTTGATGGATGCCCGGAGCAGATTCCGTCCGATGCGGCCAAAGCCGTTGATGCCGACTTTGATGGACATGATGATTACCTCCAGTCGATATTCGGGTCTGACGATGAAAAAGTAAGAGTCAAATTAGCATAAATAGAGGTTGAAATCAATTTTGTGATAAAATCGCGGCGAGGAGCGGCCATGAAGATCCTAACCTCGCGCGAGATGAAGGAGATCGACCGGTTCACCATCGAGGAGCTGGGCGTACCGGGTTCCGTCCTGATGGAGAACGCCGGCCTCCGCATCGCGGACGAGATCGGCCGCCGGTTCCTTCCGATCGGGGAGGAGTCCGTCGTCATCGTCGCCGGGAAGGGGAACAACGGGGGCGACGGACTGGTTGTCGCCCGGCGCCTCGCCGACCATGGCGCACGGCCTCTTGTCCTCCTCCTCGCCGCGAAAAAAGAGATCAAAGGGGACGCCGCCCTGAATCTGGCCGTGGCTGAAAAGGTCGGCCTGGAAATCATCGAGATCGGGGACGAGGCCGGGTGGAACCAGCACCGGATGCGGCTTTTCCACGCCACGATCATCGTCGATGCCATCTTCGGCACGGGGCTCGTGAAGCCGGCCGAGGGCCTGACGGCCGCGGCCATCGCGGACATCAACGGGGCGCCGGGCTTCACGGTCGCGGTGGATGTCCCCTCCGGCCTCTCCGCGGATACGTTCCGAATCATCGGACCCGCGGTCCGGGCCGACCTGACGATCGCGCTCGCCGCGCCGAAGATCCCCCATATGTTTCCTCCGGCGGAGGAGTACGCCGGAGAGCTGATCGTGGCCGACATCGGGATTCCCCCGTTTCTCTTCGAGGATGCGCAATTGAAGCTTGAACTCATCGAATTCGGGGACGTCGCCTGCCGGTTCAAAAAACGGGCGCGGGACGGACATAAGGGCACTTACGGGCATGTTTTCATCCTGGCCGGTTCTTTCGGCAAGACGGGGGCCGCCGTCCTGTCCGGGAGGGCTGCCTTGCGGTCCGGCGCCGGCTTGGTGACCGTCGGGACGCCGGTGAGCTGTCTGCCCGTGGTCGCCCGGTCGATGATGGAACTGATGACCGAGGCGCTTCCCGAGACGGAGGCCAAGACCGCATCGTTCGAAGCGCTGCCGCGCCTCCGGGAGCTCCTCCCGGGCAAGGACGTCCTTCTTCTGGGCCCCGGGCTCTCGACGCACGCTTCCACGGCGAAGCTCGTGCACGCTCTGATCCGCGAATTCCCGGGACAGCTCGTCATCGACGCCGACGGCCTGAACATCCTCGCCGCGGACCCGTCAGGATTGAGGACGCTGTCCCAGCCGCCCGTGCTCACGCCGCATCCCGGCGAATTCGCCCGGCTGACGGGACTGTCGAACGCCCAGGTCTTGGACGACCGTCTCGCGCTGGCCCCGCGGTTCGCCAAGGAGCACAGGGTCTACCTCGTGCTCAAAGGCTACCGGACGATCGTCGCGACCCCCGAAGGCCGGATGTATGTCAATCCCACGGGAAACCCGGGGATGGCGACGGGCGGAGCGGGCGACGTTCTGAGCGGTCTGATCGCTTCGTTCATCGCCCAGGAAAAGGACGTCCTGGGGGCGATTTTGGCGGCCGTCTACCTGCATGGCCGGAGCGGGGATATCGCCGCGGCCAAGCTGGGGGAGCGGGCCCTGATCGCTGGAGATCTGATCCGGTATCTGCCGGCGGCCCTCAAGGAAATGGAATCGTAAGAGATGTATCCCCGGCTCCTCTATTCCCAATCGCCTGAAGAAACCATGCGGATCGCCCGGGAATTGGCCGCAGGATTTCAAGGCGACGAGACCGTGTTCCTCATCGGCGATCTGGGCGCAGGCAAGACCGTCTTCACGAAAGGCCTTGCCGCGGGTCTCGGTCTGAAGGACGTCCACCAGGTCTGCAGTCCCACATTCACCCTGATGAACGTCTATCAGGCGCGGGTCCCCATCTATCATTTCGACCTCTACCGCCTTCCAGGATCGGACGACGTGCTGAACCTGGGTTTTGAGGACTATCTCGGCGAGGGTGTCGTGATCGTCGAGTGGGCCGAGAAGATCGAATTTCCTCTCGAGGCGATCCGCATCGTTCTCGCGGTCGAAGCGGACGAACGACGCCGCATCGAAATCACCCGATCCCATCCCCGAAATACCCGCCATCCCAAGGAGAAGAAACCGGAATGAAACGCGAACAACTCAAGGATTTTGTTTACGAAGTGAAGGATTTTCCCAAGCCCGGCATCGGATTCAAGGACATCTCGCCTCTCGTCCTCGACGCCGCCGCCTACAATTTCGCCGTCGACCTCCTGACGGATTGGGCCCGGGCGAAGCGGCCGGACGTCATCGTCGGCATCGAGTCCCGCGGCTACCTGTTCGCGGCCCCTGTAGCCCGGGACCTGCGCCTTGGCCTGAATGTCATCCGGAAGAGGGGTAAGCTTCCTCGGAAGACGATCTGCGTCAAAGCGCCCAACGAATACGCCGTGGAATACTTTGAGATGCACGAAGATACGATCCGCCCGGGGCAGCGGGTGGTCGTCCTCGACGACCTCATCGCCACTGGATCGAGCTCCATCAGCGCTCTTGACCTGGTCAAGCGGCTCAAGGGAGAGGCTGTCGGGTTCGGGGCGGTGATCGAGCTCGGGTTTCTGAACGGCGTCCCGGCGATCCGGAAGGCCCACCCCGAAGTCGACGTCTTCAGTCTGATCCGTTACGACTGAGGTGGCGCCTCCGGGCGCACGCCGCCCGGGGGACGGAGCTTCGACGTAAGGAGAACGAACCATGTCCCTGCCTCGCAAATCCGCCGGAATCGCGGTCGTCATCACGATCATCCTCGCGGGTTGCGCCGTCGTTCCCGTCCCCAAGACGGGTCTGGGATTTGGGGCGGCCGAGTCCCGGTGGGTAGCCTCGACGCTGGCCGGGATGACCCTCGAGGAAAAAATCGGCCAGCTCATCGGCTGCCGGTATACGGGGGCGTTCTTCCCGGAAGACAGCGATGCTCTCGCAAGCCTGAAGGATCTCATCGTCCGATCGAAAATCGGAGGGCTGGCCATTTTTCTCGGTGATGCCTACGAGACCGCCCACCTGAATAATGAGCTCCAGTCTCTGGCCCGGGTTCCGCTGCTCATCGGATCCGATTTCGAGCGGGGGGCAGGGACCCAGATCACGGGCGCGACCCTCTATCCGACTCTGATGGCGGTCGGGGCGACCGGCTCGGAGGAAATCGCCTATCAAATGGGCCGGGCGACCGCGGAGGAGGGCCGGGCGCTCGGGGTGCACATGACCTATGCGCCGGTCGTCGACGTGAACATCAATCCCGACAATCCCATCATCAACACCCGGGCCATCGGCGAAGACCCGGAGATGGTGTCCCGGCTTGCGGAGGCTTTCATCCGAGGATGCCAGGAGCACGGTATGCTCGCCACGGCCAAGCACTTTCCCGGCCATGGCGACACGGACCAGGATTCGCACAGCGTCCTGCCGACGATCGCGGCCGGCCGCGACCGGCTCGACAGGGTCGAACTGTACCCTTTTCGCAAAGCGATCGAGGCGGGCGTCGGGGCGATCATGGTCTCCCATCTGAGCGTTCCGGCGCTCGATCCGACCCCCAATCTCCCAAGCTCGCTTTCGTCCGCGATCCTGACCGGTCTCCTCCGGAAGACCATGGGGTTCCGGGGGCTGATCGTCACGGACGCCATGGAGATGGGCGGCGTGACGAGCCTTTTTTCGCCGACCGAAGCCGCCCTTCGGGCGATCCTGGCCGGGGTGGACATGGTCCTTTTGCCTCTCGAACCGGCCAAGGTCGTCGAGTTCCTAGTCGATGCGGCGAAGAGGGGGACGCTCCCCATGAGCCGCGTCGATGAATCCGTCGGGCGGATCCTGGAAGCCAAAGCCCGGATTGGGCTGCATCGCCAAAGGCTCGTGGATATCGGGGCCCTTCCCCGAAAGCTCGGTTCAAAGATTCGGCAGAAGGAAGCGCGGACCGCGTTCGAGAAGGCGGCCACGCTCGTCAAGAACGAGGGAGGATTGCTCCCGCTCGCTCCCGGGGGCCGAAAGATCACCGTTCTTTCGCTGAGCAGCGATGCGGCCGATTACTTCGCCGGGCGGACGTTCGGCGAAGCCGTCCGGAAAAAGGCCCCGGGGACACCGGTCCTTTATGCCGATGCCAATACGGGAACCGAGACGCTCGACGAGGTCTATTTCAAGGCCTCTGAAGCCGACGTGGTCTTGTGCGCAGTGTTTTCGAGCCTGCGGGCGTGGAAGGGGAGTGTCGGGCTGGATCCCCGCCATGTGGATCTCATCCGGATCCTGGCCGCCGAAGGCAGAACGGTCGTCGTGGTCAACTTCGGAAGCCCGTATCTTCTCAAGAGCTTTCCCGAGGTTGCCGGCTATCTCTGCCTCTATCGGAACACGACCCAAGCCCAGGACGTTGCCGCTCGGGTCCTCTTCGGGGAAATTCCGGTCACCGGCAAATTGCCGGTGAGCCTGCCGGGTCTCTATCCGGCGGGACGGGGGATTGTCCTCGAGAAACGGAAATAAGAGACGAACCCCCAGGTTCTCGAGCCGTTTCCCGATCAGACCGCCGCGCTGACCATCTCCGGATTCAAGATACGCGCCAATTCCGCCGGCACGAGTTCGGCCAGAAGGCCGCGCTTCCCGGCATTGATGTAAATGACGGGCAGGTCCATGACCGTCGATTCCACATAGATCTTCAACGGTTTTCGCGTCCCGAAGGGGGACGTGCCGCCGACCAGATACCCCGTGTGTTTGGCCGCCGTGTCGGGGCTGCAGGGGGAAACGGTTTTCACTCCGAGATGGCGGGCCAGGGCTTTCGTGGAGACTTCCCGGTCGCCGTGCATGATGATGATGAACGGGTTCCGGACGTCGGTCTCCATCACCAGCGTCTTGACCACGCGGTGCTCGTCGACCCCCAGATCGCGGGCGGCGACGGACGTCCCGCCATGCTCCTCGTAAGCGTACGCATGGATGACGAACGGCACATTATGGTCCTTGAGGACGCGGATCGCCTGAGTCATCGGATATTTCGTTTCGATCATTCTTTCTCCGGAGGGTTGGACGGCGGCCGGCCGATTCTCCAGGCCCTGTCCCCCCACCGGCCAAGCTTCCCGGAGCAGATGCTAACACATTTTTCGAAGCGCCTCAAATTGACTTGGTCCGGGGATTTGAGGTCGGCTTCAATTGACCTTTCCCGGCGGGTGTGATATTTATCAAAGATACTTCCGAACGGAACATGAGCAATCCGATTTTATTCAACCCCCGCCGATTCTGTTATTTCCCTTTTATATTTCAGGAGGAGGTTTCATGCGCATGACGAGAAAACATTTCCTGAGGATCGTCGTCCTGTTGCTGGCGGCGATTCCGCTGCTCGGCCTGGCAAATGCTTATGGGCAGGCCGTGACCGAGGATTTCTTCAAGGCGATCACGTATCGAGACATCGGTCCGACCCGCCAGAGCGGCCGGTTCGTCGATTTCGCGGTTCCGCCTCAGCAGCCCTCGACCTTTTATGCGGCCACGGGTTCGGGAGGTCTATGGAAAACGGTGAACCACGGCCAGTCATTCGAACCGATCTTCGACAATGAGAAGGTTGTCTCGATCGGGGCCATCGCCGTCGCGCCGACGAATCCCAACATCGTCTGGGTGGGCTCGGGCGAGGCCAACAGTTCCCGAAGCACCTATTACGGCGACGGCGTCTATAAATCCACCGACGGCGGCAAGACCTGGAAGAATATGGGTCTCCGGGAGTCCCATCACATCGGGGCAATCGTTATTCACCCGAAGAATGCCGACATCGTCTATATCGCGGCCCTCGGCCATCTTTATTCCGACAACCCCGACCGCGGTCTGTACATGACCCGCGACGGAGGCCGGACCTGGAAGAAGGCCCTGGACATCAAAGTCGGCACGCGGCAGATCGGGGCGGTCGATGTGGTCCTCGATCCCGCCAATCCGGACAACGTCTATGCGTCCCTCTACGACAAGCTGCGCCAGCCCTGGAATTTCCAGCTCGGCGGGCCCGGAAGCGGCATTTTCAAATCCGCCGACGGCGGCTCCAGCTGGAAAAAGCTCGACAAGGGACTTCCCGGCGGGGTGCTCGGCAAAATCGGCCTGGCGATCTATCCCAAGAATCCCAGGATCCTCTACGCGGTCATCGAAAACGGCAACAAGCCCAACATGACGCCCGAGGACCGGATGAAGGAAGTCATCGCCGGAAAATCGAGCTCGGGCATGATCGATGGAGAAGTCTATCGGACGGACGATGCCGGCGGCACGTGGCGAAAGGTCAGCCCCGAGAAACAGAGCATCGGCTCGGGACCCGGATATTACTATTGCGACATCATCGTCGATCCGAACGACGACAAGCACATTTACGCCCTATCGGTCGGCGTCCAGGAATCCAAGGACAGCGGCAAGACCTGGGGCAGTCCCTTCCGGTTCGGCGGGGACAACCACGCCCTCTGGATCGACCCGGCGAACTCCGGCCACATGCTCCTCGGCTATGATCACGGCATGGGTGTGACCTGGGACGGCGGCAAGAATTGGCACCACCCCGATTTCCTGGCCCTGGCCCAATTCTACCAGGTCGATTATGACATGTCCTATCCCTACCGCGTCGCGGGCGGCCTTCAGGACAACGGCTCCCTCATGGGTCCGAGTGCCAAGAAGGACGGGCAGCCGATCCGCCTCGAGGACTGGCAGACGGTCGGCGGCGGCGACGGCATGTATAACGTCTTCGACCGCAAGACCAACCGTTTCCTCTACAACGAATCCCAGAACGGCCCGCTCGGGCGGCTCGATCTGGAAACAGGTGAAACGAAGAGCATCGCCTACAGCCGGGTCAAGCCGGCAACCCGTTGGAACTGGTGCGCGCCGATCGTCGTCTCGCCCTTCGACGGCAGCATCATCTACCACGGCGGAAACTTGGTCGTGAAATCGGTCAACCGGGGCGATACGTGGACGGAAATCAGCTCGGACCTGACCACCAACGACCCGGCCAAGCTCCCGCAGGGCAAGGGCGGCGACGGAAACATTCAATACTGCACGATTTCGACGATGGACGAGTCCCCGCTCATCCAGGGCCTTCTCTGGGTGGGCACGGACGACGGTCTCGTCTGGGTGACGCGCGACGACGGTAAGACCTGGTTCAAGGCAAGCGATAAGATCGCCGGCAACCCGGGCTATTGGGTCAGCCGGGTGACGCCTTCGAATTTCGATCCCAGCACGGCCTATGTCTCCTATACAGGCCTTCGCAATGACGATTTCAGGCCGTTCCTCTTCAAGACGACGGATTACGGCCAGACGTGGACGGCGATCGCCGGCAATCTGCCCACCGAATCGATCAATGTCGTCCGCGAAGGGAGCAGAAACCCAAACCTGCTCATCGTAGGAACGGACTTCGGCGTGTACGTGTCGCTCGACGGCGGCATGGCCTGGACGAAGATGAAGGGCAACATGCCGACGCAGCCCGTCCATGACTTGAAAATTCAGCCGCGCGAGAACGACCTTATCGTCGCCACACACGGCCGCGGAATCTACATCGCCGACATCTCGGCTTTGGAGCAGATGACGACCGCCGTCCTTGGCGAGGCCGTCCATCTCTTCGATGCTGAAGCGAAGATCCGCTACGGCGTAAGATCCCGTTACAACTCAAGCTCGAGCAATTTCAACGGCAAGAACGAACCCAACGTGATCAACTTCCCGTACTACCTCAAAGCCAAGGCCCAGGGCGAGGTCAAGATCCAGATCTATCGGGGCAACATGCTGGTCAACGAGCTCAAAGGCACGGCCAATCCCGGCCTTAACGCGGCCCCCTGGAGCATGATGGTCCGGCGCGAGCGGACCGAAGCCGAGAAGAAGGCCATGCAGGCCGGGGGCGGGCGCGGAGGCCGGGGCGGCTTCGGCGGGGGTATGGGCGGCGATTTAGGTGATTTGAGCGACCTTCCTCCCGAATACCTGGCCCAGCTCCGGGCCCAGCAGGACCCGAACTTCATCTCGAGCGCGGCCCCTGACGGGGACTACCGAATCGTTCTGATCGTGGACAACGTTCAATCCACCGCGACGGCTAAGATCATGGCCGATCCTTCGAAGTAAAGAAAAAAGGGGACGGTTCTCTTTTTCTAGAAAAAGAGAACCGTCCCTTCAAATGGGTCGATTCACAAGGGCACAGGCTTAAGCCCGTCACTATTTTTAATATCCATAAAGAAAATTTACATTGACGGATTTGAGGAGATGCCCTGCCTCGAGGGCGGGCAGTCCGAATAATCCAGGCATGAATTTTGCATAAGTATTAAAGGGGATTTGGCCTGGAGGGGCGAAACGATGCTCGAGCTCAGGGCAGTCACCAAGAAATACAACGTCACTCCCGTTGTGAACAAGGTCAGTTTCATTGTCCGGCCGGGCGAAGTGCTCGGGTATCTGGGGCCCAACGGCGCCGGAAAGTCGACGACCATCAAGATCCTGGCCGGACTTCTCGAGCCGACGGCCGGCGAGATCTTTTTCGAAGGCCGGCCCATCCGGAAGAACCTTTATGACTACAAGAGCCGTCTGGGCTATGTCCCCGAGCAATCTGAGATCTATCCCCATCTGAGCGGATACGATTATCTGCTCATGGTCGGCCGGTTGAGGCGCATGCCGGAGCGGGCGCTTCGCGCCAAGATCATCGATTTTCTGACGCTGTTCGACCTGAAATACGACATGGATGCCTCGATCGCGTCCTACTCGAAAGGAATGCGACAGAAAATCTTGATTTCCGCGGCGCTTCTTCACGATCCGGACATCCTCCTCCTCGACGAGCCGCTCTCGGGCCTGGATGTGACAACATCCATGATCATCAGAAACCTCGTGAAGCGGCTGGCCGCCGAAAACAAGCTCATTGTCTATTCCTCGCACGTCCTGGAGGTGACGGAAAAACTCTGTTCGAAGGTCATCATCCTTCACCATGGGACGATCGTGGCCGACGACTCTGTGGAGAACCTCCGCCACCTCATGCATCTGCCTTCGCTCGTCGAAATCTTCAGCCAGCTCGTCGTTCCGGAGGATACGGACGCCGTCGCCCGGAGCATCGTGGACGTGATGAAGGCGAAATAGGGGACCGTCATGAGCGGAGCCTCTTTTCGAGCTTATGCCGACCGGCTGAAAGCCCGGCCGTTCCCGGTCCTGGCCCGCCACTTCTTCAATCGCCTCTTCCAGAATGATGTCTTCCCGTTCGAAGACCAGATGAAGCAAAAGCTCTACGTGCTTCTGGCGATGGTCGCCGCCTTCGGCTGGCTGGTCACCAACGCCCTCTTCAGCCGGTACATGTTCGTCGCCGATGCCGGTGAATCGTGGCTCGAAAAATGCCAGTTTCTCTCGGTCTTCATGGTCCTCATGGCCCTGGTCGCGCTACTCGAATGGGACGTGCTCTTTCTCGACAAGCGGGACTATGCCAACCTGATGCCCTTGCCGGTCCGCCTGGGAACGGTCTTCGAGGCGAAATTCGCGTCGCTTGTCTTTTTCGCCGCCGTATTTTCGGCGGCGGTCAACGCCCTGTCCGTATTCGGCGTGGCATTCTTCATGCCCCGTTGGATCGACAACACCCTTGGTACGCTTGTGTATTACATGGCCGTCCACGTCCTCAGTTCGACGGCTGCTTTGGCCTTCGTTTTTTTTATGTTTATCATGATCCAGGCCGTCCTGATGGCCGTTCTGAGCGCCCGAGTGTTCCGGGGAGTATCGCTTCTCGTCCGTTTTCTCCTGGCCGCCGCCGGCCTGTTCGTTCTCCTGATGTTCACGGCTGATCCCGCGGCCCGCGACGGGTTCTTCTCGACAATCGCCTCCCTGAAATCCCGGGGATCAACGGCCGTCCTCCTCTATCCGCCGATGTGGTTCACGGGCTTGTACGAGGCTCTCCTCGGCCGCAAGAATCCGCTCTATGTCGCCGGCGCCTTGTTAGGCGTTTCAGCCATCCTGGTCCTGAGCCTGGCTTACTTTCTGGGTATGGGCTTGAGCTATCGCCGGCACGCTCGACGGTCGCTCGAAGTCCGCACCTCGGTCCTTCACGGCCGGCGGGCGCGGATCGCCGTGTCCGCGTTTTTCGAACGGCTTTTTCTGCGTGATCCGACCCAGCGGGCGGTTTTCCAGTTCTTCGCCAGGACGCTCCAGAACAGCCCCCTCCATAAGATCCGCCTGGCCGGCACTCTGGCCGTCGCCTCGGGCTTCATTCTGATCCTGCTCGGAGCCCAGCGTTCGGTATGGAACAACCCGACGCCGACCAACCTAAATCTTCTGGGCATCCCTCTGGTTCTCGGATTTTTTGTCGTCATCGGTCTGCGGAATCTGGTCAATGTCCCGATTTCCAAGGAAGCTAATTGGGTGTTCCAGATCACGGAAACGGAGAGGAAGCGGGACTATTTCATCGCCACCAGGAAATCGATGTTCGTCCTGGTCCTCCTCCCGATCTTTATGGGAATCGCGATCATCTTCGCCTCGGCCTGGGGATTCCGCGATGCGGTCCTGCATGCGCTTTTCGGTTTGGGCTGCAGCCTCCTGCTTTCGGAGGTTCTTCTCTGGAAGTACCGGAAGATCCCCTTCACCTGCGCGACGGTGCCTGGAAAATCGCGCCTGCCGTATATGTGGTGGGCCTATGTCCTGGGCTTTTCGATCAGCCTTTCGGCGCTCAGCGCCCTCGAGAAATCTCTGTTTCGGGTTCCTCTGCGTTTCCTTTGGTTTTTTGGAATTGTGGGCGCTGTCCTGGCCGTCAGCGCCCTGTCCCAAAGGCTATTCATCTATGACAAGCTCACGATCGTCTATGAGGAAGAGCCTGAGCCGGTCATGATCTCCCTCCAATAATCAAGCCGACAGGCAAGACACGGCCCGAGTTCTTCAGGAAAATGTCCTGCGAATCCGACGGACTCATTCGCTCTTGACAACCCCGGGGCGGGCATGATTTATTCTTAATCCATGATGCCCATAACCGCTTCGGAAATCGATCGGAAGATCGCGAAATATTCGCGTGTCGAGCTCATCCATCTCCCAACCCCTTTGCGCAAGCTGGCCAATATCACGGCCGACCTGGGCGGCCCGGAGATCTATATCAAACGCGACGACCTCACCGGGATGGCCTTCGGCGGCAACAAATCGCGGAAGCTCGAGTTCATCGTCCCCGACATGATTGCCAAGAAGGCCGATGTGGTCGTGACCTGGGCCGGTCTCCAGTCCAACTGGGCCATGCAGACCGCTGCCGCCGCCGTACGGTTCGGCATCCGTCCGATCCTGATCCTGTTCAAGACCTACGATTTGCCCGCTGAGAAAGACGGCAATATCCTCCTGGATTACATCCTGGGAGCCGATATCCGGATCCGGGAAGCGGCCAAAGGGAAACTCGTCCGTCTGGAGGATGCCCTGGCCGTCGTCGAGGAAGTGGCCGGCGAAGAGCGAAGGAAGGGGCACCGGCCCTATGTCGTTCCGGTCGGCGGCTCGATGCCCCTGGGCTCGATGGATCTGCCGCTCGGGGCGATCAGCTACGTTCAGGCTTACCGGGAGATGCTCGAACAGACGCGAACCCTCGGCTTCGAGCCGGATGTCGTCGTCCATTCGACGGGCTCGGGCGCGACGCAGGCCGGGCTCATCCTCGGGGCCAAGGCCCTGACGCCGAAGGCCCGCGTCGTCGGGATCAGCGTCTCGGATCCCAAAGACTCCTTCGGCCGAGAGGTCCTGACGATCGCCGAAGCGACGGAGCGGGCGCTCGATCTTGCGACGGAAGTCCGAGCCGCCGACATCTTCGTCTATGACGAATTCATCCGCGACGGCTACGGCGTCGTGAACCAGGACGTGGCTGAAGTCATCAGGATGCTGTTCACCCGGGAAGGAATCGTCCTCGATCCGGTTTACACGTCGAAAGCCTTCATTGGGCTATTGGATCTCATCCGAAGAGGGGACATCCCCCGGACGGCGAAGGTCGTTTTCTTCCACACGGGTGGAACGCCTGCGCTCTTCCCGAATAAGCACAAGCTGGTCGAATTTTTAAAGTAGAGGGAGCCTCTCGGCGAAGATGGGGTCCCTCGAAAGCCCCGGAATGACCGCTTAAACAGGACCGCAGGCCGAATCCTTCGATTCAGCCTGCAGTTCCGTTTTCATTATCGATTGCTGCTCTTGAGGTACCGCAGGAATTCACTATCCGTGGAGAGGACGAGCCATGTGTCTTTGGCCAGGCTCGTCCGATAGGATTCGAGCGTCTTCAGGAACTGGTAGAGCTCCGGGTCGAGGTTATAAGCCGTGGCATAGATCCGGGTCGCCTCGGCGTCGGCTTTGCCCATGACCTCCTGGGCCTTTCGGTAAGCCTCGGACTGGATCCGCTTCAGCTCCTTCTCTTTCTGGCCGCGGATTTCAGCGCTTTTGCCATCGCCTTCCGAACGGTACTTGGACGCGATCCGCTGCCGCTCGGCGATCATCCGCTCGAAGACCTTCTTCTGGACTTCGTCGACATAATTCACCCTCTTGATCTGGACATCTTTGATCTCGACTCCGAATTCAGGCGTGATCTTGTCCGCCTTTTCGAGGATGATCTTGGCAATCTTGTCCCGGCCGAGCATGATCTTGGCCAGAACTTCGGAGGCGTCCTTGGCCACGGCCTCCTCCGACTGCTCGAAGACGCGGTTGGACGACCGGACGATCTCGATCAGGTCATAGTTGGCCACGGCGTTCCGGGCTTCGCCGTCGACGATGTCGTCGAGCCGGGATTGCGCTCCCCGCTCGTCCTGGACGCGCTGGAAGAAGACCAGGGGGTCGCTGATCCGCCACCGGCAGTAGGTTTCGACCCAGATGTATTTCTTGTCCTTGGTGGGAATCTGGTTGGAATCGCCTTCCCATTCGAGCCACCGCTTCTCAAAATAGTTCGCTTTCTGGATGAAGGGCATCTTCAGGTGGACGCCGGCCGTGTTGACCGCCCCGCCTTTGGGTTCGCCGAACTGGGTGACGATGACCTGGTTCGTCTCGTTGACGATGTAGACCGCGTCCGCCAGAACGATGATGGCCGCGAGGGCAATGACGATCATAAGGATGTTCCGCGTCTGCTTGGTCACTTCTTCACCTCCTCGTTCAGGTTGAGGAAGGGGAGAAGGTTTTTCTGCTGACCGTCCATGATGATCTTCTTCCCGATCTTCTGCATGACTTCGTTCATCGTCTCGAGGTAGAGGCGCTTGCGGGTGACTTGCGGGGCCCGGGCGTACTCCTGATAGACGGAGGTGAATCGGCTGGCGTCGCCCTTGGCGTTGTTGACCCGCTCCGTCGCGTAGCCTTCGGCCGAGCGGATGGCCTGCTCGGCTACGCCCGTGGCCTTGGGGATCTCGTTATTGTATTCGGCCCAGGCTTCGTTGATCTTCCGCTCCCTCTCTTGGAGCGATTCGTTGACCTCGTTGAACGAGGGCTTGACCTGCTCGGGCGGGTTGATGTCCTGGAAGATGAGCTGGAGGACCTCGATACCGATCTCATAAGTATTGCAGAGCTTCTGCAGTTCATCCCGGACCTCATGGGCCAGCCGGTCGCGGCCCGTCGTCAGGACCTCGTCGACCGAGTTGTCGCCGATCACCCGCCGGACAACGGCTTCGTTCATGTCGCGGAACGTGGCTTGCGACTCCCGCATCTTGAACAGGAATTTATAGGCGTCCTTGATCTTGTACTGGACGATCCACTCCACGTTCAGGACAATGAGGTCGCCGGTCAGCATGACCGCTTCCTTTGCGGCGTCGGCCGGGATGGCGAACTCGGAATGGATGCCGGGCTTCGTTGTCCGGAAGCCAAACTCCTGCTTGAGCTGCTGCTGAACGGGGACCTTCGTCAGGGATTCGACCCCGAAGGGCATTTTGAAGTGAAGCCCCGGGTCGGTCAGGCGG
>Ga0315286_10004012_pt1 | contig 14050 bp, 15 predicted proteins | sample YL17G10_0_MG_FD_205038 | JGI IMG/M metagenome (GOLD analysis project Ga0315286, IMG submission 205038) | Sediment microbial communities from Yellowstone Lake, YNP, Wyoming, USA - YL17G10_0 | ecosystem: Environmental > Aquatic > Freshwater > Lake > Sediment | place: USA: Wyoming | collected... | reverse complement strand
GCTCGGCGGGCCACGCTCCACCCTCGGCCGCGACCAGCGACCCTCGGCCAACCTCCCGGATGCCTCGAGCATCAATACTCATGGAGGTGCACTCGGCGGCCATGCGGAATGCGACGGATGAATCGGCGGCGAGCGCAGGCGTCAGCGCGGCCGCGGATCTCGGCGAGCCGGTCGCGGTGGGGATCCTCCCGCAGGCGGGCTTCCACGCCGCGATCGCCGCCCGGGTTCGCCTGGTCGAGCAGGCCCGGCTCGGCGACCGCGTCGCGTTCGAGCGGCTCGTCGAGCCGTGGATCGAGCCGGCGTTCCGCGCCGCGCTTGCGATCCTCGGGCGCGAGGCCGACGCTCGTGACGCGACCCAGGACGCGCTGCTGGACGCCTGGCGAAACATGCGCAGCCTGCGCGACCCGGAGCGCTTCGACGCGTGGCTCGGCCGGATCCACATCAACGCGTGCCGCGCCATCGGGCGCCGCCGCGGGCGATCGGCGGTGCGCGAGATCCCGCTCAGCATGCTCCCGGACCCCGACGAGCCCGCCAGCCGCGGCCGCGGCCTCGAGGAGGAGTCCGCGTCGCTCGACGAGCTGGAGCACGTCTTCGCCCGGCTCTCCGTGGAGCAGCGGACGATCCTCGTCCTTCATCACCTGGAGCGCCGGCCGGTGGCCCGGATCGCCGCAGTCCTCGGGATCCCCGAGGGCACCGCGAAGTGGCGCCTGCACGCCGCCCGGGCCGCCCTGGAGCGCGCCCTCGAGGAGGAACGGCGATGACGACGCCGACCACCGTCACCGACATCGCCCTCGAGAGGATGCTCGCCCGACGCGCACGCCGAGGGGACGCTGACGGCCTCACCGACGCGGTCTTCGCTGCGATCGATGCGGCGCCTCGCCGCCGAGGCCCCCGGCTCGGGGTGCCGGCCTGGTGGCTGCCCGGTCGCCCGTCGCGCGGCCTGGCCTGGATCCTCGTCGCGGCAGGTCTCCTGCTCGCCCTCCTCGGGAGCGCGCTGGTCGGCGCCGGGCTGCTGGACCGACCTCGGCCGCCGATCAGGCTCGTCCCGAACGGGATCGAGACGCTGACGCCGCAGCGCGTTCGCTACGACCGCGTCGTCGAGGACGGGGCCGGGACGCTGTGGGCGATCGGCACGGGACACCTGACGCGGCTCGACCCCGAGACCGGCACGCGGCAGACCTGGACGGTCAGTGATGACGCGGCATTCGCGTCGTCGATCGTGGCCCCGGCACGGGCGGGCGGCGTCTGGATCTGGTCCGGTACCAGCATCCGCCGCTTCACCGGCGACCGCTTCCGGGAGTCGATCCCGGTCACCGACGAGGTTCAGCCGACCGCGCTGGTCGAGGCGCCGGGCGGTTCGCTGTGGGCCGCTTCGTGGGATCGCGGGCTGGAGCGCTGGGACGGCTCGCGCTGGGCCGCGGCGCCGCCCGGCCGGCCGACGGTGGCAGTCGGCGCCCTCCTGCTGAGGGGCGAGGACGATCTCTGGGTCTCCAACCCGCGCCTGGAGACCGGTGCGGACCCTCCTACCGACGGCGTCTCCCACCTCGAGGGTGGACGCTGGACCAACTACGACGCCGGAGACGCGGCGTACCTGGGGGGCGAGGCGCTGGCCCTCGAGGCCGTGGCTGACGGCTCGATCTGGGTCACCAAGGACCCGGGCTCGAGCAACGTCGATCTCGGCATCGCCCGCTTCGACGGGCAATCCTGGACGGTCATCGACGGCCCGGGGTTCCCGGCCTCGAGGCTCGATGCCGCCCCCGACGGCTCGGTCTGGGCCACGCGCTCGGGGTTGGGCGCCGTGTTCGCCCCGGCGCCCAACGTCGCGCGCTACGCCGACGGGCAATGGACGGGGCATGGCGCCGAGGACGGTCTCGGCGGTACCGAGATCGGCCACGTCTCGGCTACCGCGGCGGGGGTCTTCCTCGGCACCGACGTCGGCCTCTTCCGTTTCGCGGACGAGCGCTGGGTCCCGGCCTGGCCGGACGCTTCCGACGGCCCGAGGATCGATGCGATCTGGGATCGCGTGCTCGCCGTCTCGGCGGACGAGGCCTGGGCGGCGGAACCGCGCGGCATCTGGCATTTCGTCGATGGCAGCTGGACCGGGCCGATGCGGCCGCCGGGGTGGACCGAGAGGGCGAACGGCTGGGCGCTCGCGCCCGACGGCACGCTCTGGGTGACGACCGACTACAGCGTCGCGGCGCTGCGCGGCGGCCAGTGGACGCTCGCCTGGACGCACGGCGCCCGCGGGATCGCCATTGGTCCCGACGGGACCGCGTGGGCCGGCAGCGGGTCCTCGATCGTCGGCCTGCGCCTCGACGGTTCTCCACCCCGGACGGTGGCCTGCCCCAATGGGTCATGGTCGATGGCCGCCACCACCGACGGCTCCATCTACGTCGGGGATTGGGCCTGGTTGGGACATCCGGGGCTGGCGCGGTTCGACGGGCGGACCTGCGAGCGTGTGGATCCGCTCGGTGACGGTCCGCCCGTCGAGGTGGGCGAACTGCATGCCGACCCCACGAGTGGGCTCGTGGCGGTCTTCTCCGGCCCGAGGAACCCGGATGGCTCCGGCCCGATGGCGATCTACCTCGCACGCTTGGACGGCACCCGGTGGACGGTCCTGGAGAAGTCGGCCGTGTGGCCCGTCGGGGTGAGCCTCTCGCCGTCGGGCGAGATCTGGCGAGCAGGCGCCGCCGCCGTCTTGCCCACCTGGGAGCGGTTCGACGGCGAGCGCTGGATCCCGGTCGACACCGGCGACGCCGCGCTCGGGCCGCCCTCGATCGCTGCGGATGGGACGCTGTGGTTCCTTGGGCCGTCCGGGGTCTACCGAGTGAGCCTGGAGGAGGCGCGGCCCTGAGGCCGCGGCAGAGGAGGGCCACGGTGAACGGATCCACGATGGCGGTTCGCTCGAAGACGGCCTTCATCCTGGCGACCCTGCTCGCGGCTGCGTGCGCCGGCAGCGGGCCCACGGCCTCGCCCGCGCCTGCTTCAGCCATGCCCACGGCAGCGCCGACCGCGGCGCCCGCGGCAGCGCCGACCGCGGCCCCGACCGCGGCCCCGACCGCATCGCCGACCAGCCTCGCCACGCCGAGGCCGACCCCCACGCCGGCCACGGTCACGGCCGAATTCGACGTCAGTTTCGAATCAGACAACCCGCTCAACCCGCCCGGGATCCTGAACCTCTTCGCGCCGGTGAGGCCCGGCAGATGGCCCGTCGTCGTGATGTTCCATGGCAACCTGGCCGCGGTCTCGCGGGAGTATCTCAGCGTCTACGCCCGCAGGGTGGCCGAAGAGGGCTTCGTGGTCTTCGTCCCGACCTGGGGCATGTCCGGGGGGGCTGCCTACGACGCCCTGTCGGTCGTGGACGAGGTCACCGCGGTCGCGGCGCATGGCGCCTGCGCCGTCGCCTTCGCCCGTGCCCGCGCCGCGGACTACGGCGGCGACCCGGCGAGGATGATCGTCTTCGGCCACTCGGGCGGAGGGAACATCGCCTCGGTCGTCGCGTTCGCCCGACCCGCCCCGACGGGGGGTTGTCGTGGCGGCACGAAGCTCGGCGCGATCGATGCGCTGATCGCATGGGAAGGCGACTGGGTCCTGGCCCCTCCCTTCTGGGATTCGGTCCTCGCGGACGAGCCCGGGGTGTTCGACGCCCTCACGCCGTGGAAGCACCTGGCCGATCGGCGCGACCTGCCGGTCCATTTCGTCGTCTCGGACAAGCCCGGGCTCGGCCGCGAGGACGGCGCCTGGCTGGAGGTCCGCGACCCCAGCGGCGCCTTCCGACGCTTGTTCGAGGCCGTCGGGGCTCTCGACGACGGCTACCTTGGGCTCGACGAGATGCAGGCGATGTTCGCCCGGGCGCTGGAGGACCAGGGCAACCCCGTGATCTACGAGGTGATGCCCGACTCCACCCACGAGTCCATCAGCCCCGAGGGCTGGAAGGTCTTCCTCGACGCGTTCAAGAGGGCCGCCACGGGCGGCTGAGCGGCGGGCCGGCGAGCCGCGGACGTCCGCGCCCGCGCCCCTAGAGGTCGGCGACGCTGATGATGCCGCGGCGGATGGCGTACTTGAGGAGCTCGACCCGGTCGTGGAAGCCGAGCTTCTCCATGACGGTGGCCCGGTAGTTGTGGATCGTCTGCTCCGAGAGGTGGAGCGTCCGCGCGATCTCCCGGTTCGTGTGGCCCACCGCGGCCAGGAGCATGACCTCGCGCTCGCGGTCGCTCAGCCCCTCGTAGGGATCCTCGAGCGTCCCCTGGGCGGACTTGAGGACGTAGGTGTTCACCATCCGGGTCACCATCGCCGGGCTGACGTACGTCTCGCCGCGGCTGATCGAGCGGAGCGCGGTGACGAAGTCCGAGGCCTGCGCCTCGCGGGTCAGGAACCCGTCGGCCCCGGCTTTGATGGCGAGCGAGAACTGATCGCTGCTGCAGCGGCACTCGAGGGCCAGGATCTTGATGGCGGGCTTCATCGCCCGGATCGTCTCGATCGCCTGGAAGGACGAGCACCCGGAGCGGTCGAACGGCAGGCACTCCGTGATGACCACGTCGGCCGGGGAGGCCAGGACGTGCTCGCGCATCGACTCGCGGTCCGGGACCTCGCCGATCACCTGCATGTCGGGCTCGGCGTCGATCACCTCGCGCAGGCCGACGTTGAGCATCGGAAACTCGAAGATGGCGAGGAGGACGCCCAGCCGCCTCCCGTTCCCCGGTACGTGTCCGTTCGCGCTCACCGTCACCTCGCCGTCCCCGGGGGGCACGTTAACGCGCGCGCCGGGGACGCAGGTGCCATCATCCGTCAACGGCGGTGAGGGCAGCGTAGGGCCATCCGTCGCCTTGCGCGGTCCCGGTGGCCCCCGTCCGATGACCCCAGTGGCCCCCAGCGGCCGCCTACTGCTGCTTGCCCGGGGCCCCGTGGCAGAACTCGCACATCCCCGCGCGCAACGCCAGGTCGTGCGGCGCGCGCGGCGCGGGGCTGGCGGCCGGTGCGTGGCACGCCGAGCACTGGTCGTTCGTCCGGCCGTCGTGGTCTGCCAGGAGAGCACCCACCTTGCCGGCGACGTGGCACGTCAGGCACGTGCCGTCGGCTGGCGTCGGGTGCAGGTAGAGCGGCGCCTCGTCGGACGATCCCTGGTGGCAGAGCCAGCACGTGGTGGCGGAGCGGTCGCGCATGCTCGCCGGCAGCGGCGCCTTCGTGCCGTGGCACGAGAGGCAGGGCACCTCAGGGTGGAGGGAATGCGGTCGCGCCGCGGCCGCCGGGGTGGTCGCCTTGTGGCAGAGGAGGCATTGGTCCGCGTGGATCCCGGTGTGCCCCGGAGCCGTCGCCACGAGGCCCGCGCTCGAATGGCAGGACGTGCAGGCCGTCCAGCCCTCCAGCGGGTGGCCGATCGGGGGCACCGGGACGTTGCCGACGCCCCCTTCGGGGGTCGTGTGGCACGCGATGCAGTCGTCGCCGACCGGCATCTGGAGCGCCAGCGCCGGGAGCGTCGTCGGCGCCGGCGTCGCCGTCCGCGTGGCCGTTGGCGTGGCGAGGGTCGCCAGGGGGGTCGCCGTGACGGCCGGGACCTGCCCGACTGTGGGCCGAGCCGAGTCGAGGCTGATGAACGCCAGGCCGACCGCGATCCCGACCGTCAGCGTCGCGACGACGGCGGCCAGCGTGACGAGGAGGCCGCGGATTCGCTTTGCCGTCACAGCGCACCTCCGACGGGGTCGAGGATCGGGGCGGCCGGCGGGACCGGGTCGGATGCCTCTTCGTGGATGGTCGCGGCGGCTTCCGTGGAGCCGAGGAAGGCGCCCGCGAGATGGCCCGTATGCTCGCCCATCGGCAGGTAGCGCTCGGCCAGCGTGTAGACGAGCGCGAAGAACGCGAACGCGCCCATGATGATGCTGATCTCGACGAGGGTCGGCCCGTACACAGCCCACGGCGACGACACCACGCCCGCCACGGCCGTCCCCGGCGCGACCTGGCCGGCGTTGACGAAGATCATCCGGTCTGCGAAGAGCCCGACGAAGGCGAGGCAGGAGGCGGCGAAGATGCCTGCCGGCGTCCTGGTCCGCGGCAGCAGGACGAGGACGAGGGGCACCACCAGACCCAGGAAGACGCGGAAGATCCAGAACTCCAGCGCCAGCGGTCCGATGAGCAGCGCCTTGGTCGCGTCGGCCAGGCCCGGGACGACGCCGTAGAGGCCGAACATCACCTGCCACGCCAGCACGAGCACCGTCACGGCGAGCACGATCGTCAGGAGGAGCCGGATCGCCGGAATCGCCAGGCTCGTCGCGCGCTCCCAGCCCGCCAGCTGGAACCGGTGGACCAGGTAGAACACGATCCCCAGCAGCGCGACGCCCGACAGGAGCGCCGCGGTGACCATGGCGGGTGGGGTGAAGGCGCCGTGCCAGTACGGGCGGGCGGCCAGGACTCCGAAGACGGCGCCAAGGGTGGTGGGCGCGAGGACGGCCGTGATCGACGACAGGACGCAGGCCATCCGGTGGATCTGCCAATGCCCGGTGAACATGCTCCACACCTCGGTGAGGAGGAACACCAGGTAGACGCCGTAGAAGACGCCCATCCACCACATTGGCGAGAACGGCGACGGGCTGAGGATCGCGCCGAAGACCATGCGCACCGGGTAGTGCAGGTCGAGGGCAATGAGGCCGAAGGCAGTGATGAGGCTGAGGAGGGCGAGGATGGCGTGCCGCTTCTCGAGCGGCAGGAACATCTCGATCCCGAACACGGTGCCGAGCGACGATGCCAGGCAAAGGCCGCTCGTCGTGATGGCGAAGAAGACATACCCGGTGATGAGGATCCCCCACTCGAAGGAGGGCGTCGTACCCAGGACCTCCCAGCCGGGGGGCAGGGCGATGACCGCCCCGACCGCGCCGACGAGGCAGAGGGCGGTGAGGAGCGCGAGCCAGAGCTTCAACGGGCGCGGCGTGCCGGCGACCTCGTGCCGGATCGCCCGCAGGACGACCCGCGGGTCCGTGCTGAGGGTGCGGCCGGCGACCTGGACGGACATCACTCAACCTCGCCTTCGAGGCCGATGTAGGAGACCCGCGGTTTCGTGCCGAGGGCTGGCTTCATCACCCGGACGCGCTTCTCGCTGAGCGCGACGCTCACCGGGCTGGTTGGGTCGTTCAGGTCGCCGAAGATCCGCGCGTTGGCGGGGCAGACCTCCGCGCAGGCCGGCAGCTGGCCGCGGGTGATCCGGTGGTAACAGAACGTGCACTTGTCGGCGATACCCACAACGCCCTTCGGCGTGGCGCCGCCCGCGGGGACCATGTACCGGGCCCCGTACGGGCAGGCGACCAGGCAGTAGCCGCAGCCGATGCAGCGGTTCTCGTCCACCAGGACGATCCCGTCCTCGGTCCGGTACGTCGCGCTGACCGGGCAGACCCACGTGCACGGCGGGTTCTCGCACTGCATGCAGGTCCGGGGCACGAAGTAGGCATCGCGCACGTTCGCGGCGTCGGCCGCCGGCAGCGTCTCCTCGGTCGGGAAGCCGTGCACGCCGCCATCGGGCGCCGAGACATGGACCGTCCCGTCCTGCTCCTGGACGTGCAGCTCCACCCAGGTCCGGTTGAACTCCGGCTCCTCGGGAACGTGGTTCTCCAGCTTGCACGCCTCGACGCAGTGGCCGCAGCCGATGCAGGTCGTCGTGTCGATGACGAACGCCCAGCTGTGGGCCGAGGGGTCGTACGTCCCGGCGGGCGCCTCCGCGTCGGCGGCCCGCACCGCGTCGGCGTCGGACCCGCCGAGCGCGCCGGAGACGAGCCGTGCGCCGCAGATCCCGGGCAGCGCCGCCAGCCCGAGCTGGAGGATCCGGCGCCGGGAGAGCGTCACCTGGCTCGCGCCGTGTTCGGGGTCGCCGGTGATGCCGGTCTCGGTCATGGGACGCTCCTACTCGCTGCCGGCCGGCCGCGTGTGGCAGGCCCGGCAGACCGCATCGCTGGACTCGACGTGCCCGACCGGCACGGGCTTCAGGCCCGCGGGGGCGTGGCAGGTCACGCACGCCGGCAGCCGCGCCAGCGAGTGGGAGATCTCCGGCGGGCGCACGGCGGTGGCCGCGTGGCTGTCGTGGCAGCCGAGGCACGGGCCGCCAGGGTAGTGCGCCGCCAGGTCGACCTGGGCGAAGGCGGTCGGCTTTGCCGGGGACTGCTCGTGGCAGACGGCGCACTGGCCCTCGCCTGGCTTCTGCAGCCCCAGCGCTCCCGCCGGCGCCTCGAGCGGGGCCGTCGCTGCGTGCTCGGCCAGCGGTCCGTGGCAGCTCTCGCAGGTCACGGTGGCGTGCCGCTCGCCCTTCCACGGGGCGTATTCGGCCTCGTGGCAGCGCTGGCAGACGACGGCGTCGGCGTAGCGCGGCGTCAAGGCCGCCCACGTCCGCGCGTTCTCCACCGGGTGGAATCCGTACTCCCCGTAGACCCAGGGGACGACCACGGCCAGGGCGACGGACGCGACGGCGAGGGCGGCGACGAGGGCGCCTCCCGCCAGGATTCCCTTGAAGATACCCGCGCGGGTGGTGGGGCGCCGGCGCGCGAGGGCGGCCCGCAGGCGCGTCACAGCTCGGCCGCCCCGATGACGCCGCGGCGGAGGGCGTAGCGCAGGAGCTCCACGCGGTCGTGGAACCCGAGCTTCTCCATGATCGTGGCCCGGTGGCTGTGCACGGTCTGCTCCGAGAGGTGTAGGGTCCGCGCGATCTCGCGGTTGGTGTGTCCGTAGGCGGCCAGGCGGAGCACCTCCCGCGAGCGCTCATTGAGCGTCTCGTAGGGATCCTCGTTCGACGGGCCGGGGCCTCGCAGGACGTAGGTGTTGACCATGCGGGTGACGATGGCGGGGCTGACGTACGTCTCGCCGCGGGCGATGCGATGCACGGCATCGACGACGTCGACCGCGTGGGCCTCGCGCGTCAGGAACCCGTCCGCGCCAGCCTTGAGGGCGAGCGAGAACTGCTCGCTCCCGCAGCGGCACTCGATCGCGAGGATCTTCACTCCGGGCTTCGCCGCGCGGAGCTCCTCGACGGCCTGGAACGAGGTGCACCCGGCGGTCGCGTACGGCATGCACTCGGTGATCACGACGTCGGCCGGGGTCCGCGCGACCTGGTCGCGCAGGGAGGTGCGGTCGTCGAGCGCGCCGACGAGCGTCATGTCGGGCTGGGCGTCGATCACCGCCCGGTAGCCCGCTACGAGCATCGGGAAATCGAAGATCGCGAGGAGCACGCCCAGCGTGCGGCCGTCGGCCGGCACCTGCCCGGTCCCGCTCATCGCTCGCACGCCGTCTCGACCGTCAGCCGTGCGCCGGGATCTGGTGGGAGCGCCGGCGCAGGATCAGGGCCCAGGCTACGGGGGTCGCCTGCAGGACCACGAAGGCAATGACGAGACCCACCGCGGAGGCTCCCTCCCCGAGCATGAAGAGCAGGCCATGGAGCACGACGAAGAAGATGACGAACTCGGCGAACATCGTCACCGCCGTGAGCGCGAGCCACGCGCCGACGAGCGAGCGGCCGCCGGTCCCCGGTGCGCGCACGAGCGCGGCGCCGACGACCACGAGCCAGACGAGAACCGCCACCAAGACCCCGAGGCTGTCCATCTCCGTTCCCTCTTCTCCCCACATGTCCCGAAGCTGCCACCGATGCCCGTCGACTCTGGGCGCACGGAGTGGCAAAGGGAACGGCACGTGATGGGCAATCTCACCCGACGGGCGCCCCCAAGTTGGACGACCGTCGTGGTCATGCAAACGACGGTCGCAGGAGATCAGGCAACCTCCCTCGGAATCCGGGCAACGACCGTCGGTTCGGCGACGACGGTCGTGGGGAAGGCGAGGGGTTCGGAGCGGCGTGCCCGGCCGCGGCTGTGGCGCCGGCGATCGGCCACGGGGACGCGATATCACCTGCGCCGGTAAGGATCGGCCCCGCACGCTCCGAGATGCGGCGAATCGGCAGGTTGGCCGCGTTTCCACGCTCGGAGCGGGGCGCTGGCACCGGCTGGGCCGATATTCGGTCGCCCGGCACCGCGCCACCCGGGTGCCGGGCGACCCTCAGCCCTCCCCGCTCGCGACCCTCAGGCGGCGCCGGGCCCGCCCGTTCCGCGTGATCGGGCGCGCAGCCGCGTCAGGCCGCGCCCCACACCGTGGCCGATCAGCACCGGCGGCATGAACCACACGGTGGCGATCACGCCCTGCACGGGATCGATCGGGACCGGGTTGCCGGCGGCGGACGCCACGACCGGGATCGCGAGCATGCCCACCAGGACGCCGAGCATCACGAAGCCGAGCCCCGTCCAGCCGCGAGCCAGGAGGCTCGCGCCAAGGCCGGCGCCCGCGAGCAGGACTGGCGAGACGAGGATGCCATCGATCGCGCACGAGGCACTGAGGCCCTGAGCCGCGCACCCCAGGAGAGCGCCGCCGAAGAGCGCGATCGGACAGGCGACGGCGACGACGACGAGCGCAGCAAGGCGGCGCACCAGCGCCCCGAATTCCACGTTGACGTCCATGCCGGCCTCCTCTCGGACGCCATCATGCGTGGCGGCGATCCCCCCCGGCAAGGCTGCCCTGCCGTCCGACCCTTCGCGCCGCCGACCCGCACGCTACGCTCCGCCTCCCTGCCCGCCCGCGACGGCGCCCTTCCCGCCATCGTCGATGCGTTCGCCCCCGGCGGCGACGGCCTGCCCCCGGCGAGCGAGATCGGCGTGCACCACCGCCTCCTCGCCGAGGCCCGTTCGAGCCCTACCTCGCGGAGCTGGCGCGACGGCCGATCGCGCCGAACCGCGTCCTCCTTCTCTCGGCCCACCAGATGGGGACCTGCCGGATCGGGACGAGCCGGCGCGAGAGCGTCGCGGACCCGGAGGGGCAGGTCTGGGGGGTCCAGGGGCTCCACGTGACCGACGCGGGCGCTTTCCCGACGGCATCCGGCGTCAACCCGATGCTCTCGATCTTGGCCCTGACCCGCCGCACGGCGCAGCGGATGGCGGCGCGGTAGGAGAAACGCCCCGCGCGACCGGCACGTCCGCCCCGGTCAAGCCGCCCGGAGCGACGCGAAACGGGATCGCCACGCCAGCCGGGGCCCGTCGGCGTCCTCGGCACGAGGCCGCGCGCTTCCGCCCACGCCTTCGGTCGCGAGCGCCACGGCCGCGAGGAGCATCGAGGCGCTGCCGAACCAGAGCGCCGGCAGGGCCAGCATCGAGGCGACCGGGACCGTCCAGCGCCGGTCGGTCCGGGCCCCCCAGGCGACGAGCCCAACCGCGACGGGCAGGCGCAGCCACAGCGGCACCGGGACCGCTGCCCACAGGCCGACCGTCTTCGTCGCGCTTGCGCCGAGCACGTCCAACCAGTCGGCCCACGCTGCGGGTGCCGCGGCCCACGACACGGCCACGATCGCGGCGGTGGCACCGAGGGCGATCCCGAGGTTCCGCCACTCCCGACGCACCACGAACCAGAGCAGGCCCACGCCGGGCGTCACCTTCGTCAGGAGGACGAACGCCCAGGCGGCTGGCCAGCGGAACCCCGCGACGATCGCGACGGCCAGCAGCAGGTGGACGTTGCCACCCAGGAGCTCGAGCGCGGCAAAGGCGATGGCCGCGGCCCACAGGCGAGGGCCCACGAGGTAGCGGATCGCGAGGAGGAGGAGCCCGGTCCAAACCGCCAGGAATGCCTCCCACGGCAGGGCCTTCAGCACGGCGAGCCCCTGGAGGAACGCCGGCGAGTAGACGTATGCGACCGCCTGTGTCCAGTCCGAGCGGGCGTAGGGGTCGGCCAGCTCGGGGAGCCAGTAGCAGAAGGCCTCCCGGCCGGTCGGCCACAGGCCATCAGATGGCACCCGCAACGCGAGCACGATGACGAGGGCGACGGCGGCCGCGACGAGCCCCCCACCCTCCCGGTCGAGGAGCGCGCGTGCCCGGCGAAGAATGACCCGCGTGATGGCACCCCTCCCGGGCCGTGACCTCGAACGGCGTTGCGGCCGATCGGCCGCCGATCGACCCGGTTCCAGCGCGCCGGAACACGTGGGCGGACCGCAGGTCCAAAGGTACCGGATCCGCCGCCCTTCTCGATTTGTGACCGACGGCCGGTCCGGCGCCGTCGCAATCGCCCTTGGCATCGACGCCCGGCGGCCCGAACGTGTGCCCGAGAGGACTAGCCCGAGAGGACTCGCCCGGAGAGGTGCGATGGCCCACGCCACCTCGCGCGGCGCGTATCGGCAGCTGACCGGCACGGTCCTCATGGCGATCGAACGCGGCCGGCTCCAGGACTGCATCTTCGACAACCGGGCGCTGTTCAGCCACCGGTCGATGGCCGCGGTCCTCGGCGTGATCCTGCGCCTGCCTCCGACGAAGCAGGTCCTGGCGACCGAGCAGATGCGCTCGCGCTACCTCGTCCGCCTGCTGGAGCACGTCAAGCCGTAGGCCGCGCCGGCCGCGCGGGGCCGGCCCTCCGGCCGGATGGCCCTGTGCGGCCGGATCCGGTCGGCCGAGACTGGGAGCGAACCCACGGCCACCCGTAACATGCCCGAGCGTCATGCGTTTCACTCGTATGAACAGCGCCTCCGCGCCAACGGTCCCGGATGACCAGCAGCCCGCCCTCGAGCGGACGCGGCCGGCGGCTCGCGCGGACGAGGCGGAGCTGGCCGCCATCTACGAGGCCCGTCGCGGCGAGCTGCTCGCCTTCCTCGTCGGCATGACCCACGACGTCGACGAGGCGGAGGACCTCCTCCAGGAGACGTTCGTCACCCTCGTCCGGGAGGCTCGCGCGGGGCGTATGCCCGACGACGTCCGGCCCTGGCTCTACCGGGTGGCGGCCAACGCGACGATCAGCCGTCGCCGCCGGTTCGCGACGTGGACGCGGCTCCTGCCCCGCCTCCTCGACCGCGGCGAGCCCGAGCGGCCAGAGGGCGCGGCCCTGCGCTCCGAGCGGGACGCCGAGCTCCACGCCGCCCTGGGCCGGCTGGCGCCGGACCGGCGCGCCGCTCTCCTCCTCGCCGCCCGGGGCCTTGCCGGCCACGAGGTGGCGGCCGTCATCGGACGGTCCGACGGGGCAACCCGGACGCTGATGTGCCGGGCGCGCCTGGAGCTGCGCGACATCCTGGAGACGGCGGAGGGACGGCCATGAGCTCCACGGACCGGCGCCTCCACGAGCGCGCCCTGGAGCTCGCCGCGAGCGCCATCGACTTCGCCCTTGGCCGCGACGAGGCTGCCGAGCTCCAGGCCCACCTCGCGACGTGTCCGGCCTGCGCTCGCTCGGCGGTGGCGCTGCGCGCCGACGCCGCCGCCGTCCGCATGCCGGCGGCTCTCGTGCCGTCGCGCCGGGTCAACGACGCGGTCTACGCCGCGATCGCCGGTCGGGACGCCCGGACGTCGCCGCGCGTCCTCGTCCTCGTGGCCGCGGCGGCCCTGCTGCTGGTGGCCCTCATGGGCGTGGCCGCCGCTGGCGCCTTCCTCCTGCGCGCCTGGCCGACCCTCCCGATCGTGGTCCAGCCGACCGCTCCCGCGGTGGTGGTCAACCCCAGCGCCTCGCCGGCGCCGAGCGCTGCGCCCTCGCCGAGCGGGGCACCGGCACTCCCGGCCGACACGCTGATCGTCTACGCGGACCAGGTCGGCGAGACCTCGTCCATCCACACGGTCCGGCCCGACGGCCAGCAGGACCGCACCCTCGCGTCGGGTAGCTGGCCGGCCTGGTCGCCGGACGGGCGCTCGATCGTCTACGGCTGCCGGTTCGCCGAGGCAGCCGCCGCGGGTCGGTATGGCGACACCTGCGTCATGAACGCCGACGGCACCGGGCAACGCGTGGTCGACACGGGCGGGATCTTCGCCTCCTGGTCGCCGGACGGCAGCCAGATCATGTTCAGCCGCTCGGGGGTCGACGCCGGGGACACGTGGGTGGCAAACGCGGACGGCTCGAACGCCAGCAAGATCGGGGACGGGGCCGGCTCGTGGTCGCCCGACGGCCGGTGGATCCTCCTGCTCGGCGCCTCCGGCGGCGCCCCGGACGCGACGATCGTGCGGCCGGACGGCTCGGGCGCCCGTCAGCTCGGTGACTGCTGGAATGCGACCTGGAGCCCGGACGGCCGGCGACTTGCATG
>Ga0315286_10004011_pt1 | contig 14052 bp, 13 predicted proteins | sample YL17G10_0_MG_FD_205038 | JGI IMG/M metagenome (GOLD analysis project Ga0315286, IMG submission 205038) | Sediment microbial communities from Yellowstone Lake, YNP, Wyoming, USA - YL17G10_0 | ecosystem: Environmental > Aquatic > Freshwater > Lake > Sediment | place: USA: Wyoming | collected... | reverse complement strand
AAGACAGATTTCAAAGCAGCAAAGATAGAACAGGAACATTCTATAGATAATCAAGTCCCTTTCTTGCAGGAACTGGGAATCAGGGAAATATTGCCTCTGATAATCGGAGAAATAACAAATGAACAGGCAGTTGAAATCGCGGAGAAATTGTCAAAGATTTCTGCCTTGTATGTTTTTTCAACTGACTTAAGCCACTTTCTTCCATATGAAAAAGCAGTTAAGAAAGACGAAGAAACAATAAAACTCATTGAGAATTTAGATTTGCAAAATTTTCACAATATTGATGCCTGCGGATTTTATCCATTGCTCGTGATGATGCATCTTTCTAAATTAAAAAATTGGAAGCCAAGTTTAATTGAATACAAAAACTCTGGAGATGTCACAGGAGAAAAGGCAAGCGTTGTGGGATATGCGAGCTTTTTCTTCTAACAGCATTTTTATAGAGATTAGAAGGAAGAGTGAGTAGAGCTTTTTCTTCTAACAGCATTTTTATAGAGATTAGAAGGAAGAGCGAGTAGAGTTTTTGGTTTTAAAATTACACTCGCTAACGCTCGTGAGATTTATATGATTAGTCAATCTAAGGAAAATTATTAAAGAATTCTTTCATTAACAGATAAGATTAATCTCGAATGAAGTGAGACAATTAATTTCCTATTCCAAATATTTAACCATATAATTATCCTTTAACTTTAATTTTATAAATATTTATAAGGAAAAAAGACTATATTACTAAAAGAGGATGGTAAACAAAAAAACTTTAATAATTACCGCTGTAATAGTTATTACTGGTGTTCTGGCCTTCTTTGCTTTTTCAGGTAAAGAAAATTCTAAAGATTTCCCAATAGAAAATGGTGTTGTGAACTGTGGTGATGATCATCCTTGTTTAAAAGAAAATTTAATTCCCTGCACTGCATCTAAATTTTCGGCTCCATTGTTAGTCGATACTTATAATATAACAATTCTGGGGATTGAAGATGAAAAATGCCACTTCAAAATGTATCTCCACTATATTAATTTTGACTGTTTATATCCCTTAACAGAAACGAATGAGGAACTATACAATCATCTATTCACGTATGATACAGCAGAAGGTAGCTGCTTGAACGAAACTTGCCTATACCAAGAGGCTCTGATGGAAAAAAATTGTGCAATTGCCTAAATTAAATCCTTAACCATATAATTATTTTCTAACTCATATCCTAAATTTCTGTAATATTCCCTTGCTCCTACTCCGGAAATAACAGAAATCTTTTTCTTTTTTTCTTTTATTGCAATTTTTTCTGCTTCTTTCATCAGCTCTTTTCCCAGCCCTTTATGCTGAGGAGCAATTTCACGAAACATCCCATCGCCCTTGATTTTGAGTGAAGTTGCGAGGGAATCTCTTCCTTTTTCCCCCAATTTCAATGATTGTCCATAGACATGAAGTTCTCTGACAATAGATTTATCCTTTGTAATTCTTAATCTTAACAATCCGAATAGGATATCATCCTTATTTACAATTTCCAAAAAATATTCTTTTCCTCCAGATGCCTTATATTTTGTTGTTTTTAGTTCTAAATTTAAATCGAGTTTTTCTTTGTTAAATCCAATCTCTCTATACCTAATCTCCTTAATGTTGCTTTTCTCTTTTCTCAATTTCTCTTCAACATCTTTTCTTAAATCAATTCTTGTTGTTCCTGCAATTAAATATTCTGGAGGAATCTCTCTCATAACCCTCATAACTCTGCAGTATCTGGGAACTATGTTCAGCATTTCAGGCAAAAGTTTTTCAATTTGCTCTTTGCTGTATGGTTGATAATTTTTCTTCCAATATTCTTCTTCAAGCTTGCTTCCCTTAATAACTTGACACGGATAAATTTTCAATTGGTCTGGCTTGAATTTTTCATCTGAAAAAATTTTCTTAAAAATTTGCAAGTCTTGCTTCATGTCGCTGCCTGGAAGTCCGGGCATTACATGGTACCCCACTTTAAAACCAGCATCTTTCAGGCTTTTTGTTGAGGCAACAACATCTTTGACAGTGTGTCCTCTTTTAATCAATTTGTAGATACGATTATCTGGCATTTGAACTCCCAATTCAACTCTTGTAACTCCGAATTCCCTCATTCTGTCAATATACTGGACACATTCATCTGGACGTGTTTCAATGCATAAGGCAACACATCTATGTTCTGCTATTTCATTCATTTTCTGAGCTTTTTCAAGCGTTTCAGAAGTTTCCTCATTAAGCGCATCATAACATCTTTTGATAAAATAATGCTGAAAATTTTTTTCATATTCCAGAAAAGTTCCGCCCATTATTATTAATTCTATTTTATCTGTCGGATGATGCATTGCCTGAAATGCTTTTATTCTTGCTTTAACTTGTTCATAAGCGTCATATCCTACTTCTGCTGCCCTCATTACAACAGGGCTTTTTGGAGTATAACTCTGAGGAACACTCAAACTCGGGCAATACAGGCAAGTTCCGTGCTTGCATTCTCTGGGAGGCAGCATGACTGCTACAGGAGTTATGCCTGAAATTGTTTTTGTCGGCTTTCTAACTTCGTTTTTCAATGGTTGCAACATATATAATGCATTTATATAATGCTTTTAAATTATTTCTTCTTCTCGATAAAATGGAAGAAGGAGGCTTTGAATAATTCTGTGGCAAAAAATCTGAAAATAGGAATAATAGGCGGAAGCGGGTTGGAGAATCCGGAAATTTTAGAAAATTATCAGGAAGTAGAAGTAAACACTCCTTTTGGAAAACCCTCTTCTAAACTGATAAAAGGAAAATTATTCGGAATAGATGTTGTTATAATTTTAAGGCATGGGAAAAAACACGATATTCCTCCAACCCAAATCAATAACCGCGCAAATATTTTTGCATTAAAATATGAGGGCTGTAAAAAGATTATCGCGACAACAGCAGTAGGTTCTCTAAAAGAGGAAATAAAAAGAGGTGATTTTGTTATATTGGATCAACTCATAGATTTTACAAGACATAGAGATGTTACTTTCTTTGACAAATTTGAATTTGGAGCCATGCATATTCCAATGGCAAAACCTTTCTCCGAAAATTTAAGGAAAAAAATAATTGAAGTGTTTGAAGAGCTCGGTTTTCCATATCATAAAAAAGGAACTGTTATAACAATTGAAGGCCCAAGATTCTCGACAATTGCAGAAAGCAATTTGTTCCGCCAATGGGGTGCAGATATAATAAATATGTCAACTGCTCCTGAATGCATTCTTGCAAATGAAGCAGAAGTGGAATATGCTGCAGTCGCAATGTCAACAGATTACGATTGCTGGAAAGAAGGAGAAGAAAATGTTTCATGGGAAATGATAAAAGACACAATGAAAGACAATTCAGAAAGAATGAAAAAAATTCTTATGAAGCTAATCGAATCCTTCTCAAGAGAACAAGAAATATTAAAATTAAAAAATAGTATTCGGACAATCCCTAATTTTCCAAAACAGGGAATAATGTTCAGAGATATAACTACATTATTGAAAGATAAAGAAAGTCTGAAAAAATTAATAAGTATTCTTTACGAAAGATACAAAGATTACAACATAGATATTATTGCTGGAATTGAATCAAGAGGATTTATCATTGCTGGAATGCTGGCAGACAGGTTGAATGCTGGATTGGTTCTTATCAGAAAACCGGGTAAGCTTCCTGCAGAAACTCTTTCAGAGAGTTACGAATTAGAATACGGCACAGACAATGTAGAAATTCATAAAGATGCAATAACAAAAGGGCAAAAAGTTCTTTTGATAGATGATTTGATTGCAACAGGAGGAACTGCATTGGCATCCTGTAAGCTTATTGAAAAATTAGAGGGAATAGTAACAGAATGCTGTTTCACGATGGAATTGACTGACTTAAAAGGGAGAGAAAAACTTTCAAAATATTCTTTTTTTTCTTTGATAAAATTTGAGGGATAAGATTTAGCATAAATTTTCACAAAAAAAGCTTTTAAACCATTGTATTTTGTTAAAGGGATGTTAGACATAATTATACCCACAAAAAACGAAGAAAAATATCTTCCAAAATTGCTCGATTCTATAAAAATGCAGAATATTAAAGATATTGAAATAATCATAGCTGACGCAGGTTCCACAGATAAAACAAAGGAGATAGCAAAAAAATATCATTGCAAAATTGTAAAGGGAGGGATGCCTGCGAAAGGCAGAAACCAGGGAGCTAAGTACAGCAAAGGAGAATACTTTGTTTTTATTGATGCTGATGTCATTCTTCCTGATGGTTTTTTAAAAGAAGCATTAAAAGAATTTGAAGAAAGAGGTTTAGATATAGCTGGAACATTACAGCTTCCAATTTCTACAGGAAATAAATTAAAAGATTTTATATGCAGAATTATCTACGCTATTCCAAATCAATGGATGAAATCCATGGAAAAATTTAAAAAACCATATATGCAAATCTGCATGTTTGTAAAAAAAGAAACTTATAAAAAAACTGGAGGATTTGATGAAAAAATTATTTATGCAGAAGATTCAGAATATGCAAAAAGAGCTTCTAAAAGCGGAAAATTTGGAATTTTAAGAGCAGGAAAGATTATGAACTCTCCGAGAAGGATTGAAAAAGAAGGTTTGAAATTTATTCTGAAAGTGATTTATTTTAATACTGGAAGATTTTTTGGGCATGAGTTCGTGGAAAATAGCAAGGTTAAATTCTTTTGAATAAACTTTTATATTACTAATTTCTTATTATATCATGAGTCAAAAACAGGTGTGGAATAACATAGCAAGCGAGTGGTATGAATTTAAAATAAATCCCTCTGAGAAAGTTCTTAATTTTTTAAAAGGAAAAAAAGGAAAAATTCTCGACCTTGGTTCTGGAGCAGGAAGGCATTTAAGAAAAATTCCGGATGGGAAAATATACTTAGTTGATTTTTCAAGGAGCATGATTAAACTCGCAAAAAAGAGGGCAAAAGAAAAGAAGATAGACGCAGAATTCTCTGTCGCGGAAATAGGAAAACTGCCTTTTGAAAATAATTTTTTTGATTCTGCAATCGCAATTGCTGTTTTTCATTGCATTAAACCCAAAGAGCAGGAAAAAGCAGTGAAAGAACTTTTCCGTGTTCTCAAACCAAAAGCAAAAGCATTAATCGCTGTCTGGAATAAGAATTCAAAAAAATTTAAGAACGCAAAAAAAGAGAGATATGTAAAATGGAGAGACAAAGGAGAAAGATATTATTATTTATTTGATGCAGGAGAAATTTATGATTTATTTAAGAAAGTTGGATTTAAGGTAATTTCAAAATACAATCCTGAAAGAAATATTATTTTTATTGTGCAGAAACTTATTTCTTAACCATCTTCATCATATCAAAAAGAGATTTCTTTTCAAAATCAGTTATTTGATTACTGTCAATATCCATATTAACTTTTAACAAACCCAGATTGGAAATGAAAATAGTTCCAAGAAGCATGTCTTTTCCCTTAACTTTTTGCAAAGAAAAAAGCATTTTTTGCAGTTTATTATTTATCTTCTTTAATTCCATCTCTGTCAGGATTTTTTCTCTTATTTTATCAAAATCAAAATGGTTCTTCATAGATACTTCTTCAAGAACTTGTTCATCTCTTTCCAATGGAATTAACTTCACTCCTCCCTCTAACTCAAAACTGAAAGTTTTTCCGCTCTCAGGAACGTAAAAATCAAAATGATATTGGTTACCTCCGTTATTTTCCATATCAATAACAAAAAATCCAGAACACAGATAAGCAGTTTTGTTTTCTTTGATAAATTCCTTGTATTCATTAGAATTTTTCAGTTTTTCCAGCAAAAATTGGGAGTTCATTTCATTTCCTTTCAGATATTTCTTTTCCAATTTTCTTAATAAACTCTTCTATTTTCATTGTCTCTATCTTCTGGCTTCCCTTTACCCTAACAGCAAGAGTTTTATCTTTCTCTTCTCTGTCTCCTGCAACAATTATATAAGGAATTCTCATAATTTCAGCTTCCTTGACTTTAGCAGGAACAGTCGTCTGTCTGAAATCAGCATCAATTCTCAGATTTGGAATTTCAGTTCCTAATTTCTTTATAATTTCTTCTGCATATTTTTGATTTCTGTCTGTGAAACTCAAAATCCTTACTTGAATAGGGGCAAGCCATGTCGGAAATCTTCCGTTAAGATGCTCAATTAAAATTCCTATGAACCTTTCAAGACTTCCGTAAACTGTTCTGTGAAGCATTATTGGACGCTCTCTTTTATTGTCTTTATCAGTGTATTGAAGTTCAAATCTTTCTGGCATTGAAAAATCCAATTGGATTGTAGCACACTGCCATTCTCTGCCTAAAGAATCTTTCAAATGAAAATCAATCTTAGGCCCATAAAAAGCACCTTCTCCTTTATTTAATTTATAAGCAATCTTCTTTTTCTTCAAAACCTTTTCTAAAAGAGCTTCTGCCTTGTCCCACATTTTATCGCTTCCAATTCTTTTTTCAGGACGAGTAGATAATTCAAGCCTGTATTTGAAACCAAATTTAGAATAAAAGAAATCATCTAACTCCATTACTTTTTCTATTTCTTCTTCAGCCTGCTTTTCATTGCTGCAAAAAATATGCGCATCATCCTGAGTGAATTGTATCACTCTGAACAAGCCTCCTAAAACTCCTGATAATTCCTGTCTGTGAACAACTCCAAGTTCAGCAACTCTCAGAGGAAATTCTTTGTAACTCTTTGGATGATTTTTGTAAACAATCATTCCGCCAGGGCAATTCATTGGCTTAACAGCAAAAATTCTTTTTTCATATTCTGTCAAAAAAATGTTATCTCTGTATTTTTCCCAATGTCCAGAAATTTGCCAAAGCCTCTTATCCAAAATTTGTGGAGTAGAAATTTCCTGATATCCTGATTTTCTGTGCTGCTCTCTCCAAAAATTAATCAATTCGTTTCTGAGAACTAAGCCATTGTTATGCCAAAAAACCATTCCAGGAGCAACTTCGCTAAAGGAAAAAAGATCCATTTGTTGTCCTATAATTCTATGGTCATTTTCTTTAAGTTTCGAAGAATCAAGTTTTGTCTTTGAGATTTCATTTAACAGATATTTAGAGTCATATTCCTCAGCATTTTTTCCAGCTTTTCCATCTTTTCCCTCTGAATTTATTTCCCGGCTCAATTCACTTAAAGGATGCCCTTTAACTTTCAATTCAAATTCTTTATAATAACCAAAAGGTGCTCGTATAACATTAAATCCTTTAATATTTTTCAGGCTTTTTTCGCTTTCCTTTAATATTTTTATAGCAATTTCTGGACTTGCGAGATTAGGGGAAAGATGAGCATAAGGGTAAAGAACTATATTCTTTGCATTGACTTGTTTTGCAATATCCTTAATATTCTCAACAAGTTTTTCAACAATTGATTCATTATCTCCTCTCTCCACAGCAGTCAAAATTACTAAAGCCTCTTTAACTTCTTTTTCTTCTTTGTCTTCCAATTCCTCTGGATTTTTAAGAGCCTTTTTTAATGGTTTAAATTTGATGTAATCGCAATGCAAACTAAGGATTTTCATGGACAGAATACGGCTATCTGGTTTATAAAATTAATCAAAAAATATGGAAACCTTTAAAAAACATTTTTTGTATGACAAATTATGAATAAAAAATTTATCATAGCTTCAGCTCTCTTATCTTTAGCGAGTTTTTTAGTTCCACCAAAATCAGAAGCTCCTATGAAAATTGAAAATAAATTAAAAGAAATAACCACCTCAAAAAAGAGTTATATTAAAGATAATACAGAGATTCCTAAATATGAATATAAAAATATTGATTACCTAAAGGTTTATCCCCTACTTATCAGTTCATTTCTCGAAATGCCGGATTATATAACTAAAGATTTTTTAGAATATCAGATGGATGCTGAATCAGGAGGAAATCCAAAATGTATAAGCAACAAAGATGCAAGGGGTTTAATGCAAGTCACTCGCGAGGCATGGGAAGACGTTGAAAAAAAAATGAGTTTTGACAAAAATTCATTAGATCCAATAAGGAATGTTTATGTTGCAGGAAAATACATAATATTTCTTCATGAAGATTTTGAAAATAGCCACCCCAGATGGAATGAGTTAAGTGATAAAGAAAAAAGAATGGCTGTTGCAGCAGCTTACAACGGCGGTCCAGAGAGGCTAAAGAAAAAAAGATGGGATATAAGCAAAATGCCTGAAGAAACAAGAGATTATGTAAGAAAAATAGAAAAAAGAATGGAAAATTATTCAAATTTTAAATAAAAAATTAGTTACCTCAATAAAAACTTGTTGATGTTTTCCTTGGCTAATTTTTTCTTTTTCTGATGTTCTTTAAGAAAAGAATTTATTTTCTCAATTAAAATCTCTTTCAATTCGCTTGAAAGCAGTTTTCCAGACTTGTAATCATTATAAATATTCTTCAGTTTCTCATCATTGGGTTCAAAGAAAAATTTGAGATATTGAAAAGAAACATCCTTCTCCGGCAAGCCTCCGTGTTTCCTGTGTTCTTCTACCGTGTTTTGCCCCCCTGAAAATGCATATCTCTTTATTTTATTTTCAACTTCTTTTTCTGTATCAGAAAGGAAAATCTGTGTTCCCTCCGACGAACTCATTTTCGCATCTCCTGTAAGCGATGGAACAAACTTGGCATGCAAAGCAGCGGGTTTTTCAAAATTAAAATCTTTGCCTGTTGCTATGTCTCTTGTCAGTCTTATAAAAGGGTCCTGGTCTATTCCAACAGGAACAACAGACATATGCTTTCCTCTCATGAATTGGGGAAATAAGATATGTGCTGCCTGCATCGCAGGATAAAAACTCCAACCGATATTATTTTCCGGCTTCAAGCCAAAAACTGCCTTTGCTTCTGAATAAGTAATCCTTTTTGCTATTTTCGCGGCATATCTATAAGCATCTGTATAAAGAAAATCTTCAAAGATGAATGTTTTTCCCGGCTTGAACCCCAAAGCGATTAAATCCAATATATTGTCCTCTGAAAATCTTATCGCATCTTCAAAACTAAGATTTTCTTTCACATAAAACTTTTCATCATCAGATATGGGAATAAAAACTTCACAGTTGAACTCCTCTTGCAGGCTTTTAGCAACTAAAAAAGGAACTAAATGTCCAAGATGCATTTTTTCACTTGGCCCTCTTCCTGTAATAACAGAAACCCTTTTTCCCTTTTCGTGTGCTTCAAGCCACTTATCAAAATCTCTGTGAGAGAAGTAAATCCCTCTTCTCAATAAAGGATGGCATTTCTCAATTTTTTTCTTTATTTTCTCGGAAATAAGGCTCGTTCCAAATTCCTTGACAAATTTTTTGTAATTAATCTCTCCTTCAATTTTCCAAGGAGTAACATTAAATCCTCTCTTCATACTCTCTCAAAGAATCAATTATTTTTAAACATTCGCTCCTCCTTTTAAAAAAGATGTATAAATATTTATAAAGAATAATTTGCTATTTTTTAAAGGGGAAAATAAAATGAAAAGAGGAATAATTATACTAATTTTTATTGTTTGTATGAGTTCTTTTATTTCAGCAGAGATAACAACCCTAATCTTCACACAACAGATAAAATCTGTTTATAATTTAGGAGATACCATAAATATTCCTATAACAGTAAAAACAAATAATGATATTAATGGATTATTCCAGATGGATTTAATCTGCAATGGAACAGCCATAAATTTCTATAAAAACGGAGTGAATCTGCTTTCGGGTGAGGAAAAAACCTTTGATTCTTCCCTTGTTTTAATAAGAGGGATTATTGGAGATGCAAAGGGAACATGCAAGATAAAAGCAATTCTTGGTTCAGATTATGCACTAAGCAATGAATTCAAGATTTCAGATTCTTTAAGTATAATAGGAAGTTTAGCAAAAAAAGAGTTTGATTCTGGAGAAAACGTTTATGTAACAGGAAAAATCACAAAAGAAACAGGAGAAAATTCCAACGGATTTATTGATGCAAGCCTGCTTACTGACAACATAAACCAAGAGATAACTCAATCAGGAACGATAAATTCAGGAACATTTTCAATGAATCTTCCTTTGCCATCTAATCTAAAAGCAGGAAATTATATATTAAGATTAAAAGCTTTTGAAAAAAACAGCGACGGAATAATAACTAACAATGGCTTGGCGGAATATGCCATTTTGATAAGACAGGTTCCGGCTAATTTAGAAATTATAATAGATAATAAATACATAACTCCTGGAGGCTCTGCAAAAATCAAAGCAATTCTTCACGACCAAACAGGAGAACCAATAAATTCATTAGTTTTCATAACAATAAAAGACCAGAACAACAAAATTCTTGAAGAAGATGAAATTAAAACAAACGAATTTTTGGAATACTTAATAAGAACAAACGAACCTCCTGCAGAATGGAAAGTTTTTGCTGTTTCTAATCAGCTAAAAGCAGAGGAAGAATTTCAAATAAAAGTAAATGAAAAAGTAGACATTAATGTAGTAAATAAAACTCTTTTAGTAACAAACATAGGAAATGTTCCTTACAATAAAACTTTGTTAGTTAAGATTGGTGGAACTCCTTTAAACATACCTGTTATGTTGTCCATAGGAGAAAGTAAAAAATATGTTCTAAGCGCTCCTAGTGGAGAATACAAAGTAGATGTAAAAACTGAAGAAGGGGATGAAATTAGCAATGTAATGAGTTTAACAGGAGGGGCAATAAATGCAAGAGAAACAAGAGAGGGACATTATACTATTCTTGCTTGGATTTTAATGATTTTAATTCTTGGATTTGTCGCTTTTACTATTTTTAGAAAAATATATAAAAAGCCATTTGTTGGAAGAAAAATGAATTTCAACTTTAAAAAAAGAGATTCTGGAGAAATGCCTGTACTTGGAGCAAACTCCATAACAAGACCAGCAAATAAAGCAGAACTTTCTTTATCAATAAGGGGAGAAAAGCAAGAAGCAAGTGTTGTCTGCCTTAAAGTAAAAAATTTAAGGGAGATAAAATCGAGAAAAGGAAGCCCTTCAGAATCAATACAAAAGATAATGGATTTGGCAGAAGAAAATAAGGCAGCTAGTTATGAAAATCAGGATTATTTTTTTATTATATTCGCTCCGACAAAAACAAGGACATTCAAGAATGAAAAAACAGCATTAGAGATTGCAAAAAAGATACAAAATATGCTGACAGAACACAACAAAATGTTCAGTCAAAAAATGGATTTCGGAATTTCATTAAGCTATGGAACAATTGTCGCCAAAATTGAGAATGGGATATTCAAATTTATGAGTATGGGAAATTTAATAACATCTGCAAAGAAAATAGCTTCTCTCTCAAAAGGAGAAGTATTGATAGGAGAAAAAATGAATGATTTGCTGAGATTGAATATAAGAACAGAAAGGCATGTGAGAGACGGAATTTCTGTTTTCAGTGTAAAAGAGATTAAGAAAGAAAACGAAGAAGCGAAGAAATTCATAGACGGCTTTATGAGAAGAATGGAAAAGAAATAATTAATTATACAATTCTAAGATGCTATTCACTATTGCCCGCTTGACTTCCGGGTGTTTTTTTTCAAATTCGTCTTCAAAATTCTTAATTTTATCTTTCTTCTCTTTCACTTTCTTGAACTTCAGATTTTTAAGTTTAGCATAAAGTAAAATCTCTTCATCTAAAAATAAGTAAAGGGGCTTTATTCTGTTTCCTAGCACAGGCAAATCCTTCTTTAATTCAGAAATATTCCCGTTAATCAAAGTTCTTACAATATTTTCTGCTTCTAAATCAATGGAGGAAGCAGATGCAATTTTATTTGCCCTTTTGCTTGATTTGACTAATTCAAAGCCAATCCTGGAAACAAGGAACTTAAGAACGTATTCCAAAACAATTCCTTTAAAACCATTATTCTTCTCATATCCAAGAACATCTTCTCTTTTAATCATCTTAAATTTTCTTATTGTGTAAAGAATTTTCTTCTGAAAATAATGGAGGAAACAATTTTTGCAGAGTTTTCTTTTATTAGTGAATTCATAAACAGGTTTTTCGTTGCATAATTTGCACATGTTTGTAAATAGGTTTATATATTTATAAAGTATATAATAAATATGAAAAAAGAACCGAATTATGTATTGAGATTTGTTATATCGATTAGTATCGTTTTATTAATTCATTATTTTCTAATATCGAGATTTAACATACATCCCACATTACATGTATTAATTTCATTAATATTATTTTGGATTATTTTAGCCATTATCTCATTTATTCCAGTAAAAAAATAAAAAATCATATAAAAACTATTTGGATTTCTTATCTGGCTTCTTAGCGCTATTTTTACTTGCTTTTTCTTTCTTTTCTCCTTTAATCTTTGATATCAGATTTGAAATGGAAAAACCAATCTTAAAAATATCCAATAAAATACCCAACGCTAAAAAACCTGCTCCAAATATAATCATTCTAATTGAAACATAAAAAGATTGCGAGAAAAAAACCCATAACAAATTGAAAATCAGCTTGTCAGAAAGCAAGGATAAAATAGAATCCAGTTTAATAAAAGGCAAAGCAGAAACTATCAAAAGAATTCCAGAGAGAATAAATGTATTGATCTTTTTTTCAACTAAAAGGAACATTAAGACAAATAATACAGTTGAAGCTATCAGGAAAAGATACATTTTGTCTGTCCAAAAGTTATAAGTTTTTTCTGAAATCAAAAATAAAGGGACAGGATACTTTCTGAAACAATCAACAAAATTACAATCATATTCTGTATAATAAATGCTATGAATGGCATCTTTTACCATCTCTTCAATAATCGCATCCTCTCCCTGCAAAGCAACACTGCATGGGATATCAAAGATATATCCCTGATAGTTAAAAACATAATCAGTGTTATTCTTGCAATAAATCTGAATCAGAGGATAACTCTGAGTTATGACTCCGGTTATATCTACTTCTTTTAAAAAATCTTTTGCAACAAGTGTGGATTGTCTCTGAACATTTTCATAATTAAGCGAAAGGCTCAAAGTCCACAAGAGAGTTAAGGATAACAAAGACAGAAATAATAAAACTGCTACAAGAACCAATAGTATCCTTCTTATCACCCCCATTAAATAAAAAAGAAAATATAGTTTATAAAAGTAATTACATCTTCTTCAAAAGAGAAATGCGCTTGTCTATTGAAGGATGTGTATTCCCTAATTCTTTGAACGGATTTGCAAAGAACAATGGAGCAATTGCTTTAGTTATTTTCTTTTCGGGAGCATTTTGATATTTTATCTTTTCCAATGCTCCGATTAATCCTGGAGGATATCTCGTAAATTTTACAGCGGTTGCGTCAGCAGAAAATTCTCTCTTTCTTGAAATTGCCAATTGAACAAAATAAACGAGAATAGGAGCAAGAATTGCCAATATTATTCCAATCAGCATAAAAATAGCATTTCCTTTATTATTGTCTCTGTCATTACTCTTAAACCACAAACTCCTCAAAAAGATTTCAGAAATTATAGAAATTATTCCAACCATTACAGCTACAAGAGTCATATATCTTATATCATAACTTCCGATATGTCCAAGCTCATGGGCTATTACACCTTCAAGTTCTCTTCTGTCTAGTTTTTCCAATGTTCCTTCTGTCACACAAATGACTGATTTTTTAGGATTTCTTCCAGAAGCAAATGCATTTATCTGTTTTGAGGGCATGACATAAAGCCTTGGCATTGGCAATCCACTTGCTATTGTTATAGATTCAACAACATCGTAATACAGCTTATTATTTTCTCTTTTAACTTCTCTGGCATTAACGCTAAAAAGCGCAATTTTATCTGAATTATAGTAAGTAATCAATAAATAAGAAATAGAAATAATGATAGACAAGATTAAAATTCCAAAAAAGGCGTCAGGAGTATAGGCAAAAGAGATTACATAACCAAGAGCAATAATAATTAAAAATATTACAAACATAAGCAAAAAAGATTTCAACTTGTTCCTTGTTATTTCATCACGAAAATCTACTCTTGTTTTTTCCATAAAAGAAAAGAGAATTTATTATTTATTAAAGTTTATCATTAGTTAAAGATGCAACTAATTTTGACATTTTATCTTATCAAAATTCA
>Ga0315286_10004010_pt1 | contig 14052 bp, 12 predicted proteins | sample YL17G10_0_MG_FD_205038 | JGI IMG/M metagenome (GOLD analysis project Ga0315286, IMG submission 205038) | Sediment microbial communities from Yellowstone Lake, YNP, Wyoming, USA - YL17G10_0 | ecosystem: Environmental > Aquatic > Freshwater > Lake > Sediment | place: USA: Wyoming | collected... | reverse complement strand
ATCGCGGCGGCGAGCGCGCCGAGCGTCAACTACGCGTTCATGGACATCAACCAGACGTACCTTTCGCTCGGCCATCTCGGGATCAACGCGAACAATCCCGACCGCTGCGCGGTCAACATCATGAACTTCATCCTCGGCGGGGGAAGCTTCACGTCGTGGATCACGGAGCAGGTACGCAGCGACGAGGGGCTCGCCTATTCGGCCGCGTCGCGCTACTCGGCCGACGCGTTCGCGAAAGGGACGTTCATGGCGTTCGCGCAGACCAAGGCCGACGCGACGAGCCGCGCCACGGCGATCATCATCGAGCAAATCAAGAAGATGCGGGACACGGGCCCGACGGCGGAAGAGGTCAAGAAGGCGGTCGATTCGTACGTCAACGGCCAGGTGTTCGACAACGAGTCGAAATCGCAGGTCGTGCGCCGTCTCGTGCAGCTCCGCTTCGAGGGTCGACCCCTCGATACGCCCCAGAAGGACATGGAAACGTACGCGAAGCTCACGGTCGCCGACATCAAGGCCGCGGCGCAGAAGTACCTCATGCCCGACAAGCTCACGATGCTCTTCGTCGGGAACGCGAAGCTCTTCGACCGGCCGCTGAGCGATTTCGGCCCCGTGAACGAGATCAAGCTCGAGAAGGAGTAAGGCGCGCTCATGCGCGACGTCGTCGCATTGATACTCGGAGGGGGAAGGGGCACGAGACTCTTCCCCCTCACGAAAACGCGGTCCAAGCCCGCGGTGCCGCTCGCCGGCAACTACCGCCTCATCGACGTCACCGTGTCGAACTGCATCAACTCGAAGATCGACCAGATTTACGTGCTCACGCAGTTCAACTCGGCCTCGCTCAACCAGCATATTTCGAAGACGTACCGGTTCGACACGTTCTCGAGCGGTTTCGTCGAGGTGTTCGCCGCCGAGCAGACGCCGTCCTCCCTCGACTGGTTCCAGGGGACGGCGGACGCGGTGCGCAAGGTCTTCCCGCACGTCGCCAATTTCTGCCCGAAGGACGTCATCATACTCTCCGGGGATCATCTCTACCGCATGGACTATGTCGATTTCATCGCGCGGCACCGGATGCTGCACTCCGATATCACCGTCGCGGTGAAGCCGGTTCCCCCGGCCCGCGCCCACGAGTTCGGCGTGCTGCACGCCGACGGGAAGGGGCGCATCGTCGAATTCCGCGAAAAGCCGAAGGGAAAGCTCCTCGCCGACATGCGCACGAACACGAAGACGCTCGGCCTTCCGCCTGCCGACGCGAAGCGCAGGCCGTACCTCGGATCGATGGGCGTGTACCTTTTCAAATTCGAGGCGCTGAAGGACGTGCTCGAGCGCGACCCGCGCATGATCGACATCGCCAAGGAGGTCATACCGGACGCGCTCACGAGGCTCAAGGTCCAGGCATACCTCTTCGACGACTACTGGGAGGACATCGGGACGATCCCGTCATTCTACCGCGCGCACATGGATCTTCTCTCGCCACTCCCGCCCTTCAATCTCTTCGACGAGCGGCGCCCGCTCTACACGCGCTACCGTTTCCTGCCGGGGCCCAAGATCAACAACGGTCGCATAGAGCAGTCGATTCTCAACAGCGGCTGCATCATCGAGCGCGCGACGATCAAGCGATCGATCGTCGGCGTGCGGACGCGGGTCGGGGAGGGATCGACGATCGAGGACTCGATCGTGATGGGCGCGGATTTCTACGAGCTCCCCTGGGAGCAGGGGGAGCGGCTCCCGCTCGGGATCGGGAAACGGAGCGTCATCCGCGGGGCGATCGTCGACAAGAACGCCCGCATCGGGAGCCGCGTCATCCTCGCGAACAAGAAAAATCTCGTGAACTACGACGACCCCGGGGAGCGCTACTACATCAGGAGCGGGATCATCGTCGTGCCGAAGGGCGCCACCATCGAGGACGGGACGGAAGTCTAGCGATACGCAGGTCCTGCCGCTGATTGCACCCCGCGCGTGCTCGCTCGCACAGCGAGCTGCGCGCCGCGCGGGGACCCCATCAGCGTCACCCGCTACTAGAGATTAATTTCGAAGAAGCGCTCGACGCTGGTGGGATTCGTCGGGTCGATGGCGCGCGTTCCCGGAAGCGGGCGGAACCCCTTTTTCAGGTAGAGCGCGTGCGCGGCGGCGAGCAGGACGTCGGACCACAGCACCATTCGCCTGAATCCGCGAGACATGGCCCAGCCGCGAGCGGTCGCGAGGAGCCTCGTCGCGAGCCCTCGGCGGCGGTATGCCTTTCCGACGTAGAGGCGCTTGAGCTCGCACGCATCTCCCTCGTGTTGCAGGATTCCGACGCACCCCGCGATGATGCCCGCGTCGTCCGCGACCCAGAACTCGCCGCCGGCGTCCTGATACGTCGACTGGATATCGACGAGATCCGCCTCAAACTCGTTGAAATCGACCGCGTAGTTGTAATCGTCGTAGACCGATTTGATGATGGCGACGACGCCCGGTTTGTCCTCGGGCCGGAACGCCCGTATGAACGGTTCGCCGCGGGCGGGACGGCGTGCCTCTTCCCGATGCGCGGTCATCGTTCGCCGTCTCCACGGTAGCGGTTCGTGATGGGAAGCCTCCGGTCGCGGCCGAAAGCCTTGGGCGTGATCTTGATCCCCGGCGCGCCCTGCCGCCGCTTGTATTCGCTCCCGTCGATCATCCGGATCGTTTTCTTGACGAGCGCCGCGTCGAGACCGCGCGCGACGATCTCGTCGAAGCCCAAATCGCGCTCGACGTAGAGTTCGATGATGCGGTCGAGCACCGGATACGGGGGAAGCGTGTCCTGGTCGAACTGCCCCGGGCGCAGCTCGGCCGTCGGCCGCCGGCGGATGATCGATGCGGGGACGACCGGCGAGCGGCCGCGGGAGTTCCGGTAACGGCAGAGCGGGTAGACGAGCGTCTTCGGAACGTCCTTGATCACGTCGAAACCGCCGGCCATGTCGCCGTAGAGCGTGCAGTAGCCGACCGCGAGCTCGCTCTTGTTTCCCGTCGTGAGCACGAGCCAGCCGAACTTGTTCGAGAGCGCCATGAGCATGTTGCCCCTGACGCGCGCCTGGATATTCTCTTCGGTCACGCCGGGGGGGCGGCCCTTGAAGACCGCGCGGGTCGACGCGAGATACGAGTCATAGACGGCGGCTATCGGGATTTCGACGATCCGCATGCCGAGATTCGCGCAGACGATCCGCGCGTCGCGGAGCGTCTCGCGGGAGGTATACGCGGAAGGCATCGTGACGCCGGCGACGCGATCCGCGCCGAGCGCGTCGGCGGCGACGCACGCGACGAGGGCCGAGTCGACCCCGCCGCTCATCCCGAGAACGACCTTCGAGAAACCGTTCTTGTTCACGTAGTCGCGCGTGCCGAGAACGAGGGCGCGATAAACCTCTTCGACCGGATCGAGGTGCGCGGCGCGCCGGGGGACGGCCCGGGCCTTCCGGCGAAGCGGCGGAAGGGGTGGAAGATCGACTATCTCGACCCGCCTGTGGGCGCCGACGAACGGGGACGGGAGCCGCGCCATTTCGGGCCTCGCGGCGGACGGATCGATATCAGCGACGAGAAGATCCTCCTCGAACGCCTTGCCCCGCGCGATCGTCTTTCCGTCCGGAGCGGCGATCACGCTGCACCCGTCGAAGACGAGCTCGTCCTGGGCGCCGACGAGGTTGACGTAGCAGAGCCAGCAGCCGTTCTCGCGGGCGCGCCTCTGCATGAGCTTTTCGCGTTCGCGGCCCTTACGGCGGTGATAGGGAGAGGCCGATATATTGACGATGATGCGCGCGCCGCCGAGAAGCACCTGCGAGGCGGTCGGCCCGTCGTTCACCCAGACGTCCTCGCAGATGCTCGTTCCGACGGGCACGTCGCCGAAGTTCACGACGAGCGCGTTCTCCCCCGGTTCGAAGTACCGTTTCTCGTCGAAGACCCCGTAGTTCGGGAGGTTGAGCTTGCGGTAGGTCGCGGCGACTTTCCCTTCGGAGATGACGTGGCAGGCGTTTCGCGGACGCTCGCCGGGTCGCGCGGGGGGCTCGGGGGCGCCGACGAACATGACGATCCCCTGCGCCTCGCGGGCGACCGCGCGAAGGGCGCGCGAACAGTCCTTGAGAAACTGGGGCTTGAGAAGAAGGTCCTCGGGAGGATATCCGCACAGCACGAGCTCGGGGAACGCGACGATCTGCGCGCCGCGCTTCTTCGCCTCGGCCGTCATGCGGCGGACGGCGCGGACGTTGCCGTCGAAGTCCCCGACGGTCGGGTTGATCTGGGCGAGGGCGATTCTGATCTTCATGGAGCCGATGATATCACGGGAGCGGCCCCGGGAAAAGCCCTAACGAAACCGGGATCCCTGGCGGGCAACCGGTTACCGGTAGAGCTCCTTGATGGCTCCCCACGTTGTCTCTTTCGCGGCGACCACGCCGAACGGGTCCTGCGGCGAAATGCATCCGGCATTGAAGACGAACGTGCCGCCGGATAGGACATACGTGGATCTGCGCGGGTCGCACTTCACAATCAGGATCGCCTGCGGCTGCGTCGCCGGATCCGGAACGACCTTCACGGTGAACGTATCCGGGTCCGCGATGTTCATGACGGGGATAGTGCCGAGAGGCACGTAGGCTTGGTCCGGAAAACAATCCGGAGCGACAAGGGAAATGCCCGCCTCGATGGTGCCAAATATCGCAGGGAGGATTATGCTCGACGGCCAGACCGGGGGAAGGAACACCGCGTTCGGCGTGGATTTGAGCAGCTTGAATTCATATGCATTGCCCATGCGCGGTCCGTCGCCGCGATCGTACATGAGGTAGAGGTTTCCGGTTTGGAAGGCTCCAATATTCGCAGAGCACTCATGGTTGTTCGTATCCGAAAAAAGAACGAGCATTCCCGAGTGCGCGTTCGCCCCGGCGGCGAGACACGCCACGAGAACAAGAGACAGAAGCAGATTCTTCATCGGGCACCTCCATGCTACGACATCGCCAAGGCTCTTTTCCGGTGATTGCGTCCTGTATTAAAAGATATCCCGGATTGCCTCCGGAGTCAATGACGAGGGAGCCTGGGCGCGCAGCGAAAAAGGTGAAACTATATCGCCGCCGAGCCGTAATAAAAGATAGATACCATCGGAAACGCAGAGAAAGGAGCTCCTCCATGAAACGGGTATTCATTGCATTGGCAGTCCTTTTCCTCGCAATGGCTTACCAGCCACAAGCCCTCCTCGCCGGCACCGACCGGACGATCGAAAAGAGCTTCCCCGTGCAAATGGGCGGCAAGCTCGCTCTCGATCTGGACGCCGGCGGAGACGTCGAGATCACCGGCTGGGACAAACCGGAGATCGCCGTGAGGGTCGATATCGGCGGGGACGACGCAGACAGGATCGACGTCGAGTTCGACGACGGGGCGTCGTATCTGAACATTCATTCCGATTGCAGCAAGAAGCGCCACGTCGATGTCGACCTGCATTTCACCATCAAGGTGCCGAAGCGGTGCGACGTGAGAATCGAATCGATGGGCGGCGAGGTCGCGATCGAGGGAGTCGAGGGGAATCTGAATGGCAGGACCATGGGCGGAGCGCTCGAGCTCGCCCGCGTCAAGGGGGAGATCGACCTCGAGACGATGGGCGGCGCGGTGCGTGTCGAGGACTCGGAGGCGGAGGGCAAGGTGCACACGATGGGCGGCGAGGTGGTCATCCGTAACGTGAAGGGGAACCTCAGGGGATCGACGATGGGCGGCGCGGTGACCTACGACAACGTTACCGGGCGCTCCGCCTCTTCCACTGACGAGGAAGAGATGAACATCACCACCATGGGCGGAGACATAAAGGTCGCCGATACGGACAAGAAGGTCCGGGCGAAGACGATGGGAGGAGATATCGACGTCGCGCGGGCGGAAGAGGTCAGCGTGACGACGATGGGCGGGGACATCGATGTGGACGAGGCGCCCCTGGGCGCGAAGGTGACGACGATGGGCGGGGACATCACGATCCTGTCGGCGGGGAAGTACGTCGCCGCGAAAACGATGGGCGGCGACATCCGCGTCGATGCGATCGACGGCGAGGTCAACGCGACGACGATGGGCGGGGATATCGAGATCACGATGGTCGGCGACCCGGCCAAGGGGGAGCGCGACGTCGAGCTTTCGTCCATGGGAGGCGATATCGAGCTCGCGGTGCCCGCGGGGCTCTCGATGGATTTCGACCTCGAGATCGAGTACTCGAAGGGTCATCACCGGAAATGCAAAATCGAGTGCGACTTCCCGTTGAAGATCGAGGAAAGCGACAAATGGGAGCATAATTTCCTGGGCCAGGCGCACAAGCACATCTTCGGAACGGGCGAGGTCGCCGGCGGCAAGCACACGATCAAGATCAAAACGAGGAACGGGAATATCGTTATCAGAAAAGGGCAGTGAAGGCGATAATCGAGCGGAGACGCAAACGGAGCTCAAAGAAACGGGGGGCGGGTCGATACCCGCCCCTTTGTTTTGCGCCCGCCTCGCGGAGTTCGCCCATCATTTGAAGAACTATTGTCAGCACTATTCAAGTATATCAAAACAATAATTGACAATATTCTGCTTTCGCCTTACAATGTTCAGCAATTAATGCAGGCAACATCGATTTGTTTGAAAAGGGGACTCGATGGCGGCCGAAAACACCACCCTTCACCCCACGGACAAGCGGATTCTCGATATCTTGCAAATGCAGGGGCGCATCCCGAACGTGCAGCTCGCCGCCGAAGTGGGCCTGAGCCCGTCCGCCGTGCTCGAGCGCGTGCGCAAGCTCGAGGAGCGAGGCATCATCGAGCGGTACGTGACGCTCCTCGACAACAGGAAGATCGGGCTCGGCACGATCGCGTTCGTCGGCGTCACGCTCCACCATCACCAGGCCGGGGCGATCCAGAGTTTCCACCGGTTCGTGAGAGAGCGCGACAAGGTGCTCGAGTGTTACCATCTCGCCGGCGCCGAGGATTACATTCTCAAGGTCTATGCGCGGGACATCGATGATTATGAGCATTTTCTTCTGAACGACCTCACGAAGACGCGCGGCGTCGATAAGGTGACGACGATGTTCGTGCTCTCGACGCTCAAGCGCGAGACGGCGATGCCGCTGAGCGCCGTCGAGATCAAGAACGGCGGCAAGGCGGCGCCGACGCGCGTCGCGAAGAGAAAAAACCAACGGAGATAACGTACACCGCCGGGAGAAAGCCCGGAGCAAGGAGGCACAGATGGCGGAGAAGAAGCCGCGGTTCGACACAATCTCGGTGAAGGGCGGCTACAGCCGCGAGGATCAGCTCAAGTACTGCACGATGGCGCCGCCGCTCATCCAGAGCGCCGTGTTCCCGTACGAGTCGGCCGAGTGGGCGGCCGATCTCTACAGCTACAAGATCGATGGTTTCGCGTACGGCCGGATCAACAACCCGACGAACGACATCTTCGAAAAGCGCATGGCGCTCCTCGAGAGCGCCGAGGCGGGGCTTGCCACGTCGTCGGGCATGGCGGCGACCTTCATGGTGGCGCACCATCTCGTCGAGGCGGGCGAAGAGATTGTTTGCGCGAATCGCGTTTACGGCGGCACGTACGAGCTGTTCCACACCTCGATGCCGCGGATGGGGATCAAGACCAATTGGGTTCAGGAGCCGGACAAGATCGAGAGCTGGGAACGGGCGATCACGCCGAAGACGAAGCTCATGCACGTCGAGTCCCCGAGCAACCCGAACCTCTTCGTCGCCGATATCCCCGCGATTTCGAAGCTCGCGCGCTCGAGAGGGATCCCGCTCATGGTGGATAACACGATTTGCACGCCGGCCCTCATGCGGCCGATCGAGCTCGGCGCCGACATCGTGATCCATTCCGCGACGAAATACATCAGCGGCAACGGGACGAGCCTCTCGGGCGTCGCCGTCGGAAAGCAGGAGTTCATCAACCACGTGCGGCACGTCGGTTTCAGGAACATGGGGCCCACGATATCGCCGTTCAACGCGTGGCTCTGCCTCCTCGGGCTCGAGAGCCTCTCGCTCCGCATGAAGAAGCATTCGGACAACGCGATGGAGATCTCGAAATTCCTTGTGAAGCATCCGAAGGTCGAGTCGGTGAGCTACCCGGGGCTTGCGAGCCATCCGCAGCACGAGGTCGCCAAGAGGCAGATGAGCGCGTATTCGTCGCTCCTCAGCTTCAACGTGAAGGGGGGGCTCGAGGCGGCGCGCCGCGTGATCAACAACCTCACGATCGCGGTGCACACGACGCATCTCGGCTCCTCGCAGACCGTCGCGATCCAGCCGGCCGCGACGACCCACTGGCAGCTCGGCCCCGAGGCGCGCGCGAAGGCGGGCGTTCCGGACAACTTGATCCGCTACTCGGCGGGGCTCGAGGACGCGCAGGATCTCATGGACGATCTGGATAACGCTTTGAAATCGGCATAAAGGAGGGAGCTATGTACAAGCTCGCAATCGTCGGGTTCGGAGTGGTGGGGCAGGGGCTCGCGGAGATACTTCTGAAGCACAAGGCCCGGCTCAAGAAGGAGCACGGGTTCGAGTATTCGGTCGTCGCGGTGAGCGATTTCGTGAAGGGCGCGGCGTATGACCCGAAGGGGCTCGATCTCGCGAAGCTGCTCGCGCTCGCGAAGGAGAACAGGATCTCGGAGTACCGCGGCGCGAAGACCGGCTGGAACGCGCTCGACACGATCGCGAAGTCGAACGCCGATATCGTCGTCGAGGCGACGTACACGGATATCAAGACCGCCGAGCCGGCATATTCGCATTTCAAGGCTGCGCTGAAATCGGGGAAGCACCTCGTCACGACGAACAAGGGCCCCACGGCGCTCTTCTTCCGCGAGGTCGCCGCGCTCGCGAAGAGCAAGAAGGTCCAGTTCCGTTACGAGGGCACGGTCGCGAGCGGCACGCCGGCGCTCAATCTCGCCGCGCTCTGTCTCGCCGGGAACGAGATCCGTGAGATCCGCGGCATCGTGAACGGCACGACGAACTTCATTCTCACGAACATGGAGAAGGGCAAGACCTACGCCGACGCGCTCAAGGAAGCGCAGGAACTCGGCTTCGCCGAGGCGGTTCCCGACGCCGACGTCGAGGGATTCGACGCCATGGCGAAGGTCGTCATCCTCGCGAAGGCGGTCATGGGCGCCGATATCAAGGTCGCGGACGTCGATCGCACCGGCATCACGAAGATAACGCTGGAGGACATCACAGCCGCGAAGGCCGAGGGCAAGCGCTGGAAGCTCATCGGACGCGTCGCGCGCGAAGGCTCCGGGGTGCGCGCTTCGGTCAGGCCCGAGAAGCTCGATATCGCCGATCCGCTCGCGGGCGTCGGGGGCGCCACGAACGCGCTCACGTTCAGTACCGATCTCATCCGGAACGTGACGATCATCGGCCCCGGCGCGGGCAAGATCGAGACGGGATATTCGATCCTCGTCGATCTCCTCGCGATTCACCGGACCGCTCCCGCCGTGAAGAAGGCGGCTCCCAAGAAGGCAGCGAAGCGAATGAAAAAGATGCCGAAGCGGGCAAAGAAAGCGAGAAGGTAGTCTATGAAGATGCTCATCGCCGGAAAATGGATCGACAAGAAAGAGAAGATCGAGGTCAGGGATCCGTTCGACAACTCGCTCGTCGACACCGTCCCGAGCGGCGACGCCGCGGATATCAGGGCGGCGATCGCCGCAGCGGAGAAGGGATTCCAGATCAATCGGAACCTCCCGGTGCACGAGCGCATCCGCATCCTCAACAAGGCCGCCTCCATCATCGAATCGAAGCTCGAGGAATACGCCCTTGTGATCGCGCGCGAGGGATCGAAGACGATCCGCGAGGCGCGCAAGGAGGCCTCGCGCTGCGTCGATACGATCCGGATCTCGGCCGAGGAGGCGCGCCGCATCCAGGGGGAGACGATTCCCTTCGATTCGCGCCCCGGCTCGGAGAACCGCGTCGGGTACTATTTCCGCTTCCCGATCGGCATCATTGCGGCGATTACGCCGTTCAACGATCCCCTGAACCTCGTCGCGCACAAGGTCGGCCCGGCCATCGCGGGCGGGAACGCCGTCGTCGTGAAGCCCGCGACCGTGACGCCGCTCTCGGCGCTCATGCTCGCGAGGGCGCTCGTGGAGGCGGGTCTTCCCGCGGGCATTCTCAACGTCGTGACCGGCTACGCGGCGAAGACCGGCGACGCCCTCGTCACCGACCCGCGCGTTCGCATGATCAGCTTCACCGGAGGCGCCCCGGCCGGCGAGGAGATCGTGAAGAAAGCCGGGCTCAAGAAGATCGGCATGGAGCTCGGCTCCAACACCCCCGTCATCGTGTGCGAGGACTGCGATCTCAAGCGCGCCGTCGAGGACTCGGTGTCGGGCGCCTTCTGGGCCGCCGGGCAGAACTGCATCGGCGTCCAGCGCATCTATATCGAGAAGGGGATCTACAAACGCTTCGAGACGCTCTTCGTCGCGCGGACGCGCAAATACAAGGTCGGCCCCAAGCTCGAGGAAGACTGCGACATGGGTCCGATGATCAACGAGGGAGAGGCGAAGCGGATCGAGGGCTGGGTGAAGGAGGCGGTGAAGGCGGGCGCGAAGGTGCTCATCGGCGGCAAGCGCCGCGGCGCTATCTACGAACCGACCGTTCTCGCGAACGTTCCGGCCGGGTGCAAGGTCGACGTCGACGAGGTGTTCGCGCCGACCGTGAACCTCTATCCGGTGAAGGATCTCGATGAGGCGATCGCGAAGGCGAACGCGGTGAACTTCGGGCTGCACGCCGGAATATTCACCAAGGATATCAACAAGGCCTTCCGGGCGATTCGGGAGCTCGATGTCGGCGGGGTCATCGTGAACGACTCGTCCGATTACCGCATCGACATGATGCCGTTCGGCGGCGTGAAGCGGAGCGGTCTCGGCCGCGAGGGGATCAAGTTCGCCCTCATGGAGATGACCGAGCCGCGCGTCGTGTGCTTCAATTTGTAGGGGGTTCGGCCGGCGAGCGGGTCTCCGCGATTGCGGGGCCGCTCTCGCGGGCGCCGCAACCAGGAAACGATACGGGGCGTCTCGAGCGAGACGCCCCGTTCGCTGTGGGCCTCGACCGGGTGGGGTGGGGTCTCTACAAAAGGCCCAAAACGTCATCCATTGTGTACAGCCCGGGCTTTTTCCCGTAAATAAAACGAATCGCCCTGATCGTTCCGCGCGCGAAGGTGCGGCGCGAATGCGCCCGGTGCGTGAGCTCGAATCGCTCGCCTTCCCCCGCGAAGATCACCGTGTGCTCGCCGATGACGTCTCCGCCGCGGAGCGAATGCATGCCGATCTCCCCGCTCTTCCGCGCGCCGACGAGCCCTTCGCGCCCGTGGACCACGGCGGAGCCGGGCCGCGCCTTCGCGATCGCGTCGGCGAGCTTCGCCGCGGTGCCGCTCGGGCTGTCCTTCTTCTTGTTGTGATGAATCTCCACGATCTCGGCGTCGAAATCGCCGAGCGCGCGCGCCGCGTCCTCGACGATCCTGAACATGAGGTTGACCCCGACCGACATGTTGGGGCTGATGATGAGCGGGATCCGCCCGGCGGCCTTCTTCGCGAGCGCGAGCTCGTCGGCCGTGAAGCCGGTCGTGCCGACGATCGCGGCCTTCCCGGCCGCTGCGCACGCCGCGACGTGCTCGAGCGTAGCCTTCGGATTCGTGAAATCGACGACGACGTCGCAGGCGCCGAGCGCTTTCGCGAGATCCGCGGTCACCTCGACGCCCGCCACCTTCGAGCCGAGCCCCGCGTTTCCGGGCGCCTCGATGAGGCCCGCGAGCGCGAGCCCGGCGTCTCCCGCGATCTCATCGACGACGGTGCGCCCCACCTTTCCGAGCGCGCCGCATACGACGACCCTTATCATAGCGCTCCGATCCGCGCCCCGTCGCGGGGGCGTCCTATTTCACGACCTTGAGCCCGAAATCGACGAGCGCCTGGTGGAGCTTCTCGCGATTCTCCGGCAGCAGCCCGACGAGCGGGAGCCGCACGTCGCCGGCCTCCATGCCGAGCATGTTCATCGCTTCCTTGACGGGTGTCGGATTCGTCTCGATGAACATCGCCTTGCAGAGCGGGAAGAGCTTGTAATGGAGCTTCCGCGCCGCGGCGAGATCCCCCTTCTCGAAGGCGGCGATCATCGCGAGCATCTCCTTCGGCACGATGTTCCCGACGACGCTCACGATGCCCTTGCCGCCGACGGCGAGGATCGGAAGGGTGATCCCGTCGTCCCCCGACATGAGCGTGATTTTGTCGCCGCAGAGCAGGATGATCTCGCACATCTGCTCGACCGAGCCGCTCGCCTCCTTGATCGCGGCGATGCGCTCGTGCGCGCAGAGACGCTGCACGGTCTTCGGGAGCATGTTGAGGCCCGTGCGTCCCGGCACGTTGTAGAGCATGAGCGGGAGCCCGCCCTCGTCCGCGATTTTCATGAAGTGCGCGTAGAGCCCCTCGGGCGTCGGCTTGTTGTAGTACGGCGTCACGACCATCGCGGCGTCGGCGCCGAGCTCGCGAGCCTTCTTGACGTTGTCGACCGACTTCGCCGTCGAGTTCGTGCCGCAGCCGGCGCAGATCTTGATCTTGCCTTTCGACTCCTCGACCGCGATCTCGATGATCCTGAAATGCTCTTCCCACGTGTAGGTGGGATTCTCGCTCGTCGTCGCGCACGGCACAAGTCCGTCCGTCCCCGCTTTGATATGGAACTGCACGAACTCGCGCAGCTTCGCCTCGTTCAGGCTTCCGTCCTTTTTGAACGGCGTGACGAGCGCGACATACAGACCCTTGAATTCCATGACCCCCAGCCTCCTTCTCGCAACTCTTTCGGATAATTGCGGTTAACGTCTATTCGAGCGGCGGCAAAAGCCCGTGCCGCCGCGGAATTTCCTGAAGAGACATTATGCGCGCGGGTATGGGGTGTCAAGGGGATACGGTGGGCGGCGGCTCGAGCGACGGGATCGATCTCGGGAACGGGCATCGGCGAGCGCGCCTCATCGCGCTCGGCGGGCGAGCTCGCGCCGCCAGGGGAACAGGGAGAATATGCCTCCGGTGTGAATGAAGAGAACGTTGTCCGATTTTCTCCATCGACCCTTTGCCGCCTCGCCGGCGATGCCGAGCATCGCCTTGCCCGTGTATGCCGGATCGAAGAAGATCCCGAGACGCCGCGCGCATACTCGAATGAGATCGAGTCCCTCTTCGGTCGGCACCGCGTACGCCGGGCCGTCGTAGCCCCCCGCGATCTCAACCTCGCCCGGGAGAATCGATTTGAACCACGCGGCTCCGCGGTAGCGCCTTTCATATTTCTCGACGAACGCTTCGGAGATTGCCGCGATGCGCCGCGCGAAATACTCCGGCGTGTCGAGAACGTTCACTCCAAGCACGCGCGCCTTGAGCCCGAAGATTCTCTTGCCGTAGATGAGCCCGGCGGACGTGCCTCCGCTTCCGACCGCCGTGACGATCGTGTCGAACTCGATCCCGAGCGTCTTTTCCGCCTCGGCGATTTCCTGCGCCGCGCGAACGTACCCGAAAACCCCGGGAGGGTAGGATGCGCCCTCCGGGATTACGTACGCCACCTCGCCCGAGGCGCCGAGCTCACGCGCGATCTCCGCCATCGTTTCGTTCACGCGCGGCCATTCTTCCTGGGAGATGAACCGGATCTCCGCGCCGGCGAGTCGATCGAGGAGCACGTTGCCGTCGCTCTCCACCGGCGCCTCGCCGCGCAGGACGAGCACCGGTCTCAGGCCGAGTCGCGCCGCCGCGACCGCCGTCGCCCGCGCGTGATTCGACTGGATGCCGCCGCACGTGACGACCGCGCGGGCGTCCATCGACGCCGCCTCGGCGAGGGCGAACTCGAGCTTGCGCACCTTGTTGCCCGAGAGCTCGGCGCCGGTGAGGTCGTCGCGCTTGACGTAGACGTTCGGCAGATCGGGGAGCTCGGGCACGGCGCGCATGCGCTCGACCGGCGTCGGGAGATTCGCGAGCTTGAGCGCGGGGGGATATTCGAATTGCATGGGCGGAAGTATAGCAGACGGCGCCGCTTGTGTCATTGTTGCGGAAAAGCATGTCCAAATGAATGGGGGAGTTTCGTCGATCATACGACGAACCGGGGTAAG
>Ga0315286_10004007_pt1 | contig 14057 bp, 9 predicted proteins | sample YL17G10_0_MG_FD_205038 | JGI IMG/M metagenome (GOLD analysis project Ga0315286, IMG submission 205038) | Sediment microbial communities from Yellowstone Lake, YNP, Wyoming, USA - YL17G10_0 | ecosystem: Environmental > Aquatic > Freshwater > Lake > Sediment | place: USA: Wyoming | collected... | reverse complement strand
AGTATTTCGCGGACGATCAACGCAACGTTCTGATCATCAACTCCAAGAACGCGCCGGCCGGGGGGAGCCCGGAGGCCGAAGACCCGCAGATGGCGCAGGCGGTGCAGATGATCAAGTCGATGACGGATGCCGCGCAGCTCGAACAGATGATCAACATGGTCGCGATGCGCCTTGACAGCGTGGAGGACCCCCAACGAAAGGCGCAGATGGAGAAGATGCTCAGGATTGCCACCGCGCGTCTCGCGGAGCTCAAGGCCGCTCAAGATCAGTAGGACACGCCGGCAGGAGAGATCGACATGCGACGTGGTTTCCTTGGTCCGTTCAACCGGTCGGCGGCATGGGGCACGATCCTGGTGTGGACCGCCCTGGCGGCGCCCGTGGTCGCAGCGTTGGGCGTCGCGGCGCCGGCCGACCCAGTCGTGGATCGTCCGGAGAAGCTCGAGTTCAAGGACCTGAAGTACCAGCCGCCCCGGCCCGACGCCTATCGGCACAAGCTGAAGTGCGGCGTCACGGCGTACGTCGTGGAGAACCACGAGGTGCCTACCTTCGAGGTGACGATCCTCGTCCGCACGGGTTCGATGTACGAGCCGGTGGAGAAGGCCGGACTGGCCGACATGACCGCCTACCTGATGCGCAACGGCGGTGTCGAGGGCATGACCGGCAAGGAGCTGGATGAGCGTCTGGCGTTCCTCGCGGCGGACATATCGGTGAGGATCGGGGACGATCAGGGGCGGGAGAATCTCTTCTGCCTGGCCAAGGACATGGACCAGGGTCTCGCGCTCCTGCGGCGCGTGCTGCGCACGCCCGTGTTCGATCCGCCGGTTCTCGATCGGTACCGGGCGGATCTCCTCTCCGGCCTGGAGCAGCGCAACGCCTCGCCGTCCGACATCGAGGCGCGCGAGTGGGCGTTCCTGATGTACGGGGATCACCCCTGCACGATCCCGTTTCGCCGCACGGCAAGGTCGATCGGCTCCATCACGCGCGAAGACCTGGTGGCGTTCCACCAGAGATATTTCTTCCCGGGGAACTTCATTCTGGCGGTCTCCGGAGATTTCAAGACCGCGGATGTCCTGAAGAAGCTGGATGCTCTGCTCGCGGATTGGCCGGATCACGAACTCAACCTCCCGTCGATTCCCGATCGGATCCCCGATCCGAAGCCGGGCGTGTACATCATCAAGAAGGAAGACGTCAACCAATCGCGCATCCGTGTGGGACATCTGGGCGTCAAGCGCGACATCCCCGAGCAGTACGCCCTACGTGTGATGAACGATATCCTTGGGGGTGGCGGGTTCACCTCGCGCATCACCCGCCGCGTGCGTTCCGACGAGGGACTGGCCTACAACACGGGCAGCACGTTCGAGCGGCCCGTCTGGTACCCGGGCACGTTTCGGGCCTGGTTCCAGACGAAGCACGCCACCGCCGCCTTCGGGACCCGGCTCATCGTCGATGAGATCGAACGTATCCGCACCGAGCCCTGCGACGAGGAGGCGATCGCTACGGCGAAGGCCGGATTCATCGGGGAGATGGTCAATCCCTTCAGCAGCAAGAACAGCACCGTGAATACGTTCGCAGATGACGACTACACCGGACGACCGGATGCGTACTGGCAGGACTACGCGAAGAACATCGAGGCCGTGACCGCCCAGGACGTCCTAGCGGTGGCGCAGAAATTCCTCCACCCGGACCGGCTGGTCTACCTCGTGATCGGCGATCCGGAGGCGGTCGCGGCGGGCTCGGACAAGCACGTCGAGCGCTTCTCCGATTTCGGCGAGATCACGGTCCGGCCTTTGCGGAACCCGGTGACGCTGGAGATCGAGTAGCCGCGCAGTATGGAGGAGAGGCGTCCTGCCGACCTTTGATCCGCTGGCAGGAAACCGCGAACCGGAGGCTTCGATCATGAGCATCCCGGGAGAACAACACCGCGCCTTGCTGCTGCGCGTGGCGCGGCAGGAAATGCTCCAGCGCGGACTCGAACCCGACTTCCCGGCCCCGGCGCTGGCCGAAGCGGAGCGTCTCGTCGCCCCGGGATCGCCATTCGAAGCCGAGGTGCGTGATCTGAGGGACCTCGCCTGGTGCTCGATCGACAACGACGACTCGCGCGATCTCGACCAGCTCACCGTCGCCGCGCCGCTCCCCGGTGGCGGCGTGAAGGTGATGGTTGCCGTGGCCGACGTCAGCATCCTGGTCGCACCGGGCGCGGCGGTGGATGCGCACGCCGGCGCCAACACGACCTCGATCTACACCCCGCCCCAGAACTTCCCCATGCTGCCCGAGCGGCTGAGCACCGACCTCACTTCGCTGGGCCAAGGCGAAGATCGGCTGGCCGTGGTCGTCGAGACGATGGTCGATGGGGAGGGCGGAATCGGCGCGTCCAGCGTCTACCGCGCGGTCGTGCGCAACCATGGCAAGCTCGCCTACTCCAGCGTGGGCGCCTGGCTCGAGAGCGAGGGCGAAATGCCCGCGGCAGTCGGCGCCGTCCCGGGCCTGGCGGACGGTCTCCGACTCCAGGACCAGGTGGCTCAGCGCCTCAAGACCTACCGCCACCAGCACGGGGCGCTGGAACTCGAGACGATCGAGGTGCGCGCCCGGTTCGACGGAGATGCGGTGAGCGGGCTCATGGCCGAGGGGCGCAACCGCGCGAAGGAGATCATCGAGGACTTCATGATCGCCGCCAACGGCGCCCTCGCCCGCTTCCTCGAGGGGCACGGCTTCCCGGTCATGCGCCGGGTGGTGCGCTCGCCCGAGCGCTGGCAGCGAATCGTCGACATCGCTTTCGAGCGCGGAGACCGGCTTCCGGCCGAGCCCGACGCGAAGGCCTTGCATGACTTTCTGGTCCGGCGCCGTGCGGCGGATCCGCTGCGCTTCCCCGATCTCTCGCTCTCGGTCATCAAGCTGCTTGGCCGGGGCGAGTACGTGGCCAGCTTCCCGGGCGCGGGTGTGACCGGGCACTTCGGTCTCGCGGTGAGCGATTACACCCACTCGACCGCCCCCAACCGGCGGTATCCGGACCTCGTCACGCAGCGGCTGCTCAAGGCGGCGCTGGCGGGGCGGCCGATCCCGTACGGGCGCGAGCAACTGGAGACGCTCGCCGCCCACTGCACCCAGAAGGAGGACGATGCGCAGAAGGTGGAGCGGTTGCTGCGCAAGGCGGCCGCCGCCTGCCTGCTCGACGGCCAGATCGGGCGCGCGTTCGACGGCGTCGTCACCGGCGCCTCTCCCAAGGGGACGTGGGCGCGCATCTTCGACCCGCCGGTCGAGGGCCGCATCACCCAGGGCTCGCAGGGGCTCGACGTCGGGGATCGGGTGCGGGTGAAGCTCCTCCACACCGACCCGGAGCGCGGCTTCATCGATTTCGCCCGCGCCGGGCACTCCGCAGCCGGTCGCCGCCGGCCATCAGATCGTGGCCGGCCTTGACGGCCAAAGCTTCCGGGTGCTCGCGCTGGCTTACATGGAAAGGCCGGGGGGCCCCGCGCAGTCCGCGACACCCAAGCTCGCCGGGGTCGACGGCGGGACAAGGAATGTGTACCTTCATTCCGCCTTCGGATGGCCCGAGCGCCACGAGGCAGCCCCGCCGACGTGCCTCCGGGACCGTCTGATGTCCCCGGCCGCATTCAGCGTCAGCGGCCGGCGGCGCGGGTCGTCGGTTCTCATCTACATCGGGAGAGAGCGCGAGGGACCTCATGGCGACGGATCGCTTCTACGCGACGCTCGGCGTGGGCATGGAGCAGATCGTCAGCGCCGAGCTGGGCGCCCTTGGCATCCCGGTGGCCCGGATCGAGCCGGGCCGGGCGCGCTTCGAAGGAACCCTCGAGGACTTGTACCGGGCGCTCATTCACCTTCGGTGCGCGTCGCGGGTCGTTCGCGAGATTGCGTTCTACGAGATCGAGCTCGAAGAGGACGTCTACGACGTGGTCCGCGCCATCGACTGGTCGCGCTGGCTGACCCCGGACATGACCTTTCGGGTAAGCTTCAAAGTTCACTCCTCGCTCTTGCGCAGCCCGCGTTTCGGCCTCTACCGGATCAAGGACGCCATCTGCGACCAGATGGTGGATCGCATAGGCCGCCGGCCCTCGGTTGACACGGAGTCGGCGGATTTCTACGTCGCCTGCTATCTCGAGAATCGACGTTTCTCGGTGGGTTTGGACGGAGCCGGAGCACCGCTGCACATGCGCGGCTACCGCATAGCCCCGCACGAGAGCAGTCTGCGGGAGCACCTCGCGGCGGCCATGGTGCTTCAATCGCGCTGGGATCCGGCCGCCCCGCTGCATGACCCCTTTTGCGGCTCGGCCACGATTCTGACCGAAGCGGCGATGATTGCGACCCACACCCCTCCGTCGCACTGGCGAAAGCGCTTCGGATGCATGTCGTGGCCGGACTTCGACCCGGCCCGGTTCGACGCGCTGCGGGCGGAAGCCGAAGCGGCTATCCTGCCGGCGGATGGGGTGCGCATCAGCGGCGCGGACTGTTCGGCGAAGTGCATCCAGTCCGCCCGCGCGAATGCTGCCGCGGCGAGGTTTGCCGATGTGATCCGGCTCGAGGTGCGCGACGTGGCGGACATGAGGCTCGAGCCTGAGTCCTGGGTGGTGACCAATCCCCCCTATGGCATACGCAGCGGCGACGAGGAGACCTGCATGCCCGCGTGGCACTCCTTTCGGGATCGCCTGCGGGAGTATCCAGGAACCCAAGTCGCCGTTCTTGCCGCGGAGGAGGGTTTCGAGAAGGTCTTCCGGCTCAGGCCCTTCAAGCGCAATCACATGAACAACGGATCGATTCCGTGCATGCTGGTCCAGTATCGAATCCACTAGAAACGCCGAACCGCTCAGCGCGTCCCCTCCGCCTTTGCCAGCTCCTCGAACAGCTCCTTCTGGCGTGCGGTCGGATTGCGGGGCACCGTGACCATGACGTGGGCGACATGGTCGCCGCCGCGGATCCCCTGCTTCCTGAGCCGCAGCATCGTTCCCGAGGAGGATCCGGGCGGAACCGTCAGCAGCACCTTGCCCCGCAGCGTGCGCACGGGTTCCTTGCCGCCGAGGACGGCCGTGGTCACCGGAACTTCCACGTCGGAGTGAATGTCGTCTCCTTCGCGTCGGAACTCGGGGTCGGGCCTGACGCCGATGCGGACATGCAGGTCCCCGGACGGAGCCCCCCCGCTGCCGGCTGCTCCCAGGCCCTTCAAGCGGAGGACGGTCCCGTCCGTAGTCCCTTCGGGGATCGTGATCGTTACCGTGCGCGTCTTCTCGACGGTTCCGTTTCCACCGCACTCAGGGCATCGGAGCGACGGGTCGACGCCCGTGCCGGCGCAGGTCTGGCACGGGTTGGTGACGGTGAAGAACCGACCCTCTTTGCGACCCTGTCGGGTCACACGGCCACTGCCCTGGCAGGTCGGACAGGTCGCGTCTTTCCCCTCGGCTCCGCGCCCGCCGCAGCGCGCGCACGTAACCTCACCCGTCAAGGTGACCGGGACCTTCCCTCCCAGGGCGGCCGTGCGGAAGTCGGTTTGCAGCTCCGCTTCCACGTCGTAGCCCGGCCGACCACCGCGGCGGGAGCGGTGCAGGTTCTCCCCGAACTCTCCCCCGAAGATGCCTCCGAAGCGGCTCAGAATCTCGTCGATCGACATGGCCTGCGCACCGGCCCCAGGGCCGTAGCTTTCCTCGAACTCCCGACCCGCCCCTCCGCCGGCCAGAGCGGAGTCATACTCGCGACGCTTCTCAGGGTTGGAGAGAACCTGATATGCCGCGGACAGCTCCTTGAACTTCTCCTCGGCCTCCCTGTCGCCCGGATGGCGGTCGGGATGGTACTTGAGGGCGAGCGTGCGGTAGGCCTTCTTGAGCTGGGCCTCGGCGACCGTCTGCGGCACGCCCAGGATCTCGTAATAGTTCTTCATCGCCCGCGCCCGCGGTTGTCAAGAAGCCGGACCCGAATCTCGAGGAATCCTTCTTCATAGCGGATCCTTGCGTTCCGGATGTCGAAGTTCGGCGGCACCGGCAGCAGGCCGAGAAGGGTGAGATGTTCGTCCGACTGTGGGCGCGCGCGGACCACGAGGACCTCAGCGGTGATCTCTACATCGATGTCAGGCTCGAGGACCTCGTCCTCCTCATCGAGTGGGATAATCCAGCACAGCGCTCGGCGGCCGAAGGTCCAACGGGCCGGGAGCTCCCGCGTCGCGGGAAGCTCACGGAGAAGGGCCGCGTGCCGGCGTCGCAGGCGCTCGATCTCGCGCTCGAGAATCTCGACAAACCCCGGATCCATGAATCGTACGCCTCCCATGATTCGCCCGATCCCAGCGACGCTCTGAAGCATACCTCTCCCACCACCACCCGTCCAACGCGCGGGCGCCCCTGCCGATCCGGTAGCCCCACCCGGTCGCTTCCGTGTATTGTCCTGCGGCGGCGTTCCCTGCCTCGGACGGGAGATCGCATCCGGGGACGCCCACGACAAGGCAATCTCCGTGGGAGGTTTTGTGTCTCCTCAGTTCATCTACACGATGAAGGGCGTCGGCAAGGTCCATCCGCCGGACAAGGTCGTCCTGCGGGACATCTGGCTCTCGTTCTTCAGTGGGGCCAAGATCGGGGTCCTCGGCGCCAACGGCGCGGGGAAGTCGAGCCTCTTGCGGATCATGGCGGGTGAGGATAGCGAGCATCTCGGCGAAGCGATGCTGGGGGCGGGAACCCGCGTAGGTTTCCTGTCCCAGGAACCGCAACTCGATCCCGCCAAGGACGTGCGGGGGAACATCGAGGAGGGGCTGTCCGAGGTCCGGAACCTGCTCACGAAATTCGAGGAGATCAGCGCCCGCTTCTCCGAGCCGATGGAGCCGGAGGAGATGGAGAAGCTGCTCGAAGAGCAGGGACGCGTCCAGGATCTGATCGAGCACGCCGACGGCTGGGGCTTGGATCGCAAGGTCGAGATCGCCATGGACGCGCTTCGCTGTCCCCCCGGAGACGCCGATGTCCGCACGCTCTCGGGGGGTGAGCGCCGGCGGGTCGCCCTCTGCCGGATTCTTCTGCAGCAGCCCGATTTGCTCCTCCTGGATGAGCCGACCAACCATCTCGACGCCGAGTCGGTCGCGTGGCTCGAGAAGCATCTGCAGGAGTTCCCGGGCACGATCGTCGCCGTCACCCACGACCGCTACTTCCTGGACAACGTGGCCGGATGGATCCTCGAGCTGGACCGTGGCCACGGAATTCCCTGGGAAGGTAACTACTCCTCCTGGCTAGAGCAGAAGCGGGAGCGACTGCGCGTGGAGGAGAAGACCGAGTCGAAACGCCAGCGCACCCTGGCCCGGGAGCTGGAGTGGGTCCGGATGAGCCCGCGCGCGCGCCAGGCCAAGGGGAAGGCACGGCTCCAAGCCTACGAAGAGATGCTGGCCCAGGACATGGAGAAACGCCAGGAGACGGCCGAGATCGTGATTCCCCCCGGACCTCGGCTGGGGGATCTGGTCGTGCGCGCCACCGACCTCAAGAAGGGTTTCGGCGACCGCCTGCTCTTCGAGGGGATGAACTTCGCGCTCCCCCGCGGCGGCATCGTGGGCGTGATCGGGCCCAATGGGGCCGGGAAGACGACGCTCTTTCGGATCATCGTCGGGCAGGAGAAGCCCGACGGCGGGGAGCTGACCGTCGGCGAGACGGTCGTCGTCTCCTATGTCGATCAGAGCCGCGACGCGCTCACACCCGAGAACACGGTGTGGCAGGAGATCACCGGCGGGGAGGAGAAGATCCTGGTGGAGAAGCGCGAGGTCAACTCGCGCGCCTACGTCGCCTCGTTCGGTTTCAAGGGCCCGGAACAGCAGAAGCGCGTGGGCGGACTCTCGGGGGGAGAGCGCAACCGCCTGCATCTGGCCAAGCTGCTCAAGTCCGGGGGAAACCTTCTGCTGCTGGACGAGCCGACCAATGACCTGGACGTCGATACGCTTCGCGCGTTGGAGGAGGCACTGATCGAGTTCGCGGGCTGCGCGGTGGTCATCAGCCACGATCGTTGGTTCCTGGATCGCATCGCCACGCACATCCTCGCCTTCGAGGAAGACGGTAGCATCCATTGGAGCGAGGGGAACTTTGCCGACTACGAAGTGGCGCGCCACCGGCGCCTCGGGGCGGAGGCCGACCGGCCCCATCGGATGAGATACAAGCCCTTGGTCCGGTGAGTTCGCTGACGCGTCGCCGAGGTGTGGGGCGAGCGCGTGATCCTGACCCGCTCCAATCGATACTCGCGCCCCGCATCCCCCGGCGCCATGAGTGGCGGTTTCCGGCCATTCGATTCACTCCGATCCAGCACCCCGCGAGGGGAGCCGTCGTGGTCCAAAACACTTAACGCCGCCACGTCCGTCGAATGCCAGGCAGGCGGCTGCCGATCTTTCCCGGGGAATGCTATGGTTCCGGCTGGGGACACTCCGGCACCGCCGAAGCCGAACGGGAGGAGAACGATGCGCGCGATCGCTGCGTCACGTGGGCTTGCCCAACTCACTCTCATCGTGATGACCGTGGCGATCCCCTGCCAGGGAGCGAGGCTCCGCGATCGAGACGATTCAGATGTGCGGACCCCGCTTCCCCAGACACCAGCCTGGCCTGGCGACTCGGAGTCAGCCGGATGGCTCAGTGGCGACTGGGCCTACCGGGTCCGGATCACGGTTCCGCCGGATTCGATCCAGGGAGCCGGCGATCTGTGCAACTTCACCCTTCTGCTCCCCCTCGATGCCGAGGTGCTGCCCGGTGTTTTCGCTCACAGCAACCCCGACGGCAGCGATTTGATTGTTGCCGGGCGTGACGGTGTCACCTTGCAGATGCGCGATCTGGTCACGTACGACGCGCTGGCGGGTTCCGCCGAATTCTGGTTCAAGGCGGACACCCTCTCGCGTCAGGCGAATGTCTTCTACCTCTACTATGGCAACCCCGACACGTCGATCGCGCCGGCCGGTGGCCTCGCATGGGATCGAGACTACCTGGGGGTCTATCACTTCGAAGGCGATCCCGGCAGTGGCGTGCTGGCCGACCACGGGCAGCACGGGAACGACGCGTTGCCGATGAATGGTTGGACAAGCTCGGATACGACCGCCGGGGTGATCGGACAGGCATGGCGGCTGGATGGCACCCATCACTGGCTCGACGGAGACGCCCTGGCCTCGGCGGACAGCAGTTCAACCATCAGTGCCTGGCTCGAGATCTCGAACCCGCTCTCCTCGGGAACGGATTTCGCCTTCCAGACGCAGACGGGCCACTGGCACCTCTCCGCCAAGACGAACAGTCAAAATCCGTATCCCGACATCGCCACCCCGCAGGGGTTCATCCGGTGGAATTGCGACCCGCAGCCCGACGATCAGCTCCACCACTTCGTGTGGCTGATGGACGGGGTCCAGGACACCGCGCGCTTCTTCTTCGACGGCGAGGAACAGCCGGTCAGGCTCCGCTATGCCCCCAACGCCCCGCACAAGGTCTACACCGGCGCTCCCATTGGGGGCAACGTGGGCGTCGTGAGTCCCTACTATTTTAACGACCAGGACCTGTTCTGTGGAACCGTCGACGAGTACCGAACCTTCCGCGGGGTTCGAAGCCCCGAGTGGATCCAGACCGAATACCGGAACCAGAGAAGCGGGAGCGCCTTCTTCGAATTCGGTGAGGAGCAGAGTTCGGGGATTCCGCAACCGGGTCCGGGCGCGCGGGACCTCGCCGCCCTTCGGGTCTACCCCAACCCCTCCGGCATGGGCAACGCGATCCGGTTTCGAATCGATGCACCTGGGGACGGACGGCTGGAGATCCTCGATCTTGCGGGTCGGTTGATCCGGACCTTCGGATTCACGACAACCGACAACGGCATCGTCCGCGAATCCTGGGATGCCCGAGGCAAGGGCGACGCGCTGCTGCCGGGCGGGGTCTACATCGTCCGATCCGTCTCAGGCGATCGGGTTCGGGAAGGTAGATTCGTGCTGGTTCGCTGATATGGAACGGCCCTCTCCTTGAGCCGGAGATCAGGGCTTGTGTCCGACCGGGAGGACGGCCAGCACGTCTTCACCGTCGGGAAGACCCAGCACGCTGCGCGCCGCGGGCGGGTCGAAGCCCCCGACGTACGTGCTGCCGAGCCCCAGGGCCGTCGCTTCCAGGAAGAAACCTTGCGCGGCAAGCCCCGCCTCGGTCCACATGAACTGCGAGCTCCGCTCCTTCATCCTCGTCATTTTCCCTGCGACGCCTGAGATGACGAAGATCGCCGGGGCCTTGGCGGCCCATCCCTGGCCGACGGCCTTCTCATCGAACTCGGTCCGTCGATCGCCGGGGGCGAGGAGCGTAAGGGAGTGCTTGCCGGGCTCGTAGTGGTAGAAGCCGGGTGCAAGATCCGTGACGGCCCCCGCCAGGACGTAGAGCTCGAGCGGGTAGCTGGCCATCGCCGACGGCGCCGTGCGATGGCCCTTGTCGTCGGTCACGCCCTGCGCGGCCCAGCACAACTGGCCGATCTCCTCGAGCGTGAGCGGTGTCGCCGCCGGGGCACGCAGCGAGCGGCGCTCCTGGAGCGCCCTCTCCAGCGAGCACGTGCCGTCGGTCTTCGGCGCGGGTAGCACGACAACGACCGGAGCAGCCGGGGCGGCCGGTTCGGCGCCTCGGGCGAGAGCCGCCGAGGCCAGCAGCGTGAGCAAGAGGGTGAGTCGAAGCGTTCTCATGGTTTTCCTCCCGGAGAGAAGATGGCCCGTCGGGCTGCATGACGCAAGGCCAGCCTCATCTTCGCGACGCGCGACCCTCGTCGCCGGGCTCGGGCGAGCGGCCGGATGAGGGCACGACAATCGGCTCCGGTGCGGACGCCTGTGCCACGGGATCGTCGTCCCGCCTTACGCCCCCGCCAGCCCCTCGCGATACTCCGGCGCCTTCCGCGCCCGCGACGCCTGCTCGTACGCGTACGCCAGCTTGATCAGCGCCGGCTCGCTCCAGGCCCGGCCCATGAAGCTGATTCCGATCGGCAGCCCGAAGACGGATCCGGCCGGCACGTTGATGATCGGATATCCCGCGATCGCCGCGGGCGCCGAGCTCGCGCCGAGGAAGTGATCGCCGTTCACATGATCCGTCGGCCAGGCGGGACCGCCGGTCGGAGCGATCAGGGCATCGAGCTGGTACCGATCCATGACCGCATCGATCCCCTCGCGCCCGCCCATGCGCCGGCACGCCGCGAGCGCTTCAGTGTACGCCGCGTCGGTGAGCGACCCCTTCGCCTGGGCCTCCTCGAAGAGGTCCTGGCCGAAGAAGGTCATCTCCTCCATCCGATGCGACTCGTTGAAGGCGATCAGCTGCGCCAGCGTGCGGACCATCGGCAGCTCCGGATGGGCCGCGTCGGGCACGCGCGTCGCGAGGTAGGCGGCCATATCCGCCTTCAGGTCGTACAGCAACACCTCCAGCTCGGCTGGGCTCGTGCTCATCTCCTCGGCCGAAGGCAGGTCGGCCGGATCCACGAGGATCGCACCCTGCGTCCGGAGCACGGCGATCGCTTCCTCGATGACCCGGTCGGCATGCGCGCTGTAGCCGAAGAACGTCTTGCGGGCGACGCCGATGCGCGCGCCGCGCAAACCGTTCGGGTCGAGGCCGCGCGTGTAATCGGCCATCGAGCGTCCGTCGCTCGCCGCGGTCGCCGCGTCCCGCGGATCGACGCCGGCCAGGGCCCCGAGCAGGATCGCCGCATCGCGCACCGTTCGCGCGTGCGGACCGACCGTGTCCTGGTTGTGCGAAATCGGCACCACACCAGCCCGACTGGTCAATCCCACGGTCGGCTTGATCCCCACCACGCCGTTGATATGCGAAGGACAAACGATCGAGCCGTCGGTCTCCGTGCCGAGTGCGGCGACGCAGAGGTTGGCCGAGACCGCCACCGCCGACCCCGAACTCGAACCGCAGGGATTGTGCGTCAGCACGTACGGATTCCGCGTCTGCCCGCCGCGCCCGCTCCATCCGCTGCTCGAGCGGCCGGACCGCATGTTCGCCCACTCGCTCAAATTCGTCTTGCCGAGAATGACCGCCCCCGCCGCTCGCAGACGCTGCGCCACGGTGGCATCACGCGCGGGTCGTGAGCCGAGCAAGGCGAGCGAACCGGCCGTGGTTCGCATGCGATCGGCCGTGTCGATGTTGTCCTTGATGAGCACGGGGATGCCGTGGAGCGGGCCGCGAACGCCCTTCGTGCGCCGTTCGGCGTCCAGCGACGCCGCGATCGCTTCGGCCTCGGGATTGTTCTCGATCACCGAGTTGAGGCACGGCCCGTTCCGGTCGATCGCTTCGATCCGCTCCTGGTAGCGACGGACCAACTCGAGGGAGGTGAGCCGTCCGGCCGCCATGGCCGCCTGCAGATCGGCGATGGTCGCCTCTTCCAGATCGAGATGCGGGCCGCGGGTGGCCGACCGCGCCTCCGGAGCGGCGCGATTCCGATCCCCAACTGCGGAGGCGTTCGTGGCCGCGATCGGCAGCAGAGCGCCGCCGGCCAACGCCATCCGGCCCAGGAATTCCCGGCGGCCCATTCCGGTGCCGGATCCATCCTGCCCCATCTTGGCCTCCCTGGCTCGTGAATCGACCGGAGCGACTCAGCGCTTCTCCTGATACCGCTCCTGGTAGCTCCGCTTCATCTCCTCGATCTCCTTCGGCGTCAGCCCCTTCAGCCAGAGATGCGCATCACCCTCGAGCATCGTGCGGACCCGTTCGTCATACTTCTTTCCCATCTCCGGGGAATGCCCCAACGCCTCCTCGGTCACTTCCGGGAGGAACTTCGTGTAGAAGCACTTCGCGACCTCATACATGCCGTGCCAGTGGGTATAGTCGGGTCCCATCATCGAGGCACCGTGACGGGCGCGCCGACCCTCGTGGTGCCAGAGCTCATAGAACGTCCACTGAAGTGGGGTGCCGAACGGAGAACGCGGGTTGAGCACTCCGTCGGTCTGCAAGTCGCTCATCAGGGCATTCGACGGCTTGGCAAACTTCTCGTTGTACAATGTGACGAGATCGTCGAATTGCCGGTAGAAGTTCTCCACGTGGGTCGTGGCGTGGCAGTTCGCGCAAACTCCCTGCATCTCGAGGCGACGGTCCTGCCACGTCCGGATTCGGGCCACGGCGTGCTGGACCTCGCGGGTCTTCAGCGCCTCCTGGTCGACGTACTTCTCCTGCGAGGTGACGAGATCGCCGACCTTGGGCAGGGGGCGGCCTTCGGGGTAGTCGTCCTTGGTGCCGTCCTCGAAGACGACCAGATTGATCTTGGTGGAGACGATGGGGCGCAGGGTCCACGAGATGCGTTCCCCCACATCATGGCTGTTGCCGGCGACGGCGCCATCTGCGGTGAGATAGCCGCTGATGTGGCAGGTGGCGCAGGTGGGCGCCGCGGAATAGTCCCGCCCCAGGATCCAGTCTCCCTCGCCGTCGAGGGCCATGCGTTCGCGGTTGGCCGCGAAGGCGATGCCGTGTTTCGACTCGTTGTAGATCTCGATCTGGGGGTGATCCGGCCCCATGTGGCACTTCCCGCAATTTTCCGGATTGCGGGCGAGCTTGGGGTTGAAGTCGTGGCGGGAATGACAGGCGTTGCAGGTGCCCTTGGATCCGTCGGGGTTCAGCCGGCCGATGCCCGAGTTCGGCCAGGTCTCCGCGGCCAGAGCGGGCTCACCCTCGGAACCGATCCGCCGCATCTCGCCTTTCTCGTCCCGCGCGAACTTTAGGATCGAGCCGTGACACTGCCAGCAGCCGTTGACCGCGTCGGCGACATTGCCGGGCATCCCGCAGGCCTTCTCCGCAAGGACGTTGTCCAAACTGGCGATGATCTCGCCCGCCCGGGCATGGTGGCTGGCGGTGAACTGCTCGTACTCCTGGATGTGGCAGACGGAGCAGTCCTTGGGCGTCACCAGGGTGGAAACCCAGATGCCCTGATGCTTCCAGGCGTCCGGCTCGTTCGGGTTCGCCTGGTGGCAGTCGTAGCAGCCGATGCCGACCGTGGAATGGCGCGAGTGCTCCCACTCCCGCACCAGGGCCGCGGAGGTCTTCGCGTGGCAGTCGACGCAGGCCTTGCTCTCGGCCGGCACTTCGCCGAGCGCCAATCCAATCCAGCCGAACAGCAGGGCGAGA
>Ga0315286_10004005_pt1 | contig 14059 bp, 13 predicted proteins | sample YL17G10_0_MG_FD_205038 | JGI IMG/M metagenome (GOLD analysis project Ga0315286, IMG submission 205038) | Sediment microbial communities from Yellowstone Lake, YNP, Wyoming, USA - YL17G10_0 | ecosystem: Environmental > Aquatic > Freshwater > Lake > Sediment | place: USA: Wyoming | collected... | reverse complement strand
TCCACCAGGACCCCCTGGGGGAACACCTGGTCCAGGTCGATCTTGAACGTCGCGCGCACGGCCGGGTCGATGGCGACGTGCCAGAGCGCCGCGATGGCCTTCAGGAAGCTGTAGTGACGGCCGTATTCGCCGTCCACCCCTACGACGGCGCGCAATCCGGGGGCCGCGGCAGAGGCGGCGGGTTCTCCGAGGCTGAGTGCCAGTGCCGGGACGACAACCTCGTCTACGAGCCGCTGGGCGTCGCCCTCTGTCACCACGACGACGTCCAGGTGGCGCAGGCCGCCGGCACGCGCGAGCTCCGCCTCCACGTATGGGCGGGCCACCGGGCCCAGGCCGTCGTGCGTCACGCTCACTGACAGCAGGCATGTGACGCGCCCGGCCTCCGGCTCGGCGTCCACGGCGGCGTCCAGCCCGCGCAGCCCGTACAGCAGCTCGTTGCCGGCCGGCTCCACGCCGAGCTGGATCGGGTGGTCGAACCAGCAGCGCTGAGGCACGGCGGCGGCGGCCGCGATCGCGTCCCGCAGCGGCTGCGAGTACGGGAGCGCCCCGACGTCGGTGGTCGCGGAGGGGATGGTGAGCAGGACGTTGGAGGTGAACAGGACGTCGCGCGCAGGGTCCGACATTGGATCCGGGGCCGGTCGGGTCACGGTGACAGTCCGAGCCGAACGCAGGTCGCGGACGCGTCCCTCCTCGTCGCCCAGGATCCCCACGGCCTGCGGGAAGAACGCCCCCCAGATGGCGTCCCTGGCGTCGTCGGCGCTCGCCGGAGCTTCCAGGTCGGCGGCCGCGGCGCCCAACCGCGTGGCGACCTCCGGGTTCGCGGCCGTGACGCGGCCCAGCTCGGCCGCCATCCGGTCGAGACCGGTCCGGTAGAAGGCAGCAAGGTGGGCGGCCGGACCCGCCGTCGGCGCGGCCAGCACGGCCACCGCTCCGTCGTGGTCCGGATGGGCTGCGCCGGCGGCAGCCACGAGGAACGCCGCCGTCACGCGCGCGAGCGGGTCGACATCGACCGCAAGCCACGGTGAGGGGTCCAGGATCGGCAGGCCCGGTGTCCCATCATCCGGCCCGAACATCCGGGACGCGATCGCTGTCATCCGCTCGTCCATGGCTGGATCTCCTGGAACGCCATGTGCAGCTGCCCGTGGGCCTGGCGCAAGGATGCCACGGCCCTCGCACCGTGGCGTTTCCGGATGGCATCCCGCATGTCGCAGGGGGCCACTCGGCCCCGCGGTCGACGCATCGCGAGTGGTCCCCGCTGGCGGCGCCGGCCGGCCGGTCCATGTGGTTGGACTGACCTCCGGCACTACCCGCTACCCGGCCCAGGTGTAGCCCCCGTCCACGTAGAGAGTCTGGCCGGTGATGAACGAGGCCTTGTCGCTGAGCAGGAAGGTGATCGCGCCCACCACGTCCTCGACCTGCGCGAGGCGCCCCATCGGCACCCTGGCCAGCACCTCGAGGTCGAGCGTGCCGGCCGCGAGCTGGTCGCGGATCAGCGGCGTGTCGGTCCACGAAGGGCCCACGGCGTTGACCCGGATCGGCCGGCTGGCCCATTCCACGGCGAGCACGCGGGTGATCCCCACCACGCCGAACTTCGCCGCGCTGTAGGCCACCCGTCCCGGAAGCGCGCGCGTGGCGAGAACCGAGGCGAGGTTGACGATGGCCGATCCCGGCGCCATGTGGGGGCATGCCGCCTGGCAGGCGTAGAAGGTCCCGCTCAGGTCGATGTCGATCACCTGCTGCCAGTCGGTGACGGAAAGCTGGTCCGACGGTCCCGTCCTGTTGATGCCCGCGCTGTTCACGAGTCCGTGGATCGGGCCGAACCGCCCGGCCAGGTCGGCGAAGGCCCGCCTGAGCTCCTCGGGCCGCGTCACGTCCGCCTGCACGTAGGCACCGCCCAGCTCGTCGGCGATGCTCTGCCCGACGGGGTCGGTGTCAAGGATGGCGCAGTGCCAGCCCTCGCGTGTCAGCTCGCGGACGACCGCGAGCCCGATCCCCTTTGCCCCGCCGGTGACGACCGCGTGCTTCATCCGACCATCCTCTCCTTGACGACGCCTGACGCCCGGTCGGCTCATGGCCGCCGTCACGATGCCTCCACGGCACGACGCCTCCACGTCACAACGCCATGGTCCCACTTCTCGGAGCGCGTCAGAATGAGCGTGACCGACGCAGGGCCACACGGACGCCAGGCCACGGGGAGGATCGCGCGGACATGACGGCCACGATGCGGGCGGCTCGCTGGCATGCTCGTGGCGATGTGCGCGTCGAGGACGTCCCGATCCCGCGCGTGGGCCCCGGCGAGGTCCTCCTCCGGGTGAGCTGGTGCGGCATCTGCGGGACCGACCTCGAGGAGTACCGCGACGGCCCGGTCGTGATCCCGGTGGACCGCCCGAACCCACTCACGGGACAGCGTGCGCCGGTCACGCTCGGCCACGAGTTCGCCGGCGAGGTCGTCCAGGTCGGACCGGAGGTCCAGGGGATTGCCGTCGGCGACCGGGTCGTCCCGGACATCTGCCTCTTCTGCGGGCAGTGCCACTACTGTCGTCGCCACGAGTACGCGCTGTGCGTCGACTGGGCCGCGATCGGCCTGCACGCCGATGGTGGCCTCGCGGAATACGTCAAGGTGCCGGCCCGGCAGTGCCTCCGGCTGCCCGCCGAGATCGGCGACGAGGAGGCGGCGCTCATCGAGACGACCGAGGTCGCCGTGCGGGCGGTCCGGAAGGCCGGCATCCGACTCGGTGACTCGGTCGCGATCGTGGGCGACGGCGCGGTCGGCCTGATCACGCTCCAGGTCGCCCGGGCGGCGGGCGCGACGACCGTGGTCCTCCTGGGCCATCGCGCCCATCGCCTGGACCTGGGGCGGCGCCTCGGCGCGACCGCTGCGTTCGACACGACGGATCCGACCTGGGCCCGATCGGTCGCGGACCTGACGGATGGGCTGGGCGTGGACGCGGCGATCGAATGCGGGGGGCGGGCTGGGGCGATCCGCGACTCGATCGCCGCGACCAGGAAGGGCGGGCGGATCGTCCTGCTCGCCGTCCTGGGGACCCCGGTCCCGGTCGACACGTGGGCGATCGTGGAGGGCGAGCGGACCGTCATCGGGAGCGTGCAGCACCACTTCGACGAGGACCTCCCGATCGCCGTTCACCTCATGGCCTCGGGCCTGGTCGATGTCCGCCCACTGATCACCCGACGCATCGCCCTGGACCGGGTCGTGACCGACGGCTTCGCCGCCCTGGAGGCGGGCGGGTCGGACATCAAGATCCTCGTCTCGACCCGGGCGCCCGGCGAGACACCCTGAGACGCCGTCCCGACGCGGTCAGCGCGAGGGCATGTTCCCGAAGCGATCGGCGGCCCGACCGTGCGCACCCGTCCTCGCGACGAAGATGCCGCCGGCGTGCGGTTGGCGCCGCAGATCGTCCGTGGCCACGTCGTCACGGGCCGTGGTGATGTACAGCTCGTCGAGCGCCGGACCTCCGAACGTGCAGCTCGTGACGTTGGCGCAGGGGACGTCGACCCACGTCACGAGCGTCCCATCGGGTTCGTAGCAGCCAACGCCCCAGCCGCCCCAGTGGGCGACCCAGACCCGTCCGTCGGCATCGGTCGTGAGGCCGTCGGGTACCCCGCGCACGACCGCGAATGCGGTCCGCCGGGCCCCGAGTGGGCCATCGGGCGCATAGGGGATGAGCTCGATGAGATGGGTCGAACTGTCCGTGAACCACATCGAGGACGCGTCGGCCGTCCAGGCGATGCCGTTGGGGATCGTCGCGCCGCCGAGGAGGTGCTCGAGTCGCCCGTCGGGGCGGAGGCGAAGCAGCGAACCCCCGCCCTCGCGCAGGTCGGTGGCCACCGTCTCGATCAGCGCATTGCCGAAGGGGTCGACGGCCCCGTCGTTCGTCCGTTGCGTCTCGACCGTCCGCGGAAGGTCCGCGAGGTGGGCGATCGCCCCGCTCCGCGGATCGAGGAGCCCGACGGTCTCGCGCAGGGTCACGAGGACGTCCGGCCCGCCGGTCAGCAGGACGCACCCGACCTCCGTCGGCACCGGGTAGGCGCGATCGCTCTCGGCCTGGGTGTCGAACCGGTGGACAGCTCGCCCGGTGATGTCGACCCACCAGAGCGCCCCGTCGCGCTCGTCCCACAGGGGGCCTTCCGCGAGACGCGCGCGCGCGTCCAGGGCGAGGGACGCCTGCAGCTGCTTCACCCAGCGAGTATTCGACCGCGGCCCGGTTCCGTCCAGCCCTCGCAACCGGCCGTGGTGGGGCTGGCCCCACCGCCAAGACGCCGGGTGCCCGGCTGGTCCGGCGCCCCCGGCGAACGTAGCGTCTGGGCATCGATCGCGATCGGGCGAACCCGATCCGACAGCTCGGAGGCAGGACATCATGAACGTCAATCGGAGGCTGCTCTACTGGGGGGTCTTTCTCGTCACGGCGGGCGCCGTGCTGCTCGTCGCGCAGAGCGACGCCGTCGGCGGCGACGTCGTCGCGCAGGCGTTGCGTCTCTGGCCCGTGCTCGTCATCGCGCTCGGCATCGGCCTGCTCCTGCGTCGCACCCGGTTCGGGCTGGCGGGCGGCCTGCTCGCCGCCGCGGTGCCCGGGCTGCTGCTCGGCGGCGCGGTCGTGGCCGCGCCACAGATCGGGCCGCAGTGCCGCGACATGCAGCCGGCGAGCTTCGCCACGCGACAGGGCACGTTCGACGGCCCTGCGTCGGTCAATCTCACGCTCGCCTGCGGCGACATGTCGGTCACGACGGCAGCCGGCAGCGGCTGGCAGCTCGAGGCGGGCAACGCCACCGGCCCGGCCGCCGCGGTCGACGTCTCGGCCGACCGGCTCTCGGTGGCGATCTCGAGCCTGGACCGCGTGTTCGGCCGCTTCCGGGGCAGCGACGTGTGGCGGCTCTCGCTGCCCACCGGGACCACCGTGGACCTGACGGCGGAGATCTCCGCAGGGCGGGGCCGGTTCGACCTGGCCGGCGCCCGCATCGGGAAGATGCGCCTTGTCGTCAACGCCGGAGACGCACGGGTCGACCTGGCCCGGGCAGCGGTTGCTCATCTTTCGATGACGGTCCGGGCGGCCTCGGTCGCGCTCGACCTGCCCGTCGACCAGGACCTCAACGCCGATTTCTCGGTCGACGCCGGTTCGCTGCGGATCTGCGCCGCCGGCGAGCTCGGCCTGCGGATCCGCCACGAAGGAATGCTGGGATCCACCAACTACACGGGGCTCGTTCGCAGCGGCGAGGTGTGGGAGAGCCCCGGCTATTCGATGGCAAACCACCACGCGGACGTGACCATCACGGCCAACGTTGGTAGCGTGGACGTCAACCCGATGGGAGGCTGTCAATGAACCCGCGCCGTCTCTACCGCAGCCGTCGCGACCGGCAGCTGGCGGGCGTTGCCGCCGGCATGGCCGAGTACCTCGAGATCGACCCGACGCTGGTCCGGATCCTGTGGATCCTCTCGGCCTTTCTCGGCGGTTTCACGATCCTTCTCTATATCATCCTCGCGTTCGTCATCCCGCTCGAGCCGGCCACGATGCCCGCTCCCGGGTCATGGCACGGAGCCGGCAACGTCGGGGATCCGGGCGCCGGATCGCCTGCCGACGGCGGGGCGGCGAACCCCGACGGCGGGGCGGCGAACCCTGAGTGGCCGGCGAACTCCGCCTGGCAGGCGCCGGGGCCCGACCAGCGACCCGACGACCGCCGCGGCGGACGGGCAGGTCTCTTCCTCGGCGTCCTGCTCATCGTCTTCGGCGCGATCGCCATGGCCAACATGCTGATCCCGGGCTGGGCCGTCGGCGGTCTCCTGGGGCCGGCCTTCCTGGTGGCCCTGGGCGCCGCCCTGCTGGTGGGCTCGGCCCGCCGCACGACCTCCGAACAATGATCGGGGCGCCGTTCCTCGTTCTCGGCCTGCTCCTGGTCCTGAGCGCCCTGGTGGGCGCCCAGGTCAGGGGGCGGGATCGGGGCGCGGTCGGCGCCTTCCTTCTCTCCCCGCTCCACCCGGCCACCTGGTACGCCACGCTGGCGATCTTCCTGGGGTTCTGGGTGGAGCTCCTCGCGTTCGGGCTGATCTTCGCCGCGTTCTCGTCCGGCGCCTCCCTGCTCGTGGTGGGGATCGGCGTCATCGTCATCGGCCTGGCGATCGAGGCGAGCCGCCTGGTGGCCAGGATCGAGCGGTCACGGGCCAGCCTGGCCGACCCGCGGCCGCTCCGGCCGCATGCCTACCGCCCGTACGGCAGCGGGCTGCGGGACCTGCTGCTCGCCGTGTTCCTCGACGTCAGCCGCTGGCGCGACGTCGTATACGTGTTCGTCGCGTTCCCGCTGACGGTCCTGGAGTTCGCCGTCGTCGTCGGGCTGTGGGGCGCTTCCCTGACGCTGCTCTCGCTGCCGCTCTGGTTCACCACGTCGGGCCTGTCGGACGGCGTGGGGGCAGGGCTGCCGGCCTCGCCGTGGGTGGTCGCCCTCGCGGGCGGGCTGGTCGGCCTGGCCCTGGTGCCCGTCGCGGCCTCCGTCTCCCGCGGCCTGATGGCGCTCCATCGCGCGGTCGTCGCCGGCTTGCTGTGCGACTCGGAGCAGCGCCAGCTGCAGCGCCGGGTGGAGACGCTCGAGGGGAGCCGCAGGGCCGTCATCGACGTGGAGGCGAGCGAGCTGCGCCGCATCGAGCGCGACCTGCACGACGGGGCCCAGCAGCGCCTGGTCATGCTGGCGATCGATCTCAGCCTGGCCGCCGAGCGGATCGACACGGACCCCGTGGGCGCGCGGGCGCTCGTCGTCGAGGCGCAGGACCAGGCCCGGCTGGCGCTGGCCGAGCTGCGCGACCTCGTCCGCGGGATCGCCCCGGCGATCCTGCTCGACCGCGGCCTGGTCCCGGCGCTGAGCGCCATCGCGGGGCGCTGCCCGGTGCCGACGACCGTTTCGAGCTCCCTGCCCGAGGGCGAGCGGTTGCCGGACGCGACGGAGCGGGCGGCGTACTTCGTGGTGGCTGAAGCCCTCGCCAACGTCGCCAAGCACGCCTCGGCCAAACGGTGCGAGATCCGCTGCCGGCGCGAGGCGCAGGGGCTCGTGGTGGAGGTCTGGGACGACGGCGCCGGCGGTGCACGGGTCGTTCCCGGTGGCGGGCTGGCCGGACTGGCCGGTCGCGTCGAGGCGCTCGACGGCTCGCTCACGATCGAGAGCCCGCAGGACGGACCGACGCTCGTGCGCGCCGAGATGCCGGTCGCCGCATGGCCGGCCGCCGCCGTGCCGGCCGCCGGGGCCGGTAAGGCCTAGGAGCCGAGGTAGGCCAGCACCGCCAGCACGCGCCGGTGGTCGTTTTGCGAGTCGGGCAGCTCGAGCTTGCCGAAGATGTTGCTGATGTGCTTCTCGGTGGCGCCTTCGGAGATGCCCAGCAGCGCCGCGATCCCCACGTTCGTCCGCCCTTCGGCCATCGCCGCGAGCACCTCGCGTTCGCGCGGCGTGAGCGCATGGAGCCGGTCGTCGGGGCGGCGCGGGACCATGAGCTGGGCGACCACCTCGGGATCGAGCGCCGTCCCGCCGCGGGCGACCCGGCGCAGGGCATCCATGAACTCGCGGATGTCCGCGACCCGGTCCTTCAGGAGGTAGCCGACGCCGCCGGCCCGGTCCGCGAGCAGCTCGGTCGCGTACTGGCGCTCGACGTACTGGCTCAGGACGAGGACGGGCGTGCCGGGGACGAGGCGGCGGGCCTCGATCGCCGCGCGGAGCCCCTCGTCGCGCTGGGTCGGAGGCATGCGGACGTCGACGACCGAGACGTCGGGCCGGTGCTCGACGACCGCAGCCACGAAGGACGGGCCGTCGGCCACCTTGGCCACGACGACGCCCCCGGAGTCGACGATGAGCCGCGCCAGCCCCTCCCGGATGAGCGCCGAATCTTCGGCGATGATGACCCGCAGCGGCTGGACGTCCACGCATGGATCATGCACGTCCGTGGCGATCTCGGCGAAGGCGGCTCGCAGGCGCGGGCGGTTCGCATCTGCCGGCGTTCGCGTCTGCCCGCCGAGGTCGATTCGTTCGTGCGCGCGCGAATCCCCTTCGCAATTCGATGCCCGTGGCCGCATCGCGGGGGCATCACCGCCTCGGCGGTCGGTTGACGATTCACCTGCGGGCGGTCGCGAGCAGCTCCCTGGGCGTGGGCGGACGGACGGGTTGCCCGAGGCGCTGCAGGCGGTGCGGCGTGGGCCGTGCCTGGGGACACGCTGGACCAGCGGGCTCCGCGGCGCCACCCGACCAGATCGTCGGCTGGTCAGAAGCTGAGCCACTGATCCGGGGCAGGTTCGAGGCGCTGTCCGAAATCCGGATCACCCAGACCGACCTCCGCATCCGCTTCAGCCCGGATCGTCGCCTGGCCTGGGCGACCTGCCCGTGGGACTTCCGGGCGCGGATCGGCGATCAGCCCGTCGTCGAGCCGACCCGCTGCACCTGGGTTCTCGAGCTGCGCGAGGCGGACTGGGTGATCGTTCACTGGCACAAGTCCATGGGCATGCCGGACTGACGCCGTCGAAATCGGCGGGGGTCAGCGAATCGGCGGGGGTCAGCGAATCGGCGGGGGTCGCCGAGTGCGCCTATGCTTCGGCCCGTGACCACCTCCGTCCTCGTGCTCGGTGCCGGTTTCGGCGGCCTCGAGCTCTCCTCCCGCCTGGCGCACGAGCTGGGTGACCAGGTCGAGGTCACCCTGATCGATCGCGCGGACGCGTTCGTGTTCGGCTTCTCCAAGCTGGACGTGATGTTCGGCAAGCGGGCGCCCGAGGCCGTTCGCCTGCCATACCGCGACCTGGCGACGCCCCACGTCCGGTTCCGGCAGGAGACCGTCACCGCGATCGATCCCGAAGCCCGGCGCGTCGTCACCGACCGCGCCACGTACGAGGCCGACGTCCTGGTGGTGGCGCTGGGCGCCGACTACGACCTCGCGGCCACGCCGGGCCTGGCCGAGGCCGGCCACGAGTTCTATTCGGTGCCGGGGGCCGGGGCCCTGCGCGACGTGCTCCCCTCCTTCCGGGCGGGCACGGCGATCGTCGGCGTGTGCGGCGCCCCGTTCAAGTGCCCGCCGGCGCCCAGCGAGGCCGCGATCCTGCTGGACGAGTACCTGCGCGAGCGCGGCGTCCGCGGCGGCGTCCGGATCCAGGTGGTGATCCCGTTCGGCACGCCGGTCCCCCCGTCGCCCGCCACCTCGGAGGCGATCCTGGCGAGGTTCGCCGAGCAGGGCATCGAGTTCGTGCGCGACCGCAAGGTCGCCGCGCTGGACCCGGCCACGCACGAGGCCGTGCTGGACGACGGCAGCCGCCTGCCCTTCGACCTGTTCCTGGGCGTCCCGGTGCACCGGGCGCCGGCGGTCGTCGAGGAGTCCGGCCTCGCGCAGGGCGGCTGGATCCCCGTCGATCCCGGGACCCTGGCCACCCGCTTTCCGGGCGTCTACGCGGTGGGCGACGTCACGAGCGTGGGCACGCCCAAGGCCGGAGTGTTCGCCGAGGGCGCGGCGCGCGTGGTGGCCGACCAGCTGATCGCGCGGATCCGCGGGGAGACCGAGCCGCCCGGCTACGACGGCACCGGCGCGTGCTGGATCGAGTTCGGCAACCACGAGGTCGCGCGCGTGGACGTGGATTTCTTCTCGACCCCGGGCCACCCCACCGGGACGTTCACGGCGCCGTCGGCGCAGACGGCCGCGGAGAAGGCGGAGTTCGGAACCAGCCGGCGCTCCCGCTGGTTCGGCGGCGTGACGGACTGAATGCTGGCAGGCGGACGACGGGCCTGACGACTCAGCCCTCTTCGATGAACGGTCGATCCGGGGCGAATCGCTCGGCCCACAGGGCGGCCTGGGTTCGGTCCAGCACCCCGATCTTCTGGAAGAGGCTGGTGAGATGGGCCTTTACGGTCTTGACCGTGATGCCCAGTTGGGCGGCGATCTCCTTGTTCGCCAAGCCCCGACGGAGCAGCTCGAGGATCTCTCGCTCTCGATCGGTGAGGGACGGCTCCGAACGCTGCTCACGGCGCGCTGAGAGGATGCTCCGGGCGACGCGTGGATTGAGCGGCGACCCGCCGTGCGCGGCCGATTCGATGCCCTCCCGCAGCGTCGCCGGATCGGAGTCCTTCAGCAGGTAGCCGATCGCGCCTGCGTCGAGTGCCTCTGCAACCGTCAGTCGGTCGTCGAACGACGTGAGGACGACGACCTGGACCTCCGGCCAGGCGGCCACGATCCGGCGCGTGGCCTCGAGGCCGCCCATCACCGGCATCGAGATGTCCATCAGGACGACGTCCGGCCGGTGGAGCGACGTCAGTCGCACCGCCTCCACTCCATCCGCGGCCGTCCCGACCACCGTCACGTTCGGCCACCCATCGAGGAGTCGTTCGAGCCCTGTCCGCACCACCTGGTGGTCGTCGGCGATGACGACACGGATGGTCTCCTCCGAGCGCGACGTCTCCATCAGGCGACCCGCTGAAGATGAAGCGCAACGATGGTGCCCGCCGGGTCGCCGCGTCGGATGTCGAGCGACGCCCCGGCGTCACGGGCCAGGTCCCGCATGACGGTCAGGCCGAGGTGACCCTCCTCGGGTGGGTTCTCCAGGGTGCCGGCGTCGAATCCCACACCGTCGTCTTCGATCGCGAGGTCGCAGCCGCCGTCGGCCACCGCGATCCGGATCACGGCGTGCTTCGCCCCACTGTGCTTGACGACGTTTCGCAGCGCCTCCTGGGCGACCCGATAGACGACGGCCTGGTCCACGTCGGAGAGGCTACCATCATCCTCGATCTCGGTGGTCACGGCGATCCCCCGTGCCGAGACCTTGGCGCCCAGGTCGGACACGGCGTTGGCGAGCCCGGCCGACCGCAGGTTGGGTGGATACAGCTCGACGAGAAGGGAACGGGCCTCGCGCATCGCGGCACGGACTCCCTCGGCACCCCGCTCGATGTCGGCGATCGCCGCCGGATCGGCGGTTCGGCCGGCTGATCCGGCCAGGTCCAGGGCGACCCCGGCAAGTGACTGGACAAGCCCGTCGTGGAGCTCGCCGGCAATCCTTCGTCGTTCCTCGTGCGAGCTGTCGGCAGCGCGCCGGAGCAGGCGCTCACGGGCCTGGTGGCCGGCGCGCAGATCCCGCGTCAGTCGCCAGGCGAGGGGCCATTGGACGATCGCGAGCAGAGCAAGGCCGGCGAGCGCGAGCGGCAGGATCTGCTCGGCGAGGAGACGGCCGGATGTGAGGACGGAGTCCAGGCGCAGGTAGGACTCGACGAGGAGCGGCGTCCCGTCGAGCGCCCGGATCGGGACGTAGACCTCGATCAGGCGATCGTCGGCGTTCTCGAGACGATTCTCCGGGGCGGTGAGGTCGCTGATGTGCGGCTCGCCGGTGACGCCACTCGCCAGTGCCGAAGTCTGCTCCGGCGTGAGCGGGAAGACGCTCCCGATCAGGAGCGGCTCGTCGGAGTAGACGATCCGCCCGTCGGGGACCCAGATCTTGACGCGGGCCAGCGAGCCGAGCAGGACCTTGTCCCGCACGACGCGGTCGAGCGCGGCGATCGCGCCCGAATCCCCGCGCACGAGACTGCCGCTCATGGCCGGCTCGATGACGCCGTGGGCGACCAGCTCGGCCACCCTCCCGCCGTCGCGCAGGGATGCGGCGGTTCCGAGGCGGTCAACGGCAAGGACACCAGCCGCGGCCACCAGCACGAGCGCGCCGAGGCCGGTCAGCACGAACTGGGCGACGGCGCGGCGGATCGACGGCGGCCGGAGGTGCCGAAGCGATTGGGTGGTCGGAGTCGCGATGATGTCCTCCCGGTCATGACGCGCCGACGCGTTCGTGGCGCCCCCATCCTGGGACATCCTCGGCCATCCGGCTTTCACCGTCGAGCGGCATCAGCGGCCGTTCCGGCGATTGTGCCCCCTGGCGCATCGCCGGCAGCCGGATTCAGTGGACGAGGACCGTTCCGACCATGGTCGGGTGAATCTCGCAGTGATAGGCGAACGTTCCGGGCGTGTCGAGCACGACCGAGAAGCTGGCGCCCGGGTCCAGCTGCCGCGAATCGAATGCGCCGCCGTCTGCGGTCACGGTGTGCGGCGCCGGGTCATCGTTCAGCCACGTGACGCGGGTGCCGGCCGGCACATCGAGGCTCGCGGCGACGAAGGCAAACTGGACGATCCGCGCGGTGCCCGGAACCGCGGTGCCGGGGGCCACCGTGACCAGGGGCGCGTCGGCCCTGACCTCGAGCGACGTGCGCATGCCCTTCGCGGCGTGGTCGGCCACGTAGCACTCGATCTCGTAGACGCCAGGAGGCAGGTTGGCCTCGACTCGAAGGGTCTCGCCGGAGCGGAACGTCCGCGTCTCGATCGTCTTCCGGTCGCGGCCCGATCCGGAACCCTCGATCTTCATCTCAAGGCCGTGGGTCAGGTGGCCGGCGTTGCGGACGATGAGCGTCACCGGTCCCGGACGAATGACCGCCGCCTCGAGGGTGATCGCGAACTCGCCGAAGGCGACGTCCAGGCCGTCACTTCGGGGATCGATGGCTGCCGCGGGCGACCGCGACGCGACGGTCGCCGTGCTTGTCGGCGACGGGTCCGCGACCGCCGGCGACGCAGAGGCGGACGGGACCACACCGGCCGGGCCGGAGGGATCGGTCGGAGGGATCGTCGCGGGCGCCGCACCGGGGCCGCCTGCCTGACAGGCAGCGACGAGGAAGACCGCGATGGCCACGGCGCCCATCCGAGATCGCCATCGCCAGGCCCATCGCCATCGCCAGGCCCGCTGCGCCCCGCCCGAGGCGTGACTGTTGAGCGTCAATCTCACGTCGACCTCCTGGTGCGGTCCTGCGCTCCTGCCGGCGCGCACTCGTGGCGCGTCGGCGCCAACTGCCGGCATGCGATGACCGCCGACTCGCCTCGGTGGCGGGCCGGCGGTCGTTGGCGCGTGTCAGAAGCTGGCGGTTGCGCCCCCGCGGCACACTTCGCCCGTCTGCACGTTCGTCGCCCTGGCGATGAACCGGTCGGTGCCTGCGCGGTTCGCGAAGACCCGGCGGACGGTGAACGAGCCGGACGGCGCTCGCGTGTAGCGCGATCCCCGCCAGACCGTCGTGCTGTTCTGGGTCAGGGACACCCGCCACAGGCGGTCGTTGCGGTTCTGATCGACCTCTAGCTCGACCGCGATGCGGCCATCTTCGGGGCTGAGCTTCAACTTCCAGACGGTCGCGGCGGAGCAGTGCCCGCGGGCGATGACGTCGCCGGACTTCGCGGCGACGGGGGCACCCGTGGCGCCGAGCGACGCAACGGCGAGGAGGCCGACAAGGATGGTTCGACGGAACATGGCTCGTTCTCCCTTTGGGTCGGCGCTGGTGGGATCGACGCCTCGTGTTCCGGGAGCATCGTCGAGTCGGGTCGCCCGGGGAATCCGTCGCAGGTCGTACGACTCGTCAGCCGCGAAGGGCCGCTCCGGGCTGCAGCGGCGAGGCGACCAGCCTGGCGCCGGCCTCAGGAGCCCAGGCCGCGCCCCTTCTCCATGACGATCTGCAGGTCCTGGGTCAAGCCCGTCGCGAAACCCGCCTCGCTGAGGGCGAGGTAGTACTCCCACATCCTGGTGAAGCGGTCGTCGAAGCCCTGGGCGCGAACGGCATCGACGTTCGCCAGGAAGCGCGTCCGCCACGCCCGCAGCGTGCGCACGTAGCTGGACGAGATGTCGCTCACCCCGCGGATGAGCAGGCGCGTGCCGTGCGCGGACCGTTCGATGACGGCGAGGGACGGGCACAGGCCGCCCGGGAAGATGTAGGTCTGGATCCAGTTCGCGCCCCGGCGCTGGGCCTCGTAGGCGGCGTCGGGGAAGGTGATCACCTGCAGGCTGAGCCTGCCGCCGGGCTTCAGGGCCCGGTCGCACGCCTCGAAGTAGGAGGAGAAATACTCGGCGCCGACGGCCTCCAGCATCTCGATCGACACGATCGCGTCGTACCGGCCCTCGACGTGGCGGTAGTCGCGCATCTGGATCTCCACGAGGTCCTCCAGGCCGGCCGCCCGCACGCGCGCGCGCGCGAGATCGTGCTGCTCCCGCGAGATCGTGATCGACGTCACGCGACACCCGAGCTCCCC
>Ga0315286_10004002_pt1 | contig 14070 bp, 12 predicted proteins | sample YL17G10_0_MG_FD_205038 | JGI IMG/M metagenome (GOLD analysis project Ga0315286, IMG submission 205038) | Sediment microbial communities from Yellowstone Lake, YNP, Wyoming, USA - YL17G10_0 | ecosystem: Environmental > Aquatic > Freshwater > Lake > Sediment | place: USA: Wyoming | collected... | reverse complement strand
CGGCGAGGAGAGGGCCCCTTTTTCCGTCATGATCGTGCTCTGCTGCAAATACTGCAGAGCAGGCTGGAAGGTCTTGAAAATGGGTTGGGGATTCAACCCTAACCAGACGAGAGCCACCATCATGACCCCGGTGGCTGCCATCTCGCGGGCGGAAAGATCCGGCAGCGGCGGGTACTCTACTCTCGTTCCGTGAAAAATGCGATGAATGATCCAGAGCGAATAGATCGTGGCCAGGACAAAACCGACCGCCGCGAGAGCCGTCAGCGTGACATTCGCCTGATAGCTTCCTGCCAGCACCAGGAATTCACCGACGAAATTGCCCAGGCCGGGCAATCCGAGCGAGGCCAGGGCGAAAAAGAGCGTAACCCCGCCCATCCGGGGCATAATGGACCAGAAGCCGCCCATGCGTTCCATATCGCGCGTTCGGATGCGCTCCTGGAGGGCCCCCACCAAAAAGAACAGGGTTCCGGTGCTGATGCCGTGGCAGATGATTTGCATGATCGCACCCTGCAGCGCTAACGAGTTCCACGCGAAGACGCCGAGGAGCACAAACCCCATATGGCTGATACTCGTATAGGCTACGAGCCTTTTCAAGTCCGTCTGCGCAAAGGCCAGGATCGCGCCATAGAGGATCCCCATGACCCCCAGCACCATAGCTACGGGGGCGAATTGAGAGGAGGCGCCGGGGAACAGAGGAATCACAAAACGGAGCAGGCCATAGGCCCCCGTTTTCAGCAATAGACCGGCGAGAACGATGCTCCCTGCGGTGGGGGCTTCCGTATGGGCATCGGGGAGCCAGGTATGGACCGGTACGGCCGGAAGCTTCACCGCGAAGGCAATAAAGAACCCCAACATGAGCCACAGCGCCGTGGAGGGTCCCATAGAGGTGCCGAGCAGGTGATCGTAGTCGAAGGTATAGGTGCCCGTACTGCGACCATGGACGAAATAGAGCCCCAGGATTGCCACCAGCATGAGAAGACCGCTGGCCTGGGTGAAGAGGAAGAACTTGAGGGACGCGTAGACGCGATTCTCATGGCCCCAGAGTCCGATGAGAAAGTACATGGGCACGAGCATCATCTCCCAGAAGAAGTAAAAGAGGAAGAGGTCCAGTGCCAGGAAGACGCCGATGATGCCGGCCAGGACCCACATCAGGTTGAAATAAAAGAAGCCGATCCTCTCTTGGATCTCGGTCCACGAGGAGACGACTGCCAGGATGCCCAGAAACGCGGTGAGCATAACCAGGAGAAGGCTCAGACCATCCATCCCCAAATGGAAGCTGATGCCCAATTGGGGGATCCACGCCCGATTCAACTCGACCAACCACTGTGAGGTCTGGCTGGGCCGAACCTGCCCCAGGTGCTGGCCCCAAAGAATCAACACCAGGGCCAAAGTGAGGGTGGGGGCCAGGAGAGAGATCCAGCGGGGGAGCCGGGTGCTCCATCGTTCCGAGAGCCAGGATAGGAGCCCAGCCACAGTTGGGATCAGAATGAGCCAGAGGAGTATCATAGGAGCACCGCGATTCCGATGGTGACGATGGCGCCGATCCCAATGGCGGCGGCATACCATCTCACCCTTCCTGTCTGCGTTGCGCTCAAGCCGGAATGCAGGATCCGGCTGAGCCGGGCCACACCCTGGTAGAAAAGGTCGACCACGTCCTCCTTGCCGAGGCGGGCAACCGTCACGAAGGGTTGCACGAAGAGCGTGTCATACAGCCAGTCAAAGCTCCAGCCGCCAAGCCAAAAGCAATGCAAGGCCCTCCCCAGGGGGGTGCGAACCAGGTTCTCGGCGTAGTGGCGGTGGCGCAGGAACAACAGATAGGCCAGCCAGATGCCCCCCAAAGAGACGATGGCAGCCAGGACCTGGAACAGAAGCAGGGATCCTGCACCGCCCTGATCCGGAGCCTTCGGCAAGACAGAATGGAGAAATTCGGAGAAAAGAGGCAGGTTGCCCAAGGTCTGGGGCAACTCGACAAAGCCACCGATCACCGATAGGACTGCCAAGACCGCCAGCGGGATTCCGATGCAGACGCCTGGGCTCCGACTGACTTGGGCCTTCGCCTCGCCAAAAAAGGTCAAGAGGACCATGCGAAAGGTGTAAACCGAGGTCAGCAGAGCACCCGCCAACCCCGCTCCCCAGAGCCAAGGGCTGCCGAGCTTGGATGACCATGCCTGCCACAGGATCAGATCCTTGCTGTAAAAGCCGGCGGTGACGAGGGGAAGGGCAGATAGGGATGCGGCCCCGACGAGGAAAGCCCAGAAGGTCAATGGCAGCTGTCGGCGCAGACCCCCCATCTTGAACATGTCGTGTTCTCCATGAAGCCCCGTGATGACCACGCCGGCACCCAGAAAGAGGAGCGCCTTGAAGAAGGCATGGGTCATAAAGTGGAAGATGGCAGCCGACCAGGCTCCTACTCCCAGGGCGAGGAACATATATCCGATTTGACTGATCGTGGAGTAGGCCAGGACGCGCTTGATGTCCCGCTGGGTGAGGGCGCTGCAGCCTGCTAGCAGGAGGGTCACGGCCCCGATCAGGGCGACGATGAGCTGGACCGCTGGAGCTAACGAGAAGAGCACGTGGGTACGAGCGATGAGATAGACCCCGGCGGTAACCATGGTTGCCGCGTGGATTAGGGCGCTCACGGGGGTCGGACCTGCCATCGCGTCGGGCAGCCACGTTTGCAGGGGTAGCTGAGCCGATTTGCCCACCGCCCCTCCCAGAAGGAGGGCCGCCGCGGCAATCGGCAGGGTCGAGCCCACGGCCCACTGCTCTGAGGCTCGCTGCATCAATTCCTGGATCTTCAACGTGCCCAGATGGGTAAAGATCAGAAAGAGGCCGACGGCCATCGCGGCATCGCCGATGCGAGTGACGATGAAGGCCTTCATCGCCGCGCGTCCATTGGCCGGGTCTTTGTACCAGAAGCCTATGAGCAGGTAGCTGCAGAGACCCACGCCCTCCCAGCCCAGGTAGAGAAGGAGCAGATTGTCGGCCAACACCAGGGTGAGCATAAACCCAATGAAGAGATTCATGTAAGCGAAGAATCGGCTGTAGCCCTCCTCGTCGACCATGAACTCGGCTGAATAAAGGTGGATGAGAAAGCTGACCCAGGATACGACCAGGACCATAACCAGGGAAAGGGCATCCAGGGAAAGGCCTATTTCCGGCATGAAGTTACCGACGTGCATCCATTTCCAGAGGGTCTGGGAATAGAGATGACCAGGCGGGGGCGAAAGAAGGAAACGAAAGCCCACCAGGCCTGCCACTATCGCCGATAGGCCTGCCGAGCCGACCCCGATCAGGGCTACCTTAGTGCGAGAAAGCCGAGCGCCTATAAGCGCTAACGCCACGAAACCGGCAAAGGGCAAGGTTGGAATCAGCCACAACAGCTCGAGCATGCTACCCTCGCATCCGACTGACAGCATCTATGTCCAGGGACTTGAAGCGGTGATAAAGCTGAAGGAGGAGGGCCAAGCCCACCGACACCTCTGCGGCCGCCATCGTCAGGATGAAGAGGAACATGACCTGCCCATCCGGTTGAATCCACCGGGAACCCGCGACCACGAAGGCCAACCCCGTCGCATTCAACATGACTTCAATGGAGAGGAGGATGAAGAGAAGATTCCGCCGAACGAGAACGCCGACCAGTCCCAGGGCGAAAAGGATCCCGGCCAGAAGCAACCCATGTCTCATGAGCACCAAGGCCATTAGGTTTTCCCCTCCTTTTCCTTCGTGGAAGCTCGGCGGCCCAGATGGTAAGCTCCTATGAGGCCGGCCAACAAGAGTATCGACGCCAGCTCCACGCCCAAAAGGTAAAGGCCGAAGAGGGAAAACCCCACGGCTTTGGGGCCTATGATCTGGATTCCCGATAGGACCGTCGATCCTCGGCGGAGTATGTATATGAGCTCGAGGATCAGGGCGAGGGCGAGAAGGGCCGGGCCTGGCCACATCTTGGGAGAGAGCCATTGCCTCTCCTGCGCCACAGCCCGAGGCCCCAGATTGAGCATCATGATGACGAAAACGAAGAGGACCATAATGGCGCCGGCATAAATGATTACCTCCAGCGCGGCGACAAAAGGGGCACCCAGGGTGAAAAAGATCAGGGCCACTGAGAAGAGCGACACGATCATGTAAAGGAGGGCATGGACGCCATTGAGTTCCGTGATGACCATTACAGTGGATAGGATCGCTACGACTGCGGAGATGTAGAATAACCCGTTCACCTGTTTGGCCCTCTTCCTTTGCTCAAAATGTAGATGGGAGTCCTGCAGCCGGCCCGGCTGGTTAGGATTTACTTTGTTAGGGCATCAGGCCGCGCACATCGACGGGAGGTGTCTCATTCTCGGCCTCGCCCTTCCCTTTTCCCCCGATGGCCAGGCCCGCAACCTTGTAAAAGTTATAACCCGGAACCTTTCCGGGCCCACTGATCAGCAAATCCTCCTTCTCATAAACGAGATTCGGCCGATGATATTCGCACATCTCGAAGTCCGGGGTAAGCTGGATGGCGTAGGTAGGGCAGGCGTCCTCACAGAAACCGCAGAAGATGCAGCGCGAGAAGTTGATGCGGAAAAACTCCGGATAGCGCCTCCCGTTCTCATCTTCGGTCGCCTGCAAAGCGATGCACTCGACCGGGCAGACGACGGCACAGAGGTAGCATGCTACGCAGCGCTCGCCACCGTCGGGGTCTCGCGAGAGGATGATCCGTCCTCTCCACCTGGGGGGCAGATAGGGTTTCTCTTCCGGATAGAGGATGGTCTCTCGCCGCCGAAACAGGTGCAAGAATACGGCCCATAAAGTTTTGAGCAGACTCAACATGATGCTTCCTCTAATGCCGGATTGCCAGCAAGATCCCAGCAGTCACAACTATGTTCAGCAATGCGAGAGGGAACATCACCTTCCAGCCGTAGGCCATAAGCTGATCATATCGCGGTCGGGGAAGGGAAGCCCGCAATAAGATGAAACCACAAATGAAGAAAAAGGTTTTGAGGGCGAACCAGATGATGGGGGGCAAGATGGGTCCCAACCATCCGCCGAAAAAGAGCGTCGCAATGAGAGCCGAGATCAAGGTGATGCCCAGATACTCTCCTACGAAGAACATGCCGAATTTCATCCCGGAGTATTCGGAGTGATAGCCGGCCACCAGTTCGCTCTCCGCCTCCGGCAGATCGAAGGGGAGCCGGTGCGTCTCTGCAACCCCGGCGATCAAAAAGATCGCGAACCCGAGGAATTGGGGGATGCAGAACCACATGTGTCTCTGTGCCTCCACGATCTTGGCCAGATCGAAGGACCCGGCGAGCATGACGACCCCCATGAGGGAGAGCCCCATGAATATCTCATAGCTCAACATCTGCGCGGCAGCTCGCAACCCGCCCAGAAGCGAGTATTTGTTGTTAGATGACCACCCGGCCAGGGCCACGCTATAGACCCCCATCGATGACATCGCCAAAAAGAAGAGCAACCCGATGTCGAGGCGAACCACATGGAGGCCGGGGGTAAAAGGGATGACGGTAAAGGTCATCAACAGGGTAACGATAATGATGGCCGGGGCCAGCACAAAGACACCCTTGTCGGCAAAGGGCGGGATCCAGTCCTCTTTGGCAAAGATTTTTATCATATCGGCCAGGACTTGCAGCGTGCCAAAGGGCCCGACCCGATTGGGGCCATAGCGATCCTGCCAGAAACCAAGGAGGCGACGCTCGAGCCAGATCAGTCCTGCAGCGATAGACAGCACGACGACGAGAACGCCAAAGAGAATGATGAGTTGCAGGACGATCGCGTTCATCTCAGGTTCCAGGTCCCTCCGTTTTCCGGGGAAGGAGTTTCGCCCAGACCGGCAGACCCGTCCACTCCAATCCGGGCAGGCCAAAAGGCAACAGGATAGTCCCCCGGGGCAATGAGGGCGCATATTTCAGGGGGAGGTTTTGCTCTTTTCCCTCCGTTGAGAGCCTTACGGTCTCTCCTTCCCTCACCCGAAGGCCGCCTGCATCTTCCGGGTTCAGCCCTATGTAGGGTCGAGGCGCGAGTTCGGCAATCCCGGGGGCAAGGATGCTGAGCTCCTCGGAACCGAAGATGTGATATCCGGGAATGATCAGCCATTCTCCGTCACGGGGTTCAAAGCCATCGGGTATCTCCTGAAAGAAGGACGTCTTTTCCCTCTTTCCCGGCTCAATCAATCTTATACCCGGATTACCGCCGATCAACGGCCCCGCGACCTCGCTTTGAAACTTATTGACGGCCTGCACGGAATTCCAGCCGGGTGCCCAGAAGCGCGGTATAAGGGGCGCCGCCAGCTTGCCCTCATATCCCTCCATGGAAAAGGAGAGAGGGGAGTCGGGGTCGTCGGGGGGCTGAGGCTCGTGTACGCTGACATGGGCGTGCATGGCGGTGCGCCCGCTATAGCGATGAGGCTGGCGAGGTATCCTCAATCCGGCCACTCGAAACCCAGCTGGTGGTGCAATGTCCCGGACCGGCTGGAAGATGGGGATGTTTTCCGATAGAGCACCAACGATATGGTCAATGGTCTGCCACTGTTGCCCCTCGGGACGTCTTGCCACGCGCATCATGTCCAGCAGCCACCGCCAGCTTTCCTGAATAGATCCCTCGGGCAAAAAGACCGGAAAGAAACGTTGGCCACGCCCTTCGTTATTGACCAGTGTGCCGCCCGCCTCGGCAAAGGTGCTGGCCGGAAGCACCACCTCGGCCTTTGCCGTGACTGGGTTAGCCAGATGGTCGAGTACGATGATATGTCGGGCAGCGTTCAGGAAAGCGGTCACCGAAGGAGCGTCCGCTCGCCGGTATAAATCGTTTTCCAGGATGATGACCGTATCTGCCCTCCCCTCCTCGACTTCTTGGAAGGCCGCCCCGATGCCCTCGCCTCCCAGGAGGCCCAGGCCCAGACTGTTACATTCGGGTACGGTAAAGCAAAGTTGGGCCGGAGGGCCGATCTCGCAAAGGGCCCAGGCCACGTTGGCTGCAGCCTGTATGACTGCTTCGTTGGCGCAGCCGGTGCCGGAGATGACCAGTGGCTTTTTCGCCTCCTTCAAGGCGGAAGCAATCCGCCCAGCCAGAGTGCCCATTTCATCCGAAAGACCCGGAACCGAAGGGGCATTTCCGTTCAAGGCATGGGCGACGGCGAAGCCGAGCCGAGCCAGATCATCGGGAGCTGCATGAAAAGCCAGGGTGGCCACATCCTCGATCTTGGAGTTGGAGGGCGTGGCGAGGAAGAGGGGTCCCTTTTCCTCCTGCAGCGCCTCCCGCACGGGAGCATCGTCCCATTCCGGGATTTTCCACTTTCGGGCAATCTTCTCGATGGGCATCCGGCGTACTGCCTGGCGGAGCGCCAGATCCAGCATGGGCGCCACATTCGTAACGTCCTCGCCTAGCACCAGAACCCCATCGCATCCCTCCACCTCATGCAGCGATGGAGAACGAGCGGGCCCCTGGCACAGTATTCCTATAATGAGAGAAAGGAGGTGAACTTCCCTCTCGGATATCCCTTGGTAGAAGTGTTCGGGCCCGACCAGGGTGCGCAGGGCGAAATTCGCCTCGAGCGAAGCCCTCGGCGAGCCGATGCCGATCACCTTGGCCCCGTAATAGAGGAGGCTCGCCAAATGTTGCAGGGCCGCCTCTTTCGGAACCGGCTTGCCATCGCTTCTCTCATTGCCGGAGCCTTTGACTGGTTCTGCCAACAAGGGCTCTCGAATGCGCCGGTCGCTATTCAAAAATTCATACCCGTAACGTCCCCGGTTACAGAGAAAATAGCCATTGACCTCCCCGTTGAAGCGATTGCGGATGCGCCGAAGCATTCCATATCGCTCCCCGGGAATGGTGTTACATCCGAGGCCGCAGTGCACGCAGACGGAGGGTGCGGTCTGTAAGTCCCATTTCCGCGTGTAGTGTCTCATCAGGGTCTTGTCATCAAAGACTCCGGTGGGACAAAGCTCTACCAGGTTGCCGCTGAACTCGCTTTGGAGAACCCCGTCTTTTTGGCGGCCAAAGTAGACATGGTTGCGCAATACAAAGGCGCCAAAATCGCGTCCTCCCGCATAATCCCGATAGAATCGGACGCAACGATAGCACTGGATGCAGCGGTTCATCTCATGACTGACGAAGGGGCCCAGGTCTTGATTATGGAAAGTGCGCTTTTTTCCGCGATACCGGCGATAGGAATGTCCGGTCATCACCGTCATATCCTGGAGATGACATTCACCCCCTTCGTCGCAGACCGGGCAATCGTGGGGGTGGTTCAGCATGAGCCATTCGATTACGCTTCGGCGGAATTTTTTCGCCTCTTCGTCCTCGACCGAGATGCGCATGCCATTCGTAACCGGGGTCATGCAGGACATGACTATTTTGCCTCGTGTATCGTACTCGTCCTGGAAAAGCTTTACCGCGCATTGGCGGCAAGCGCCGACCGAGCCCATTGCGGGATGCCAGCAAAAATAGGGCAAGTCGAATCCGAGGGAGAGACAGGCGTGGAGCAGATTCTGCCCTTCGGAGACTTCGTAAAGTCTATCGTCTACGTAGATAGTGACCATGGATCATTTCCAGGGGCAACGTTTCTCGCGGATATGCCGTTCAAAGTCCTCGTGAAAGTGTTTCAGGGCGCTCTGGAGTGGCTCCATCGCACCCGGCGCCAGTGCGCAGAAGGTGTGCCCCGGCCCCAGCAACCAGGTGTGAGATTTCAATATCTCCAGGTCTTCCAACTCTCCTTTTCCGCTCTCGATATCCCGCAAGATCTGTTCTATCCATTGCAGGCCGGCCCAGCAGGGCGCACACCAGCCACACGATTCCTGGGCAAAGAAGCGTTCCAGGTTCAGCAGCACCCCGACCGGGCAGGTCTGATCGTCCAGTACGATCATGGTGCCGGTTCCGAGGCGACTGCCCACCTTCTGGAGAGTGTTGAAATCCATCCTTACATCCAGGTGCTCCGGAAGCACGAACTCCGTGGAGGCGCCTCCAGGGATCAGGGCTCGCAGCTTAAAGCCATCTTGCATACCCCCCGCATGCTCTTCCAGAATCTCTCGAATGGTAGTGCCCATGGGGAGCTCCCATGCTCCCGGATTCTTGACCTTTCCGCTCACCCCATAGATCTTGGTTCCGCCATCTTCCGTATGACTCAAGCCCTTGAACCATTCGGCTCCGTTCTTGATGATATGAGGAACGTTACAGAAGGTCTCCACGTTATTCACCGTGGTGGGCTTCCCCCAGAGTCCGACGACAGCGGCATAGGGAGGCTTCGAGCGGGGATTCGCCCGCCTCCCCTCCAATGCATTCAGCATCCCCGTCTCCTCGCCGCACATGTAGCGCCCCGCGCTCGTGTGAAGGTACATCTCTATGCTGAAGTCCGATCCCAGGATGTTCTTGCCCAGACAGTTGTTGGTGTAAGCCTCAGAGATGGCCTTGGACAATCTTTTGGCCGCCTCTTTGTAGGCCCAGCGCAGGAAAATGTAGGCAATATCTGCCTGGACCGCATAGGCGCCGACGATCATCCCCTCGATCAGCTGGTGCGGGTTCCCTTCCATGAGGAGGCGGTCTTTGAAGGTGCCGGGCTCCATCTCATCGGCATTGGCGATCAGGTATTTGGGGTGAGGGGCATCGCCGCCCATGGGAACGAAGGACCACTTCTGGCCTGTGGGAAAGCCGGCACCGCCGCGGCCGCGCAAGTTCGACTTCTTGACTTCCTCCGTTACCTCTTGGGGCGTCATGTGAAAGAGGGCCTTGCGGACCGCCTGATAGCCACCCGCCTTCTTGTATTCCTCCATGCTGAGAGGCTCTTTATCTTTCCTCATGTTTTGCGTGAGCGGCCGTTCCATACTATGAACTTTCCCTCGCGTGAGTATCTCTCATGCATATCTATTCAGGATTTCGTCGATCTTCTCCGGATCGAGATCCCCATAGAGAGCGTCGTCGATCATCAGGGCCGGTGCGTGATCGCACGCCCCCAGGCAGGCAATGGGCAAAAGCGTGAATCGGCCATCTGCCGTCGTCTCGCCCAAGCTGATCTCCAGACGGGCCGTTAGATGCTCGCGGACCTTTTCAGATCCCATGATCCAGCAACTTATGCTATCGCAGATCAGGATCACGTGCCTTCCCACAGGCTTGCGGAAAATGAGATTGTAAAAGGTGGCGACCCCATCGAGTTCATCCAGTGTCATCCCGAGGAGTTCCCCAATCCCCTGGAGGGCTTCATCGGAGACCCAGCCTCGGTGCCGCTGTACGATCTTCATCGCCTCGATGCAGGTGGCTTTCCTTTTTGGGTACCGCGGAATTTCCGCTTCGATTTCTCGCATTTCCTCTTCGGTCAGCATGCTCCTTGCCTCCCTCTATCGATCTACATCCCCCAGCACATAGTCGACGCTGCCCAGGATGGCCAGAAGGTCCGCCACCATCAAGCCGCGGGAGATGAGCGGGACCATCTGCAAGTGGGGGAAGGATGGCGTGCGAATGCGAGTGCGGTAAGAGGTCGTGCTCCCATCGCTGATCAAATAGTATCCATTGTTTCCCTTGGTTGCCTCGATGCCGATCAGGACCTCTCCTGGTGGGATAACTGGCCCCCAGCTTACGCTCAGAAAATGGTCGATGAGGGTTTCAATATCGTGCATGGTGCGCTCTTTGAGAGGAGGGGTCGCCAGCGGGTGATGCGACTTGTACGGGCCGGGCGGCATATTTTTCCAGCACTGCTCGATGATCCGGAGGCTCTGGCGCATCTCTGCCACGCGCACGACGCCGCGGTCATAGCAATCGCCATGCTGAGCCGTGGGAATATCGAACTCGAATTGATCATAGCCGGAGTAAGGCCTCATCTTGCGAAAGTCCCATTCGAAACCGCAGGCTCGCAGGCCGGGCCCGGTTACGCCCCATTCGATCGCCTCGTCCAGGGTGTAGCTGCCGATGCCCTCGGTACGGGCCTTAAAAATGCGATTTTGCATCACCATTCCGTCATACTCCGCCAGCCGTCTCGGAAGATAGTCGAGGAAGGTACGAACCATCTGGTCCCATCCCTCGGGCAGATCCTGGGCGACCCCTCCGATGCGGAACCAGTTGGGGTGCATCCGGGCGCCGCAGATCGCCTCCACAATCTCCAAGACGCGCTCGCGGTCGGTGAACATATAGAAAACGGGGGAGAGGGCCCCCAGATCCTGGGCGAAAGTGCCATACCAGACCAGGTGGCTGGCGATACGAAAGAATTCCGCCATCATAATGCGAATGACCTTCGCCCGGTCAGGCACCTCGATACCCGCCAGTCTCTCGACTGCCAACACGTAGGGGAGGTTATTCATCACGCCTCCCAGATAGTCGACGCGATCGGTATAGGGGATGTAGGTATGCCATGACTGGCGCTCCCCCATCTTCTCCGCTCCCCGGTGGTGGTATCCTATATCCAGCACGGCATTGACGATTTCCTCCCCGTCGAGCTCCAGTATGATTCGCAGGAGGCCATGGGTTCCCGGGTGTTGGGGCCCCAGATTGAGAAACATAAAATCCGTATCCTTACCACTCGGCTGCATTCCCCAATCCTCAGGGCGGAACTGCAAAGCCTCTTGCTCCGCTATTTCCTTTTGATCTGACAAACTAAAGGGGATCATCTCGGTCGCCCGCGCAGGATGCTCTTTACGGAGCGGATGCCCCTCCCAGGTGGGAGGCATGAGGATTCGTGTGAGGTGGGGATGGCCGGTGAAGCCTATCCCGAACATATCCCACACTTCACGCTCGTACCAGTTGGCCGAAGGCCAGATGCCCGTGATGGTGGATAGGGAGGGATACTCGCCTTGCAGGCCCACTTTAAGGCGGAGGTCCTGGTTTCGTTCAAAAGAAAGGAGGTGATAGACCACCGTGAAGTCGCTGGGAGGCTGGCCCTGCCGATTCTCACGGACCCTTTCATCGACGGCGGTGAGGTCATAGAGCATGCGGTAGGGCTTTTCGGCTTCGAATTTGAGGTAAGACAGCAAGTCGGTCAGGCGATCCTTTGATACCCACAAAGCGGGAATATCGTCGCACGTCGCCTGAGACGCGATGACGGCCTCGCCGAATTTCCCCTGCAGTTCCTGGATAACGCCCAAGTCCTGATTGAAGCTCGTCGCAGCGAAGCTGCGAGGAATGCGTTCGCTATGCATTTTCAAAAAGGGGTCTCCCCTATAGAAGGCTCGTTAGATTCCGTCCGGAGATCGGAGCTCATTTACTTGAGCCCTACTGGCTCGCTTCAGATCGCGAAGAGATGGACCACTCAGCCGCTCTACCTTTTGGGGGCCGACCACCCAGCTCACGGGGCGCTTCTCTTTGCCCACCGCCTCCTGCAGCAGTATCAATCCTTCCAGGAAGGCATCGGGGCGAGGAGGACAGCCCGGCACATAGACATCTACCGGGAGGAACTTATCGACCCCCTGCACAACACTATAGATATCGTACATGCCTCCGGAGTTCGCGCATGAGCCCATGGAGATGACCCAGCGGGGCATCATCATCTGCTCGTAGAGCTGTTTGATTACCGGCGCCATCTTGATGAATACGGTGCCGGCGATGACCATGACATCCGCCTCCCGGGGTGTGCCCCGTATCACTTCCGATCCAAAACGGGCGATATCGTATTTACTGGTGATGCTGGTCGCCATCTCCACGAAGCAGCAAGAAAGACCAAAGTTGAAGGGCCAGATGGAGTTTTTCCGTCCCCAGGCCAGGAAATCCTGCAAGCGTCCCAGGGTGGCGTTTTTCTTCAGCGCCTCTGCGAGAAGAAGTTGCGGGTTGGCCGCATAGGACCCCGTTGCCCTACTCAGATGGGGTTGTTGCATATCTTCGCTTTCCTCCCCTCATTTCGTTATGCCCTTTCTTCCGGTTGTTCCCCACTCCAGGGCACCCGTTCGCCACAAATAGACGAGGGCGGCGACCAGAATGCCAATGAAGATTATCGCCTCGACATAGCCGGCCCAGCCCAATTCGAGGAGGGCAATGGCCCAGGCGAAAATGAATACCGCCTCCACGTCGAAGATCACGAAGAACATAGCCACCAGATAGAACTTGACGTCAAAGCGCATCAGCGCAGAACCGGTAGAAACGATCCCCGATTCATAAGGTTGCCCGGTTGCCCTATCCCAATGTCGCTCGCCCAGTATGTAGGAGACGACGAGCATACCCGTCACGATGATGATGACGGCGACAAAATAGACGGCCATAGGCCAGAGGGCGAGTGCCTGAGCTGCCTGCGGGTTCAATTCGTTCTCTCTCCTTGAAAAGCCCGACCCGGAATAGGGAACGGGATGATTCTACTAAGGATTCCGAGCGTTCCGCTGAGCAGTGACTTCTTCTTGAGACGATGCTCCCAAGGGTAGCTGTGCTGTCGCTGGAATATTTTCTGATGACCTGTGCGGCCAGTGAGGGCTTCCCTCACTTCTGTCCTACCTCTGAGACGGCCGGTTCTGATCCCGCTCTCAGTAAGGCCCGGCTCAATTGAGAGGCCGCCTCTTTGTCCACGAGCCATTGCAGATGGCCGCTGGAAGGATGAATGAGTTGGGCGGGATAGCGATGGGGATCCCGGGGACCCTCCAGCACCTCTTTCAGGGTCGGGGCCTTGGCGGCCCCGGCAACCAGGAAAGCTACGACCGCCGTCTGGTTTATGATAGCGGGCGTCAAGGTGACCCGATACAGGTCCTGCTGGGGCAGGTAAATCTCCGCTGCCCAACGTGCCTCCTCCTTCAGCACAGGAGTCTGAGGAAACAGGGAAGCGGTGTGTCCGTCCCCTCCCAGACCCAGAAAGATCAAGTCGAGGCGGTCCTTCGCCAAAGAAAGAGCGCAACAAATCCTCGTACTCCCGGGCAGCCTTCTTCGGCGAGCCGTTACATCGGATCGGATGGATCTGATCGCGGGGGATTGGCAGGTGTTCCAACAAGAGAAGCCGGGCGATCCGTGCATTGCTCCGGGGGTCTTCGGGGGGCACGCAGCGTTCGTCACTCCAAAATACGTGCGTCTGGCTCCAGGCTACCTGATCCCGGAAAGGCGACTGTGCCAGGAGTTCATAGGTCCGCCGTGAAGTATGCCCACCGGAGAGGGCTACACTGAATCGGCATCGAGCTTTCAGGGCGA
>Ga0315286_10004001_pt1 | contig 14070 bp, 14 predicted proteins | sample YL17G10_0_MG_FD_205038 | JGI IMG/M metagenome (GOLD analysis project Ga0315286, IMG submission 205038) | Sediment microbial communities from Yellowstone Lake, YNP, Wyoming, USA - YL17G10_0 | ecosystem: Environmental > Aquatic > Freshwater > Lake > Sediment | place: USA: Wyoming | collected... | reverse complement strand
CGTATCGCATCGCGAAGCGCGCGGCGCCCGGCACGCCGGTGACCTTCGAGTTCCGCGCCGACCGCGCAGGCTCGTTCCCCTTCTACTGCAACCTGACCATCGACGACGGCTGCCGCACGATGCGCGGGGAGCTGGTGGTGGCGCCCCGAGGCCGTTAGGACGCCTGCCGACGGGCCTGCCAGGCCCGGGCCGCGGCGATGCGATCGGCGATGGGCGGGTGGGTATAGAAGAACAGCCGGACCAGCGGCGACGGCGTCCGATAGCGGGGGTTAGGGCCCACAGCCACACCCTGCTTACTTAATTCATTAACAGCGCCTTACGTTGACTCGCGAGCGATAGGCGAGCGGAGACCTCTCATGAAGAGTGTTTGATCCGCCGTGCTTCGCATGGCGGATCAAACAGATTAGCAGACGCTCGCCCGGGCAGACGCTCGCCCAAGCACAGCGAAGGATTGACACGATTCTCGTGTAACACTAGACTCGTGTCATGGGCCGGCTGCGAAACGTGACGATCACGCTCGAAGAGGACGTGGTTCGCTGGGCGCGGATTCGGGCCGCGGAGGAGGACTCCTCCGTCTCGGCGCTCGTTGGTCATCTGCTTCGCCAGCGGATGCAGCAGCACGACCGGTTCACACGTGCGCGCCGCGAGTTCGGGCGGCTCGGCACGGCGGTCATCAGCAGCGGCCCGTATCCCCGTCGCGAGGACCTGCATGACCGGACCCGTGTTCGTTGACACGAATGTGCTCGTCTACGACCGCGACCAGAGGGATGCCGCCAAACACCGGCGGGCGCACGCATGGATGACGGCGCTGTGGCAGCAACCGGGCGCGGGAGTGTTGAGCGGGCAGGTCCTCAGCGAGTTCCACTGGACGGTCACGAAGAAGCTCAAGCCGGGGCTCGATGACCAGCAGGCACGTCGCTATGTCAACACGCTGTTTGCCTGGACGTTCGTCGCGGTGGACCAGGCGGCCATCAGCGAAGCCTGGAGAGTGCAGGACCGCTTCGGGTTCAGTTTCTGGGATGCGCTGATCGTGGCGACCGCCCGCCTCGCCGGTTGCGGAGTATTGCTCACCGAGGATCTCAAGGACGACCAGGACCTTGGCGGCCTGCTCGTCGTGAACCCGTTCAACCGGCCGCCCGAGTTGTTCACGACAACGGCGTAACCGTTGGCGAGGCGGCTACGTTGTCGCCTCGCTGGTGACCATCACGACGTCAGCCGCCTGAGCGGGCCGTCGTCGAGCGGCTGCACCCAGATGTTGGACGCGCCATTGTCCAGTCGTACGCAGGCTAGAGCGTCCCCATCTCGCGTCCAGCAGAGTGTGGCCTGGCCTACATAGAAGCTGGCAACGCCCTTGATGAGTATCAAGCTCTTCGACACGAGTCCCGCAGAAGTTCATACGGCGAAGCGTCGGCTAATCCTGGCAAACACTTCTTCGCCCGGAACGGCCTTGACGCGCCCGGACCGCAGTTCCTGCAATCTTCGCGTCGCCACGACGGCCCACCTCTTGTCGATTTCTGGATCTGGTGTATTGAGCGAGCGAAGCAGGGATTCTACGACCAACGTCCGCTCCTCGACAGGCAGCGACTCGGCTTCACGTATGATCTCGGCTATGTTCGGCATCGATCACCTCATTGACAACGCCTGATCTGCGTCCTAGATTACCGTATCCGCCGACGGCCCGCCGTTGTTTCTGGCGAATCTCGGACGGGCGAAGCGGTTCCGGCGAGGTTCCTTCAGCACCGATTTTCGCGAAGCCTGATTTGCCGCAAGATAATCTGCCACAGCCACGCTGGATCCGCTACCGACGCGGCTCGACGCATCGGCGCACACCAAGAAACTTATACCTGATGACGGTCAGGCTGGCGCTTCGCCAGAGTTAGAGTGGCGGCGCGCCTCACGTGCGCCTGTCGTAGACAGCGCCTGTGATCGCCATAATGGCCTTGTAGCACAGGCTTCGTGGCCTGTCTCACTGGGACATCGTCGAGAGACCGCTGGGGGCTTCTGGTAATTTAAACTGAAATAACTTGACTATGTAACCGCCATATGATATAATGTCTTATGGCCGACGCCTCCGACTTCCTCCACCCCACACGCGAGTGGCAGCGACGTTACGAGGCGCTCCGCGCCTCCTTCGTCGAACGCCTGCCCGCGCGCGTGGTCGGCGAACGGTTCGGCTATGCCCCTGGTTACGTCCATCTCCTGCGCCACCTCTTCCGTTCCGGCAAGGTCGACTTCTCGGAGGTCCCGCCGCTCGGGCGGCGCTCGCGGGTGCCCACGGCGATCCGCGCGAAGATCTGCGCGTGGCGGGGGCAGCGCTTGTCCGCCGGTGAGATCGCGCAGCTCCTCGGCGAGGAGGGCACCGAGATCAGCGTGCGCACCGTCGAACGGGTGCTCGCCGACGAGGGCTTCCCGAAACTCCCCCGACGCCTCCGGCTGAAGATCGGATTGACCGTGAAGGGCGCGTCGGTGCCGGAATCGTCTCGGGCCGTCACCGTGGCCGACCTCGACGGCCAGGTGTTCGACTCGGCCGCCGCGGGGATCTTCTTGTTCGCGCCGTTCCTGTCGCAACTCGGGATCCTGGATGTCGTCCGAGAGGCGGGCCTCCCTGGCAGCCAGGTGATCCCCGCCAGCCACTACCTGCTGTCCTTCTTGGCGCTCAAGCTGCTGGGCACCGAGCGGTACGCGCACGTGGGAGACCATGCCTTCGATCCGGGCCTCGGCCTGTTTGCCGGGCTCAACGTCCTGCCGAAATGCACCGCGTGCTCGACCTACTCGTACAGCGTGGATGAGGTCCATATCCAGCGGCTGCAAGCGGCCTTCGTGAAACGGGCCGCCACGCTGGGACTCTACGAGGGCCGCGTGATCAACCTCGACTTCCACACGGTCCCGCACGACGGAGACGACTCCGTGCTCGAGCGGCACTGGGCCGGCGCCCGCGGCAAGGTCATGAAGGGCGTCTTGACGCTCTTCGCGCAGGACGCCGACACCAAGCTCCTCCTCTACACCGCCGCCGACATCCGCCGATCCGAGGCCGATGACCACGTCACCGCGTTCCTCTCGTTCTGGCGACACGTTTGTCGGGGTGTGGCCCCGACGCTCGTGTTCGACTCCCGGTTCACGACCTACCCGAAGCTCTCCGAGCTGAATCGATCACGCGTCCGGTTCATCACCCTCCGACGCCGCGGCACCAGCCTGCTCACGCGCGTCGAACAGCTCGACGGCTGGACGCGCATTCACATTCCGCACGACAAACGGAAGTTCCCGAACCCCGAGGTCCACGAGTCGACGATCACCCTGCCGAACTATCAGGGCGCCTTGCGGCAAGTCATCGTCCGCGGCAACGGCCACGAGAAGCCGGCGTTCCTCATCAGCAACGATTTCGCGTCCCCGGTCGAACTCCTCGTCGGCCACTACGCGCGGCGCTGGCGGGTCGAGACCGGCATCGCGGAGGCGGTCAAGTTCTTCCACCTCAATGCCCTGTCGTCCCCGATCGTCACCAAGGTCCACTTCGACATCGCGCTGACGATGATCGCCGATACCCTCTACACGATGCTCGCGCGCCGACTCCGCGGCTTTGAAGACTGTGACGCGCCGAAGCTCTTTCGCCACTTCGTCGACGGCAAGGGCCGGATCGCGATTCGCGGGTCGCGGGTCGAGGTGACCTATCCCCGACGTGCGCACCACCCCATCCTCCGCCACGTCGGCTGGGACACCCTGCCCAAGCGGATCCCGCTGCCCGCCGACGCCGAACTCAGCCTCCGATTCCTGTGACCGATTCGGCCAGGATTCTTATATGGCTATGACGGTTAGGCGAAAATCGGTGCTCATCGAAGATCACGAGGCGGTCGTCAGCGCCGCGTCCATCTGGGAGATCGCGATCAAAGTCTCGATTGGTAGACTCGATGCGGACCCGGCGGCCGTGCGACAGGCGCTCGAGCCCAGCGGCTTTGACGAACTGCCCGTGACGGCGAACACGCGGCCCGGGTGGCCCTCCTTCCGTCGCACCACCGCGACCCGTTCGATCGCCTGCTCGTCGCGCAGCGCCTTAGAGCCTGTTAGCAAACAAAGTAGACAGCAGTTGTTTGCTTACAGGCTCTTATGGCGGGCCCACAGGATCAACCTGTAACCTTTATTCATTTACAGCGCCTTACCGAGGGCCTCGTCCTTCTCACCGCCGATGCGCACCTGGCGCCCTACGGGGACCTCGTTCGGGTTGTCTGACGGTCGAATGATCAACGGGGGCCGTCGCTGGCGACTTGGCCGTGATCGGACGCCTGATGTACGCTGAGGGGCGCCGTCAGGCACTTCCGGCCAGGTTCGACGCGCCACGCGGGACGGGACGCTCGCGTCCCGTTCAGGAGGGAGCCATGGGGTACGGCGGGAGCCAGTCGCGGTGAGCACGACCGCCTACCTCGGCAGACTGTTGTCGAGGTTCGCCGCCGAACTCCAGCACCTGCCGGCCGCGCTCCGCCTGGTCTGGAAGGCCGCACCGACCTGGACGCTCGCGTGGCTGCTGCTGCTCGTTATCCAGGGACTCCTACCTGTCGCGACAGTGTATCTGACCCGCGATGCCGTGGATGCGCTGGCGTCGGGTCTGGGTGCGGGCGCCGCCCCGGCCTCGTGGCACTCCGTCCTGGTGGCCTGCCTCGGTCTCGGCCTCGTCCTGCTGCTCGCCGAGGTCCTGCCAAGCCTCGCCGCCTGGATCTCGCTCGGGCAATCGGAGCTGCTCCACGACAACATCCGGGCGGCCATCCACCGGAAATCCGTCGACGTCGACCTCGCCTTCTACGACACGCCGACCTTCTACGACCACCTCCATCGCGCTCGCGACGAAGGAGGTTTCCGCCCGGTCGCCATCCTGGCGAGCCTCGGGTCGCTGCTCCAGAGCGCCCTCACGCTCGTGGCGATGGCGGGGATCGTGCTCCCTTTCGGGTTCTGGCTTCCGTTGGCGCTGCTGGTTGCCACGCTGCCTGCGCTGTGGGTCGTGTTGCGGCACACGGTACGCTTGCACGAGTGGCGACGGCACGGGACGCCGCGCGAGCGCCGGGCGCGGTACTATGACTGGCTGCTGACCAGCGGCGGGGCGGCGGCCGAGGTCCGCCTGTTCGACCTCGGGTCCCGATTCCGCGGCGCCTTCGCGGACCTCCGCGGCCAGCTGCGCCGCGAGCGCCTCGACCTGGCGCGCTCGCAGAGCGTGGCGCAGGCGTTCGCGGCCGCTGTGGCGATGGCTGTCGCAGGCGGCGCGCTGCTGTGGATGGCGCGATGGACAGCGCTGGGCCGCCTCTCGCTCGGCGAGCTGGCCATGCTCTACCAGGCCTTCTTCCAGGGCCTCAAGCTGATGCGGTCGCTGCTCGAGAGCGCCGGCCAACTCTACGCGAACATCATGTTCCTGGGCAACCTGTTCGAGTTCTTCGAGTTGCGACCGGGCCTGACAGACCCCGACAACCCGCTGCCGGTCCCGCTCACGCTTGCCCGCGGGATCCGTTTCAGAGGCGTGGTCTTCCAGTACCCTGGCGGCCGGGAGCCGGCGCTGCGCGGCCTGGATCTCGAGATTGCCGCCGGCCGATTCGTCGCCATCGTCGGATCGAATGGCGCGGGCAAGAGCACGCTGGTCCGACTGCTGTGCCGCCTGTACGACCCCGCCGCGGGCGCCATCGAACTGGACGGCATCGACCTGCGCCGCTTTCGCGCCGCCGACGTCCGTCGCCGGACGACGGCGCTGTTCCAGGAGCCGGTGCACTACAACGCGAGCGTCGGCGAGAACATCGATGCCGGCCGGTCAGAGGCGGGGGTGGACCAGGACCGCGTCCGCCGCGCGGCCGGCCTGGCCGGCGTCGATCGGATCGTGTCGCGGCTGCCGTCCGGGTACGACACGCTGCTGGGCACGTGGTTCGAGAGCGGCACCGAACTGAGCGTGGGGGAGTGGCAGCGCGTGGCGCTGGCCCGGGCCTACGCGCGCGAGACGCCCATCGTCGTGCTCGACGAGCCGACCAGTGCGATGGATCCATGGGCCGAACGCGAATGGGCGGACCGCTTCCGCGAGGCCATGCGCGGGCGCACCGCGATTGTGATCACGCACCGGCTCACGACCGCCATGCACGCGGACACGATCCACGTGATGTCGGAAGGGCGCATCGTGGAGTCGGGCGCCCACCAGCAGCTTCTGGACGCGGCTGGCCTGTACGCGCAGGCCTGGGAACTGCAGCGTGAGGGACGCGGCGCCGGATGACGTCGCCGGTGCCGTCAACCACTGGCGCGCCTTGTCGGATCCTCAGACGCCTACGGCCGATGCGGGCTCGGTGACGGCAGGTCAGGGTGCTGACGCCCGCATCCCATCACCAGGCAGTGGGTATCCCAGAGCGGAATCGAGAGCGCGGGGGCGCTCTCGAGGAATTGGCGCAGCGCAAGCCGGACTCCGGCGCACCTGGACGAGCCGAAGTCGTGCACCAGGATGAAGCCCGGGCTCGTCAGGCGCGGAAAGAAGAACCCGAGCGCGCTCAACGTGCTCTCGTAGATGTCTACATCGAGATGCACCAGGCTGAATCCCTGGCCGGCATCGAGGCCGGCCGCGCTTTCCGGGAATCGACCAGGGTAGTACAGGACGTTGTCGTAGCCGGCCAGATAGCGCTGGACTTCCGGAAGACTCGTCTGCCCGAAGTCGCCCTTCCGGAAGAGGTCCACTGCCGGATCGGGATCCGGCATGCCCTCGAACGTGTCGAACAGATGAAGCCGCGCGGGTCCCTTGGCTTCGCAGATCAGCTTCGCGCTGCCTCCCTTGTACACCCCCACTTCCGCAATGTCGCCTCCGAGGGCATGCGCCTGCCCGACGAAGCGAAAGAGGTTGTACTGCTCCCTGAAGGTGAGCGTGATCCGGCCCTCGCGATGGAGAGTCTCGTAGAGGCGGAGGAAGACCTCATCGTCCATGACGATGTTGTTCACGAGACCCTTGAGCACGAGGCTCTCGTGACGCCGCCACATCCACCACCGCCTGACGATTTCGCGGCCGAGCCGCACGCGGGTTGGGAGGTTCATTCCTTCAGCTTCCGGTCTTCGCATCGGCCACCTTCGTCGGGCTGACCCGCCGCAGACCGACGCACACGCCTCGCGTCGGCCTGGCCCGGGATGGGTTGAGTATCCCCATCCCCATCGGCGTGTCAACCTGAGTCTGGTCGGTGAGTCTGGTCGGTTGAGTCTGGCCGGAGTCGTCCGGGTTCTGCCCTGCGGCCATCGTCATACATCCGATCACGTCACGCCCTCGATCGCTGTTAGACTTCCCGTGTCGCCATGTTGCCGTTCCTGCTGGTGCTGACACTCGCCTGGGGCGCGCTCGCATTCGGAGGCGTGTACCCGTGGGGCTACGTCCCGCTGTGCGTGGCTGCGGTGTCGATTGGCGTGTCCGCCCTGCGGCGGCGCACGACGGCCGAGTGGCGGCCTGACCTGGCGCTGGCCTGGACGCTGGTGACGATCGGGCTCGCCATGGCGCTGACGCTGGTGCCGCTGCCGCGCGACCTGATCGTGACGCTCAGCCCCAACACCGATCAACTGCTCCGGAAGTTGGAGCTCGGATACGCCGCGCGGCTGGGCGCGGGCGACGGCGTTCGCATCTGGCACACGCTGTCGATCGTGCCCTCGTCGACGCTCCTCGGCCTGGGGCTGTTCGTGCCGCTCGCCGTGCTCCTGGTCGGCGTCGCACGGGGCCTGCGCGCCCGCGACGTGCGCACGATCGCGCCCGGCGTCGTGGGCATCGGTCTGCTGCTGGCGCTCATCGCACTGCTGTTCCGAACCGGCGCCAACGGCAGGATCTACGGCCTCTGGATGCCCGTGGGCGGCCCCGTGGATCTCGTGCACGGTGGCGGGCCGTTCATCAACAAGAACCACTTCGCGGGCTGGTTGCTGATGGCGGTACCATGCGGGATCGGATACTTCGCCGCGCTGGTCGCGCGCGATCTGCCGCGCGCCGGGCAGTCGTGGCGGGAGCGGCTGCTCTGGTTCTCGTCGCGCGAGGCGAACCAGGCGGTGCTGGTGGGCGCGTCGCTCCTCTTCATGGGGCTGTCGCTCGTGATGTCGCTGTCGCGATCGGGGATCGCGTGCTTCGTGGTCGCCATCGGCATCACGAGCTGGGCGGTCGTGCGGAGGATGGCCGGCCAGCGGAGCAGCCGAGCGGGCAGGCCGGACCGTGGCCGGACCAAACGCGTGCTGCTCGGCGGCTACCTGGCGTTTCTGCTGGTCTTATCGTTCGGCTGGGCCGGGTTCGACACGCTCGCCGCACGTTTTGCCGGGATTTCAGGCGCGGACGCGGCGGATCGATGGTCGGCGTGGTCCGATACCGTGCGGATCATCAAGGACTTCCCGCTCGTCGGGACCGGCGTCGGCACCTTCGGCGATGTCATGCTCTTCTACCAGAGCACGAACCCCCTCGATCGGGTTGCTCAGTCGCATAACGACTACCTGCAGGTGCTGGCGGAGGGAGGACTCGCCCTCGCGATTCCGGCGGTCGTCTTTCTGGCGGTGTTTGTCCGCGCCGTGCGGAGGCGCTTCCGGGAGGACACGACGGACCCGACGACCTACTGGATCCGCGTGGGAGCGGTCACAGGGTTGATCGCGATCGCGCTACAGGAGATGGTGGAGTTCAGCCTGCAGTGCCCGGCCAACGCCGTGTTGTGCGTGGTGCTGATGGGGATTGCGGCAGGACGGCTGCCGCACCGGAAGACGTTGAGGAAGGAGCGTGGCTCAGGGCCATCCTGAGCAGGGTCGAAGGATGGCGGGCGCTTCCGACTGATCGCGCTGAGTCGTGGCGCCCTGAGCCGGGTCGAAGGGCGCCGTTGCTCAGCGCGGGCCCGTCCAACCAGTACACGGACGTCGCGGTATCCAACTCCTACGCGTGATCGGCATGGCAACTGCCCCGTCGCCGGAGGTTTGCCCGATCGTCGTGCGGACAACCGCCGGCCGCACCGCACGCGCTGCTGGTGAGGCGTGATCCGCGCGAATTTCCACGCGAATGCCCACGCGAATGCCCATTGACAACCCGGCCGCGGCAGTCATAATCGGCCATGTGTCCGGGCGAGCGACGGCGTCCGATAATGGGTGATCCGTTAACTCGCGAGCGGCAGGCGAGCGGAGACCGCTCTAGTGCTTCCTATCGTCCATCGCGACTTGGCGGGCAGGTGGACACCATCCGGCGACCGGACCCAAGACGCAGGATCTCACGATCCGCTCGGAGAGAAGCGGATTGCGCGGCGTCAACTACTTCCGCAGGTCGGCAGATCTGGCTGGTGTTGATCGGGATCGGAGTGCTGCTTGCCGCACAGGGGAACGGGTAGGATGGCAACGCCGAAGACTTGGCTCGCTTTGACCAATGACGAACTTGCCAGGTCGTCTCACCAGTTACCGCCGTACCCGAGATGGACGCTGGCGAGCCGGTTCTGGTTCAGGGTCATGGCGGGCCAGCGGTCGCCTGCTCCCGACAAGGTCAAACTCTGGGACGTAGGTAATGTTCTAGAGCTTGCCGCAGACTTCCCCATGAATGCGGCGATTCTCGACTGTGGCGCGTTCAATTCGCCTTCCCCAGACGCACTGGTTGCTCGAGGCTTCAATAACGTACATGGCATCGACTTGAATCCCGCGGTTGTGTGGCAATCCAGTCGCGCAAGGGTCTCGTACACCGTCCAAGACATGCAGTGCACAGGATTCGTGGATTCCTGCTTTGACTTGGTCGTCTGTGCGTCCGCAATCGAACACGGAGTGGACGTGGCCCGCTTTCTGCGTGAGACGCGTCGGCTTCTTAAGCCCGCTGGTCTGCTGTATATCTCGACCGATGTCGTCCGAGACGCAACGCCGGCGCGTCATGTAACATGCTACGGGCTTCCGTGGACTCCTCAGACGCCCGAGACGCTTCCGGACCTTCTTGATGAACTCGAGCGACACGGTTTTGCGAGGCCGCCGGATCCCCAGTTGAGTCTTCCCGCTGTTCTTCCGCTAGAATTCGGAGGAGTCCCCCTTGGCTTTGTCGCCTGCGCAACCCACGTCGCCTGACGAGTCGGTGTTTCAGGGGGTGCGGAAGCGTGAGATGGCCATGTTGGCTGTACACTGGCCACCGATGTTGTCCGGCGTTGGGGACCATGCATTCGGTCTCGCCAAGGCTCTCTCCGCCAGCGGATGGAATGTCGAAACAACGCTGTTGGACGATGGACCGACGCCTGGGCTACCCGCTGCCGAATCCGTGCGATATGCCAGGTTTCCCAGTGGAGTGGCGAACCTCGTCCGCTCCATGCTGGATCTGGGCGCGGGACGCAATAGACCTCTCTTGATCGAGTTTGAAGCGCACGCGTTCCATCGGATGTGGATGCCACATCTGTTGCCGCTTGCCCTCCGAGTGAGAGGCTGGAAAGTCATCTTGGTATACCACGAGCTCTGGGGGCCGAAGAGGTTCACCAGAATCGGGAAACTCCTTCTGCTAAACGCGCCACACCGGGTTGTCGTTTCTACGGAATGGCACGCCGAAGGCGTGGCGCGCTTCCGAAGGCTGGGGCGATCGCCAGACATCATTCCATGCCCTTCGAACATTGGTCACCATGGCGAAGGAGACAGGCGACTTCTCCGGCTCCGTTACGGGATCCAGTTGGATGATCTTATCTTGGTGTTTTTGGGGTTTATTGGACCACAGCATTGTGTTCAAGAGGTACTCGAAGGACTCGCCACAGTTGGGCGTGAGTTCCCGCAGGTGAAGCTATCCGTGATCGGACATTTCGATCCGACCAGGAACGGATATCATCAGGACCTCGAAAGGTCTGTCCGCGAGTTGGGTCTTACGTCGCGTGTCACCTGGCACGGACGGGTCGAAGACGAAGCTGCAGTCAGTCGCCTGCTGACAGTTGCCGACATCGGCGTGGTCCCCTATCGTGAGGGTGTAGGGGAGAACAATACGGCTTTTGCTGCCATGGCCTCGCATGGCCTGCCGATAGTTACGACTTGTGGGCCTCGAGCCGCGACGATGATGAGAGAGCGCGTCGCCGAGTTTGTCGAGCCCTCTGCCCACGGGATTGCGACGGGCATCTTGGGTCTGCTGAAAGACGGCGACCGCCGAGCCGAGCTTGCGAAGTCCGCTCCTGAGTGGGCAGCGGGTCGAGACTGGGAAGTTGTTGCCGAGCGATTTGGCGCCATTCTGGGCACGGCGTAACGACATTGGATCAAGATGAAACCCAAGCGCCCAGGGGTTCCGAAGGCAAGTCCCGCTATGCGGAGTTGCTTGCTCGGTGTCTCCATCGCAACATTGAATGAATCAGGGGTTCACAGCACCGCCTCAGTTCCCCTTCCCGAGTCGCGCCGATCCGACTTCATCGGCGTTGTGTTGTGTGCGCTGCGCAGGCAAATGTACTGGCTAGCGATGTGCTGGACCCCCCCCCTAGCGGAATCGCTGGTCCTGGTTCGTGCCCCGGGCTGGGCCCTCGCGTGGCTCACGAAATACCAAAACGTACGCAACAGGGGAATAGTGAGCCTCAAGAAAGCCAAGCCTTGAGCGACCCCACGGCCTTGCCCAGCCCCGATCTCCAAGCTCAGCTGGTGGACCTGAAGCGGGGAGTGTTCACATCTGCAGTAGCCATCCTAGGCCGGCAGGTCACGATTCGCATCGTGGCAATAGGGGCGAGCATTCTCCTAGCCCGGTGGATTGGCCCCGCAGACTTTGGGACATTTGCGATTCTCACGTACCTGGCGTTCAGCATCCCGCAGGTTGTGGGGAATTTCGGGTTGGGCCTCGCGCTCGTGCAGAAGGCCGAGGCTCCGAGCGATCGGGAGCTTCGGCAGGTGCTGGCGGTACAGGCGCTCATCCTCATGGCATCGGCCATCCTGGCGGCCACGCTAGGCCCGACAGCGCTGGAGCTCCTGGGATTGGGGCCGTCGAGACTCGTCGCGTTGTGGAGTCTCCTACTAGCTCTGGGATTCCGGCTCGCCCGCTCGGTCCCTAGCGCCTTGCTGGAACGAGGGCTCGCGTTTCCTGTATTGATGCGTATCGAGGTGGTTGAGACACTGCTGTACTACGGTGTCGTACTCACAGCGGCATACCGCGGAAGTGGAGTCGAGAGTCTGGTATGGGCCACAGTGGCCAAAGAGGCGGTCGGCTGTGTCATGGTGATATGGCGTGCACCCTCCTTGTGTTGGCGTCCGATCGCCACATTTGAAGGGCTGAGGCCACTTCTGGAGGTCGGCGGGCCCTATCAACTGGCGGCGCTGGCAACCTTCGCAACCCAGTCCTTCCCAGCCGTTGTAATCGCGAGTCGCCTGGGTCCAGAAGCGCTTGGATATGTCACGTGGGCATCTGCGACAAGCCTCCATGTTCTCTTCATGGCGAGTTCTCTTGATCGTCTCTGGCTGCCCACCTACTCAAGGCTGCAGAGCAATCCGGAATCTCTTCGCAACGGGATCCATCGAACGATTCGACTGAACGTGCATACCGTGGTGCCGGCCACGGCCGTGTTGTTGAGCCTCGCTCCAGCAGCAGTGTCTGATCTCTATGGCGCCCGCTGGCTACCCGGAGTATTCCTGCTTTACGCCTATGGACTAGCTGCCGTCTTCTCCGCCGTGGGCTTTCCGATATTGAACGCGCTCGTCGCCACGGGACGTACGAAGGCGACATTGTACATGGCCCTCGGGTATATGACTGTGGCGTGGGGAATCGGCTATCCAGCGGTGTACATCCTAGGACTCGAGGGCTGGGGCTGGACCTACGCCGTTTTGCAGTGTGCGTACCTTCCGGTATTCTTCTACGCCGCAAGGGTATTTTCTCTTAGGCTCTTTGCAACGGTTGGACGCCCAATGATAATGGGTGCCACGCTCTTGTTCATCGGACACCAGTTGCAGAGTCACTTGAATCTGTCGGGATGGCGCTGGGTATTTGTGGCCGTCGGTCTTTGGGCTACGTACTTCTTGGGCCTAAGCATCGTTCTGCGGGACCGAGTACTTTGGGAAATCCGCGACTTGCTCGGCGATCTCAGGAATCATCTCGTCAGAATGCGTGCTACCAGATGCTAGCCTCAGCACTCCGTTAGCAGCTCGCCCAGGACTTCGGGATGCTGTTGGGCCTGCCGACGGGGCCCTGCGTGCAAGCGCGCACGCGATGCGCCCGATTCGACGTGCAGGCCCCCCAGCTTCGATTATACTGACGGCGAGCATCGTTCACGGAGTTCTGAGCGCACACCCATCAAGGTAGAGTTCCGTGGAGTTGCACCCGAACCCATGTTCAATCCGCCCATAAAGGCCAACACATCATCCGGTGGTGAGAACCGGGCCGAAGGCGACGTCGATCTCAGGGTATTCCGGCGTTTCTTCCGAGGGACACCGAACAATGGCCTGATGGTGGATGTGGGCGCTGCTCGCCCTGATTTCCTTTCAGTCAGCGCCTACTTCCGGCAGAGGGGCTGGCGTGTTATCGCCATTGAACCCAATCCTGCCTTTGTTGATCTCCACCGGGCCCTGAACCATGAGGTCTATCCTTACGCCTGCGGAGATCACGATGAGGATGGAGTGTCTTTCTGCCTTGTAGATTCACACGGTACGAACTACGAGGAAGGCAAGGTCTCTTTTGAATCCTTCTCCTCGCTGGCCATCAAGGACTCTTATGCCGCTCTCAAACCCAACCTTGATGTGACGAAGATCCAGGTCGATCTGCGCAAGCTCGACACCATACTCGCCAAGCACGCACCAGAGGCCCAGGAGATAGACATCCTTAGTGTGGACGTTGAGGGTTGGGAACTTGAGGTGATCCGCGGCCTCAACTTTGAGAGGTATCGCCCCAAAGTGCTGATCCTGGAGAATCTGTTTGACGACCCCGGGTATGTTACGGCCATGCTGGAGAGGCGGTACCACCGCTGGTCTCGCATATACCCCAACGATGTGTACGTTCGGAGTGGGTTTGATGGAACGGGCATCAATCCACATTGGGGCCGGTTCACGGATTTCGTCAGTTGGCTGTTCAGGAGGCTCTGAAGCGGGCGACGCCCCGGCGCTGCCGTGGTGGCAGCAGTGGTTTGACATTTCCGAGGGTCCACCCGGCGATACGTCCCTCGTGAGCCGCCA
>Ga0315286_10003999_pt1 | contig 14076 bp, 13 predicted proteins | sample YL17G10_0_MG_FD_205038 | JGI IMG/M metagenome (GOLD analysis project Ga0315286, IMG submission 205038) | Sediment microbial communities from Yellowstone Lake, YNP, Wyoming, USA - YL17G10_0 | ecosystem: Environmental > Aquatic > Freshwater > Lake > Sediment | place: USA: Wyoming | collected... | reverse complement strand
AAAGGTGAAGATCCGGTCGGTTACCCCCAATTCATTCATGAGAGTCCCGGCGAGGAGAAACAGGGGAATCGCCAAGAGTGGAAAACTGTCTAAACCCCCGGTCATGTTTTGTGGGATGACCATATATTCGATATGGCCGGAGAGGAAGATAAAGGAGAGAGAGGAGAGAACCATGGAGAAGGCGAGGGGACATCCTAAGATCATCAGGACGAGAAAGAGGAGAAGAAAGACGGTCAATTCCATGGTTCTGTCGTTCCTTTCAAGAGGTTAAGGTTTTTTCGTTTCGGCTTCCGACCAGAAAACAAGTCTTTCCAATACGATGTAAAGATTATAGATCAACATGAAGATCATATTGACCAGAAGGGGCAAGGAATAAAAGAATCCCCTTGGAATGCCCGTTCCCACTTGCATGGTCATCATCTGTAGGAGATTCAGTTGGTAACCATAGATGATGATTAAAAGGGTAAGAAAACCGATCAGCAGGTCGAGGCCCAAGGCCACTCCCTTGGCCCATTTGGGGGGAAAGTAGTTTTTGAAATAATCGACGGCAACGTGTTCTTTTCTCTTGTAAAGAACCGCCGAGCCGATAAACCCGAGCCAGACCATGAGGCCGATGCCCACGTCCTCTGGCCACATGAGGGGGGCATTGAGAATAAACCTGCAAAAGACCTGCAGCGGAATGATCACGCCAATGACCGCAACGGAAAGGATCCCAGCCCAGACCTGAACCTTTTCGAGGAAATTGACGAAATGGCCAAATGTGGCCAGGACAGGTTTCATTTCTCTCCCTCTCTTTAATTGGCAGGTGAAAGGAGAAAACGCCTCCCTTCACCCCAACCTCCTCCTACTTGATCTGCTGAACTTTGTCGAAAAGTCCCTTTGACCAGAAGTTCTCTCTTTCCAGATCCTTTGCCAGGTCCGCCATCTTTTCTTTGAAGGGTTTGGAAGCGGCCTCGATGAACACGGCGCCTTCCTCGATCATTTTGAGCTTGTCTTTTTCGAACTGACTGCTCACATTTTTTGTAAAGAGATCGCCGGCCTTGTTTGCCGAGGTGACCAGTGCTTTCTGAATCTCAGGGGAGAGGCTTTTGAATCGCTTTTCGTTGATCGCCACATATTGAAAATCATAAGCGTAATTGATCATCGTGATGTAGGGAGCGGCCTCGTACAGTTTCATGGGATAAATGCTTTCCGCACAGCTTTCTCCCATGTCGACGACCCCCTGTTTCAGAGCCATATAGTATTCGCCCCAGGCAATGCGGGTCGGGACCGCCCCCCAGGCAGGGACATATTTGGTATACATCGGGAGTTCGGCAATCCTGAATTTAAGTCCCTTCATGTCTTCCGGTTTAACGATCGGTTTTTTGGCAAAAATGACCCTCGGAAGCCGCCACCAGTTGTAGCTGATGATTCGCGTATTCCATTTGCTGCTCAACGTCTGCTGGTATTCAAGGCCCAGAGGGCCTTCGATGAATTTCGTCAGGTGTTCCTCATTTCGGAAGGCATAGGGCATTTGGGTGATGGTAAAATCCGGAACCTGACGCGTCACCCACGCGATGGAACAGACAAAGATATCCTGCATCCCCGACTGAACATTTTCAACCTGGTTGGGAGGGTTTCCCAGTTGCGAAGCGGGGTAAAACTCGATTTTGATCTTCCCTTTTGTCTGCTCTTCGAAAAACTTTGTCATTTGAACAGCCGCAATTGAAACATCCGCGGTTGGAGGGCTGATTCCGCCCGCTTTCAAAACGATGGGCTTATCCGCTGCCATTACATTTCCAAACAGGAAGAAAATCGTAATGCCTAAGAGAATCAAACAGGAAAGCGTGAAGCCTTTTTTCGTGTTCATTTTAGCCTCCTTATCGGTGTGGTCTCCTTATCTTCTCTATTTTGTCTCCAGCACGGCTTTTTTGATGGCATCCCCCATCTCAGAGGTCGAGTGTTTACCTCCCATATCTTTGGTTTTGAATCTTTGTTCGGAGAGGATCTTTATTAATCCCTTCTCAATTTCCTTTGCCGCAGCTTCTTCTCCCAGATGGTTGAGCATCATCCTGACGGATTCGACGGAGGCAACGGGATTGGCGATTCCCTTGCCCTCGTATTTGGGAGCCGACCCATGAATGGGTTCAAACATGGAAGGATAGGTTCTCTCGGGATTGATATTTCCACCGGCTGCAAACCCCATTCCTCCTTGGAGCACGGATGCCAAATCCGTAATGATGTCTCCGAAGAGGTTGGAAGCGACAATGACATCAAAGTAATCCGGGGTCCTGACCAGCCACATGGTAATGGCATCGATAAAGGCACCGTCGGTTTTGACATCGGGGTAATCCCTGGCAACGTCCCCGTAAACAGAGTCCCAAAAGACCATGGAATAGTTAAGAGCATTCGATTTGGAACAGTTGGTGACCATTCCCACAGGAGGTTTATTCCCAAGCTTCTTCCTTTTCCGGGCCAACTCAAACGCATAACGCATCACCCGCTCACACCCCTTCCGGGTGAAGATGGCGGTTTGAATAGCAGCGGCATCGGGCGTGCCCATTTTGAAAAATCCGCCGGCGCCCGCATATTCGCCCTCGGTGTTTTCTCTTATGACCACGATATCAAGCGTTTCAGGTTTTGCGGTTTTGACCGGTGTTTCAATGCCAGGGTAGAGTTTGATAGGACGGAGGTTGACATACTGGTCAAACCCCTTCCGGATTTTAAGGAGTAGGGTGAGGGAGACATGGTCAGGGACCTTATGGGCATCCCCAATACAGCCGAGGAATATGGCGTCAAACCCTTTCAGGGTATCCAGAAGGTTTTCAGGACCCATCTCTCCGTGTTTCAGATAATAATCGCAACTCCAATCGAAGCTCTCTGTTTTGATCCCAAAACCATGTTTCTCAGAAACGGTCTTTAAAATCTTGACCCCTTCATGGGTCACCTCTCTTCCAATTCCATCGCCAGGAATCACAGCTATGTTATAATCTTTCATCGGGAATCTCCTTTCCTCATAAAACTATGGGTTTCAGGTGTGCCTGGATAGCAGATCCGAAACGTACATCCTTCATTTATCATCTTCTCCCAAAGTCGCTTCAACACACTAACATGGGTCAGGGGGAAAAGTCAGTCTCCCTTCATGGATCAGGATGGGTTCTCCTAAGAAACCCTGAACTTTTGAACGATTGGTTTGAAGGGCTCCATTCTACCCATGGGGATAGGGGGGGGTAGCTTCCCATGAGATATATATTGTAATGGCCTTGAAATATTATTTCTAACAAAGCGATTTAAGACCTTTTTAAATATGGAGAGATTTAAATGTGGTCTTTCCCTTATAGATTGTCATTTCCACGTGGATGTCTTTAATCCGGGAAGGAGCAACCGTCAAAGGATTCCCTGACAGAATGGCCAAATCTGCCTGTTTACCAATGTCAATCGTTCCCTTCCGGTCATCTTCGAAGACGCTGTAGGCCGGATTGAAGGTAAAGGCCTTTAGGGCTTCAAGGCTCGACGTCCTCTGCTCCGGATAATGATGATTCACCATGCAGTGAATCCCAAAGATCGGATCGATGGGATTGACAGGGGCATCCGAGCCTCCCACAATCATGCCGCCTGCATGAAGGATCTCCTGAAAAGGGTTGGTCAGACGGGCCCGCTCGGGTCCGACCCGCTTTGCATACCGGCCTTCCGGCCCGCCGGAATAATAATCGAAGGCAGGCTGCATGGAAAAGATGACCCCCATGTCAATGGCCTTTTTCAACCATGAACGGTCAGGAAGGGTGGCGTGTTCGATCCGGAAGCGGCCGTTTCCAGGCCTCTTTTGATAGGCCTTTTCATAGGAGGTCATCAATTGGGCGAAGGCTCGATCGCCCACGGCATGGGCAGAGAACTGAAGCCCGGCCTGCCAGGAGAGCCATACAAATTTTTCGATTTCTTCATCTTTAAAAAGAAGATCTCCCCTTGTGGACGGGTCGTCTGTAAAGGGTTCGGAAAGGGCGGCGCGGAGGACACCCGGTCCAAAGGCGGCGCCGAGAACTCCGTCTGTAAAGGCATCCCCACCGATTCTCGAGAGACCGAACGCTTTGACCCGGGCCACATCCTTTTCATAGTCCACGATGTGCTGGTACCAGATGGCGAGGTCAACATCGATCCGGTCTTTGTTCTGAATCAGGCAGGGGATCTCGAGGCACGCGAAATCGGGCTGATCGGGCATGTTCGGGGAAAAGCAGCCTTCCATGGCATGGATGCTGGTAACGCCCTTCATGGCCACGTGGGCAGCCGCAGCCTGAAAGGCCTGCATCCGGACGTCATCCGTCAGTGCATTTAATACCCTGGCAAGAGCCACCCAATTGGCGTCCCCTGAGATGCTTCCCAGGAGGTTCCCCAGGGGTCCGGTTGGAATCGACGCAAAGGTGAGGGGGAGATGGACCCTTTCCCATGCCCTGGTATTGAAGACAGAGGTGTTCATTCCGATCCGGTTCACCCAGATCGGGGTGCCTCCGGAGACCCTGTCCAGTTCCTCAATCGAGGGAAGCCTCCTCTCCTTGAAGAGGTTTTCGTCAAAATTCCAGCCCAGGAGCATTTGATCCCTGGGATGATCCTTCAAAGCGGTGGACAACCCGTCCAGGATATCCCCGACAGATGAGGCTCCCCTGAAATCGGGAAAGATGAGACCCAGACCGACATGTGTGAAATGAACATGGCAGTCAGCCATTCCCGGGATGACCGTTCTCCCGCCCAGGTCAATGACTTCTCTCTGATCGGTGCTGCGGATGTCCTGTGGAAGGGGAGGGTCGATTTCATGGATTTTGCCATTTTTAACGACGAGGCTCTTCGCCCGCTCCTTCTTCTTGGAAAGGGTGAGTATATCGCCATTGATGAGAATCATCTCATTTTTCAACATGGAAGCTCTCCCCGGGTTTCCCCATTACCGTAACGGATTCATGTCCCCGGATCAATAGTATTGCGCAATGCCCCAGCCTCCGTCCACAACCAGGTTGTGGCCGCAGATATAGCTCGATTCATCGGTGGAGAGGAAGAGGGCCGCCTGGCCGATATCCTCCGGCGTCCCCGGCCGATGGGCCGGGATGATCCCCAGCATTCCCTCTAGGTAGGTTTTGTCTTCCGATTTTTTGCGGGTCATTTCGGTTTCAATGAAGCCCACGATGATGGCATTGATATTGATGTTCTTACCGGAATAATCGACTGCCATCTGTCGGGTAAGATTGCTTACCCCGGCCTTGGCAGCACAGTAGGCTGCCACGCCCTGGGCGCCGAAATTGGCATAACAGGAGGAGATGTTGACGATCTTGCCTCCTCCCTGCCGGATCATCTCCGGGATCACCCTCTTCGAGAAGAGAAAGACACTGGTCAGATCGATTTTGATGATCTTTTCCCATAGCTCCGGAGAGGTATCCAGGACAGACTTCGATCCTCCGATGCCTGCATTGTTGACGAGGATGTCAATCTTTTTAAACTTGGAGAGTGTTTCCTGGACGGTCGTTTCAATGACATGCTGGTCGCTGACGTCTCCGGGGACATAAATTGCCTCGCTCCCCAGGCTGCGAATCCTTTGGAGAAGATCGGAGACTGTCTTCTCATCGGCTGTTCTCGAATTCAAGACAAGATTGGCGCCCTCCCTGGCGAAGACCAGGGCAATTCCCTTTCCGATCCCACGGGCCGAACCCGTGATAATGGCTGTCTTTCCATTCAATCTCATAATTTTTCCTGTCTCCTTTCAGGAAAGGTTTCTCTCTCCCAGATAGATCTTCCGAACGTCATCGCTATGCAGCAATGTTTCCGCTTTGTCTCTCATCACCACCCTGCCGGTTTCGATGATGAAACCCGTGTCCGCAATCCCCAGGGCCATTTTTGCATTCTGCTCCACCAATAGAATCGTCGTTCCTTTATCATTGATTTGTTCGATCAGATCGAAGAGGCTATCAACCAGGATGGGGGCCAGTCCCATCGAGGGCTCATCGAGGAGAAGGAGGTCAGGGTTGATCATCAAGCCCCTGCCGATGGCCAGCATCTGTTGTTCCCCGCCGCTCAGTGTCCCACCAGCCTGCTGTCTTCGGTCCCTGAGTTTGGGGAAGAGGGAGAAGATGATTTCCAGTGTTTCCGGAATCTGCTCCTTTTTGGCCGCCGTGGCGCCCACCATCAAATTTTCAAAGACGCTCAGATTCGGGAAGATCTGCCGTCCCTCCGGAACATGGGCAATGCCTCGTTTGGTGATCTCATGGGGTTCAAGCCCCTGGATTTCCTTGTTCTTGAAAACGACTTTTCCTCGGTGGGGTTTGAGTATTCCTGAAATGGTTCTGAGGAGCGTGCTTTTCCCAACCCCATTGGATCCAATGACCGCCACCAGTTCTCCCCGGTTTACATCGAGGGAGAAGTCGTGGAGAACGATTTTTAATCCCTCATAAGAGACAGAGAGGTTATGAATGGTTAGCATTTTTACGCCGCTTTCCGAGATAAGCCTCGACCACCTTTGGATTGTTCTGAAGTTCAGCAGGACTTCCTTCGGCAATCTTAACGCCGCTATCGAGGACCGAGATAGGATTGCAAAGGTCCATGACAAAACCCATGTCATGTTCAATCAGAATCATTGTCATTCCTCTTGCCTTGATCTTTTTGATACAATCCTTCAGGAACTCTTTTTCATTGGGGTTCATTCCTGTCCCAGGCTCGTCGAGAAGCAGTAAGATGGGGGCACAAGCCATGGCCCTGGCGATCTCCAAGAGTTTTTGATGCCCGTAAGCCAGGTTTTTTGCCTTTTCTTCAGCATAGCCTGACAAACCGATAAATTCGAGGAGTTCCATCGATTTCCGGTGGATCTCTTTTTCCTCCCGATTGACCGAGGGGGATCGCAGACAGTATTTGAGGAGGCTCGATTGCATCTTGGTGTGAAATCCAACCTTCACATTGTCGATGGCTGAAATGTTTCCGAAGATGTTGACACTTTGGAAGGTCCGTGAAATCCCCAACACTGGGCGTTCATGGACCTTCCGGTCGTGAATGGGATTGCGGTTGATCCATATCTCGCCAGAGTCCGCCTGATGGACGCCAGAAATCAGGTTGAAGAGGGTCGTTTTTCCTGCGCCATTCGGGCCGATGAGGCCGTGAATCTCGCCCGGTTGAACCTGGAAATCAACATCCATTAGGGCTGCAACCCCGCCGAAATGGATAGACACCTTTTTAATGTCGAGGAGGGCCATCCGTCTATCGCCTCCTTTGCAGCTTCGATAATCCTTTTTCAAAAAAACTCATAAGTCCGTAAGGAATGAAGGACATGCACAACATCAGCATTACCCCATAGATGAGCATTTGATACTTGGCCAAACCCCTCAAGAATTCAGGAAGGATAACCAGAAAGATGGAACCGATGATGGGACCTATGATTGTTCCCATTCCGCCAACAACGACCATCGTAAGAAACTGGATCGAAAGATCGAGGTTGAAGATTTCAGGACTGAGGACGGTATAGATGTGGGCATAGAGGCTTCCTGCCATGCCGGCGATCAGGGTGCTTAGCCCGAAGCTCAGGGTTTTATAGAGGTGGGTATTGATTCCCATGGCTGCCGCCGCGTCCTCATTTTCACGGATCGCAAGGAAGGCCCTCCCGACTTTTGAGCTCATGATCCGACGGATGAAAAAAATGCATAAATAGATGACGGCAATGGCCAGATAGGCCTTGCTCCGTGTGGTTGAGAACTGGAAGAAAAAGATATTGGGCGCCGGGATACGCGTCATTCCCATGGGCCCCCCTGTGATGGAGGGCGTGTTGACAATGAGGAGCCGGATGATTTCTCCAAGACCGATGGTGATCATGGCCAGGTAAGGTCCCTTGGTGGTGAGAACGACAAACCCAATCAAATATCCAAAAATACCGGTGACGACGGAAGATAGCACGAAGGCAGCCAGGAAGGGAAGGTGAAGATGGATGGACAGCCAGCCTGAGAGATAGCCTCCGATGGCGCAGAAGGCCGCATGGCCGATGGACAGTTGTCCCGTGTAGCCCGTCAAGAGGTTGAGGCCAAGGGCGACAATGATAAAGATGCACATCTGGATGAAGATTTCGACATGATATTCGTTCCTGATCAATAGGGGAGCAATAAACGTAAGAAGAATCCCCAGGAGCAGGGGGAGTCTGTTCTTTTCTTTCATCTTTTCATCTTTCCGAGGAGGCCGCTGGGCTTTAATAACAAGACAACGATGATGACGAGATAAGCGATGATGTTGAGATATTGGGAAGAGATGTAACTGACCGCCAGATTCTCAATCAGACCCAGAAGGAGCCCTCCGATCATGGCCCCGAACAGATTTCCGAACCCCCCCAGCACGGCTGCGGCAAATCCCTTCAGGGCGACGACATTGCCCATGTTCGCCTCGGTATAATAGATCGGAGCAACCAGGATGCCGCCAATGACCATGCTCATGCCCCCGATCATTGTGATGACCGCATCCGTCGTCTTCACATTGATTCCCATCAGCCCTGCCGTTACCCTCAGTTGGGCAGCGGCCCGGACGCGGGTTCCGAGTCCGGATTTGTAAAGGAACAGATAGAGAAAGACCATGTAAACAAGAGCGATTCCAAAAATCCAGATGTTCTGAGGGACGATGTAAACTCCATGAAAGGGAATCCCTTTCTCCCCGAAGAAGGAGGGGAAGTGGGCTCCCTCGGTTCCCCAGATCAGGATGGCGGCATTTTTGATGGCCACGCCGAGTCCCACCGTCGCAATCATGGTGATCACATGGGGGGCATGGCGGAGACGCCTGAGAAAGGAAAGATCAATGAGGTAGGCCATGATGGCAATGGCCACAATCGTTAGAAGAAAGGCGATTGGAAAGGGAAGGTGGAGATTGAGCAGGGTAATCCCGACGAAGGCTCCGATCATCAGGTATTCACTGAGGGCGAAATTGAAGAGATCCAGGCCCGAAAAGATCATGGACCAGGCAATCGCGATCAGAGCGTAGATGGAACCTACAGCCAATCCGTTGATGATCTGCTGAATGATGGTTTCGATCATAGGGCGTCCCTAAAACCGCGGTCCCACCCACCCCTCCACCTATACAGGGAAAAAGGGTAGGGCACGGGTGTCAATGGAACCTGTTGAAGACCGGCTGGAGCCGCGTCTTCCCCTTTTTGGGTCGAACACGCAATGTCTTTGGAGGAGAGGATTTCCCCCTCCTCCCGGGCCTCAACGCTTCTTCTCTTTCAAAAGGATGACATTCACTTTGTCGCCAAACATGACGACATCCACAGAGAAGATAGAGTCACCCTGTTCGTTGAATCGATAGGTTCCGCTGGCGCCATGATAATTGAGAGTCTTAATGGCTTTTGCGATCTCCGTTGAGTCTAAACCCTTGGTCTTTTCAATGGCTGCCTTGACCATATAAACGGCATCATAATCGCTTCCTTCGCTACCGGCGGTTGAAGGTTCAGCACCATACTTGGCCTTAAATTTGCTGCAGAATTCGGAGGTTTTTGGATCTTTTATGCTTCCACAAGGCGTCAGGGCGCTAAAGATAATCCCCTCGATGTTTTTGGGGTTCTCCATGGCTCCTGCGGACTTGGGCAGGTAGATGTTTTCGATCCCCATGGCCCCTGCCAGGACGATTTTGTCCATCCCCAACTGAATTTTCTGTTTGATCATCAAGCCGACCGTCATGCTCAAGGTGTTGACAATCATGCATTCCGCTCCGCTGTTCTTGATCTTCAGGAGTTGACCGCTGAAGTCTTTGTCCTCCACATTGACGGCCTCAACGGTCAACGGTTTGATGTTGGATTTCGATAGGTGGGCTAAAATAATCTCTTTCCCGCTCATCCCGAAATCGGTCTGATCGTGAACCACCGCGAATTTCTTATATTTTCGGTCATTGACCAGATATTCGATGACGGATTCAAAATTATACTCATCCGTTGCCCTGGTCCGTAAGACATAGGGGCTCTTGGTTTCGGTGACTTTGGGACTCAGGGTGTTACTCAGGATGGGGACCTTCGCTTCGGTTGCCACCGGGCCCACCGCAATGGCACAAGAGCTGTTGATGGGGCCGATGATGGCACAGACCTTGTCGGAATGGATCAATTTCTTGGCGGAGGCAACGGAGGTGGCTGGCGTTGCCGCATCATTGGCAAAGACGAGCTCCACTTTCTGACCCAGAATGCCGCCTGCAGCATTAATATCGTCTGCAGCGAGGTTGGCCCCTTTTTTCTGGAATTCCCCCAGCCAGGCAATGGGACCCACATGGGGGCCGACTACACCGATTTTAACAGGACCCTTGATCTGAGCCATGGCCGGATAGGTGACCATAGCAGAGAGGAAAATGACGGATATCACGGCTACCCACATTTTTCTGTTCATGATTTTTTCTCCTTTTCTTATTGAAAGTTTTGAAAGGCTACCCGCTTAACCCAGGACCTTCTGGGCTGCCCGGGCCAGATCGATCGGTTTGGCAATCCAGACGCCGGGAAACTGTTTCATGTGCTGAATCAGACGTTCCAGCATTTTAATCCTTGAGGCCCTCCCAATAAGCTGAGGGTGCATGCAGAGGGTGAAGACGCACCCCTCATCCAGATCGTACATGCCGTCAAATTCACCTTTCCACATTTCGTAGACGGCTTCCTGGCTTTGAATGTTGGCCTGATAGGGAAAACTGGGATACATGTTCCAGCCGAAATGGGGCCAGTCATCGAGGATCCAGTGCATGGGGAGAACGACGATACTGTTCTTCTTCATCTTCTTGATGTAAGGGTAATCGGTCCCCATCATGGTACTGTCGTAAGCGAAATCGAATTCGTCCAGAAGCTGCCAGGTCTTATCCCCCATGTCGGCTGCCGGGGAGCGGTACCCGTAGGGACGGGTTTTGAAGACCTTTTGAAAAAGTTCCAGGCCTTTTTCAAAATCTTCCTTTTCCTGTTCATAAGTAAGGTCAGCAGGGTTGATGTGGCCGTAACTGTGGAAGCCGATTTCATGCCCTTCTTCATGGACTTGGCGGACCATCTCCGGATATTCATCGATCGTAGCCCCGGGAATGAAGAAGCCAGCCTTGAGGTCATACTTCTTCAAAAGTTTTAAAATCCTTGGAACTCCGACAACCGGTCCAAACTCACCGAGAGAGACACAGACAGGATTCCCGAATTTTGGATTGATCCTTACTTTGCTCCTCCAGATCAGCGGGCCATCAACATCAAACGTCAAACAAGCACCCACCTTGATTCCCTCAGGCCATTTCATGTTTTACGCTCCTTTCTCGCCCTTCCACAGATCTCCCTCTCCTCAGGCGGGGGAGGAGTGGGGTGACGGACACAAAAATTATTCTTCTATTCCACACCAGCTCAAAATAAACAAGGCTAAAATCTTTGTCAGCTCCACCACGCTTTCGATATCAACGCATTCATCGATTCCATGGATGCGCTCCCCAATTGGGCCCGTGCAGAGAGCGGGCATGTTGAAAAAGGATGCAAATCGGGCGTCCAGGCCTGCCGCGCGGCCAATAAAATCAGGTTCCTTTCCAAGGATTTCCTTCGCCGTATTCTTGAAGGTCTGAACAAAAGGGGCTTGGATGTCCTGCAGCCAGGGCTGGGCGTGCCATCCGTGCCATTCAATGACAGGAGGATGTTCCTGCATCCAGAGATCCTCTTTGACCGAGTCAAAGACGGTCTTTTCAACAGAGGCCTTTATCTCCCTGAATGTCTCCCCGGGAATAAAGGAGATGCGACATTCCAGTTCGGCTGAACCCGGCACCGTGGAAGCCCAGTCCCCTGCCTTCAGGGTGCCGATGTTGAGATGAGTGGACCGTCCAGACCCTTTCTCAAAGAGCTCAAATTTGATTTCAGTCCCTCTCTTTTCATCCAGGGCTGCAAGAGCCTGATAGATTTTGTACATCTTGCCGATGGCATTGACGCCCAGATGGGCCAGTCCTGCATGGGCGGTCTTTCCAATGACCTTAACCCGGAAATAGTTGACGCCTGCCATAGCCACCGTAATCCTCAGATCATGGGGCTCGGTAATCACAAGGCCATCTGCCGTGTAGCCGGCAAGAAGGCAGGCCAGGGTTCCAGGACCCCCTCCTGCCTCTTCTTCAATGACACTCTGAAGGATGACCTTGCCTTTAGGGTTCAGTCCCAGGTCGAGCAAGGTTTTAAGGGCGATGAAGTTGGCCGCAAGTCCTCCCTTCATGTCCGCGCTTCCGCGGCCGTATAGTTTCCCATCCAGGATCTCCGCTCCCCAGGGGTCATGGGTCCAATGATCCAAAGGCTCGGGTGAGACCACATCGATGTGGCCGTTCAGGATGAGGGATTTTGAATCCTTGTCTCCTGGTTTGATGCCAATAACATTGGGACGGTTTCTATAGGGAAGGTCCGATTCGATAAAGGCCTCATGGTCTTTGATTTTTTCATGGTTAGGTTGGAAACGAATGACCTTCAATCCCATTTCTTTATAGAGCCGGCTAACAGCCTTCTGGCCCTTTCCCTCGTCTCCGACAACGCTCGGAATCCGGACAAGGGTTGACAAGACTTCAATCAGCTCCTCTCGGCGTTGATCAATGCCTTCTATCACTTTTTTCTTGATGGATTCGTTCATCGACATGGATTTCCCCTTTTGAATAATTTCATGGCTTTGGAAGATAGCCCAGTTCAACAAACATCTTACGAAAACCTTCCAGATCTCTTGCAAACGATCTGTTATATTTTTCCGTATCCTCATAAACTACGGGTAAACCGAGCTTGTCCATCTGACTGATGAAGTTCTTGTTTTCACAGGTTTTCTTATGGGCCTCCGACAATTTCTGAATGATCGGTTTGGGGGTCCCTTTGGGAACATAGGCCCCGATTGAAAAGTATCCGATACCGACATTAAATCCCTGCTCTTCCAGGGTAGGGACATCCGGAAGATCGGGGAGCCGGAAAGGGGCGCATACCCCTAACACCTTGAATTTTTTAGCCTCGATCTGAGGCTTTGCGCTGGCCAGGGACATGACCGACATGTCCACGTGCTTGCCGAGAAGCATGGAAACGGATTCGCCATCGCCTTTCAGGGGGACACTGATAAATCTTGTTTTGGTCACAATGCCCAAGGCCTGTCCCAGGATCTGAAAGCCTGTGGTGACTCCCGGTCCGCTGAATTTGAGTCCGGGATTCTTGCGAACATCCTCGACCAGATCCGAGATGGAATTCCAGGGGGCATCTGCCCGGACAGTAAAGCAGGCAATCATCGCAGCGAAGGAACAGACGAGATCCACATCCTTGCTCGTAAAGGGTGCCGGTCGAAATTTCTCGTAGAGCTCAGGGGCTGCAATCGTGATGCCGGCATGCCACACGGTATGGCCGTCGGGTTTGGCCTGCCGGGTGATATATTCGCCTGCAATGAGGCCTCCTCCCCCGGCCTTATTGACGACGACGGCAGGTTGACCTAAATACTCATTGATCGTTGAAGCAACGGCTCTCGAAGCCAGATCGGTTGCTCCTCCGGGGGCGAAACCGACGATGATTTCAACGGGCCGGTTCGGGTAATCCTTTTCAGCGGCAAACAATAGCCCCGGATGAAACAGAATGAGACTCGCGAACAATCCAAAAAGCGTAAAAATCGATCCCTTTTCCATTGACGTTCCTCCCTCCGTAATTAATCCATGAGCCAGCCTCCGTTGACGTCGAGGGTGGCTCCGGTGATGTAACTGGATGCATCCGATACGAGAAACAAGACGCCTTCAGCCACTTCTCCCACATCCCCCAAACGACCCAGGGAGATCTGCTGGAGGACCCTATGGTGAAACTCCCTTGGGACATTGAGATTTTCGGGGGTCGAAATCCTTCCCGGCGCGACACAGTTCACGCGGATATGATGGTGTGCCGATTCCCTGGCCAGTCCCTTGGTCAAACCGATCAGGCCGGCCTTTGAAGCGGCATAGTGAATGCCGTTAATCAGACCCCCTGTCTTGGCGGCCTGTGAGGAGATATTGACGATCGCGCCATAGCTCTGTTTCCTCATCAGGGGGATCACGTATTTCGAGCAGTAGAAAGCCCCTGACAGATTGACGGCGACATATCGGTTCCACTCCTCGATGCTGATTTTATCGATCGTTTCTCTTTTT
>Ga0315286_10003998_pt1 | contig 14083 bp, 10 predicted proteins | sample YL17G10_0_MG_FD_205038 | JGI IMG/M metagenome (GOLD analysis project Ga0315286, IMG submission 205038) | Sediment microbial communities from Yellowstone Lake, YNP, Wyoming, USA - YL17G10_0 | ecosystem: Environmental > Aquatic > Freshwater > Lake > Sediment | place: USA: Wyoming | collected... | reverse complement strand
TGAGCACCCTGGAGCAGTCCTGCACCTGAGGAAAAGCGACCGAGACGATCCGGGCCCAGGTGCGCGTGTGGAAGAAGGTCGCCTCGCGGCGACCGGTCAGGAGCGCCGTATAGCGGGAATCGTCCCCTGACGATCGTGCGCTCACTCGCTCTCCGCGCGATCCCGGCTACATCGACGCCACGACCGGTCGGAAGTCCTCGATCTGCGCGCGGTCCCGAAGCTGTTGCATCCACTCCGACACCACGCGGTTCTGCCGGTCGCGCAGCAGACGGCCGCGCACCTCTTCCCTTTTCTCCGCGAATCCGGCCTCATCCAGCGTCACCCGCGAGAGTACCTGCACCACGAACGCCGCGGTGGTTCCGGGGATCACCCGCGGAATCAGACCCGGCTGGTTGGTGCCGAAAACGGCCGCGGCAACGGCCGCGTCGCGACCGATCCCCGGCACCGAGCCCTGACGCGTCACGCCCTCCGCCTTCTGGTAGGTCGCGCGGGCATCGGTCTCCGCCGCCGTCTCCAGCGGCACGCCCGACTGACAGCGCACCAGCAGGGCCTGTGCGGCGGCACGCGCCGCCTGCTTGCGCTGCTCCAGGAGGTAGATCGCCTTCAGGCGCGGCCGCACATCCTCGAGGGTCGCCTCGCGGGCCGGTCGGCGCTCGGAGAGATGGAGCACGAACCAGGCCTCCGCGGTCTCGATCGGCTTGCTGATGGCGAGCGGGCGCGCCAGACGCGCGAACTCCTTGGCCGCCTCGAGCCGACCCAGGCCGGGCACGAAACCCTCGGGGTTGAAGGGGCCGGTCTCCGCCACCTTCAGACCCAACTGCTCGGCAGCCTGGCGGAAGCCGCCCGCTTCCGTGCTGTCTGCGAGATCCAGCATGCGGCCGCGCAGCGTCTGGTTCGTGTCGTAGGAGATCTTCAGCGGGACGAAGATGTCGGCGATCCGGACCTTCTCGACGCCCTCCTCGGTCTTGCGATCCTCGACGCGGAAAACGTGGAAGCCGTCGGGCTCAACCAGGATCGAGCTCACCTCGCCGACGGGCAGCGTGAAGGCGGCGTCCGCCAGCTTGCCCGGCCCGAGCTGGCTGCGATCGAGATAGGGGCCGGTCGGGCCGCCCCAGCGCTCGACCGGCGCCTGCGAATAGGACTGCACCAGCACCGTGAAGTCCTCGCCGCGCCGGAATTCGTTGTACGCTTCCTCGATCTCGGAGGCGGCCTGGATGCTGTCGGCGGTAGTCGGTTGCTTGGGCAGCTTCACGTACTCGATCGAGACCTGATCGGGGAGACGAAAGTCGGCGGCGCGTTCCTTCAAGAACGCATCCAGGGTCGCATCGTCCACTTCCTCGGGGACCGTGATGCGGGCGTAGGGGACCATCACCAGGCCGGCGTCGGCGCGCTCGTTTTGTTCGAGCCACGCCTGGCGAACCTCGTTCTCGGAAACGATCACGCCCGCCAGCACCTGCATGCGCAGTTTCTCCTGGCGGATCAGGTCCTGGTACTCCCGCTCCAGGGGCAGCGTGTTCGTCTGCGGGTCGGCGAGCCAGGCCTGATAGCGCTGGATGTCGAACTGACCCTGTTCATTCTGGAAGCCGGGGTTGCTGCGGTAGCGCGGCAGCGGGCTCTGGAGCATGGCCACGCTGACCTCCCGGTCGGTGACCGTGACGCCGCGCTTGGCCGCCTCTCGACGAACCAGTGCCCGGTCGACGAGCTGTTCCCAAGTCGACGCCTGGAGCATCAGATAGAGGTTGTCGTCCGGCTGTTTGCCGGTCTGCTCCTCGTAGGTGGCCCGGGCCATCTCCAGCCCCTGGTCGAACTCGGGGACCGAGATCGTCTCGCCATTGACCCGTGCGAGCACGCCTTCCTGGGGACCGCCGCCGCGGCGCCCCCCCGAGGTGAAATTGGCGCCCCAAGCCAGGAAGATCAGGGCCACAAATGCGATCACGGTGATCCAGAGGATCACCTTCGTATTCTCGCGCATCGTCTCGAACAACGCCATGAGGCACACTCCTCGATCGATGGACGCACCGATTCTCCGCCGGTCGTCCGGGCCAAACTGCAGACCAGACATTCTACGGTTCGGCGCCGCGGATCGCAAGGACCGGCTGCCGCCGATACCCCGGCTTGACCCCGCCCCGGGGGGCTTCCTAGACTGCCGGCGGGCCCGTGCGGGCCAGGGAGTACCCGGTGGCCATTGCGTTGCTTTTGTCGATCCTGGTTCTGTTGCTCCTGTCGGCCTACGCCTCCGCTTCCGAGGCGGCCCTGTTCTCGCTATCCCGGCTCCAACTCCAGGCGATGGAGGAGCGCCGGGAACGTGCCGCCCGTCGGGTGCTCAGGCTGCTGCGCGATCCGGAGCAGATCCTATCCACGCTGCTGGTGACGAACAACCTGGCCAACATCGGCCTTTCGTCGCTGGCGACCGCCTTCTGCCTGCTGATCTGGCGCAATGATCCGCAGCGTGCCGTCGAGATTGCGTTCCTCGCCGCGACCCTGTCGGTACTCTTCATCGGTGAGATAACGCCCAAGACGCTGGCGGTCAATTTCCCGCTGGCGATAGCGCGGTTCAATTCCGGGAGCCTGCTTCTGCTCCGTGCCACGCTGCGCCCCGCCGCCGCGGCGCTGCGGCATCTGGCGGCGGCGCTGCTTCGCCTGCTGGGCGCTCCGGGGACCGCTCCGGCGACGGGCTCGACGGTTTCGCGCGCCGAGGTGCGCGCGCTGCTCGAGGGCGTCGAGCCGGAGGGCGCGGACATCACCCCGCGCGAGAACCGCCTGGTGCAGAACATCCTCGAGTTCCCCCGCCGCACGGCGGAGGAGGTGATGACCCCGCGCGTCGACGTCGTCGATCTCGAGGTTGACACTCCGGCCGAGGCGGCGGTGCGTTGCATGCGCGAGACGCGTCACTCGCGCTACCCGGTCTATGCCGGCGAACCGGACCGGGTGCTGGGCTTCGTCCCGGCCAAGGAGTTCCTGCTGCGCCCGCAGCGCGGCCTGCGCGAGCTGCTGCGGCCGGTGGTTTTCTTTCCCGAGACCGCGCCCGTCGACCGGATCTTTCACGAGATCCAGCGCTCGCGGACTCCGCTGGCGATCGTGGTCGACGAGTACGGAGAGGTTGCCGGCCTCATCACCCGCGAGGACCTGATCGAGGAAATCGTCGGGGACATCTACGACGAGTTCGATCTGGAGGAGGCGCCGATCCGCCGCAAGGGCGAGGGGCTCTACATCCTGCCCGGGAGACTGCCGCTGCAGGAGCTGAACCAGGGCCTCGGGCTCGAGCTGCCCGACGCCTCGGCGGTCACCCTGAACGGCTTCCTCTGCGAGGTTCACGGGCGCATCCCACGCCCGGGGACGGTCGTCGCCTGGCGCGGATTGCGTTTCCACGTGCTGGAGGTCGCCCGCCATCAGGTGCGCCGGGTGCTGCTCGAGCTGCCCGATTCGGCCGAGGGCCGGGAGGGGCCGCCATGAGTGCGACCCTGCTCCTGCAGCTGGCCCTGATCGTCGTGGCGCTGGTGGCGCACGCATTCCTTTCCGCCTCGGAGATCGCCCTGATCTCGGTCAACCGGATCCGCCTGCGCCACCGGGCGCGTTCGGGACAGAGCGGGGCGCGCCGCGCGCTGCGTCTCGCCGAGCGCCCGGTGCCGCTGCTGACGCTCTTCCTGATGGGCCAGACCGGGGCCAACGTCCTCTGTGCCACGATGGCCACGGCCCTGACGGCGCGCGTGCTGGGGTCGACCTGGGTGGCTCCGGTTCTCTCCACGGTGGCGGTGACGCTTCTGGTGGTGGTGACCGCCGATTTCGCGCCGAAGATTGTCGGTCGGCAGCGCGCCGAGGGGTTCCTGCTGCGCCACGGCCGGCGGCTCGAGTTCCTGCACTACTTCTTTCTGCCCCTGACCGAAACCGTCCACCTCTACGTACGCGGCCTGTTGCGGCTCCTGGGACGGGAGCGGCGCGACCCGCTGGTGACGCGCGAGGAGTTGAAGCTGCTGCTGCGCCAGGCGGAGGAGGGCGACGAGGCGACGCGTCGTGAGCAGCACATGCTCGCCTCGATTCTCGAGTTCCGCGAAACCGTGGCCCGCGAGGTGATGATCCCGATGAACCAGGCGGTGGCGCTGCCCGCCGGGGCTACTTGCGATGCCTGGCGCGCCGAGGTCGAGCTCCGCGGATATACCCGTCTGCCGGTCTACGAGGGCCAGCGCGATCACGTGATCGGGGTGATCAACATCTTCGATCTCCTCTACGACCCCACGCCCCGCGCGACCGTCGACGACTACATCCGCGAGGCGCCGATCGTGCCCGACTCGAAGCGCATCGACAACCTGCTGGTCGAGATGCAGAAGACGCGCAACCCGATGGCGGTCGTGATCGACGAGTTCGGCGCCTGCCGGGGAATCGTGACCGTGGAGGACATCGTCGAGGAGATCGTGGGGGAGATGGAGGATGAGCACGAGCGCGACCGGCCCAAGATTCGCCTTCTCGCCCCCGGGGTCTATGTCGTCACGGCACTGACCGACGTTGACGATCTCAACCAGGAGCTGGGCCTGCGTCTGCCCAAGGGCCGCTACGATACCGTCGGCGGCATGATCCTGAAGCGCGCCGGACGCGTTCCGCGTCGCGGCGAGCGCTTTTCCCTGCACGGGGTCGGCTTCGAAGTGCTCGACGCGCACGCCTACGGTCTGCGGACGCTGAAGGTGACGCTGCCGTCGGAGCCGGACGCCGAGGAGCGCTGAGGTACCCCCTACTGCAGCAGTCCGCGGACCCGGTGCGCCAGCGTTCGATCCTCTTCGGAGCAGAGCAGGAGCAGATCGATCTCGCCCCGATCGATGGAGAGGGTCCCGCAGCTATCGCAGCGCTCGGCCTTGATGCTGTCGAACTCGTGCTCGCTCAGGTGCTCGCCGCACTTGGGACAGACCCACCAGAAGGGCTCGTCCGCCAGCTCCAGCTCGCGATCGGCGCGCTCCCGATCGAGCTCCTGCCGCCGGTGCTGCATGGTCTGGCTCGAGCTGAGAAAATCGGCGTCCTCGTCGTAGTCCTCGAACGGTTCCGCGTCCCCGACCGGCCCGACCACCGGGGTCTTGCCGCCGGCGGGTTCTTCATCCGCGATCGGGCCGGGAGGACCGACGGCCAGGAGTGCCGGACCCTCGAGGGGAGCGGCCCCCGCAAGATCCCGGCGATCGATTTCGGCGTGCAGGTGGTCGATTTCCGCTTCGAGCTCTCGAATGTGCCGCGCGGACTCCGCGTCCGGCTTCCGCCGGGTGGCTGCCGGGTGGCCCGCTCGTGTTTTCTTCGCGGGACGTTTCGGTGACTTCATCGTCTTCACCTCCCGTTCGGGACGACCGTGAGAGACGTGGAGCGGAGTCCGAAAGCGTCGGGCCGACTCGCCCCGATGGTCCGGGTGGGTGTGAAGGATTGCGGTGCCGCGCGTCGCGCCGGGTGGCACGGCATCGCACCGGTGGTATCCGCGCCGGCCCAACAGGCATCCGCCCGAATTCCGACCGTCTCCGCGTGAAAGAGACCCTCCTCGCCGCGTGCGGCAAGCGTGACCCCCAGCGCGAATCCGCCGAACGTGCCGATCAAGAATCCCCAGCGGACGACGGCGTCGCGGTGGTCGTCATCCGCGACCAGGCTGAGCGCTCCCCCCAGGACCAGCCCCGTCACGCCACCCAGCAGAGTGTTCTTGAGCACGGTGATGATCGGCTCGGCGGCCCGCGCCGAGACCGGCACGACCAGCAAAAGGCTGAGGAGCAACGAGCGCCACAGGCCCGCGGCGGGATGCCGGGGCCGTCCAGTGGGGAACCCGGCGGCGTTCGAGCCGACCGTCCCGGAGTCGGTCATGGTTCGCCTCCTCACGGTTCGTGCCAAAGCAGATTCCAGGCCGGCCGGAATTCTAGGCAGAGTGCCGGGGAGTGTCAACGCGCGTGGCGCGCCGGCCGCTTGCTTTTCGGCGCCGGCGCGGTATCGTTACCAGTGGAGGCAAGAACACCTTGGCATCCCCGTCGGCGGGGGGAACCGTGGCCCACGCAAGTTTCGTTCACCTGCACACCCACAGCCAGTACAGCCTGCTGGACGGGGCGTGCCGCATCCCCGACCTCGCGGCCAAGGCGGTCGCCTGCGGCATGCCCGCCCTGGCGCTGACCGACCACGGCAATCTCTTCGGCGCGATCGATTTCTACCGGACCATGCGGGACCACGGGGTGAAGCCGATCCTCGGCATGGAGGCCTACCTCACCGCGCAGTCGCGACACGATCGCGGCACGGGCGCCCGCGGGGGGCTGCATCACCTCGTCCTCCTGGCCCGCAACGCCGAGGGCTACCAGAACCTGATGTGTCTCGCCTCGATCGGACATCTGGAGGGCTTCTACTACAAGCCGCGCATCGATCGCGAGAGCCTCGCCCGCCACAGCCAGGGCCTGATCGGGCTCTCGAGTTGCGTACACGGCGAGGTGAGCACGCTGCTTCTCGCCGGCCGCCCGGAAGAGGCGGAGCAGGCCGCGCGCCGCTATGCCGAGGTTTTCGACGGCCGGTTCTACCTGGAACTGCAGGACCACGGGCTGGAGGCCGAGCGGCGGGCGAACCCGGCTCTGATCGAGCTTGCGCGACGCACCGGGCTGCCCCTGGTCGCGACCAACGACTGTCATTACATGGAGCGCGCCCACGCCGCGGCGCACGACGTGCTGCTCTGCATTCAAACGAATCATATGCGGGACGATCCGCGCCGCCTGCGATTCCAGACTGATCAGCTCTTCGTACGGACGCCCGAGGAGATGGGCGAGCTGTTCGGACAGGTTCCGGAGGCGCTGGCCAACACGCTGCGGATCGCCGAGGCGTGCGACGTCGAGATCCCGTTCGGCAAGCTGCGCCTGCCGCGCTTCCCGCTGCCCGAGGGCTTCGCCAGTCTGGACGATTACCTCAAGCACCTCGCCTGGGAGGGTCTGCGCCTCCGCTATCCGGAACCCGGTGAGGCGATTCGCACGCGACTCGCCTTCGAACTCGAGACGATCGAGCGGATGGGCTACGCCGGCTACTTCCTGATCGTGCGCGACTTCATCGAGTTCGCCCGCAGCCGGGGGATCCCGGTGGGGCCCGGCCGGGGATCGGCGGCGGGCAGTCTGGTGTCTTACTCAATAGGCATAACCAACATAGATCCAATCAAATACGACTTGCTGTTCGAGCGCTTTCTAAACCCTGAGCGGGTCTCGATGCCGGACATCGACATCGATTTCTCCGATCGGGGCCGACCCGAGGTCATCCGCTACGTCGTCGACCGGTACGGGGCGGAGAACGTCTGTCAGATCATCACCTTCGGGACGATGGCGGCGCGCGCGGCGGTGCGCGACGTGGGCCGGGTACTGGGGATGCCGTACCCCGAGGTCGATCGCATCGCCAAGCTGATCCCGGCCGAGCTGAAGATGACGCTGGAGAAGGCCCAGGCGCAGGTGCCCGAGCTGCGCGAGCTGGCCGACGGCGATCCGCGCGTCGCCGAGTTGATCTCGACCGCCAAGGTGCTCGAAGGACTCACGCGGCACGCTTCGACCCATGCCGCCGGGATCGTGATCACGCCGACGCCGCTGATCGAGAACGTGCCCCTCTTTCGCGGGAAGGAGGGCGAAGTCACGACGCAGTTCGACATGGGGGCGTGCGAGGCGATCGGCCTGCTCAAGATGGATCTCCTCGGGCTCCGCACGCTCACCGTGCTGCAGGATTGCGGCACGCTCCTCACCGCGCGAGGCATCGACCTGGATATCGAATCGATCCCTTTGGACGATCCGGTGGTCTTCGCCCTCGTGTCGCGCGGCGAGACCGTCGGGGTCTTCCAGTTCGAGAGCGCCGGAATGGTGGAGTACCTGAAGAAGCTGCGCCCGGAGTGCCTCGAAGACCTGATCGCCATGAATGCGCTCTACCGGCCGGGTCCACTCGGTTCCGGTATGGTGGAGGCCTACATCGCCCGCAAGCACGGCAGCGAGGCGTTGCGCTACGAGCACCAGAGCCTGGAGCCGATTCTGCGCAGCACGCACGGGGTCATCGTCTATCAGGAACAGGTGATGCAGATCGCCTCGACCATGGCCGGCTACGCTCTGGGGGAGGCGGACCTGCTGCGGCGCGCCATGGCGAAGAAGAAGAAGGCGGTGATGCGGGATCAGCGGCGGGTCTTCGTCGATCGCGCGGCGCTGCGCGACGTGCCGCGCGAGACCGCCGAGCGCGTCTTCGACCTGATGGGTCATTTCGCCGAGTACGGCTTCAATCGTTCTCACAGCGCGGGCTACGCGCTGCTGGCGTACCAGACGGCCTATCTCAAGGCGCACCACCCGATCGAGTTCATCGCGGCGACCCTGAGCTCCGAGATGAACGACTCCGACCGCCTGCCGGTGCTCCTGGCCGAGTGCCGGCGGATGGGGATCCCGGTGCGCCCGCCGGACGTGCAGGCCAGCCCGGTCGGCTTCGGCGTCGAGGACGGGGCGATCCGCTTCGGGCTCGCCGCGATCAAGGGGCTTGGACGCACCGCCGCGGAGGCGGTGGTTGCGGCTCGACAGCGCCAGGGCGGCTTCCGCAGCCTCCTGCACTTCTGTGCGTGCGTCGAGGGCGGCGCGTTGAACCGCAAGGCGATCGAGGCGCTCATTCAGGCGGGTTCCCTCGACGGGTTGGGCCCGACGCGGGCTCAGCTGATGGCCGGACTGCCGGCGGCGCTGGATCGGGCGGTCGCCCAACGACGCGATCGCGAATCGGGTCAAGGTTCGCTCTTCGTGCGCGAGCGACCCGACGGCGAGGCGGAGGACGCGCCGCTGCCCCTGCCGCAGGTCGAGGCCTGGGACCCGCTGGAGACGCTCCGGCGCGAGAAGGAGGCGCTCGGTTTCTATCTCAGCCGGCATCCGCTGGAATCGTACCGGGCTTTGATCGCCGGTCTCGCGACGCCCCCGATCACCGCGGCGCTCACCCTGCTCGACCGCGCGGCGGTGCAAGCCGCGGGCACCGTGACCCAGGTGCGACGGGGCTCGACGCAGCGCGGGCAATCGATGGTTTCCTTCATGCTGGAAGATCCGGACGGACGCGTCGAGGTGCTGCTCTTCGGCGAGACGGCGCAGGGCTGCCAAGCCTGTCTCGAAGCGGATGCACCGGTCCTGGTTTCGGGACGGATCGCCGCGCGCGACGGGCGACCACCGCGGATCTTCGGCGAACGCCTGCGCTCGCTGTTGGACCTCCGCCGCGGTACCGGGCTGAGCCTCCACCTGGCGTTGAAGGGGGAGCAGAGCGACGAGGGGATCAGCCGCGTTCACCAGATGCTCTCGGCCTGCGAGCCCGGGGAGGCGCCGGTTTTCCTGCACATCGATCCCTGGTCCCCGGACGGCGCGGTGGTCCAGCTGCGCCGCCCCGGCGTGCCGTTGGAGGAATCGATGTTGGGGGCGCTCGCGGCGATGCTGGGAGAGGCTGCGGTGCGTCTGCTCCCCGCCGAGACTGGCAACCTGCGGTCGCGGCAGCTTTTCGCGCGCGTCCCGTCCGGCCCGGCCGTGGCGCAGGCGGTGGCGCGTGACGCGGGCTGACCTGCACGTCCATTCCCGCGCGTCGGACGGACTCTTTGCCCCGGTGGAGGTCGTGCGTCGCGCCCACGGCGCCGGGTTGGACGCGTTGGCGCTCACCGATCACGATACGTTGGCCGGGCTCGGGGAGGCGCAGCGCGAGGCGCGGCGCATCGGTCTCGACTTCGTGCCCGGATGCGAGATCAGCGTGGACGTGGATGGGCGCGACATTCACCTGCTCGCCTATTTCGTCGATCTCGCAGAACCCCGGCTGATGAGGCTCCTGGCGGGCGCAGAGCGGATGCGCGGTGAACGCGTGCGCGGGATCCTGCGACGACTCGCGGCCGCGGGTCTGGCGCTCGACGAACAGGACGTCCGAGCGGAGGCGGCCGGATCCCACGCGATCGGGCGCCTGCACGTTGCCCGGGCCCTGGTTTCCCGCCGGCACGTTGGCAACCTGGCCGAGGCGTTCCTGCGCTACCTCGGCGGCGGGGCGTGCGCCTACGTGTCGAAACAAACTCCCTCGGGACCCGAGACCCTGGCCGCGGTCTGGGAATCGGGCGCGGTGCCCGTGCTGGCCCATCCGGGTCTCTACGGCCTGGAGGAGCCGGAGCGCTTCTTCGGGGCGTGGGATCTGGGCGGCATCGAGGTGAACCACCCGGGGCACGATCGCGACGCCCAGGAGCGATTTCTGCGCTGGGCGCGCCAACTCGGATGCGTGGCGACCGGCGGTTCGGACTGGCACGGAGATGAGCGACCGGCGGCCTACGTCGGATGCCGTACGGTGGAAGGGGCAGTGATCGAACTCCTGCGGGCGAAACGCAGACCGGTCGTGCACGGGACCGAAGGGTGAGGCGTGGTGCTCAACGTGCGGGGCGACACGCGATCCGGCGACGGAGCGCGGCGAGGAGCCGCGTGACCCGGGCGGGGGCCGGTGGAGCCGGGGCGGACTCCTCCCGTGCATCCATCCGGTCATAGAGGCTTCGCACTGTCGCCTCGAGCTCCCGGCGCTCCTGCCCGAGTTCGAGCATCGCGCGGCGCTCCAAGAGCGTCAAGGCCGCACCGCGGTGGATCTCGTTGTAGCAGGCGACGAGATGGTCCAGCGTCACGCGGTCCAGCGGCAGGCGGGGCTCATCGTCCGGGAGGGCCACGAACCAGCCTTCCTGGCGTTCATCGTAGCCGATCGGGTAGAGTCCCGACGATCGATCATCGTGCATGGAGGCCGCCCGTCCGAAGGGCCTGGAGAGGTTGGATGCGCACCGTTTCGCTCCCCGCTTCCGCGCGGTCGAGGACGCCGTCGCTTCGCGCGTGCGGCATCCTGCTGCTCGCCGGCCTGGGTGCGCCCCCCGGTCCGGCGGCGCCGGTCGAGACCCCCGCGCGCGATGGCACGCGGGACGAGCTGCGCCTGGTCGCCCGGGATGAGCACCCGCTCCACGTGACCCGGTATCGGCCGCCGGCCGGCGCATCTGCAGGCGTGGTGCTGATCCACGAGTGGGGCGCGAACGGTGGCGGGTGTTGGGGGGACCTGCCCCAGCAGCTCTGTCGGAGCGGATTCGAAGTTCTCGTACCGGATCTGCGCGGGCACGGGGAGAGCCTGATTCCGGGCACGGTCCACCCGCTCACTCCCGTACCCACCCGGGGGGATCTGGCATTGATCGCCGGGGACGCATCATTCTGGGCGGACGCGCTCAGCGATTCGGTCGAGAGCGTTCTGGTCGTGGGCGTCGGCTGGGGCGGAACGGTCGCGGCACGGATCGTCGCGGCGGATCGGTCGCTCCTCGGCCTGATCTGGCTCGGGCCGGCGGGGGACGCGGCGGCGTTCGACTGGCAGCCGGGCGATCTCATGCATCGCTCGCTGCTGCTGGTGGCGACCCAGGAGGACTCGCCGAGCGCACGGGCCGCGGAGGCGATCTACGCACGGTTCCACACCACGGCGGAGTTGCGTTTCTTCACCCGCGGTGAGGATGGGTGCGCTCTCCTGGACGCCCCCGGCGTGCGTGACGGGGTGCTGGATTGGGCGCGGAAGCTGGCCCCCGACGCGAGCGTCGCGCCATGAAGCGGGGTCGTGGGCTCTGCGGCGCGCTGGTCCTCGTCGGCGCCGGCCTCTGCCTGGTGACGCCGCGCGCGGCGCGGGCGGCGCGCGATTCGGAGACGGATTGGAGCGCGTGGGTTCAGGAAGCGACGACCGCGCTCCAGGTCGGCGACGACGAGACGGCGCGCCTGGCGATCACGCGCCTCCAGCGACTGCGCCCCGAGGATCCACTGCCCGCGTACCTCGAGGGGCGGCAGCTGGAGCGGATGGGACGCCGAGGCGAGGCCGCCGATCGCTACCGCGCGGTGATCCTGGATTGCGGCTCCTCGCTGGCGCCGGAGTGGGTCGAGCTTCTCTCGGGACGGTGGGTGAGGGCTGCCCGTCGCGGAGAGGAGGACTGGGTGCGTTCGGCCCTCGAGCAGGAGACACCGCCCGCCTCCGTCCCCGGCCGCCACCTGGTGCTGCCTTTCGAACCGCTGCAGGTGGAGGAAGCGACCGCCGCGCAACGGGAGGAACTGGTCGCTCTGGGCCACGCCGCGGCGTACTGGGTGATCAGTGCCTGGAGCGCCGACTCGCCGGGCGAGGCGATCGGTCTCCATGCGGCGCTGTTGCTGCGCCAGGGCCAGGTGCCGCCGGAGCCCGGCCGCGATCCCCAGAGCGAAACCACCCTGGCTCCGGTGACGACGCTGATGGGCGCCGCGCTGCGGCTGCAGGAACTCGAGCCGGCGGGACCGCCACCCTGGGCTCCTGACGCAGCGCGCCCCGAGCGCTATCTCGAACCCGAGAGCGTGGGGGAGCGGGTGACGGCGGTCGCCAGCGCGCTGGCGCATTTCCAGAGCGAGCACGGTCTGGCGCCGAGCGGCGTTCTCGACGCCGCCACGCGGCAGTCGCTCGAGCGGGCGTATCGCACCCAGAAGGCGAAACGCGCGGCGCGGGCGCGACCGCCGGCCACCGCGGACCCGGCGCTCGCGGCGGCGCGGCTGGCCGGCGCGGAGACGGCGCTCACCGGGACGATCGAGGCGATCTCGGGTGGAGATGTGCGCTGGAGCGCCGCGTGGATCTCCGCGCGTGACGGCTCGCTCCTCTCCGTGCCGCTTTCCGGCCTGCTCCCGCAGGCGCACTTCGCGGAGGCATGGGATCACCTGGTGCGATCGATCCGGGCGGCCGCGCCGGGTGCGGACACGGCGGCGCCCCGGCTTCCGTCACCGACACGTGAGGGGGCGGTCTCCTTCGGACGCGCGTTGCAGCTTGTCGAACCGGGTCGCGCGCGTTCGGCGAGCGAGATGTTCCGCCGGGCCGCCCGCGCGGGCGCAGGTTCGATCGCGCGCTGGCTGGCCGATGCCTGGTCTCCCTCCGAAGATCTGCTTCTCCGGTGGGAGGAGGAACTCCTCGAGCGGGAGATCCACGGTCCGCAGCGTCTCGATCCGGCCTGGGTCACGGAGGAGACTCGCTTTCTCGGGCGTCGTCTGGTGGACCCTGGGCGCGCCGCGGCTTCGCTCGAGCGCCCCGCGGGACTCGCCTTCCTTCCGGAGCAGGGATGGCTGCAGATCATCGGGCACGTGGAATGAGGCCGCGATCGGTTTGCCGGATCGCCGCGATCGTGCTCGGCCTCCTCGGTCCGGGCGCGGGGGCGTCTCCGATCTGGAACGAGGCGGATCTCACCTTCGAGACGACCCGTTGGGAGATCGGCGAGAGCCGGGCGGAGCAGTCCGCCGCGGTGCTTTCCGGCGATGTCGCCTGGGATGAGCGGATCGCCGCGCATCTGGAGCTCCGCGGATCGCGAACGACAGGAAGTCAGTCGCGGATCCCGCCGGGAGCGTCGGCGGCGGCGCTCGTGGGCTGGCAGCCGTTGCCGGAATGGCGCTTTCAGCTCGGTTGTGCCACCCCCTCAGGGATCCGGGAACTCGACGCGGCGACGCTCGGCCTCTCCCGTCGGGTCGGGGAACCCGTGCTCGCCCTGTCCGATCCGGACCCCGCGCGCGGTTGGCGCGCGCATCTCTCGGCGCTCTGGGGCCGGTCCCCGCGCCGCGGAGTAGGATTGCTGCTGGGCGCGGGAGCGGATCTGGCCGCGTCGTTTCGCGCCACGCCGGACCTGAACTTGAATCCCGCGGACGCGATCACCGCGCACGCAACGGTCGCCTGGGCTGTCTCGGGCTGGCGCGCGCACGCGCGGCTGCACGCGGTGCGAGAGGGAGCCGACCGCGGTGCCGGGGTCGTGATCCGCGGAGGGCGGACGCTCTACGGCTTCTCGCTCGGTGGCGGCCTGGAATCATCACCCGTGCGGCTGGCCGCGGGGTTAGACGTCTCGCGCAGCGGCGTGTGTCGAGTGCCGCACCCGGAGATCTACGGTCTCTCGCGCCATCCGGGGCCGGGAACCCTCGGCCGGTTCGTGCTCGCCGCTGAGCCGCGCGTCGCGTGGGACCTGGGGGGTGGGCTCCGGCTTCGCCCCGCGCTCGATGTCGCCTGGCGCCGCGTTCTACCCGAGGGCCTGCCCTTCGCCGACGGTTGGGCCTCGAGCGCCGGCGTGCGTCTCGCGATCGGAAAGGACGGCCAC
>Ga0315286_10003996_pt1 | contig 14086 bp, 7 predicted proteins | sample YL17G10_0_MG_FD_205038 | JGI IMG/M metagenome (GOLD analysis project Ga0315286, IMG submission 205038) | Sediment microbial communities from Yellowstone Lake, YNP, Wyoming, USA - YL17G10_0 | ecosystem: Environmental > Aquatic > Freshwater > Lake > Sediment | place: USA: Wyoming | collected... | reverse complement strand
GCGCTTCTCGCGCTGCCATTCCCAGGAGAACGTCCGTTCGGCGGAGCGGCGCTCGAAGTCGGATCCGGGGATGACGATCCGGTTCGAGCCGCGGCTGACGCGGCTCTCGTAGCCCGAGCCCGGCGAAAGAACCACGTGCCCTGACGAACGGGGAAATTCGAGGTTCGCTTTCACCGGAGAGGCGTGGAGGGGGATGGCGACCTCCCCGAACTCGTAGTCGAACCTGAGGTCCGAACCCTCCCGCAAGACATAATTCAGGCGGAGGCGGGGCGCTTCGGAGGTCGCCTGAGCCAGGCCCAGGCTCTCTCCCTCGGGCTGGCCGGCCTTCTCCGCAAGCCGCCATTCGAGGACTTCCGTCTTGAGGTGATAGAGAAGGAAGTCGTTCCCGTCCAGCTCGAGGGTCCCTGCCCACCGGGCGTGGCAGGTGAATTCCCCGTGAAGGGGCCCATCGCCGCCCTCGATGATATAACTGCCGTTCACGGTCACGGACAGGCTGACCTCCCACCACGACAGGCCGGGGGACGGCCGGGGAAAGGATAGAGCCGTAGCCAAGGCAAACACGAGAAGGATCCCCGCGGGGGGGCCGAGAGCGCGCCGGGTGAACCCTTTATTCATCCTTCGTCGTCATCTCCAAGGGATGTCCTCATTATACAAGGGTTCCGGGGGCTTGACAACGTGCGGCCGAAGGCGTATCGTATATGGAATTACCGGTTCAGATAATAAACTTATAAGTTCATTTAATATACCAAAAGGTTCAATACGATGAAAACAACCGATCTTCGCCGTGAGCGGGAACGACAGAGGCGCGAGGGCTACCGGGAGACCATCCTCCACGCCGCCGAGCGCGTCATTCTCCGCAAGGGCTACAGCGCGACGACGATGGACGACGTCGCGAGGGAGGCCCAGTTCTCGAAGGCGACCCTCTACAAGTACGTTCCGGGCAAGGGGGTCCTCCTTTTCGAGATCATGGGCCACTATTTCGACGAGGTCCGGGACCGGATGGCCGGGATCCTGGCCGGGCCCGGTTCGGCCGGCGAGAAGCTCCGGCTGTCCATCCGGATGATCCTCCAGTACAACGAAGACAAGAAGAACATCACCCGGGTCCTCTGGATGGACAACTCCATGCTGAAGATCATGCGCGCTTTCGCCGCTTCGCCCGGAAAGTCCGGGCAGGCCCCGGCGGCGGACCGGAAGATGCTCGCCCTGCTCCAGCAGAAGAAGCGCGAGGCCTCCGAAGTGGGCGCCAAGCTCCTCGAGGAGGGGGTCGCCGCGGGAGAATTCCGCAGGTTGGATACCCGGTCTGCCCTGTCCTTCATCGACGCCGTCCTCCAGGGCTACGCCCACAACAGTTTCTGGCAGGGGGATGCGCCGGTCACGCCCGGCGCCGCCGACGACCTGACGCGCTTCATCCTCGAAGGCATCCGGAACCCCGAACGACCCCAGAAGGAGAATTGACATGAAGAAGACAGCTGTTTGGCTGTTCGGACTGTGGATCGCCGTCGCCGGGCCCGCGGCGCTGGCCGCCCAGGAAGTTCCCGAAACGCTCACCCTGACGCTCGAGGACGCCATCGAACTCGCCCTCCGCCAGAACCCCAACTACCTGGCCACCCGGGAAAGGGAGGGCCGGGCCCGCGGCATCGTCCGGGAGTCCGTCTCCCGATTTCTCCCCAGCCTGAACCTCCAGGGGATGAACACGCTGGACGAAAAGCTGTTCGTGCTGGAATTCCCGTCTTTCATTCCGGGAGAGCCGCCGCAGCGGATCTCGATCGACTTCACCAAGAACTATCAGATGGCCCTCGCTTTTTCCGTGCCGCTTTTCGCCGGCGGCCGGCTGGTCGCCGGGTACAAGCAGGCCGAATACAATCTGCGGTCCACGCAGGAAGGCATCCGCCTGTCCGAACAGGAGACGGTCTTCAACGTCAAAAAGGCCTTCTTCGGCTATCTCCTGGCCCGCGAATTCTACGTCGTCGCCGAAGAAGCCCTGAAGCTGGCCGAAGAATTCCACAAGAACGTCAAGAGCCTCTATGACGTGGGGATGTCCTCGAAGTTCGACCTCCTCCGGTCGGAGGTCCAGGTGGCCAATCTCAAGCCGCAGCTCATCCGGGCTAGGAACGGCCGCGACGTCGGAGAGCTCAGCCTGAAGGTGGCCCTGGGGATCGACCTGGGAAAGTCCGTCGCCGTCGTGGCCAAGGGGCTCCTCTCGTCGACGCCGCTCGACCCCGATGTCGATAAGTGGGTCGAGGAAGCCCTCCTCAAGAGGCCCGAACTCCAGCAGATCGATCACCAGCGCCTGATGGCCGGCGAGACCCTCAAGATCGCCCGCGGTGCGATCTTGCCGACCCTGGCCATCGGGGGCACCTACAACTCCTGGGCCGACAGCCCGAGCTTCCGCAAGGGCGCCTGGCAGAACTATTATTCGATCAACCTGTCCCTGTCGATACCCCTGTTCAACGGGTTCGAAGCCCGGGCCCGGATGGGCCAGACCAAGGCCGCGATCCGGGAGATCGATTGGATCCGCAAGGGACTGGCGGACATGATCGCCTTCGAGGTCCGCCAGGCGATCCTGAATTATCAGCAATCCCGCGAATCCCTCCTCTCCCAGGAAAAAAACGTGGAGCTGGCCCAGGAGGCCGTCCGGATCGCGGAACTCAACTTCGGCGAAGGCCTGGCCACGGCCTTGGACGTGCTCACCGCCCAGGTGGCCCTGAGCCAGGCGCGGACGAACTATTCGCAGGGTCTCTATGACTGCGTCATGTCGGAGGCCCAGCTCGAAAAAGCTCTCGGCCGGAGCCGCCCGGAGAGCCGTTCGAATTAACGGAGGAACCCATGAAAAAGTCGAACACCCATCGTCCACTCATCGTCGGGCTCATCGCCGCAGCCGCTCTCGTCGCCGCCGTGTCGTGCGGCAAGACCGGAGATCAGGCGGCCGCTTCGGCCGAGACCTTCGGCGCGGCGCCGGTCAAGGTTTTCAAGGTCCGGAGGGAGAGGATCACGGAGAAGATCACCTACACCGGGACTCTCGAAGCCTGGAACAAGATCAATATCACCCCGGAAGTCGGGGGGAAGATCGCCCGCATCCATGTCCAGGAGGGCGACCGAGTGGCCCAAGGCCAGCTCCTGGCCGAGCTCGAGACCGAGTCCATCCGCCTCCAGATCAAGCAGGCCGAGGCCGGTGTCGCCGTGGCCGAAGCCAGCCACGCCGACGCGCTCCGCAACAAGGAGCGCATGGACCGGTTGATCAAGGAAAACGCGGTCTCGGCGATGCAGGTCGAAAAAATCCAGCTCGCTTACGACGCGGCGGCGGCCCAGCTCGAGCAGGCCCGGGCGGGCCTCAACCTGGCCCGGCACGCCCTCGATGTCTCCATCATGAAAGCGCCGTTTGCGGGCGTCGTCGCCTCGAGGAACGCCGAGGTCGGGGACGTCATCAACCCCATGATGGGGGGATTCGGCGGCGGCGCGGGCGGCGTGCTGACGCTGATGGATTATTCGAAGATCAAGATCGCCGTGGCCATCTCCTCGGAGGACATCGGCCGCATCCGGAAAGGACAGGAGGCCGTCCTCCGCGTCGGCGCCATCCCCGGCCGCGATTTCCGCGGCGCCGTCCGCGTCGTCAACCTGACCGCCGACCCGCTGAACAAGAAGTTCGGCGTCGAGGTCGTGATCGACAACCCCGACGCGGCCCTTCGGCCGGGCACGTTCGGCGACCTCGTCTTCGAGGTCCAGTCCCATGAGAACGCCCTGGTCGTTCCCCAGAAGGCGATCCTCGAGAACGCCTACGTCTTCATCGTCGAGGGCGGCAAAGCCGTCAAGAAGAACGTCGCCATCGGCCTCCAGAACACGACTATGGTCGAAATCCCTGACGGCCTGGCCGAGGGCGCACTGGTCGTCGTCGAGGGCAATTTCGGGCTCGAAGAAGGAGCCGCTGTCCAGGTCCTCGAAGAGGTGAAAAAATGAAGCTCCCGGAATTTGCCGTAAAGAAAAAAGTCACCGCGTCCATGATGGCCATGATCCTGGTCGTCCTGGGCGCCATTTCGTTCACCCGGCTGGGGCTCGACTTCTTCCCCGACCTGGAGTTCCCGACCGTGTCCGTCATCACGACCTACCCGGGCGCCTCGTCCGTGGACATCGAGAACGTCCTCACCCGGCCCCTCGAGCAGGTCGTCAGCTCGGTCAACCGGGTCAAGAAAGTGACCTCCCAGACCTCCGAGGGCGTCTCGGTCATCAGCATCGAGTTCGAATGGGGGACGAACCTCGATTTCGCGGCCCAGGACGTCCGCGACCAGATCGGCCTCTCCGAGCAGTTCCTGCCCGAGGAGGCCAACGACCCCATCGTCGTCAAATTCAGCTTCAGCCAGTTCCCCGTCATCTTCTACGGCATCACGGGCGACATTCCGACGATGAAGCTCAAGACGATCATCGAGGACGAGGTCGCACCCCGGCTCGAGCGGATCGACGGCGTGGCCTCGGCCCGCGTCTTCTCCATGGATGTGCGGGAGATCCTGGTCGGCGTCGACAAGTCTTCGCTCGAAAGCCGGGGCTTGACCCTCGACCAAGTCCTGATGGCCCTGCGCGCCGAGAACCTCAATCTGCCCGCGGGGAACGTCATCGCGCGCCACTCGGACATCCTCGTCCGGACCATGGGCGAATTCAAGGACCTCGACGACATCCGCCGGACGGTCGTCGGCATGAGCGCCAAGGGGGAGCCTGTCTACGTTTCCGACATCGCCGAGGTCAAGGACACCCTCAAGGAACTGCGCTACGTCTCCCGCATTCAGCAGCAGAACGGCGTCTACCTCATCATCAGCAAACGGTCCGGGGCCAACACCCAGATCGCCGGCGCCGCGGTCAAGAGGGAGATCGCGTCCCTCAAGGGGACGCTCCCCGGGAACCCCGTGTTCCACGTCGCCATGGACCAGTCCGACATGATCGAGCAGGTCACGTCGAACACGGTGACCAACGCCTGGCAGGGCGGCCTGCTGGCCATCCTGCTCATCTTCCTCTTCCTCCGCAACTGGCGGCCGACGTTCGTCATCAGCCTGGCCATTCCCCTGTCCATCATCACGACCTTCATCGCCCTCTATGCCGCCGGCTACACCTTGAACCTCCTGACCCTCGGCGGCCTGGCCTTGGGCATCGGCATGCTCGTCGACAACTCCATCGTCGTCATCGAGAACGTTTACCGTCACCTCGAGGACGGGGAGGGGCCCGACGAGGCCTCGATCAAGGGCACGGCGGAGGTCGGCATGGCCATCACCGCCTCGACGCTGACGACGATCGCCGTCTTCTTCCCCATGATCTTCGCCTCGGGCATCACCGGCAAGATGACCCAGGCCCTCGGCCTGTCCATCGCCTTCTCGCTCATCGCCTCGCTTTTCGTCGCCTTGACCGTCGTGCCCCTCTCGACGTCGCTCCTTTTCCGCTCGAAGAAGAGCCTGAAGTCGATCACCAAGGCGCCCGAGGAGCGGCAATTCGCCAGGGCCAAGGCTTTCTATAGGAAATGGCTCGATAAGGCCCTCCATCATCGCCGTTGGGTCCTCGGCGGGGCGCTCCTCGCGCTTCTCGCCTCGCTCGCGATCGTGCCCTTCCTGGGGACGGAATTCATGCCCGCCCAGGACCAGGACATGATCATGCTCAAGGTCCGCATGCCCGTCGGCACGGCCCTCGAGGAGACCGACCGGGTCGTCGGCATGGTCGAGAAGATCATGGCCGCCAAGCCGGAGATCACGATGATCTCGGCCCAGGTCGGTTCTCAAAGCGAGCAGGACGCGAGCGACGCCGCCTCGTCCTTTTCGAACGCCGGCACCCACGAGGGGCTCCTCTGGGTCGGCCTGGTCAAGCGCGGAAAACGGAAATTCTCCGACAAGGAGATACAGGAACAGATCCGGCGCCAACTGCCCAACCTTCGCGGCGTCAAGTTCGAGTCCGTCGACATGAGCCAGATGCTCCTCGGCGGCGCCTCGACCCCGGTCGAGATCAAGCTATTCGGCAAGGACCTGCCCGCGCTCAAGAGCCAGGCCGACCAGATCGTCCAGCTCATCTCGGGCGTCGAAGGCATCCGCGACGTCACCCACACCCTGGCCGTCGGCAAGCCCGAGGTCCAGATCCACATCGACCGGGAAAGGGCTTACCGGCTGGGGCTTTCGGTCTACCAGGTGGCCAATACGGTCCAGACGGCCACCCTGGGCAAAGTGGCCACGCGCTACCGCGAGGGCAGCGACGAGATCGACGTCCGGCTCCGGTTCAAGGAAAGGTACCGGGACAGCCTCGACGAAGTCCGCAGCATCCCGATCCGGACATCGGCGAACCAGTCGATCTACCTCGAGCAGGTGGCCGATATCACGACAGGCGAAGGGCCGATCATGATCAACCGCGAGAACCAGGCCCGCCGCGTCTCCGTCACGGCCAACATCGCCGGACGCGACCTCGGCAGTGTCGTCAGGGAGGTTAAGAACCGGCTGGCCGGCCTCGAGAAGAGCCTGCCGCCGGGCTACTTCCTCGAGTACGGCGGCGCCTACAAGCAGATGCAGGACGCCTTCCTCATCCTGGCCGGCGCCTTCGCCCTGGCCGTCCTCCTCGTCTACATGGTCATGGCCTCCCAGTTCGAGCACTTCGTCCACCCGTTCATCATCATGTTCACCGTCCCCCTGGGCATCATCGGCGTCATCGTCGGCCTCCTGGTCACCGGCCGGTCGATCAACCTGGCCGTCATGATCGGTGTCATCCTGCTCCTGGGGATCGCCGTCAACAACGGCATCGTCATGATCGACTACATCAACCAGCTCATCAAGCGGGGCGTCGACAAGCGGGAGGCCATCCTCCAGGGATCGACGACGCGTCTGCGGGCCGTTCTGATGACCGCGCTGACGACCATCCTGGGCACCCTGCCCATGGCCTTCTCCCGGTCCTCGGGTTCCGAATTCCGGGCCCCGATGGGGGTGGCCATCGCCTTCGGCCTGACGACGACGACATTCCTGACGCTCTTCATCATCCCGGTCATTTACAGCGTCGTCAATAAGATACGGTTCAAGGAGAAGAAGGTCGTCGCCGCCTAAGGCGGGAACTCAAGATTCGTTTAAGAGATTCCCCAGATGCGCTCCTCTGAGCTGCTGATGCTCGGAAGAACGCGTAAGAACGGGGACACGTACCAGGTACATGTCCCCGTTCTTAGCCGCTCCCTGCCGCTCAGGCTTTATACTTGAGGAACGCCCCGATCTGGCCGTAGTGGTCGAGCTTCGAGGGTGGCGTGATGTGCTTGACGGACCCCTTCCGCTTGAGGACGGTCTCGATGGCCTCGTCGACGATGTCCTGGACGACGTCCGTCTTTTTATCGCAGATGGGGCACTTGAGTTCGTCCAGGTAGAGGATCTTGTGCGTCGGGCAGATCCGCCCCGGCTTGGAGAAGTTGTGGGTGACGACGAGGGATAGGACCTCGAATTGGTTCAGGCGGTGGACGGTGTCGCGAAGGCCCGAGGCCGCCAGACCGCCGCGCTCGAGCTCGCCGACGAGCCTCTGGACGGTCTCCTCCTCCTCGGTTTTCTTGAGCCGGGCCTCGACGTCCAGGGCCTCCTGGAGGACCTTGGCGGGAGAATCGTTCAGGCGCGACCTGATGTGGGCCTTGATCTTTTCCCGGAGATAGCTGTGGAGGTGGGCCTCGAAATCGGCGCCGTGATTATCTTCGCAGCCGATGAACAGCCATTCGAAAGGGTGCTTTTTGCTGAGGTCGAAGGCTCTTTTGGCCGTTTTCTTGAAGTGGTCCTGGAGCCGGGCGTCGAGGTGCCGCTCGATCTTCTTCGACTCGTTGCCCTCGAACCCGCCTTCGCGGACTCGGCTGGGGACGTCGCTCTGGAGTTCGTCCAGAAGCTTGATCTCTCCCATTGAAACGCTGTACCAGCGGGCCTCCCGGTGGCTGATGAGCTGGACGCAAATGGGGCTGTACTTGTCCAGGATCGCGGCGAGCGGGCGGACGTAGAAGTTAGCGTCGAAGATGACCCGGTTGCGGGGCCCGTGCGGCAGCTCCAGGGTCTGCCAGAATTTCCGCTGACTGCAGGAGAAAGCGGCCAGGCCGGCGGAGTTCGATGAGGCCAGGGCCTGGCTGCTGTAATCGGCGATGATGTCCAGGTCGCGCAGAAGGGACTCGATCTTCTCCTTGCCGGCGGCCAGGCCGCAAGCCTGGACCTTGGCGCCGCTGAGGAGGTTCTTCAGGGCGAGCTGGATCTCCTTCCTGTTCAGCCGGCCCTTGTCCGTTTCCAGGAAGAACGAGGTCACTAAGTCGCCCTGGCCGTTGAACTTGGCGAGCGCCTCGATCTGAGTGCGGTCTTGGAATTTCATTCATCCTCCTAGGGAGATTGTAGGCGGGTTTTGGGGAAGCGAGGGAAACGATTGATGCGGGAATCCATCAACGTCTACACAATAGGTGCCATGGCCGGCTTTGTCAAGCGAAACCGGGGGCGTACCGCTCCGCCGGCCGCGAGGAGCCTTGGGCATCGTCTCTGTTCGCTGCGGTGATACGTTCGCTGCCATCAACCCGCTTTTTTTAAACTGGGTTGGTGACGCTCAGTATTAACCCTGCGCATATCCCCGGGCTTAAGGCCGGGGAGTCGAATGGGTTTAATTCTTCACGTCGTCCCGGTCCGGATCCGATGGGAGGAGTCCGCGTATCCGGACCGGGACGGCTAAATCACCGCTTTATGCTTCCTTCGACGACACCCTCAGCCCCTTTATCCAGCGGCCTTCTCCGGGCATCGTCCCTGCTTCATCTACTTTACAATCAGAAGCCTATCCCTCGACCCTTGGGGTAAGCGGTTGCCGTTTCTGCGGCGCTCCGAAACCGGATAAGCCTGAGGGTCACGCGGCTTTACCTCAGGGGGCAAAATCGCTATAATAGGGGCTCTCCGAGTGCGGAAGTGGCGGAATTGGCAGACGCGTAAGCCTCAGGAGTTTATGGCCGTAAGGCCTTGAGGGTTCGAGTCCCTCCTTCCGCACCATCTCCCGTTTTCCGGCGGGATCTTTGCGACCCTGTGTCCCGGCCACGCCCGGACGGCCCGCACCTTCCTGCGTTCGATCTCTTCCGCGACAAGACCCGGCTCCCGGCCATGACCTCGCGGGGCTGTCCTCTCCCCCGGGTTGATAATTTGCCTCCAGAGGACTATCTTGGGAAGCGAAAGGACGAACGATCCCATGAAACCGCTTAACGATAAAGATAGCCCCGTCGCGGGCGTTTTCCGGGCGCTCGGGCCGGCCCTGTTGCTCCTCGCCCTGGCCGCGGTCTCCGCCTGCCGCCTCTACAACATCGAGAGAAAACTCACCCCGGCCCACTCCGATTTCTTGTCCAAGGCCGGCTATATCATCACCCGCGAGGAGCGGAAGATCTTCCTCGAGCTTCCGGAAACCGACAAGGACGCCTTCATCGAGGAGTTTTGGAAACGGCGCGACCCGGATACCGACACGGAGCGGAACGAGTACAGAGTGGAGTATGAGGACAGGGTGGAGAAGGCGGGTTCCCTTTTCCGCGGCGAGGGACGTCCGGGCTGGCTGACCGACAGGGGCCGGATCTACATCCTCTTCGGCCCGCCGTCGGAGCGCCTGACCTACCCCATGGACGCGACCGGCTTCTGCCGGGAGGTCTGGTATTACGGCAGTTTCCCCGTCGTTTTCGTCGACGAGCACTGCGCCGGGGATTTCGCCATGAAGGCCATCAACCTGGAGCACCTCCAGGAGCTCAACATCGCCCAGGGCTATTTTCAGAAGACGTTCACGCAGGAGAAGAAATTCTTCGACTACGAAGTGGCCATCCAGAAGATCCGGGCGGAGGAGGGCGTGTACGAGGGGAAGGTCGCCATCGACATCCCCTACGCTACGATCTGGTTCACGTTCAAGGAAGAGCGCCTGGAGACGGCCTTCGTCATCAAGGCCGTGATGTCGGACGAGTCCGGGCGCCCCATCTGGGAAGCCCAGGACAGCTTCCCCCTGACGCTCGACGAGCGCGAGCTCAAGGAGAACAGGAGCCGGAGGTTCCGGATGGAATTCCCCCTCCTCCTCGACAAGGATGTCGGGCGGCTGAAAAACCAGAAGCTCAGGCTCGAGGTTTCGGTCAAGAACACGACCGAAGGGGAGGAGCTCCGGAAGGCGTTGGAGTTCCGGCTAAAATTTTAGGCTGAGGTTGAACCGGACGGCCCGCGTCCCCCACAGCGGCAGATAGGTCCCGTAGGTTTCGCTGAGGACGCGAGTGCCCGTGGCGGCGCCCTCGCCCGCGGGGGCCCAGGTCCCGCCGTCGTTGAGGTCGAGCGTCCTGTACTTGTCTCCGAGCACGTTGAAGACGTCGACCGAGGCCGAGAACAGGATCCGGTCGGCCTTCTTGAATTCCTTTTCCACCCGGAAGTCCAAGTTTTTCCAGGACCCGAAGCGTCTCGAGCCCGGGCTCTCCAGGTAGACGGTGACCGGAGCCGTGTCCGCGCCGTTCGCCCCGGCCCAGCCGGCCGGCGGGATGATGGTCACGGTCCTGGCCCAGGGCGATCCGCTCTGGGCCTTGAAGAGGAAACTGAGGTAGATGTCCCAGCGGAAGCGCACGGTCCCTGCGAGGCGGGCGACGAGCGGCCGGTCCTGGAGGAGGCTGTCGGTCGCGGCGATGTTGATGAACGCGTTGGGCGTCAGGAGGACCGGGGAATTCCCGGCGCTCCAGCGGGAGGCTACGGTGGTCGTCCCGGTCGACCGATTCCAGGCGAAAGACCCGAAGAGCTGCCAGTTGCTGGTCATCCTCTTGTGAAAGGAAAACTCGAGGCTCTTGTACTTCGCCGTGAGCTCGGGGACGTTCTCGATCCTCTCGAAGAAATCGGGAGCCGTGGTCGAGCGGAGCGAGAGGGTCACGGGGACGTCTGAATAGCCGTCCGTCCCCGGGACGACGGTCGAGAAGGGGACCCACCAGCCTTCCGGCGCGTCCTCGACCCGCGACCAGTGGGCTCCCGTCGAGGGGTCGTAGAGGACGTGTCCGATGGCGTTCGTTTGACGTCTCGAGATGTACCTGGCGGAAAGGGTAAAATCGCGGAAGATCTCCTGCTCCAGCCCGGCGGCCCATTCCTCGACCACGGGGGCCTTGAGGTCGGGGTCGACGGCCTGCCTGAAAAACTCTCTCTTGTAGACGCGGTAATCATAGGGCATGAGGAGGAACGTGTCGGACGTGTTGATGGCGCCGTCCCCGTCCTCGTCGTACCAGATGAAATCGTGGGACGCCAAGGGGTCGACCTGGGCCAGGTCCTGGGAATAACCGAGTCCCAGATACTCCGGGATCCTCGCATAGGACCCCTTGAGGATCGTCATCCCGTTCCCGAGGACGTCGAAGCTCAGCCCGGCCCGCGGCGAGAACGAGTTCCAGCTGATGGCCTTTTCCCACGGCCCGAGGCTGAACTGGCCATAGAGGTTGTAACCTATCTGCGGGCTGATGAGCGAGTTCCCCAGGGCGTAGGAGATCCGGTTGCCGCTGATGCCCTTGGTAATCCCCGGGAAGTTGGCCGCGGAATTGTCGTACCGGAGGCCGCCGGAAAGCGATAGCCGGCCGCCGATCCGCATCGTGTCCTGGGCGAAGAAGCCTATTCTTTCGAGCTCGCGCTTGACCGACAACTCGCCTTCCCGTCCTGGAGCGATCCAGAAACCGATGAGTCCCCAGCCGACATCGTTGCCCGAGGTCGGGGAAACGGTCCGGCCGTAGGTGTAGGGACTCCCGGAGGCGTAGTTATAGATGAGGTTGTCGGCCTTCCACACGGACGACGTCGTGTCCACGGAATCGTACTCGCCGCCCACGACGAGCTCGTTGGGCATGCCCAGGAAGCTGTCCTGGAGGCGGGTGATAGATCCGCTGACCTTCAGGCGGCTGGCGGCCTCGCGGTCGTTCATGGAGCCGCTTCCCCAGCTGTAGCCGCTGATGACGTCGTAATACTGGGGTTTGACGCTGGCCGTATCGTTGAGGAGGAGGGGCTGCTTGTATTCCGAGTATCCGATGGACAGGTCGGCCATCGTGTTCTGGTCGACTCTGTAGGAGAAGCCGCCGCGGCCGGTGAAGGTTCCCGATCCGGAGAGCTCGCGCGTGGCCGATTCCGGCCGGAGACTGTCGACGTCCCCTTCGAAGATCGGTTGATCGATATCGGAGAAGCCGAACTCCAAGACGCCCTTGAACTTGTTGAGGACGCCCATCGAGAGCTTGAACAAGCGGGACATGTCATGGTCGGCGAAATCGTAGACGAAGTGGCGGACCCCGAGCGGGTCGGTCCAGTAGTGGAAAGGCGCCTTCTGGCTTTGGGTCCGGTAGCGGACGTTGGCGAAGAGCCAGGCCATGTCCGCGAGCACGGGGCCGCCCAAGGTCAGGGAGAAGTCGTGTTCTCTCTGGGGATACGGCAGGGCCGCTCCGCCCATCTCGGCGATCTCGTCGGCCGTCCAGAGCGACTTGGACAATTCCTTGCTTGCGTTGGCATAGGTCAGGCTGCCCTGGAAGGAAGCTCCACCCGGCCGGTGGATGACGTTCACGTACGCGCCCTGGGCGGGGCCCGCTTCGGCGGCGTGGCCGGCCGTCTCGATGACGACCTGGTCGATGAGATCGACATTGATCCGGCTCATGGACCGCTGGTCGGTGGGGTGGGTCACGTTGACCCCGTCCTGGAGGAAGACGTTGGTCGTGACCGGCAGGCCGTTGACGGAGGCCCGGGTGCTGGGCGCGTCGCTTTCGAAAACGAGCCCGGGGACGATCCCCAGGATGGCCGTGAAATCACGCTTCAGGGGCAGGCGGCTGAGGAGGTCGCTGTCCAGGACGACGGCCCAGCGCGCAGATTCCCGGTCGAGGGTCGGGCCCAGTCGTCCGCCGATGACTTCGTCTTCGATCTCGGATGGTTCCATCTTGAAATCGAGCGTGGCCGTCGACCCGGCGTTGACGGCGACGTTCTCGACGGTGACCGTCTTGAACCCCGGCAACTCGACGATGAGCTTGAAGCGGCCCGGCGTGAGACCGGTGATGCCGTAGCGTCCCGTCTTCGAGGTGAAGAAATTCACGATGCCGAGCATGGTCGGGGAGGACACGTAGAAGTAGGCCCCCGACAGGGGCTGACCCTGCTTATCGACGACCCGGCCCTTGATGGCGCCGGTCTGGCTGGCCGCGGAAGACGGCGGGGTGAGGACGAGAACGGCCGCGGAGAGGGCGAGAGCGGCGAGAATTTTCCTGGTCAAAGCGGCCTCCTTGGTCTCGGTCTCCAACAGTCCTTTAGATTTTTTTCCTCTGGGGATGTCAAAACAATTAACTCCCCCCGGGCTCGGAACGTTACAGGCGGGACTGCTCGGGGGAGGACCCTCATTTCCGGTTCTCCGCCTTGAGACGGGCCCATGCGGCCGCGCCGGCGAGGCCGGCGTCGTTGCCCAGGGACGCTGTCTCGATGCGGCAGCCGGCGAAGGAAATGCGGTGGGACCGCCGGCGGGCTTCCTCGACGGCCGGGCCGAGGAGGAATTTCCCGGCCGAGACGACTCCCCCGCCGATGAGGATCTTCTCCGGGTTCAGGAGATTGATGACGATGCCCAGGCCGATGCCCAGGTAGTAGGCGCATTTCCTGAAGCTCTCGATCGCGGCCGTGTCGCCGGCCTTGGCCAAAAAGTAGACGTCCCGGGCGTCGGCGACATCTGTCTGTCCCGCGAGGGCCTGATAGTTCTTGACGATACTCGGGGCCGAGGCCTCGGTCTCGAGACAGCCCCGCCCGCCGCAAGGGCAAGGGGCCCCCTCGGGGTTGACCGTAATGTGCCCAAGTTCACCGGCGTAGCCGCCCTCGCCTTCCCACAGCTTCCCGTCGAGGATGATCCCTGAGCCGATGCCGGTCCCGATGGTCAGCAGGACCAGGCTCTGAGCGCCCCTTCCCGCCCCGTGCTTGAACTCCCCGAAGGCGGCCATGTTGGCGTCGTTCCCGATCCGGAACGGCACATCGATGAACTTGCGGAACGCGGGGACGAGGGGATAACCGTTGAGGCTGGGGTAGTTCGGCGACTGGAGGATCTTTTGTTCCTTCCGGCTGTAGAAGCCGGCGATGCCGAAGCCGCAGGAGCGGATGGGGCCAGGCGCTTT
>Ga0315286_10003995_pt1 | contig 14087 bp, 7 predicted proteins | sample YL17G10_0_MG_FD_205038 | JGI IMG/M metagenome (GOLD analysis project Ga0315286, IMG submission 205038) | Sediment microbial communities from Yellowstone Lake, YNP, Wyoming, USA - YL17G10_0 | ecosystem: Environmental > Aquatic > Freshwater > Lake > Sediment | place: USA: Wyoming | collected... | reverse complement strand
TCCGTCGAGCTGAGGAACACCGGAGATGTTGCGTCGACGTACCGTGTGTCGTTCACCTCCGCGTCGGGAGTGAGCGCCGCGATTCGGTACCAAGGCACACTTCGCACGGCGCCCTTCACCACGCAGACGATTTCAAAGGACGGCTCCGCCGTGATGACACTCGAGGCGTCTGTGCCGCGCCCCAACCCCGGCGGTGACTACGCCACGATCGTTCGCGCTGCCTCGGTTGCGGACACGCTCAAGAAGGACTCCGTTCAGGCCGTGCTGAGAATCCGAGCGCCACGCGTGGATCTCGTGATCGGCGCGAACGGTGAAGGCATTTACGACGGCACGTTCTCCGGGTTGGGAGGGTCGAGCTCGAACGCCGGCGAACGCGGGACGGCGGTCTACTTCCCCGTGCTCGTCGAGAACGAGAGCACCGTGGCCGATTCGGTGACGCTCTCGTGGGTCGCACCCGGCAGCGGTTGGACGGCTGTCCTCATCGACGGCAGCGTCACGCGCACCTTTCCGTACAACACCCCGGCGATCCCCGCGAGTTCGCTTCGCGAGTACCTGATCAAGATCTCGATCCCCAGCTCGGCCTCATTCGAAACGTACTCCAGCCTTCTGAACGCCGTTTCGAGAACGGACAACCGGGTCAGCGAGAGCGTCACCGCTGCGGTAAGCGTCTCGGACGCAGGACAAGTCGACATGGTTATCGACGGATCAGGGGCAGGGATATACGGTCCCGTGGGTACGGGTCTCGGTGGAAACTCGACCCGCTCGGCCGCTCCGGGCGATTCCACGATTTTCACCATCGACCTGAGAAATATCAGCGGCACCAACCAGACCAACGTGTCCTGGACGACGCCCCCCGGTTGGCGGATCACCTTCGCCGGGTTGCCGTCGCCCGTCAACGCGTATCCCGCCGGCGTCTACCCGTTCAAGGTTGTGGTTCCGAAGTCGGCGCCCGCGGGTACGGTGAGCATCATCGTCGATGCGAGGAAAACGGACAAACCGTTCTACATGGACAGCGTGATCGGCCGCGTGACCGTGTACCGGCCGAGAGCCGTCGATGTAGTGATCGACGGGAACGGCAACGGCGTGTACGGTCCGGCGGGGAGCGGGTGGGGAGGAAGTTCGTCGCAGTCTCATTCGCCGCCCGCCACCTTGAATTTCACGGTGGAGATCCAGAACGAAGGAGCTGAAGTCGATCAATACAGGGCCACGTGGAACCAGATTCCGTTCTGGCAAGCACGGCTCGGAGGGAGCGCGAGCCCCTTCGTCACCGGAATCGTGAACGCCGGATCGTTCGCGCTGTACACCTTCCAGGTGTCCGTGCCGCCGAACGCGGTTCCAGGGGATTACGCCTACATCATGGACTTCGTCTCGCTCGCGGATTCTCGCGTTGTGGAAAGCATCGAGGCGCATGTCGTGATCGTCGGTCCCCCTCGAGCGGATCTCGTCATCGATGGAAATGGCGCCGGCGTCTTCGGTCCCGTGGGGTCGGGTGAGGGAGGCGTATCGGTTCACCCATCCGTACCGGGCGCGTCGTACACGGCGGCGCTCGAGGTCCGCAACGCCGGGTCCTTCGCGGATTCGTTCAGAGTTTTCTGGGAACCGCCTTCGGGATGGCCTTCGTCGAGCGTCGTTTTGAACGACGGCAAAGCCGATCGCACAAGCCCCCTCTGGACCCCGGTCATCCTGCCGGGCGGATCGCACGTGTACACGGTCAAAGTCTCCGTGCCAGCGAATGCGGGCGTCGGTGTGTTCCCCGCGATCATCAATTCGAACTCGTCGCTTCCTCCGAATGCGCCGGAGAGCGCGCGTCTTCTCACGCAAACGGCGGCGGTGGTTCGGGGCGTCGTCTTCGACGACCGCGATCACAACGGATCGTATGGAGCCGGAGACGCAGGGCTGGGTGGTGTGCGCGTCGTGGAGACGGCGAGCGGCCTCGCGTTCTCAACGGACGGCGGCGGCCGCTTCACGATCCTCGTCGCCGGGGGCTCGAGGGTCACCGTGGTCGAACAGAACCTCTCGGGGTTCGTCTCGCTCTCACCCGACACCGTCGGTCCCGCGGTGCTCGCTGCCGGCGACACCCTCACGGCCGATTTCGCCGATGTCCCCGGGATCCGTCTCTCTTCGGGGACGGTGTCGAACGCGGCGGCGGGCGCGTACGCCGACTTCCCCCACAGGCTCGATGCAGGGACGGCAGGTGCCGTGACGTTGACGGCCGCGGCGGACCCGGCCGCCGTGACGATGTTCCTCTTCGACGAGAACGAAGACGGCTTGTTCAACGGCAGCGATCGGACCCTCGACCCAAGCGACCTCGACATGGACCCCGCGGCGGGAAAGGACCATGTCTGTGCGCTCCTTCGCGTTTTCATTCCGATGATGTCGCCGCCCGGGACGACGTACCTGACACGCGTCGACGCCGTGCAGACGATCGCGGGAACGGGGCTCACATCACAAGCCCAGGCGATCGACGCCGTCGTTGTGGTCGACGGCACGGTGGGGATGATTGTCCTGCAGAAACGCGTCGACAACGGCGCCGCCGCGCCCGGAGAGGTGTTGACATACACGATCACATACACAAATACCGGCGTGGACAGCGTTCAGAACATTCTCATACTCGATCCTGTTTCGGTGTACGTCGACTTGTTGACCGGCACCTTCGGGCCGGGGATGGATGTGGAATGGCGGAAAGACGGGTCAACGGTCGTCTACCTCACGCTCGCCCCCGACGACGGCGATGAATGCGACTACAGCGAGAACGAGCACCTTCTTCGGCTCAGCCTGTCCAAGAACACCCCGTATCTACTCGAACCGGGTGAGAACGGAGAGTTCACGTACAGGGTGATTGTGAAATAAGGAACCTGCTCCGAAAAATACTTCGCCCCGGTTCAAACGCTTGAACTCCCCGCCTCAGCGGTGTTAGCTTCGAGGTACAGCGCGATCGTGTATACGGCAAAAGACGGCGGGCATCCTGCGCGGCCCGTCGCACGGGGAATCGGATCCGGGGGCCGCGCGCAGCCCGTGGAGGCATTTTCACAAGGGGGAATCACACATGATGACGGTCCGTGAGCTTCTCGAGAGCAAGGGCGGAGTGGTCTGGACGATTGCGCCCATTGCCTCGGTATACGAAGCAATAAAGATAATGGCTGAAAAAGGGATCGGCGCGCTCGTGGTGATGGAGGGATCCGAACTCGTCGGGATCATGTCCGAACGGGACTATGCGCGCAAGGTTATTCTCCAGGGCCGATCTTCGAAGAAGACGTCGTGCAGGGAGATCATGACGGACAAGGTCCTCTTCGTCACTCCGGAACGGACGCTCGACGAATGCATGGCGCTCATGACCGACAAACGAATCCGCCATCTCCCCGTTCTCGAGAACAACCGGCTCATCGGTATCGTGTCGATCGGGGACTGCATCAAGGCGATCGTGTCCAAGCAGGAGTTCATCATCGCGCAGCTCGAAAACTACATACGAGGGGGGTAGGATGAAAACTCTTGTCGCGTTCGTGGCCTTCGGTGCCTTTCTCCTGGCGAGTCAGGCGGTGGAGGACGGCGTCGCCATGCTCGCCCCGTCCCAGCGTCAGTTGCGGCGGGTCCTATTCGATTGCGAAACCTCTCACAATTACGTATATTGAGGCATTCCGCGTTGGGGAAACGCGAAAACTGTCGGATCTCAGCGATGCCCGGCGTTCATGCGAGACCCTGTGGATCACGGCGATACTCGGTGATCATCCGGCCAAGACACCTGCAGAGAGGAAGCAATGCTCGACGAATCGACCATCATGGAAGCCCTGCGCCGCGTCAAAGATGTCGGTGGGACGAACGACATCGTTTCGAACGACCGGGTTCAGGACGTCGAAATCCGTGATGGGAAAGTGAAGATCACCCTTTTTCTGGCCACACGGCACCGCGACGACAAAGACCGGATCGAAGACGCCTGTTTCGATGTTCTGGCCAAGACAAAAGGCGTGAAGGATGTCCAGATCGTCATCACGGGACCTCAGGTCGTGCCCGCAGGCGAGACGCACGAACATGCGGCAGGACAGGGTTCGGCGAGAACAACGGCGCCCGCTCCAAATCCGTTCGATTCGCAAGCGCCGATTCCCGGTGTGAAACACATCATCGCCGTGGCGAGCGGCAAGGGCGGAGTCGGCAAATCCACGATTTGCGTCAATCTCGCCCTCGCCCTTCAGAAGCGCGGCGCCCGTGTGGGGCTTCTCGATGCCGATATCTATGGTCCGAGCCTTCACATTCTCCTCGGGGTGCGCGGGAGCCCGACGCCCGGCACGGTGAAGGAGATCGCACCCGTGGAACAGGACGGGTTGAAGCTCATGTCGCTCGGTTTTCTCACGGACGAGGACACACCGGTGATCTGGCGGGGCCCGATCGTGATGGGCGTGGTGAAAAAGTTTCTCCAGGACGTCGAATGGGGTGAGCTCGATTTCCTCATGATCGACCTGCCGCCCGGGACGGGCGATGCGCAATTGACCCTCGTGCAAACCGTCCCCCTGACGGGCGCCATCATCGTGACGACGCCTTCGCGTCTCGCCCTCGTCGACGCGGAAAAGGGTTTGAGAATGTTCAAGGAGGTCAACGCCCCGGTCCTCGGCATCATCGAGAACATGAGCACGTTCATCTGTCCCCACTGCGGGGGAAAAACCGACATCTTCGACAGCGACGGCGGGAAGAAGATCAGCGCGAAAACATCGGTGGCGCTCCTCGGCCAGATCCCGCTCGATCCGAAGGTCCGTGCGGACGGGGACCGGGGAGTCCCCATCGTCAAGGCCGACGTCGATTCGCCGATAACAAAGGCCTTTTTGGAGGTCGCGGACAGGATTCTCGAGCGGTATCCCGCCGGAGCGAAATAGCCGCGGCATGTTTGAACCCGAGCGAAAAGCGAGGCACATTGTGGATGAGATTCGTCGGAAGATCGAAGAGACCATCGGATTGATCCGGCCTGCCCTGCAGGCGGACGGCGGAGACGTCGAGCTCGTGGACGTCGTCGACGGCGTGGTCCAACTGCGGCTCGTCGGCGCGTGTCACGGGTGCCCGTGCGCGGCGCAGACGCTCCAGAACGGGATCGAGCGGTATCTCAAGGAGAGGGTCCCCGAAGTGCTCCGCGTGGAGTCGGTCGCTTAGCCGGAAGGGCCGCCTTTTGCGGACGGCTGCACCCGCGCGGGAGACGAAGATATGTCCAAACGCCAATCACTCGCGAAATCGTCGAGGCTCTCGGGCGATGTTCTCGCCAAGAAGGTGAGGCAGCTCGAGTTCCTCGCCGAATCCGCGCGGCTCCTCAACTCCACTCTCGATTTCGAGAGTCTCATGACGCTCATCATGAAGATCGTCAAAGACGCCGTGAACGTCGAGACCGTCGCGATCCTTGCCTACGACAAAGACAAGAAGCACATGGTCTTCGAGATGGCCCGCGGCAAAGACGGGAAGGACATCCAGGGGATGAAGATCCCGGTCGGTCTCGGCATCGTGGGATGGGTAGTCGAAAACAAACGCCCCGTCGTTTCCAACGACGTCCGTCACGACCCCCGTTACTCTTCGGAGCTCGAGAAGAAGTACGGTCTCAAGCCGCGGTCTATGATGAGCATCCCGCTCAGACGCGGAAACCGGTTCATAGGCGTTCTCGAAGCAGTGAACCGGCGGGGAAAGACGCCGTTTACGGCGGAGGATCTCGACATTTTTCTGGCGCTGGGCAACCACATCGCCGCGGCGATCGAGAACGCCCGTCTGTTCCGCGAGGCGGAACGCAAACAGCTCGAGAGCTCGCTCCTGTACAACGTGAGCGTCTCGCTCGGAAAACCGCTCGTCCTCGACGATGTGCTCCAGCAGATCCTGACGAGTCTCCAGAAACTGGTCCCTCACGACGCCGCCGCGATTTTCGTCATCGACCGCAAGAGCCAACTCCTCGTGAGCGAGCACCACAGAGGGTACGATCCGGGCAAGGAAGAGAGGATCCTCCAGAAACTCGACGAGGGACTCCTGGGATGGGCGGCGCGTCACAGAACCGGTGTCATCTGCTCCGATTGCGCCACCGATCCGCGTTATGTGAACGCGCGTCAGAAGACCTGCTCCGAAATGGTCGCCCCGATGCTCAGCGGGGGCAAGGTCATCGGGCTTTTCAATCTGGAGAGCAACGCGAAACACGCGTACACCGACGATGACCTCCGGCTGCTCCAGACGTTCGCCGCGCAGGCGGGTGTTTCGATCGAGCGCGCGCGGCTCTATGCGGAACAGCAGGAGAAGCGCGAAATCGAGAGGGAGCTGAGGATCGCGCGGACCGTCCAGCAGTTTTTCACACCCCTCCAGTCCCGGCGGATCGGGCCTTTTACCATCACGGGGCGGAACTATCCTTCGCTCAAACTCAGCGGGGACTACTTCGACTTTTTCCCCCTGAAGCAGCCGTACGTCGCGTTCGCCATCGCCGACGTCGCGGGAAAAGGCGTGCCCGCTTCGATCATCATGTCGAGCTTCCGGTCGATCCTCCACACGGCGGCCCCGTACTACACACGGGCGCGTGAGATCGCCCAGCGGGCCAACGAGATTCTCCTGGAAACGGTTCGTCCGCACGATTTCGTGACCGCGTTCTTCGGGGTCCTGAACCATCAGACGGGCGAGGTCACGTACTGCAACGCGGGCCACAACCCGCCGATCCTCATGAAGGCGGATGGAAGCCACGAACTGCTCGAGACCGGCGGATCGATTCTCGGGGTTTTCGACGACCTCGAGCTGCACCAGGGAAAGTTTCTCCTCGAGGATTCTCTTCTCTTCTGCTACACGGACGGCACGATCGACGCGTCGAACCGCGCCGATGAGCCTTTTGGCATGGAGCGGCTGATCGAGTTTCTTCGAGCCCATCGGAAGTTTGCCGCCGGGAAGATCTGCAGCGCGCTTCGACGCCGCCTCAGAGAACACGTCAAGGACATGCCTCAGGTGGACGACATGACGTTCCTCGTGTTGAAACGATAGAGCGGCTGCCCCTCGATCTTTTTTTACCTGACGAGAGTGATTTTGAGAGTCGTCGTCCGGTGGCTTCCGGTCACGGCGAGGAAGTACACGCCGCTCGCCGCGGGGTGACCGGCCTCGTTTTCCCCGTTCCACCGAAGCGTGCTGGGACCCGCGGGAAGAGAACCGTTCCACAACCTTCTGACCAAACGGCCCTTCGCGTCGAATATCGTGGCGGCCACGGAGCCGGGCTCGTCGAGTTCGACGACGATCGTGGAGGCGGGGTTGAAGGGGTTGGGGTACGTGCGCACGTTGATCCCCAATAGTCGCGGCGTATCGTTCGATATCGAGGCGACGGGGTCGCGCGTGAGAACACCGTCGGTCTCGACCACGGTGATTCGTTGTCCCCGGTAGAACATGTCGGTGACTCCGGGAGCGTACAGAGCAAAGTCGGCGTCGTAGCGGTCGATATCGATCACGGCGCCGGAAAAACCGATGGTCGCCGTTCCGTTGTGGATCGTTACGTAATCAATCCCGTTTGCGCTGAACGTGCTCGCGCCGGCGAGGAGGTATCTCTCGACGGCCGTCCCGTCGAGACGAATGAGGGCGAGATCGGCATCCGTCTCGAGTGTGCCGGATCCGGCGGTTGCGACCGCCTCGGCCCGCGGACCCAACGTCTGCCGTTGGGCGGTGTCCCGCGGATCCAACGTCTGCGGCCCGGCGGCGGGCCGGCCGGCGCTCTGGGCGGCCCCGAGACCGAGAGAGTGCGTCACAAGCGCGCCCGACCGGTTGACGAGGACCACATCGGTTTTTCCGCTCGCCCACTGGATCGCGACGGAAACTCCCCAGCTTTCCGGCGTGCTCGTCACGGTGGGAGCCGCGAAAGACCCGTCACGAGGGACGAGAACAAAAGCGAAGAGCGGATTGGCCGCCGTCGTCGCGAGCGACAGCAGTTTCGAATCGGGGTCCGGGACGAGATTGTTGAAGTTCGTCACGGTCTTCTGGAGCGACGGGAACGGCGGGCTCACCACGTGGACGTCCAGAAACGCGCCGCCGTACGCGATCGCGATGGGGTTCACCGCCGTGTCGATCGTATTGTTTCGTCCGGTGTGAAGCCGCCACTCGTAGGTGTGCGGCGTCCCGTCTTTGTCGATATCGTCGATCACGATGAAGTAGGGAGGCGTCTCGGGGTCGCGGACGACGAAGACCGAACGGTAGGCGTGGTCGACGGGGTTTGCGCCCGTGTATCCCCACGACCAGTCCGACGACGGGAAGGGAAACCCCGGGTTGTTGAGAGGGCTGTGTGTCGTGTAGGCCTCTGTGGCATCGCCCATCAGGTAATCCGAAAAACCGTTCATGAGGTATCGCCGCAGATCGCCGTCTGTCCCGATCGAGCGGCCCGCATTGTGCTGGCCGTCGCCGTCGATCAAGATCATGTTGTGGGCTTCGCTCTGCACCGGAATGGTCCCGAGCCCGTGGTCGATGGCGAAGGGCGCGCCGTAGGCGTACAGCGTAAACTGGTTCTGGTCCTCCTGGGCGTGCCCGCCCTGAAACTCTCCCGAGTAGAAGCTGAAAAGGATGTCTTTGGATTTCGCTGCGGCGGGCCAACCGGTTCGGAAATAGTAGAGCCCGCGGTGCTCCCACACCATGCTCTTGGGCAGCACCGAGCCGGGTTGCTGCGGAACGAGATTGCGGTGCCAGATCACCGTCCCGGCCTTGTCCGCCTCGTCCCCCGCGTTGTACCCGTACGTTCCCGCGACGTGTTCCCATATGTACGCGGAAAGACGGCTCCCCCAGGCGGTCTTCGCCCAGTCGAAGTACGTGGTGTTCTGGGCGAGGGGAGATTCCAAATAGGAACAATCCTGTATGTTGTTCACCGCACCGCCGCCGTCGGGGTGAAGCTCGTACGCAAACCATTTCTCCATGTTGCGGATCCTGCTGTTGGCCGCGTAGTCGAAGCCATCGTACCGGACCCTCGCCCAGAAATAGTACACGAGGTTCCTCATGCTCCACGAACCGTACAGCGCTCCCTCGTTGTACGCCCCGTTCTCATCCAGCTGGTAGTAGAGCCAGGCCGAGATGATGTCGTCCGCCTTGTCGAGCGCGGCGTCGACCACCGCCGGGTCGCTCTCGCCGTCGAGACATATCGCCGCAAGACCCAGAGACGACGCGATCATGGCGCTGATGTTGGCGAGATACGGGCGGTAGGACCAGATTCCGTACTCGGGGTCGTTGAGCATCATATCCATGTAGGCGCGGATTTCGTCCCGGACGCGCGTCCGCTCGGCTTCGTTGCTGGCTTCGAAGAACATGTCGTACCCGAGGGCAAGCGCCCGTAAGCGAAGCGCGGTGCCGAAATTGTCGTCATCCGGGGCCCAGTGGTCCGCGATGTAGAGCGTGAGGCTTCGACCCCTGTCGCGTGCGGTGAGATCGGTGGGCGTTTGGAGCACGCTGCCCAAGCCGTAGTTGGGGATCACCGAAAGCCCGTAGGAGCCGTCGCCCAGAAGCTGGTCGGGCGTGGAGCCCGGATAGATGTACTGGAGGAGAATCCGTATGAACGAGTATGCCGCGTCGTCCGCCCCGCCGTCGTGGACCTTCGCGACAAGCGCGGGGATCTCGCCCGGCGTGAAGAGGAGCCTCGGGTGGTGCGCCGTATAGAGCGAGTCCGAGACGGCGAGAGGCCCGCTCTCCCGTGTCTCGCGTGAACCGGTTTCTGGAGCTCCGCTCGGACGAGCCGCGTTCGATGGGTGTGGAAAAACGGACGAAACCAAAACGCCGAAGAGAGCCGCGGCGACAAGGGTGCGAACGAGATGTCCGACGGGGACGCAGCGCATACTTTACCTCCCGCCTGTCCCACCGCGGGCGGGCGCGTGGGCGAGGAGGGATAACCGGGAACCGAATCCAAGCCGCCGCCGGCTCGATCACCGACCCCCGATGTTGTTTGCCATAAGACGTTGCCAACGCTGCGTGTATAGTGTACCGCACCGCGCCGCATAAGTCAATCGAATGGAATTAGGGGGGGTCGAACGGAGGGTCGGGAAAAGGGCGGGCCGCGTGGAAGTTGCTGCGGCGCGGGAGCGCGACAGCCGGCCGCGATTTAAACGAGATATCCGCGCGGCGCTCACTTGTTCGCGCGGCGTCCGATGCGCTATAATATGATGTGTCTGTATCCCATCGCTCCGTCCATCGTCTTCGCTCCTGGAGGTCGATATGAGAAATGCTATCGCGCTGGCGGCTCTGGTTCTCATCGTCGTGATCTGCGCCGGTTCGGCGACGGCTGCAGCGATCGATGCGTACAACGAGATGTCCTGGCTGGACGGGTTCACGCTCGTCGTTCTCGAGACGAACGACATACCGAGCCTCCACCAGGCGCGCGCCGTGATTCAGTCGCACGGCGGGCGTGTGGCCATCATGTCGCCGCCTTCGTTGATCCTTGGGTGGATCCCCCAGGATCGACGGGCCGAGCTGATCGGACAGGCGGGGATCAAGAGCATCTACGACACCGAGGTGCTCGGTGGTGAAGTGGACGCGGCGGATTTCCAAACGCGAGCCGTGATCAACTTCTTCAACGCCGTCAAGCGGGGCGACATTCAAAGAGACTACTTCGAAGAAGCGGCGCGCACCGCGGCGGAACCTCCCAAGCCGATGCTGCACGACACCGTCGTCGGCCCGCCCATGGATCAGGAGGGATATCTCAAAAACCTCGAAGCCGCCGGTCTCGACCTGCAGAAGCTCAAGGATCAGGGTCTTCTCGTGTCGCATGCCCCGGGGCAGACGATGGGAAACAGCGACACGATGACGGGAACGATATCGGTGACGCTCTTCATGGTGGAGAGTAACGGCACCATCGATGCCAACCTCTACACCTGGACACAGGACGCCATGCAGCAGTACGTGAACAAGGTGAACACGGGGCTCGCCTGGTGGACATCGATGGCGAACAACTACTACGATTGCTGGGCGGCGTTCATGGTCCACTACTATCCGGGAACCGACGTGAGGTGCCAGCAGGGGTACGAGCCGGTGATTCACAACGGCACTGGCGCTGCTCCCAACGCGAGCACGTGGGTGGGCCTGGTGATGACGAACTTCGGCTACTCGGGCACTCACTTCGCGAAAGTCGAGGCCTTCAACACATGGCAGCGCTCGACTTACGGCACGAACTGGGCGTACTCGGCCTTCGTTCCCTATAACCCCAACGGCGGGGCGTTCCTGGATGGACATACGGCCTGGACGTGGATCGTCAACGGTTACGGCGGACCGTACATGGTGGCGCTCTACAAGGCCGGCGGATGGGACCCGACACAGGTCTTCCCCCACGAGACGGGTCATATCTTCAACGCGTGCGACGAGTACGCGGAGAGCCTCTGCGACTGCGAATGCACCCGGGCGCTGGGGACGACGTCCAATGAGAACTGCGTCAACTGCGGGGGCAGCACAGGGTGCATGATGAAGGCGAACAGCTTCGTGCTCTGCTCGTATACGCCGATGCAGGTCGGATGGACCGGGACGGGCTGCGCCCCGACGCCGCTTCCGGCGCCCGTGGCCACGAGCGTCTCGCCTCCCAGCGACTACCAGGGGGTGACGACGACCATCACGGTGACCGGATCGAACTTCGTCTACGGGGCCTATGTGGACATGGGGTCGGACGTCACGCTGAACTCCACCACGCCCATCAACTCGACTGCGTTCCAGGCGAACATCACGATCTCCAATACGGCGGCGCTCGGGCTCCGGAACGTCGTCGTGTACAACCGCGACCTCCAGTCCTCCACGATCGTCAACGGGTTCGAGGTCAAACGCTCGACGAAGCACTACGCCTCACCCGCGGGCGGCAACGTATTTCCGTACATCACCCCCGCGAACGCCGCGACGGCGCTCGCCTCGGCTATAGCCGCGGCTGGTTCCGGGGATTCCGTCCTCGTGCGGTCAACGACGTACACCAACGTCGACCTCTCTCTTTCGCAAGGGGTCAAGATGTACGGCGCGTGGAACGCGTCGTTCACCACGCGGGATCTCGCGACGGGTAAGACGGTCCTCTCGCTGAGCGGCAATATAGAAGTGGGTCCATCGGCTCCGGGGCAAACCGTGATCGACGGTTTCGAATTGTACGGCGGGACGGGAACGCTCCAGGTTTCTCCGTATCTCGGGCGTTACGGCGGCGCGATCTGGGCGTCGAGTTCACCGCTCACCGTGTCGAACTGCCTCATACGCAACTCCCAGGCGCACGACGGTTCGTTCGGCGGGGGCGGCGGGATCTACGCGTCGGGCTGCACGGTCGCGATCACGGGAAACGAGATCCGAACCTGCACCGCCGCGCAGGGAGGCGCGATGTACCTCGACGCCTGCACGGGGACGGTGGCGAACAACTCGATACACGATAACAGCCTCCTCTACTCGGCCCAGCCGGCGAACGGCGGCGGGCTCTGTGTGATGAACTCGAGCGCGCTCGCCTTCTCCGGCAATACGATCAACGCGAACGTCGCCGATCCCGCGATGTCGGGCAGCATGAACGGCGGCGGCGTGTTCGTGAAGAACACATCCGGGCTCTCCATGAATGGGGACGTCGTCTCGAACAACTCCTCGGGGATGTCCGGATACCTCGGGTGGGGAGGCGGGATCCACATCGAAGCGTCCGGATTGACGTTGACTTCGGTGCGGATCGAAGGGAACCAGACCAAGACGATCGGCGGCGGTCTCTACGGGGATGCCGCCTCGTCGGTGGCGATGAATGGCGGGACGGTTCTCACGAACAGCGCCATGATCGGGGGCGGCGTGTATGTGACCGGCCCGTCGAGCCAGTTCAACCACGTCCTCTGGACAGGGAACAGCGGGACCGCGTGCTCGATCAGCTCGGCCACGAGCGGGAGCTTCATCGGAAACACGATGAACCAGAACTCCGGCTCGAGCGGAGCGGGACTGTACGTGGCCAATGCGTCGATTACGGTAATGAACAACATCATCACGGCCTCGACGGGGAGCGGGATCAAATGCGGGGGCTCTCCCATTCCTTCGCCGACGTACTGCGACGTATGGAACAACACGACCAATTACGATGGATGCGCGCCGGGTACGGGGTCGATCTCGCTCGATCCGCGTTTCGTGAACGCGGCGGGTGGGGATTACCACCTGGCGATCCACTCCCCTGGAATAGACGCGGGCGATCCGAGTCCCGCGTACAAAGATCCTGATGGGTCCCGCGGCGACATGGGGATCTACGGGTCGCACGCGTTCGTCATGGACCAGCCGGAGTATCCGAAAAACCTCACGGCGGCGCCGGTACCGGCCTGGGGGCACACGGTGCTGAAGTGGAGCGCGAATCCCGAGCCCGACGTGACGAGCTACGCCGTGTACAAAGCCATGTCCGCGAACTTCATCCCGTCGGCGGCCAACTTCGTGACGCTCGTTGCGGCTCCCGACACGTCGTACGATGACGGACCGGCGGTGAGCGGGAACTACTACAAAGTGAGCGCCGTCGACGCCCTCGGGTATGGGAGCGGGTACGCGGTCATCGCGTCGGCCACAGGGATCGGAGACGATGTTGTGTCGTACGCGTTCCGTCTCCACCAGAACCATCCGAACCCCTTCAACCCGACGACACGGATCCGTTACGAGCTCGGTTCGCGTGTCCATGTGTCGTTGAGCGTGTTCGATGTCGGCGGTCGTCTGATCAAGGATCTCGTCGACGAAGATGCGGGCCCCGGGACGTTCACGCGGGAATGGGACGGGACGAACGCGAACGGCGAACAGGTGTCGACCGGTGTGTACTTCTACCGGTTGAACGCCGGATCGTTCGCGGAGACGAGGAAAATGGTGTTGATCAAATAACGCTGTTGAGATCACTGGTGTGAGCGAAGCCCGGCTGTCGAGTGCGAACGAGCCTCGATGGCCGGGCTCTGTTTTGACGGACGGCCTCGGCAGTTTCGAGTGGAGATCCTTTCCATGCCCGGCGAATCGACTGGGGATTGCGGTCCGTGTCGTCTGGTCCGAATTTCTTCCGTGGGAATTGTTGCCCCGCGTCCGTGGGTGGTATGATGACTCCGTCTCGCCAGGTGTCGAACCAAGGAGGTCATACCATGACACAATCGAACCGTCTCCGGTGTTTGGTCGCCGTCTGGATTCTCTCCGTGTGGGGGTTC
>Ga0315286_10003994_pt1 | contig 14090 bp, 15 predicted proteins | sample YL17G10_0_MG_FD_205038 | JGI IMG/M metagenome (GOLD analysis project Ga0315286, IMG submission 205038) | Sediment microbial communities from Yellowstone Lake, YNP, Wyoming, USA - YL17G10_0 | ecosystem: Environmental > Aquatic > Freshwater > Lake > Sediment | place: USA: Wyoming | collected... | reverse complement strand
ACGATTTTTGCCTTAAGATCTTGGCCTTGATCTTTTTGGATACCGCCTCCAGTCTTTCCGTTGCTTCCGAGAAGGGAAAGGCGCAAAAAACTGCCCCCACCAGGGCTCCGATACTGACACCTACAACCAGCTGCGGCTTTAGCCCGCGCTCTTGGAAGGCCTTGATGGCCCCCAAATGGGCCGCTCCGCGGGCTCCCCCGCCCCCCAATACCAAAGAGATCTTCGCCATCTAAGACTGTGAATCGCGGGTGGATTCCTCGACCCACCGGAGGTATTCTTCCGATCCCTCCAGGATGGGCAGGGCTATGATTTCTGGCACGGTATAGGAGTGAAGCTCCTTGACCCGATGAGCTAAAGAAGAAAAAAGATCCCTTCGGCTCTTGGCCAGAAGAAGCACTTCCTCCTCCCTCGCGATGTCCCCTTGCCAGTGGAATATGGAATGAATAGAAGGGAGGATGTTCACGCAGGCCGCCCACCTCTCTTGAACCAGGATCTCCGCGATGCTCTGCGCCTGCTCTCGGTCGGGGACGGTAATCAGGACTATGATATATGGGGCATTCATAACTACCTCACCATAATACATGTCAGGCTAACAACGGAAAGGTGGAATTGTCAAGTCAAATTTTGACGAAAGCCCGACGAGTCCAAGCCCGATATTGACAAGAAGGGCATCTTTGGTTATTTTGGGAAGGCACTCTGCTGGGAAAAGTCGCCCCGACTCAGGCAAGTGAGGACTTGAACACGAACCTGGCTCGAAGGGGGAGCAGACAAAAATCCAGGGCTCTGGGTCCGGCCGGGGCATTTGCGGGTAGAGCGCATGCCGGAGAACACCTGGAAAGGAGAGGAAATTGCACAACGAGGAGAGGGAAAAAGGAAATGGGTTTCCCGGTCTTTTCTCCCTGAAGGAGAAGGTAGCGATTGTTACGGGCGGGGGAAGCGGCTTGGGCCAGGCTATCGCAAAAGGGTTGGCCGACGCAGGCGCATGGGTAGCCGTGGCCGATATATCGGAAGATTCGGCCCAGCAAGTGGCAGAGGAGATCCGAGTGAGGAGAGGCCAGGCGATTGCCTTGGAGGTGGACGTCACCCAACTCGCCCAGGTTCAGGCGATGGAGCAGAAGGTTCAAAAGGAGCGAGAGAAGGTCGATATCCTGGTGAATAGCGCCGGGATAACCTTTCGCAGCCCTGCCCTTCTATATCCCGAAGAGGAGTGGGATCGCGTTTTGAACGTCAATCTCAAAGGGACCTTCCTCTGCTGTCAGGCTGTGGGAAAGACCATGTTAGACCAGGGCAAGGGCAGCATCATCAACATCGCTTCGATTGGGGGTCTGATAGGATACGGGGGCTGTATCGCCTACCTGGCCAGCAAGGGCGGGGTGGTGCAACTCACCCGGGGCTTAGCCGTGGAGTGGGCCAAAGCCGGGGTGAGGGTGAATGCGATCGCTCCCTTCGTCTTTGATACCCCCATGGTGAGCCAGATCAAGGTGAGAGAGCCGAATCATTTCCAGAGAATGATCGATAAGGCTCCCATGGGACGATTGGGGCGAGCGGAGGAACTCATCGGTACGGCCATCTTTTTGGCCTCGTCTGCCTCCGAGCTGATTACCGGTCAAATCTTGGCGGTCGATGGGGGGTTCTTAGCCCAGTAGGACCCTTCGCTCAAGGGCTGGGGTTGGTCAGCGAATGGCCTGTGGATCTTCCATTGGCATGTGCTTTGTGCAACCTGGGTTGGGTGTGTTCCGCAACGCAGGGTAAGAGAACGGAATAGAGGACAACCGCGCCCAGGGCGGTGCATTCGAGCTGGGGGGAGGCGTGTTTGACCGAGCCGGCTGCTGGGCGGAAAGAGGAAGCCTCCCCGCCTGTTAAAGCGACATAGCTTTTTTCAGGCGATACCGGATCGTCGAAGAGAAGCGTCCATCCTGTGTAGCAAAAGCCAAATCCGATGAGACAGATCAACAGGATTTTCAGGTGTGCATATTTCATGGTTTTCTCCTTTAAGGCGGGAAGCATATCGTGGTGAGACTGCAAGGTGCATGCCAGGTTCGCATCATATTTTGCATTATGCTGCCAGATGCAGTCCCAACCTGCTTTGCTCTTAAGGGCTGACGCTGCTCGCCTTCCTGCGTAAAGGTCGCCCATGGCACAATGTCCACAAATTGGGAAGTAAATGTAATACATCTCTCAGGGGAGGAAAAAATGTTCACCTACGGGGTAAATATTTCCATGGTCTTTGCCGAATATCCCTTTCCGGATCGGGTTCAAAAGGTTGCGGAGGCGGGATTTTCTGCCTTTGAGTTCTGGTTTCCCCAGCTCTATGACATGGAGGCGCTCAAGAAACGCAAGGACGCATTTGGCCTCGATGTTGCCCTCTTCAACCTGAATACCCCCCCGAATTCCAAGGGGCTCTTGTCCAATCCGAAGGAGATCAAGCAGTTCCGCGATAGCCTGGAGGAAGCGATTGCTTTGGCACATCCATTCAGCTGCAAGAGGATCAATACCCTGACTGGCAATATTTTGGAGGGGGTTTCTCGAGAGGAGCAAAGGAAATGTGTCCTCGACAATCTGCGCTATGCGGCCAAGAGGTTGGAGGGGGAAGGGATCGTCCTGATGTTCGAGGCGCTCAACCTGTACGATAGCCCCGGGTACTTCCTTTCTAACTCGCGGGAGGCCTTCCAATGGGTGGAGGAGGTGGGAAGTCCGCTGGTGAAGTTCCAGTACGACCTCTACCATATGCAGCTCATGGAAGGCAACCTGCTCAACACCATCAGGGCCAATCTCGACAAGATCGGCCATATTCAGATTGCGGATGTGCCGGGCCGTCATGAGCCCGGGACCGGAGAGATCAACTATCCCTTTTTGCTGAAGGTCCTGGAGGACATGGGCTATTCTGGCTATGTGAACTTAGAGTATATTCCCTCCGGGAAGTCGGAAGATTCGTTTGCCTGGTTGCCGCGCTCCGAGAGAGGCCGCAGGCGATGAGCCCGGATACGGGAGCGCCAATCGACCTGGCGGAGAGGGCACGATCGATTCCCTTCCTCCGCCATCTGGGTCTGGAGTTGCTTGACTGTCGACCGGGCTTGGCACGAATGCACCTTCACCTTCGCGCCGATCACCTGAACTACCTCAATACTCTGCACGGGGGAGCCATCTGCTCTCTTATCGATTCGGTGGCCTACTTTGCCTTGCGCCCCCTGCTCGCCGAGGATACTCCTCTTCCCACTCTGGAGATGAAGGTCAATTTCCTGCGGCCCATTCGAGAGGGAACCGCAACTGCAGAGGCGGAGGCCCTCCATGCAGGCAAGAGGGTGATGGTGGCTCAGGTGCGGGTAACGGATGGCGAAAACCGGCTCTGTGCCTTCGGTACGGTCAGCTGCTTCGTGGCTTCCGGAGAGTGAAGAACTTCATGTATCAGGAGCGGATGTATCGCGGATTCGCACAAGCCAAGGATCTCATCGGATTTGAGATCCAGGTTCAGGAGACCGATCTTTGGGTCCAGGCGGAAAGTGACCTATCTCTTCGTTGCCGGGAGATTGTCATCAGGCTGAGAGATGAGCTGGAGAGCTACATCACAGCCCACCCGGAGTTTGCCTCCTCGCTGTTTCCCATTTTGCCCTCTCCCTTTTCCCCTCCCATTGTCCAGTTGATGGCTTCCTCCGCGGAAAAGGCGGATGTGGGACCCATGTCCGCAGTTGCCGGCGCCATCGCCGAGTTGGTGGGCAAAGGGCTTGTCCCCCTCTCCTCGGAGTTGATCGTGGAGAATGGGGGAGATATCTTCCTGCAATCCCGAAGGCCCCGAGTGGCAAAGGTCTATGCCGGTTCCTCCCCCTTCAGTCAGCGAATTGGATTGAAGGTGGAATCGCGGGGAGAACCTCTGGGCATCTGCACCTCGGCAGGTACGGTGGGTCACTCCCTGAGCCTGGGAGCGACCGATGCGGTGGCGATCATCGCTGACTCGGCCGCCCTGGCGGACGCAGTGGCCACTCGGGTGGGAAACAAGGTCCAGAGGAAGCAGGACATCCAGGCGGCTCTGGAACTGGCTCGATCGATCGCCGGAGTCCGGGGCGCGGTGGTGATCCTGGGGGGGAACCTCGGGGCGTGGGGGGAGTTGGAGGTCGTAGATTTAGTGGAATGAAAATGCATAGCGAGCGGAATCCGTTCAGCTTTATGCGGAATCAGCGAGCGAACTCGAAAGAGAATGAAGGATTCCTCTCCTTCGCACATGAAGACTCCTCGCAGCTTTGCCGCAAGGAGCTTCAATCCCTTACCCAAAATTCCTTAGGATATTGCGCCTTTTTCTGCTATCTTGAGCGAGGCTCGGTGCCTTCCTCTGCGAGGATGGAGAAAGGAAATCTGGTATGATCTGGGATCCGAAGTTTGAGTCCATGCCCCTCCCACAGCTGCAAGATTTGCAGCTGGAGAGGTTGAAAGAGGTCTTTGAAAGGGTCTATGACCGGGTTCCTTTCTATTTTCAGGCCTTCCGCACAGCGGGTATCAAGCCAAAGGATATCAAATCCCTGGAAGACCTGTCCCGGCTGCCCTTTACTACCAAGGATGACCTTCGGGACAACTATCCTTTTGGCCTCTTTGCGGTTCCCCCTTCGGATATCGAAGAAATTCACACCTCCTCCGGCACCACCGGAAAACCTATCGTGGGTGGGTACACGCACCGCGATATCGAACTCTGGTCGGAAGTGATGGCCCGCTGCCTCACCTGCTCCGGCACCACCAAGGATGATGTGGTGCAGAATGCCTACGGATATGGGCTCTTCACGGGCGGATTGGGGGTTCACTACGGGGCGAGGCGAATCGGGGCCTCGGTGATTCCCATCTCCGGTGGGAACACCAAACGGCAGATCATGATCATGCAGGATTTTGGAAGCACAGTCCTTACCTGTACGCCCTCCTATACCCTCTTCTTGGCCGAGGTGGCAGCAGAGATGGGATTGGATTTCTCCCAGATGAAGCTCAAATCGGGGAATTTCGGGGCGGAGCCGTGGAGCGAGAATATGCGAGCCGAGATCGAGAAGAAATTGGATCTGCTCGCTCTGGACATCTATGGCCTTACGGAGATCATCGGCCCAGGGGTGGCCAACGAGTGTGAGGCCAAGGATGGGCTCCATATCTTCGAAGACCACTTCTTGCCCGAGATCATCGATTCCACTACGGGCAAGAACTTGCCCTTGGGGGAAGCGGGAGAATTGGTTGTCACCACCCTGACCAAGGAGGCTATGCCCCTGATACGCTATCGAACCCGAGATATCACGGCCCTCATCCCTGGGCTCTGTTCCTGCGGGCGCACGGTGGTACGGATGAAAAGAATCATGGGTCGAACCGATGACATGCTCATCATCCGGGGGATCAATGTCTTTCCTTCCCAGATCGAGGCGGTCCTCATGCAGATGGAGGAAACGGAACCTCATTATCAGATCGTGGTGGAGCGCAAAGGGGCTTTGGATGAGCTGGAGATCCTGGTGGAGGTCAATGAGAGGATCTTCTCCGACGAGATCAAGCGCCTGGAGGACATCGAGAGGAAGATCGAGAAGGAGGTTGAAAGTACCCTGGGGATTTCCGTGAAGGTGAAGCTGGCCGAGCCCAAGTCCATTCAGCGAAGCGAAGGCAAAGCGAAGCGAGTGATCGACAAGAGGGTGTTTTAGATCAGCTGTTCAGCTTGCCCCATGGATCCATTTGTCTCGAGAAGGCAATACGGCGGGTAGGTGGAAACCGAATCTCTTCCTCATAGGGGAGGGCCAAACATGAAGGTGAAACAGATATCGATCTTCTTGGAAAACAAAGCGGGCCGTTTGGCCGAGGTGACCAATATCCTGGGGAAGGCCGGGATCAATATCCGTGCCCTCTCCCTGGCGGATACCACGGATTTCGGGATCCTCCGCCTCATCGTAAATGATATTGAGAAGGCCGCGAAAACCCTGAAGGATCATGGATTTACCGTAGGGGAGACCGAAGTCCTGGCGGTGGAGGTCCCGGATCGTCCTGGAGGGCTGGGGGAAATCCTGAAGATCATCCAGGACGCGGGGTTGAACGTGGAGTATATGTACGCCTTCGTAGAGCGGAGCTCCGACAACGCGGTCATCATTTTCCGCTTTGATAATGTCGATGAGGCAACGCGAGTGCTCTTGGGAAAAGGGGTAACCATTTTGAACGGGGGGACGCTTTACTCGCTGTAAAAGAGCAGGCCGCCTTTTTTCGCCTCCGATTCTCACCTGAGGGAAGTTCTGATCGGCAACGAAGCCCCTGCCCACAAGCAGCGCTTTCTCCCGGAGTCTCCTCCCTCAACCCATTAGCTTTCCCTCACCGGCTATCAGTGTTTCCTCGGGGAAGGAATCTACATCTGAACAGACACCCCCCGGCCATAGGAGAGATCTCTATTTATCACTTATGAGAGGAGTATAACGGGCCCCGAGACAGGGCGGGAGACGAGTCAGGGCATCGAGAATCGCCTTAAAGGGCCGAACATAGAGATAATGAATATCTGGGAACCAGAATATGAATGCATGAGAAGGGAAGATCTCCAGGCACTGCAATTGGAGAGGCTCCAGGCTACTCTTCGCCGCGTTTACCAAAATGTACCCTTCTATTGGCAACTCTTCGATCGGCTGAAGTTTCTTCCCGACAACTTCAAATCCTTAGAGGACTTGAAGAGGCTCCCCTTTACCCGAAAGTCCGATCTACGGGACAGCTACCCTTACGGAATGTTTGCAGTTTCCCTCCGGGAGGTCGTGCGAATCCATTCCTCCTCCGGTACCACGGGCAAGCCTACAGTGGTGGGCTATACCCGCAATGATATTCGGATCTGGAGCGATCTCGTGGCCCGATTCCTCGCCGCAGGAGGGGTAACAAAGGATGATGTGGTACAAATCTCCTTCGGCTACGGCCTCTTCACCGGGGGCTTTGGTCTGCATTATGGGGCGGAGCGCATTGGGGCCTCGGTGATTCCGGTCTCTGCTGGCAATACCCAACGGCAGATCATGATCATGCAGGACTTTCGCACTACCGCTCTGGTCTGTACCCCCACCTACGCCCTTTATCTGGCCGAAGTCATGGCCGAGATGAACGTGGATCCCAAATCGATCGCCCTGCGGGTCGGCCTGTTCGGCTCCGAACCCTGGTCGGAGAATATGCGCCGAGAGATCGAGGAGAAGCTCTCCGTTCTCGCTACGGATAATTACGGCCTGAGTGAGGTCATCGGCCCGGGAGTGGCAGGAGAGTGCGAGCGGAAGAATGGCTTGCATCTGTTTGAAGATCATTTCTACCCGGAAATCATCGACCCTGAGACCGGGGAGGTCCTCCCTTATGGCGAAGAGGGAGAATTAGTACTCACCACCCTCACCAAGGAAGCCTTTCCCCTGATCCGCTACCGCACCGGTGACGTCAGTCGCTTGAATCCCGCCCCCTGTCGTTGCGGGCGCACCTCGATCCGGATGGCCAGGGTATCCGGCCGCACCGATGATATGCTCATCATCCGAGGGGTCAATGTCTATCCCTCCCAGATCGAGCAAGTCCTCCTGGAGATCGACGGAACGGAGCCCCATTATCAGATCATCGTGGATCGGACGGGGGCCCTGGATGAGTTGGAAGTCCAGGTGGAAGTGGGTGAGGGGTTGTTCTTCGATGAGATGAAAAAACAGCGTCAGCTGGTGGAGGAAATCGAGGAGAAGCTGCGTAGCGCCCTGAGCCTTTCCGCCAAAGTGAAGCTGGTGGAGCCCAAAACCATCACCCGGTACGAGGGGAAGGCGAAGCGCGTGTTGGACAAGAGAAAGTTCTGATCAAGGCTCTCCGCAGCTCTGCTGTGAGGATTGCGCTCGCAATGCATCCTTGAGAGATCATGAAAAAAGTCCCCCTTTTTCTCATCATGGCAGGCCACCTGGTGGTGGACCTCTCTCAAAATATCTTGCCGGTCATTCTGCCGATCCAGAAGGTGGCCTTTCACCTCACTTATTCCCAGGCAGGTCTGGTGGCCACCATGCTCAACGTCACTTCTTCCATGATACAGCCCATCTTCGGGCTTATCTCCGATCGCTGGAAGACCGACTGGTTCATCGGGCTGGGGATCCTCTGGACCGCCCTCCTCATGGGCCTGTCCGGTTTGGCCCCCACCTACCGCCTCCTTTTGCTCAGTGTGACCCTGGCCGGATTCGGGACGGCGGCCTTCCATCCGCGGGCCACGATGACCGCCAATTACCTGAGCGGAGCCCGCCGGGGACTGGGCATGGCCATTTATACCCTGGGAGGAAACCTGGGTTTCGCGCTGGGTCCCATTTTTGCGGCCTTCGTTGTCTTGCGCTGGGGGGCCGGGAGCACCGCCTGGCTCTTGGCCTTTGGGCTTCCCATTTCCCTGATCCTCTATCTGTCGCGGGGAGCAATCGCCATCTCGCCTCCCTCCCGCACAGGTACAAGCAAGCCGGGAAAGATCGGATGGGCGCAGATGCCCTGGGTGGAACTGGGGGCCCTCACCCTGGTGGTGGCCCTGCGCTCCTGGAGCTATCAGGGCTTCATCATTTACCTTCCGCTGCTGCTGCAGAGCAAGGGGATCAACCTGAGCGACGGGAGTCGGCTGCTCTTCGTCTTTCTCATCTCGGGAGCCATTGCCGGACTTCTGGGAGGCCATCTCTCGGACCTGGTGGGACGGAAGAAGGTGATCGCTGGCAGCCTTCTCCTCTTCTCCCCCCTCATGCTCCTGGCGCTTCGAGCTTCTGGCCTCTGGGTTCCGGTTTTCCTGGCACTCTCGGGAACCATGCTCCTGGCGGGCTTCTCCGTTATCATCGTCTTTGCCCAGGAGATGATGCCGGGGAATGTGGGATTGGCCTCGGGACTGATGCTCGGATTGGCCTTTGGTACCGGGGGAATCGGGGTCTTTTTCTCCGGCCTGATGGCGGACTCCATTGGGCTGGAAAAGAGCATGACGATCCTGGCTCTGATGCCATTGATGGCAGGTCTCTTAGCCTTGACCTTCAAAGACCGCCATCCGAGAGGATTGGCTGCGGAGCGGTCTTAAATCTCAAATCAGAAAGGAAGAAGCGATGGAAGAAGGCAAGAATGTGGTGTTGACGAAGGCAGAGCCGCTCAGTCAGTTTTGCGTGCAGCTTTTCGAGAAGGCAGGCGTGCCGACCGAGGATGCCAAAGTCCTCATGGACAATCTGATCGAGGCCGACCTTCGCGGGGTGGATACCCACGGGGTAACCCGGATTGCCATTTACATCGAACGCCTCCAGGCAGGATCTGTGAAGGCGAAGCCGCAGATGAAAATTCTCCGGGAGACCCCGGTCTCTGCGATCCTGGATGGAGATCACGGCCTGGGACAGGTCATATCGGCCAAGGCGATGGAGATGGCCATCGAGAAGGCCAAAAAGGGCGTATTCGGACTCGTGGGGGTGCGCAATTCCACCCACAACGGTGCCATGGCCTTCTTTGCGAATATGGCGGTGAAGGAAGATCTGATTGGCATCGGCCTCACCAATACCGTGCCCCTGATGGCGGTCACCGGGGGCAATCAGGCCATGATCGGAAACAATCCCCTCTCCATCGCCGCCCCTGCCGGAGCGGAGAAGCCAGTCATCTTCGACATGGCCTGTAGCATCGCCGCGAGGGGTAAAATCATCCTGGCCGCCAAGAAAGGGGAGAAGATCCCGCTCGGATGGGCAAATGATAAGGACGGCCTGCCCACCGAAGATGCCAAAGCGGCCCTGGAAGGGCTCATCCTGCCAGTCGGAGAACACAAGGGCTATGGCCTCGCCTTGATGGTGGATGTGCTCTCCGGCGTCCTCATGGGAGCCAATTTCGGCCCTGAAGTAGGCCCCCTCTACAATAATCCCGGCGCCCAGGGGATCGGACATCTTCTCGCCGCCATCAACATCGAGGCCTTCATACCCCTCGCCGAGTTCAAGGCACGAATGGACAAGATGATACGCGACATCAAGAATTCCAAGAAGGCGAAAGGAGTAGAAGAGATCTTCCTCCCGGGCGAGATCGAAATGGGAATCGAGGCCAAGCGACGTCAGGAAGGCATCCCCTTGAGTCGCGCGGTCTATGACGAGCTGTGCGGACTCGGACAGAAGCTGGGGGTGAAGCCGGATTTTGCGTGATGCGGAGTAATCGGTTGCAACTTGTACTTCTTGAGGATTTCGAGTAGGGTAAAGGGGCAACTGCTACGAGAGCAGTTGCCCCTTTTTGTGTAAGCAAATTCGGTGAAGGGTTGACAGCGGTACGTATGGTAATGAAAGGTTTGGGGGCCCGATCCTCCCGACTCCTTCTTAGTACTGCCGCCTCGAAGACGGGATCGAAGATGGATGGGTGGAGGGGATGAGGGGATGCTCAATTTACGCGAGATCTTCCCTATGGTCTCCTTGATCCTTGTAAGAGAGTGAGCATTTCTTAAGGGGTCAGAGGTTGAAGCTCCTCGCAGCAAAGCTGCGAGGAGCTTCCAATGCAAGGAATTGTTTTCTATTATAGTTCGCTCGCATTCCCCGCAGTTTGCTGCGGGGAATGCGAGCGCTGTACATTTTCAAATTCTCCCGCCCTGACCATTCCTTATTGAAGTAATTTCACGCCAGATGAATTGGAGGGGATGGAGCAAGACTTGACCGATCAACTGGACACCGGGCCAAAAGATAACGAAGGCCGCAGGAGACTGAGCCGTCTGGTGCAATTCCACGAGGATCCTAAGATCATCTCGGTGTGGCTGGGCTTGACAGGTCCGGTGCTCAAGTGGTTGACCCCCTCGAGACGGCGGTTCCTCCTGACTATGGGAGCCATTTGGGTTGCCTTAAAAAGTCCCCTGAGAGAAATGACGAAAGCCCGTGCCTGGTCAGACGGACTCCCCCATGTCATCGGTTCGATCCTTGTAGTCGCCATCCTCTTGGGTTTTCTGTGGGTCTGCTATCGGTCTGCGTTGAAATTCGCATCGCTGCCATCTTTTGTCCGGCGCAATCCGCAGGTTTGTCTTCACGCGGCCTTCTGGATCCTGTTGATCGTGCTCTGGAATACCTCGCATAAGGCCGGAATCTGGCGGATCGTGCTGACGGGCCTCGCCATTCAATTCCCTTTTTTCCTCTGGCGAGTCGGTTACTTGCTGCTCTCGGGCAAACGCGGCAAAGTGGCAGGCACACGGTTCAGGGACCACCTGATGTATTTCTGGCCCTTTTATGGCGGAACGATTACCCCGTACGGCAAGGGTCTGGATTATCTGTCCCGCCATGAAGCCAAGGACGAGGAAGCGCTTGCCCGTGCCCAGCTTGCGGGAATCAGGCTGCTCATCCTGGCTGCCCTCTGGAGAGTGAGCAATGAAATCATGAAGGGACTGGTGTTCGGCGCAGACAACACTGTGCGCCAAGTCCTGGGAGGATTTACGCTCGGCGTGCCTCGGCTGGGCCAATTGCTTGAGCACCGCGAGATGGCCTCGATTGGCCTGGCCTGGGTGAGCCTGTACTGCGAATTATTCAAGCATGCGCTCGATCTTGCAGTGAAAGGTCATGTAATCATAGGGACTTTGCGTCTTTTTGGCTTCTATGTATTCCGGAATACATACAAACCCTTACTGGCGGAAACCGTGGTCGAATTCTGGAACCGCTACTACTACTATTTCAAGGAAATCATGGTGGACTTTTTTTTCTTCCCGACCTTTGTGGGCTGGTTCCGTAAATGGCCCGTGCTGCGGCTGTTTACGGCGGTGTTCATGGCTGCTTTCGCCGGTAATATGTACTATCACCTGATCAATAGGGGGAAAGAACTTGCACACGGGAATTTTCACGCGATATGGCTTCAGTTGCATTCGCGGTTGTTCTATTGTCTTCTGCTGAGCCTGGGCATCTTCATTTCGATGCTGCGTGAGCAGCGGCGGACGGGTCAGCCGCGGGCACGTGGCTATGTGCGACGTGGACTGGCCATTTTCGGCGTGTGGACCTTCTTCGCTGTAATCAACATCTGGAACCAAAAAGAATCGTTCGTTCCATTGACGAAGTTTTTTCTTGGACTTATAGGCCTTACTTAAAACCCTTGCGGAGAGAGTACACATGCTACTTGAGCTAAGCGTGGGAAATCTTATTGAGCCGGTCAGCGGACGGCGTTGGGACCGGGCGGAAATCGGCTGCCAGGTAGCTCGCCGTATCGCCCGATTGCAAAAACACGGCCTCGCTCCGGGGGATCGCGTCTTTCTTCCTTTCGGCAATCGTCTGGAGTTCTTCGTCGAGCTTCTTGCCATCTGGCGGCTCGGCGGATGCGTGATTCCGATCGACAACCGGCTCACAGCATTCGAGGTCGAAAATTTGGCCCGCGCCGCTACTCCCCGACTCGCTGTCGTGGATGAGGCGACGCCTGCAGAGATCATCCAGGTACTTTCAACATCCGGAGTCAACGTCATCCAAACCACCGAGACCGGCACGGACGAAGCCGCAGCCAGCCTGGTTGGGCTTGAGAGCGACGCGCTCATGCTTTTTACTTCCGGATCCACCGGCGATCCCAAAGGCGTGGTCCATACCCATCGCTCACTGCGCGCCCGCTGGATGTCGCTGCGCGATCACCTCGGAGTGGTTGCTTTTGAGAAAACGCTTTGTATGCTGCCGACCCACTTTGGTCATGGCTTGATCTGCAACAGCCTTTTTCCGTGGCTTTCGGGCCAGGATCTTTACATCACGCAGCCGTTCCGGCCCGAGCTTGTCATGCGCCTAGGAACGCTGGTTGACGAAAGCGGCATCACGTTCATGTCTTCGGTACCGCCCATCTGGCGACTCGCCCTGAAACTGGCCCGTCCCCCGCAACGAGGCACTCTCCAGCGGGTGCATTGCGGGTCAGCACCTCTGTCCGCACACATGTGGGAGGATATTCGGCGATGGACAGGCACGAGAAACGTATGCAACGCCTATGGCATCACGGAGACCGGAAGTTGGGTTGCCGGCCTCGTGGATGCGGGTGTTCCCGCCGAGGATGGTCTGATTGGCCAGGGCTGGGGAGCGGTAGTTCGGGTCTTGCATACCAACGACACCACGCAATCTCTTGATCGGGAGACCCGCTGCGCTCCTGGTGAATCGGGTTTTGTATGGCTGAACACACCCGCCCTCATGAAAGGCTATTTCCGGCGTGATGATCTTACGAGACAGGCTGTTGTTGACGGCTGGTTCATGACCGGTGATATTGGTTTTCTCGATGATCGTGGCCGGCTCGTGTTGCGGGGCCGGGAGCGCGACGAAATCAACAAAGGTGGAATGAAAATCTACCCGTCCGACATCGATGCAGTGGTGGAAAGCTTCGAGCGCGCTACCGATGTCTGCACGTTTGCCCTCGATGACCCCATTTACGGCCAGACTGTGGGTATGGCGGTCGTCCTTGCAGACCAGAGCGATGAGACCATTTGCGCCCTGTATCAATGGATGAAGGCACACCTGGCCGAACCGAAGATGCCAGTGCGCTGGTGGGTGATCGATGCGATCCCCCGGACCTCGCGTGGCAAGATTAACCGGGATGCAGTCAAGGCCGCATGCCAGAACCAGCCTCCGCTTGACCTGCCGGGCATCCTGGGGAAGGGGACCAGCTCGTGAACGAGAAATGGGGGCCACGGCGGCAGGACCTTATTCGCTTCCTGCGGGAAATCCAGAAAGCCGGACTTCCGGTCGAAAGTTTAGACGACAGCGATGAATTGGTTGCATCGGGTCTGATCGATTCGCTGGCGATCCTGCAAATCGTAATCTATCTCGAAGACACATATGGCATTGATCTCTCGGTACGCGGTGTTGATCCAGAACAGCTCGGCTCTATTGGAAACATCCTCGACCTGATCGAACAGGAGAGGCCATGAGTGCACCGAACGCGCCAGTTTTGTCGCCCAAACAGCAATCTATTGACAGAAAGTGAGGATTTTCATTAGTTCCACCTCCATGAGCTGCTTATAGCCCAAGGCGACTTTTTCGGGATAGAGGCTGTCATTGCTGGTCGAAAGAAGATATTTCCTATCCAGGTGTTCCTCTACCTTCACCTTAGACCGATCGATCTGAAGGGCTCCGTTCTTCTTCTGTTTCACTGATCTTCTACCCTTCCCACTCCTTTATCTCGGTAAATCCCTGGAAATGTCTGCCTTCTTTCCCCCA
>Ga0315286_10003993_pt1 | contig 14090 bp, 10 predicted proteins | sample YL17G10_0_MG_FD_205038 | JGI IMG/M metagenome (GOLD analysis project Ga0315286, IMG submission 205038) | Sediment microbial communities from Yellowstone Lake, YNP, Wyoming, USA - YL17G10_0 | ecosystem: Environmental > Aquatic > Freshwater > Lake > Sediment | place: USA: Wyoming | collected... | reverse complement strand
GACGACGCGCTTCTTATCCTCGAGCTTCAGGATCCGGTCGACGAGGAGAAACGGATACCGGTGCGGCATGATCTTCTGGATGACGTTGATATCCCAGAATTCCTGCTCCCCCATGACGGCGTTCTTCCGCTGGTTCCTGAGCTCCTGCGCGAGAAGCTTCGCGAAACCGAGATTGTGCTTATGCCCCGAACGCACGGCGATGATATGCCCCTCGATCGGCGCGCCGACGAGGGTGAGATCGCCCATGAGATCGAGTATCTTGTGGCGGACAAATTCATACGGGAACCGGAGCGGAACCTTGTTGACGATTCCCTCGGAATCGACCGCGATCGCGTTCTCGAGGCTCCCTCCCTTGATAAGGCCCTGCGATTTGAGGACCTCGACGTCGGACCACAAGACGAAGGTGCGGGCGGGCGCGATATCCCGCACGAAGAGCTGCGGAGTGATATCGAATGACGCGTACTGGATTCCGATGTGCGGATTGGGGTAATCGATCGTGAAGCTGATCTTGAAACCATCATAGGGAAGAGCGTACAGCTCGATCCCGTCCCCTCCCGAAAATGTCACCGGCGTCTGGATTGTGAGGAACCGGCACGGGATGCCCTGGTTTTCGATGCCGACCTTCTGTAGCGCGTCGACGAATGGCGCGCAGCTTCCGTCGCGCGGCTCGGGAGGCTCGTCGGAGTCGATATCGACGACCATATTATCGATCTGGAGGCCGGAAGCGGCCGCGAGGATGTGTTCGACCGTGTGAACGAGAACGCCGTCGTTCGCGAGGGTCGTGTTGCGGCGAATATCCCCTTCGCTGATGAAATCGACGCTCGCGGGTATCTCGACCGCCGGCGAGAGGTCAACGCGCCGGAAACGGATTCCGGTGAAGGGAGCGGCCGGATGAAAAACCGTCCGCACCGGCTTTCCCGTATGGAGCCCCGTTCCATCGTACGTGAACGAGCCCTTAATCGTCCTTTGCTGCCGGACCACGTTTCGTGCCTTTCTCGAGCGCGTCGACCCTTGTGGCGAGCTGCCTGAAATCGCTGAAGAGCTCGGGAAGCCGCGCGATGAGCGCATAGATCTTGCGCGCCGAACTGTGCTCGCGAGCCGGATAGCCCGACACCCTCGTGTTGGCTGGAATCGACTTCGTGACCCCGCCCTGCGCCCCGACCATCGCGTTATCGCCGACATGTATGTGCCCGACGAGACCCGCCTGCCCCGCGAGAACGACGTTGCGGCCGAGCTGCGTGCTGCCCGAGACGCCGACCTGCGCGGCGAGGATCGAATCCTCCCCGACGATGACGTTGTGCGCGATCTGAACAAGATTGTCGATCTTGACACCGCGCTTGATGAGGGTGACGTCCGTCGTCGCCCGGTCGATGGCCGCGTTTGCCCCGATCTCGACGTCGTCCTCGATATGAACGATCCCGATCTGCGGGATCTTGCGATTCACGACTCCGTCTTTCGCATAGCCGAATCCGTCGCTCCCGATGACGACCCCCGAATGCAGGATAACCCGGTTTCCGATGATGCAATTCTCGCGCATGGTGACATGGGGGTACAGGAGACAGTCCTCTCCGATCTTCACGCCGTCGAGGATGCAGACGAGCGGGAGAATCGTCGTCCGCGCACCGATCACCGCGTCTTCCCCCACGAAACAGTACGCGCCGATGGAAACGCCCGCCGCGATTCGCGCGCTCTTCGCGACGATCGCGGTCGGATGGACACCGGTCTGGAGCCTCTCGGGGCGATTCTCGGAAAAGAGCGACATGACCTTCAGGAACGCGAGGTAGGGATTCGACACCTTGATGAGGGGCTTGGGGGAGCCGTCCTCGCGATCGGCGATGACCGCCGAGGCGCGCGTCGTCGCCAGATACGACTCGTACTTCGAGTTCGCGAGAAAGGTGATTTCACCCTCGCGCGCTTCTTTGATCCCGGCGACGCCGGTGATCTCGATATCCGCCGTGCCGACGATCGTGCCGCCGACGAGCCGCGCCAACTCTTCTAGTGCATATGAAACCATCGAATGAATCCGCTCTCGTTCACGTGCGGAAGAATCCCCGGACCATCGACCGAAGGCATCAAGGAGCGGGATTCTTCTGCATCTGCTTCTCGAGCTCCTCCATGACGCGCGCCGTCAGATCGAGCGTTTTCTTCGCGAATACGATGTTGCCTTGCGCGGCGTCCAGAACGAGCGTGTAGCCCTCCGCCTCGGCGAGCTGGGCGATGACGGCGTTTATCTTCTCGACGATGGGCTGGGTGAGCTCCTTGTTGCGCTTCGCGGCCTGCCCGTTGTCGCCGAACACGTCGGTCATGTACTGGTTGTACTCCTGAAGCTTTCTGTCAAAAACCTGCTTCTTCTCGGCGAGCTTTTCCTCGCTCAACATGAGACTCTGGCTCTGAATCTCCTCGCGCATCGTGGCGAGCGTCGCTTCCATATCGGACGCCTTCTTCTTCCAGGCGTCGACCTCTTTCTTGTATATCGCCTCGGCATCAACCGTTTCCTTGAACTCCGCAAAAATCTTCACGGTATCGATATAGCCGAGTTTGATCTCCTCCGCCCTGGCCGCGCTCAGCGGAAAGTGCGACAGGATGAAGCACATGAGGATAAGACCTGACACCTTCTTCATCAAGAGGCCTCCTTTCGACCAATTGTTATTGTCACCAAATATAGTGCTTTTCGCAAGGATTGAAACCACTTTTTTAGAACATCGTTCCGAAGGTGAAATGCGGCTCCCAAGCTCCGCCCCCGACCTTGTCGTACCCGTAACCGTAGTCGAATCCAAGGTTTCCGAGCGCCGGCATCTCGATACGTATGCCGAACCCGGCGCCGCGACGGAGATCGAAGGGATCGGCCTCCCCGAACGAGTTCCACGTGTTGCCGGCGTCGAAGAACGCGAGGCCGTACACCGCGTCGCTGAACGGGAAGAGCACTTCGTGCGTGAAGGTCGTCATGAACCTGCCGCCGATATAGATGTCGTTCCCCTCGGGCACGATCTCGTAAAAATCATATCCCCGAAGCGCATAGCGACGATTCCCGCCCAGGCGGAATTTCTCGAAATCCTGCACCTCCCCCGGATCGGTGTAGCCGTCGATCGCTCCCGCCTCCATGTTCAGGTGGAAAATGAATTTCCAGTAGAGCTTCCTGAACCACGAGAGATCGGCCATGTATCGCATGTACCTGACGTTTCCCCCCAGAATGCCGCCGGCGAACTCGGCGCTCAGCGACGAGCTCGCCCCCCCGGTCGGATGGGACGGATTATCCGTTGAATTGCGCGACACGCTGAAGAGCACGCTGCTCTTGAGCTGAGGCCACTGGACGTGGCGAAGGTCGCCGGTTTCGGGGTAATTGGGCGAAAAATTGGAGAGCTCCACGTTCTCGTACCGGTAGCTCAACCCGAACCTCGAATAATCGAGAAACGGGAACGGCCGCCCGAGCTGGACCGCGAAACCCTTGCGGCGGTCCGTGTAGTACTGCTGGCTGACCCGGTCCTGAATCCAATTGTAGACCGAGAACGTGAGCGAATTCTCCGTGCCGAGAAGATAGGGCTCCACGTACTGGAAATTGACATTCTTCCGGGTCTTCCCGAATTCCCAATCGAGCGAGACACTCTTGCCTCTCCCGAACAGATTGTTTTCCTGGATACCGAAAAAGCCGCTCAGGGAGTTGAGCTGCGAGAAACCGGCTCCCATGCGGAAGTTGCCCGTCGTTTTCTCCTCGATCGACAGAAGCAGGTTGACGTCTCCACCCTCGTTCACGGTCTCCGTATCGAGCTTCGGAAAGCCGTTGAAATAACCGAGCGAAACGATATCGCGCATGCTCCGCTGCACCGAGTTGAGAATGAACCGGTCACCGGGGTACACGCTCATCTGGCGCCTGATGACCGTTTCGAATGTCTTCGTATTTCCCGAAATCTTGATTTCGTTGATCGACGCGGGGTTGTTCTCGACGATCGAGAGATTGAGATCGATCCTCTGTCCCCGCATGCTCCGCTCGGCGTCGACGCGGCTCCAGATGTAGCCCTGCTCCCAGTACCGGCTGTTGACCGCCATCTGGACCCCCTCGACGCGATCGAGCGCGAAGGGATCTCCCTCCTTGAGAGACACGTAGTCGCGTATCTCGTCGTCGGTGATGATCTTGTTCCCGGACCAAGTCAGGCGCCCGAACGTATAGGGCTTCCCTTCGTCCACCCGGATGTAGAGATCCATCGCCTTACCGTCGTCGATCTCCTCCGTCTTCTCGATGCGGGCGTCGGCGTCGATATACCCTATAGTCCCATAGAGCTCCTTGATCTTCCTGAGATCCTCGTCGACCGTGGCCGGCTTGTAATCCCCACCCCGCCACCATTTGCTCTCCTTGCTCTCCATGATCTTCTTGATCACGGATGCTTCGAAAGCCCCGTTGCCGAGAACATCGATATGACGGATCTTGACCTTCCGCCCCTCGGTAACGACGTAGGCGACGATGAGACTGTGCTCCTTCTCAACCATGGTCTTTCGCACTTCGACCTTGGCCCGGCTGTATCCCTTCTCGGCATAGAGCGCGCGGATCGAATCGACGTCCTGCGTGAAGAGGGACGGGCGGGCGAAGTAACCCTCCTTGAGGGCCACCTTGGCTTCGACGTCCGTCCGTTTGAGCTTGCTGGTTCCCTGGACGCGGACTTCCTTCACGCGGGGATACTCTTCGACGACGAGGGACAGAATCACCGATCCGTTCTCGATCCGGGAGCTCACCTGGAGATCGGAGAATTGCTTCGTCTGGAACAGGCGCCGGAGGCCGTCCGAAACCCGGTCTTCGCGATACTCGTCGCCGGGGCGAACGCCGAATATCGTGAGTATCTTCGGTTCGGAAAGAAAATAATTGCCCGACACCTCGATCTTCCCGACCGGCGTTGTCCGCGCGGCCGAAGCGAGGAGCATCAGGCAAAAGAATATACCCGCCGTATGTTTCATGGCTGATCCTCATGCTCAATGTACATAAAAAGGCGAAGCGGCGCGAATGCTATCACACCGATGCCTTTTGTACAATTGCAAAAGGGGACTTTTCGACGGCGCGCCGCGGGGCTCGAAACGGCTGCTCTACGAGCTCACCTTCTTCACGGACGCGAAGCTGAGCGCCGAGGCTCCCGGCTCCGCCGTGATCTTGAGCTGGTCGTTGCGCGTGATCTCGCCGTTCAAGAGCTTCTCGCTCAGCGGATCCTCGAGGTATTTCTGGATCGCGCGTTTGAGGGGACGCGCGCCGTGTTCGGGGTTGTACCCTTTCTCGAGGATGAACTCCCGGGCTTCGTCCGTTATCTCGAACTCGATACTTTGCGCCCCGAGCCTCTTGCAGAGGTCCTTGAGCAGAATTCCGATGATCTTGATGAGATCGCTCCGTTCGAGCTGGTGGAAAACGATGATCTCGTCGAGGCGGTTGAGGAACTCGGGATTGAAAACCTTCTTCAGCTCATCGAGAACCTGCGATTTCATATGCTGGTAGCCGGCGTCGCTCCCCTCGGCGAGGAAACCCATCCCTTTCCTCGCCTTGATCTCCTTCGCCCCGACGTTCGAGGTCATGATGAGCACCGTGTTCTTGAAATCGACCTTGCGGCCGAAGGAATCAGTGAGACATCCTTCCTCGAGAATCTGGAGGAGGAGGTTGAACACGTCGGGGTGAGCTTTCTCGATCTCGTCGAGAAGGACGACGGAATAGGGCTTGCGACGCACCTTCTCGGTGAGCTGCCCTCCTTCCTCGTAGCCGACGTATCCGGGCGGCGCCCCCACGAGGCGCGAAATCGCGAATTTCTCCATGTACTCGGACATGTCGACGCGCAGGAGCGCGTCTTCGCTCTCGAAGAGGATCGAAGAGATCGCTCGCGCGAGCTCGGTCTTTCCCACGCCGGTGGGGCCGAGGAAGAAGAAGGAGCCGATGGGGCGTCGCGGATCGCGGAGTCCCGCCCGGTTCCGCCGGACGGCGGTCGCGATGGCGCGAAGCGCTTCTTCCTGCCCGATGACGCGCTTGCGCAGCTCGTCCTCGATATGGAGCAGCTTCTCGGTCTCCTCTTCCTGGACCTCCGAGACCGGTATGCCCGTCATGTCCGAAATGACGCTCGCGATCTCTCGTTCCGTCACGATCGACTCGCTTTCCTGCCTCGAGTCGTTCCATTCGCGATGGAGGTCCTGGATGCGCTTCCGGATTTCCTTCTCCTGGTCGCGGAAGGCCGCCGCCTTCTCGAACTCCTGCGCCTGGATAGCGGATTCCTTTTCCTTGGAAATATCCTCCGCGCTTCGTTCGAGATCGCGCAGGCTTTCGGGCACCGTCGTCACCGAGAGGCGCGCCCGCGCCCCGGCTTCATCGATCACGTCGATCGCCTTGTCGGGGAGAAACCGTCCCTGGATGTAGCGCTGCGACAGGTAAACGGCTTGCCGTATGGCCGCTTCCGTGAACTTCGTGCGGTGATGCGCCTCGTATTTGTCGCGCAGCCCCATGATGATCCGGACCGTCTCGTCTTCGGACGGCGGATTGATGATAATGGGCTGGAAACGCCGCTCGAGGGCGCCGTCCTTCTCGATGTGCTTGCGGTACTCGTCGAGCGTCGTGGCGCCGATGCACTGGATCTCGCCGCGGGCGAGGGCCGGCTTGAGCATGTTGGAAGCGTCGATCGCGCCCTCCGCGCCGCCGGCGCCCACGATCGTATGGATCTCGTCTATGAAGATGATGACCTGGTCGTTGTCCTTGATCTCGTTGATGATCGTTTTCAGGCGCTCCTCGAACTGTCCACGGTACTTCGTGCCGGCGACGATCGAGGCAAGATCGAGGGTCGTGATGCGTTTGTCGCGGAGGAGTTCGGGCACCTTTCCCTCGACGATCTTCTGGGCGAGCCCCTCCACGATGGCGGTTTTCCCGACACCGGGTTCACCGATGAGAACGGGGTTGTTCTTCTTCCTGCGGCAGAGAATCTGGATGATCCTGCCGATCTCCTGATCCCTTCCGATGATCGGATCGAGCTTGAGATCGCGGGCGTGCTGCGTGAGATCGCGCCCGAACTGGTCGAGCGTCGAGGTTTCGGTTTTCCCGCGCGCGTTCTTCTTGGAACCAGCCGCGCCCCCGGTTCGGGCGAGGCTTTTCATGATCTCCTCGCGGACGCGCTTCCGGTCGACGCCGAGCTCGAGCAGAACCCTCGCCGCCACGCCCTCCCCTTCCCTGATGAGCCCGAGCAGAAGATGCTCCGTTCCCACATAGTTGTGCCCGAGGAAACGCGCCTCCTCCACCGAAAGCTCGAGGACCCGCTTCGCCCGCGGCGTGAGCGGTATCTCGCCGACCGTGAGCGTGCCCCCCGTCGGCTTCACCATATTCTCGATGGTCTGCTGGATCTGCTCGAGATCGACCTCGAGCCGCTGCAGAACCTCCGCCGCGATTCCCTCGCCGAGACGCAGAATTCCGAGGAGAAGGTGCTCCGTGCCGATGTAATCGTGCTGAAGCCTGTTCGCCTCGTCGCGCGCGAGATAAATGACTTTGCGAACTCTTTCGGTGAATTTGTCATTCATATATTGCTTTATGTATCCTTTCTTAGTAATTACAATATAATATATTACGCTCTATATTAACCCAACTTAACCCTGATGTAGTCCGCACGAGCCCTGTCCCTTTCCTCCGCCTTCAGCGCCTTCTCGTGCAGCTTCTGGAGATGCATCGGCTGAATCATGATGAAAAGCTCGTTCAGCGTAGAGAGCTTGCAATCCGTTATGATTCCAAGACCTACGCCCAGACGGACCGCAGATATCAAACTCATTGCCTCTTTTGAAGTTACGAGTCTCGCCGTCTTGAGAATACCGTATGCCCTCCATATCTTGTCTTCGAGCAAGCTCCGTGCCTTTCTCAGGAGCACGCTCCTCGCTTTTTTCTCGAACTCGAGAACCTTCCGTATGTGCCCTTCAAGATTCTTGACCGTATCCTCCTCGGACAGCCCGAGCGTGATGCTGTTGGACACCTGGAAGAAATTGCCGATGATGTCGCTCCCCTCGCCGTAGATCCCGCGGACCGTAAGACGGATGTTCCGCAGTCCGTCGAGCACCTGCCCGATATCCTTGTTGTGAACGAGCCCGGGCAGATGAACCATCGCCGAAACCCTCAGCCCGGTGCCGACGTTCGTCGGACAGGCCGTGAGGTAGCCGAGCTCCTCGGAGTATGCGTAGCAGAGCCGCGCGTCGATCTCGCCGTCGAGCCCCCCGACGCGCTCGAACGCCTTCTGCAGCGAAAACCCCGGCTCGAACGACTGGATCCTCAGATGATCCTCTTCGTTTATCATGATGCTGATCCGCTCGTCCGGCATGGCGACGAGAGAGCGGTTCAAGAAATTCTTGACCATCTCGCCGCTGATGAGGCGGCGTTCCGCCAGCAGCATCCGGTCCGATTCGGGAATCCCGTCCATGTCGAGGACGAGCGCTCCGGCGATTGCCGGACACTCCGCGAGAACCGCCTTCGACTCGTCGCGTATCTCGGCGAGCACCTGGGCGCTCGCGCCGTGCGTGAACGATCGCTTGTCGAGATTGCGCGCGATCCTCACGCGGCTCGAGAGCACGAGCTCGCCCTCCTCGGCCTCGCTCGACAGCCACCGCGCAGGTTTCTCGATCAGCGCCTTCAACGTTGACACGATCGCCCTCCCCCCCGTTCCGGCTCGGAGAGCGTGCGGATCTCGTCGCGCAGCTCGGCGGCGCGTTCGAATTGCTCCAGCTGTATCGCCAGCTCGAGCTCGTCCTGAAGCCCCCTCGCTTTCCTCCTCAGGCTCACCTGCCTCGCGAACCGCTGCGGGATCTTGCCGACATGACGCGTATTGCCGTGGATGCTCCGGAGAAGCGGAATCAGCTGCTGCTGGAAGAACTCGTAACATTGCGAGCACCCGAGTCTTCCCATCTCCTGAAAGGCGGAATAGCTCGTCCCGCAGTTCGGGCAGCTGTCCGGAGAAATCCCCTTCTCCGCGGCCGCGAACGCCGAATCGAACAACCCCGCCACGAAATCGGTCATCGTGAAGTTGCTCTTCTTGAGCTCGTCGAAGCCGCGCTCCTCCGCGCATTGCGCGCATATGTGTATCGCGCGAACCTTGTTGTTCTCGACGTTGGTGACGTGTATCGTCGCTTCCCGTTTCTTACAGAACTGGCAGAGCATCCGCTCCCCTCCCGATCTCATGGAGCGTGCCGTCCGCGAGAACGAAGCCCCGATCGGCCTTTTCGAGAAGCTCCTTCTTGTGCGTGACGATGATGAAGGTCTGCCTCTGCGATCTCGAGAGCTCGCGCACGAGCGAATGAAGATTCTCGCTCGCGCGGTCGTCGAGGTTCCCCGACGGCTCGTCGGCCAGAACGATCGACGGCTCGTTCGCGAGCGCCCGCGCGACGGCCACCCGCTGCTGCTCGCCGCCCGAAAGCTCGGCCGGGCGGTGATGGATCCGCTCCTCGAGACCGACGGCCCCGAGGAGCCCCCTGGCCCGCTTCTCGGCCGCCGCTCTGTTCCGGCCGCCGATGATCGACGGCATCATCACGTTCTCGAGCGCGCTGAACTCGGGCAGGAGATAGTGAAACTGGAACACGAATCCAAGATCCCTGTTTCTCATCATGTTGAGCTCCCGGGGAGAGCATTTCCGCGGATCCACGCCACGGACGAGAACCGTTCCCCTGTCCGGGCCGTCGAGCGTTCCGAGAATGTGCAGCAAGGTACTCTTCCCCGCGCCGGAGGCGCCGATCACGACCACGACCTCCCCGGCCGATACGCTCAGATCGACCCCCCTCAGAACCTCGATCGGACCTTTCGTGCCTTCGTAGACGCGCCATATCCCCTGCGCCTCGAGTGTCTTTTCCCGCTCCATCAATATAGCTCCGCACTCGGCGTCGGGGCAACAGATCCCGCTTCGCCGTATCCGCGAACCTCGTGTATCGACATATCAATCATACCGTATCGCATCGAGGGGAGGCATGCGACAGGCCTCCCAACTCGGATATATGGTCGCCAGAAAACATATCGCCATGGACGCGGCGCTCACCATCATGACGTCCGCCCAGCTCACGAGGACGGGAAGGGTGTTGATGAAATAGACGTCGGGCGGAAGATCGATCTTGATCTCGCGGAGAACGCCGCAGATGAGGAGCCCCAGGACCGCGCCGATCGCCGTGCCGACGGCCCCGATGAAGGTCCCCTGGAACATGAAGATCGACATGACCCCGCGCGAGGAGGCGCCCATCGAGCGCAAGATGCCGATTTCGTTGCGTTTCTCCATGATCACCATCGTCAGCATCGCGACGAGGTTGAATGCCGCAATGAGGATGATGAGCGTGAGCAGCAGGAACATCAGGATCTTCTCGACCTTGATGTAGCTGAAGAGGTTCCGGTTCATCTGGATCCAGTTGTTCGTGCCGTACGCGGGAGAATCGAGGAGATTCAGTATCCGGGCGTCGACCTTGTCGGCGGCGTAAATGTCCTTGATCCGCACGCCGAGACCGTGAGTCGCCGATTCGAAGTCGAAGAACCGCTCCGCGTCCTCGAGGCCGATATAGACGAAACGCGAATCGAACTCGTATACGCCCGTTCTGAAAAAGCCGATGACGCGGAATTCCTGGGTCTGGGGCACCATCTTCCCGGCCTTGAACTCCGCCGGAGCGGTCACGAGCGTGAGCACCTCGCCGAGGTAGACGAGGAGCTCGTCGGCGAGATCCTTGCCGAGCACGATTCCCGGGACGTCCTTCCCGTCGTCGAATCCCTTGGCCGTGAATGACGTGATCGGCGGGGTGATGGAATCGATGACCGTCGACACGCCTCGTTCCCGCTCGAGATCGAGCCCTTTCACAAGGGCTCCCTTCGTCTTGACGCGAACCCCCGGAACGACGTCGTAGTAGATGAGCGCCTCGCCCCTGACGAAGGGGGAGGTGGCGACGACTCCGGGGACGCTCTCGACGAGCGTGGCGGCGGAATCGATTGTGGCCCATGACCCCGGCGTTCGCGCGAAGACGAGAACATGCGTGTTGAATTCGACGATCCGGCTCCGCAGCTCGTTCTCGAAACCGTTCATCAGCGAAAGGACGATGATAAGGGTCGCGACTCCGACGAGCGTCCCGATGATGGCGATCGCCGTCACGCGCGATATCAAGCCCCTGCGCCGCCTCGTTCTGAGATACTTGAGCGCGATCGAAATGGAGTAGTGCATGGTGTTCACTCTTTGTCGCGGCCCTCTTCCGGACGCATCTGGGGGAACAGGATCACGTCGCGGATCGACGGAGAATCGGTCAGCAACATGACGAGCCGGTCGATGCCGACGCCGAGACCGCCCGTCGGCGGCATCCCGTATTCGAGAGCCCTGAGGTAGTCCTCGTCGATCGGATGCGTCTCGCGGCCTCCCCCCTTCCACGCGCGCGCGATCGCCTCGAATCGTTCCCGCTGGTCGGCGGGATCGTTGAGCTCGCTGAAGGCGTTCCCCACCTCGTACCCCGCGATGTAGGGCTCGAACCGTTCGACGACGCCCGGTTCGCTCCGGTGAATCTTCGCGAGCGGGGAGATCTCGACCGGATAATCCATCACGAAGGTCGGCTGGATGAGCCGCGGCTCGACGAGCTCGGAGAAGATACAATCGAGATAATCCCCGCGGCTCTCCGCGTCCCCCGGGTCGAGCCCGCGCGCGCGCGCCAGGCGAGCGAGCTCCTCGGCGCCGGCGCTCCGGACGTCCGTTCCCACCGCCTCATGCAGCGCATCGAAGTATTTCAGCTTGCGCCACGGCGGCGCCAGCTCGATCTCGTGCTCTCCGTAGCGCACGGTCGTTCCGCCGAGTATCTCGCGGGCGAGCGCGGTGAAGAGCTCCTCGACGAAACCCATCATGTCGGTGTAATCCCAGAACGCCGCGTAGCATTCGAGCATCGTGAACTCGGGATTATGCGACCGGTCCATCCCCTCGTTGCGGAAATCCTTCGAGAACTCGAAGACGCGTTCCATCCCGCCGACGATGAGGCGTTTGAGATAGAGCTCGTCCGCGATGCGGAGATAGAGATCGACGTCGAGCGTATGGTGATGCGTGACGAACGGGCGCGCGAGCGCCCCGCCGTAGAGCGGCTGCAGGACCGGGGTCTCGACCTCGACGAAACGGCGCTCGATGAGGAACCGGCGCACCGCCTCGACGATTTTCGAACGCGTGAGGAAGGTTCGATAGACGTCGTCGTTCACGATGAGATCGACGTAGCGCCGCCGATAGCGCAGCTCCTTGTCCTGGAGCCCGTGCCATTTTTCGGGGAGCGGATTGATCGCCTTGCTGAGAAGCTCGAGCTTTGAAACGCGCAGCGTCAGCTCGCCCGTCTTGGTCCTGAAGATCGTTCCGGTCAGGCCGACGATATCCCCCATGTCGACGAGCTTGAATACCTCGAACTCGCGCGCGCTCACCTCGTCGTCCCGGATATAGAACTGGAGCTTCCCGCCGCCGTCCTTGAGATGCCCGAACGCGGTATGCCCGTGCCCCCGCAGCGCCATGACGCGCCCGGCGAGCGAGACCGCCGAGCCGCTCGCGACGAGCTCCGCCTCCTGTGCCGCGGCCTCGGCCGTCGAATGCGAACGCTGAAACCGATACGCGTACGGAACGACGCCCATTTCCCGCAGCCGCGCGAGCTTCGCCTTCCTCTGTTCCCGTTCCTGGCCGCCCGAAGGCGCACCCGCATCGCTCATGTTACTGCTTCCTTTCCTTCCAGCGGAGATATTCCTCGATGAACTCGTCGATCTCGCCGTCCATGACCGCCTGGACGTTGCTCGTCTGAACCCCCGTGCGATGATCCTTCACGAGCGTGTATGGCTGCATCGTGTAGCTTCGGATCTGGTTCCCCCACGAGATGTCCTTCTTCTCGCCGGCGGCCTTCGCCTTCCGCGCATCCTCTTCCTCCTGGAGCTTCGCGTAGATTCGGGAACGGAGCACCTTCATCGCCATCTCGCGGTTCTTGTGCTGGGATCGCTCGTTCTGGCACTGGACCACGATTCCGGTCGGGAAATGCGTGATGCGCACCGCCGAGGAGACCTTGTTGACGTGCTGCCCCCCGGCGCCGCTCGCGCGGTACGTATCGACCCGGATATCGTTCGGCGTTATCTCGACGTCGATCGTGTCCCCGACCTCCGGGTAAACGAAGACGGACACGAACGAGGTGTGCCTCCGGTGATTCGAATCGAACGGGGATATGCGAACGAGCCGGTGGATGCCGCTCTCCGCCTTCATTCTCCCGTACGCATACTGCCCCGTTATCTCGAGGGTCGCGTTCTTTATTCCCGCCTCGTCCCCGGGCTGGAGGTCGAGGAGGCGAAGCTCGAAGCCGTTTCTCTCGAGATACTTCCGGTAGAGTCTGAGCAGCATCTCCGCCCAATCCTGGGATTCGGTGCCGCCGGCTCCCGGGTGTATGTTCATGAGGGCGCTGCCCCGGTCGTTCTCCCCCGAGAGGAGGATCCTGAGCTCGAAATCTCCAAGCCGTTTGCGTAACCCGGCGAGCTCGCCCGCGAGCTCGTCGAGCATCGCCGCGTCTTCGGACCCCCCTTCCATCGAAAGGAGATCCTTCAGCTGCGTAATATCATTCTCGAGACGCCCAAGAGGTTCGAGCCGCCCCTTGAGATCCTTGAGCTTCGAGACGGACACCTCGGCGCGCTCCCGGTCGTCCCAGAAGCCGGCCTTTTCCATCTCCTTTTCGATCCCCGCTATTTCCTTCCGCATCCCCTCCGGGTCAAAGGCAACCGCGCAGCCCCGAAAGCTGCCGCTCCATATCGAGCACCCGCTCTTCTATCTCCCGGTGCGTGAGTTTCTCCTGCATCGTGCCTTCCTTCCCGTCGTGTCCGGCCGTGCGAGAAATCGATCCCGGATTCTCCCGGCTTCCGCTCGCACGTTCGCGAGCTTCCGGTCCGTCGCAATCGACATGTCGGCTTTCGCCCAGCCGCTTTCGAGCTTCCTCTGGCGCTCGATTCTCGCGAGCGCTTCACCTCGTGAAACGCCGTCCCTGCACATGATCCGCGCGATGCGTTTCGCGCGGGAAGCCCGTGTCGCGACGACGTAATCCACTTTGAACCTGAATTTATACTGAAAAAGAAGCACCGCATCAAGCACAATGTAGGGAGCGCGCGC
>Ga0315286_10003991_pt1 | contig 14093 bp, 14 predicted proteins | sample YL17G10_0_MG_FD_205038 | JGI IMG/M metagenome (GOLD analysis project Ga0315286, IMG submission 205038) | Sediment microbial communities from Yellowstone Lake, YNP, Wyoming, USA - YL17G10_0 | ecosystem: Environmental > Aquatic > Freshwater > Lake > Sediment | place: USA: Wyoming | collected... | reverse complement strand
AAAAGACAGCATCGACAATCCGTATGGAATTGATGAAACCCTTGTTCTTCAACTCTATTTCCAACAACATTCTTTTTAATGCTGTTTTCAAGGGAAGCGCAGCCTAGGGTTGGAAGTGTGTCCTATGGCAAAGAAACCAAAATCCGAGAAAAAAATTGGGAATACGATAATGGGAAGCAGACCCGAGAACGCATCAAATGAAATTCTCTCACTATACAACTCAGATAAGGAACCGATTATTGATGTTGTATTTCGATCCTATTCGAACATTGCCTTCGTAAATATTCAACCCCGAGATGTTGTCATCGATTTCCTTGAAGCGCCACCAGTGATAGAGAATGGAATTAGTCGTGTAAAGGCAAATCGGATCTTTATGACACATACCGCGGCAATGAGCCTGGCGAAGGTTCTATCTGACCTATTAAATAAGGCCATTGAAAGTGGTAAACTCGAAAAAATATGAACCGTTTTATTTCGCATTCGAACTCGATAACGAAATTGATGGTCTAATAAATCTCTATGAAATATATCGTTAGAAACCACGCGATAACCCCCGAAAGGGCCTGGGGACAAGCTGTCCTATCGCGTGGGATTTGTTTGCATTCTTTTATATAAAAATGTGATATATATACATTATGGATTACATTTGTTTACCAATTCCTCATAAATTCTGAAATTGGAGGGTGGCCCGCTCATCCCTCGAGCTTCTGCTTCAATTCCTCCGTGGGACCGGGGTCTCTCTCTTATTTTGACAAGCAGTACAGAAACGGCTCGAACCTGAATATGGAGGCTACGACAAGGCGGGAAGGGAATGGAATGCGATCGTCTTTATATACTATATATATAGATTGAGATGAAAAATCAGTATGGAGAATCTTACAACAATGTTTATATTTTGGAATTAACATAGGTTAGTCTTGAGGTCGAAGTCGAAAACCCGCGGGGGGACATAGGCTTGTCTTTTCGCTGGTAATGGGGCGCGTGGTGGTTATGGCCTATCCGGATCCAACTCCAGAATTAAAGGGGAAGAAAGCTGTCGAGTTTGAGCGGCGGCTTGAGAACTTCAAGCTCAGCGATGCCCAAAAAGATTTCTACAAGGATGCGAGACATTTCTATAAGAAAGTCAATGAGAATTCTTCTAAATAGGTTGGTGGATTTCTGGATGATGAGCCGTTTGTATCAGTTGGCCCTATAAATCCAGAAGAACTGAGATTTCAACCATTCAAAGAAACCCAACGCGTAAGGAACTTCTCTTGTGGAAATAAAGGCCTCGATGATTTTCTCAATACTGAGGAAGTCGAGAATTACGAGAGAGAACAAGTTGGTATCACCCAGATGGTTTTCTATCGAGGGCATTTTGTGGCATATTTCACACTCTCCTTTGGGGAATTAAAAAAGGAATATGTCAAAGGGATCAAATCGTTCAGCGTAACTAGAACGATGAGGATTGAATCCTATCCCGCAATCAAGATCGGTAGGCTGGCGGTCCAGAAAGAATGGCAGGGTAAGACGATTGGTAGGTCTTTGCTAAAATATGCTGTAGCTTATGGTCTCGAGACGCGGGTAAAGGGCGGCCTAAGACTCATTATCGTCGAAGCAGAGCCGGAATCCCAAGGTTTCTACGAAAAATTCGGTTTTATCCTGGTCAATCAAACGAGAAAAGAAAGAAAACGGGCTCATAAAACCATGTTCTTTGATCTCGGATCTCTTGATGATGTGGTAAAAGAGGATTAACCCTCTGCTAAATAACCCACGAATTTATTGTCCTGCCCAAGAGAATGCAAGAGTTACGGTGAGTTGGATATTGCCTCTCAAAATTTCTCCTTTATTTTTCCTGGGCAGCACAGTACACTTCTCGCATCTAGTAAACAGGCCTGATATGCTCAATGAACCTCTCCCGTATCGCCCCTTGCCCGTGCCCACCTCTTCCCACAAAAAGAAAGCCTCACGACCCCTGGCCCTTCTGGTCTTTGAGGAAACAATGTGTCATCTTCCCTTCTTTCTTGAGCGTTATGATATCGGCCAGCATCAAGGAGTTGACATGATAATCGATCACCTGTTTGCTGGTCTTCATCCTTTTGGCCAGTAGTACCTGCGTAATCCCCGGCTCTTTCCGAATATGATCTATTATAGAATACTGTGTGTAAGTGTACTCATTTTTATTGACGGTGGGCGCGTCCTTTGGATAGAAGCGCTTGAAGATGCCATCCCTCGAACAGACGATACGGCCTTCCCGCTCAAGCACATCCAGATTATAGGTCAAAGGACCATGTTTGAGGTCGAGACCCTTTTTTATGAGGCTGTAATGGTCCCCCGGGTTGGCCATGATGTAATCTTGGATCTTGCCTCTTGTGACCTGGTCCCGTTTCTCATGCTTTTTGGGCTTGCTATACAACGGCATGAAAAGATGTGCGACGCCCAGCAGGCCAATCTCCGTGCCTGCGAGGAGGGAAACGGTCAGAACGGTCACCCCTATCCCGACCGCCGCGACGATGGGCCTCACATCAGGTCCTGGTGGGATCGTGCTGTTCTTCCTATCGTAGCTGACAAGGACCGACCTTGTCGGGCTGTCGATACCATCGCCCAGGGCCGTGATCCCCACGTGGCCTGTTTCATCCGACCTATAGCCTCCTCCCTTCAATGATATCCGGGTCTTGAAGGTCACAGGAACCCCGGCCTTGATGTCCTGTGACGCCGTGAGCTGCTCCACTTGGAGATGGAGCTTGCCCTCCAGTGCGCTCTGAAGATGAACGCTTTTTATGTCCGCACCAATGCAATTGACCTGGATATCTATCTCTTTGGAATCCCCCAGGGTCAGCATTATCTCGGGCTGTCCGATATCGATCCAGAGGGCTATTATCGGGGTCCCTTGCTGGGCGCGGACCGTGAAGCTCATGATGCCGGAAAGGCTTGTGCCATTGACCTTCCCGTCGTTGGGGATGACGGTCCAATAGTATCTCGTCCCATCCTTGAGGCCGGTCGCGTGATAGGTCGTGGTGTTCTGGTACCCGACCAAGGTATGCCCTCCGACATCATCGAAGAACAGGTAGTAACCTAAGATGTCGCCATCCTGGTCTTTCCCGGACCAGGTGAGGTTCACATCCGTGGCCCCGACCAGCGAATGATCGGGAGGGCTTATCTGAGTGACCCTCGGCGGGATATTGGGGATCTTGTCCAAAACCATGCTATAGATCGACCCCTTGGTGCTCCGATAGAAGACGAGCATGTCATCGTTCGAGTTGACGGCGATCTCCGGGTTGCAGGCCGGTTCCGTTGCTCCCTCGATCAGGTTCTTCTTTATTCCGCTGCTCTTGATGTAGGTTATGAAATAGGACCCCGAGTCATTTATCCAGCCATAGACCATGTGCCCTTTCCCTTCCTTGTCAAATACCGAAGAAGGAGAGTCGCCCATGGCCAAATGAGGCACTGGATCGACCAGCTGCAATGGAACGGACCAGTTCCCGTAAATATTGCTCGTGCCCAGTATGGCCCCATGAGTGCCCCTAAAGGAAACGTACAACTTCCCGCTCAGGTCGATGGCAAGATGGGGGCTCGAGCCGCTGCCCTCTTCGCCCACGAATATGTTCTCCTTTACCCCACTGCTGCTTAGGTGGGTTATGTAACTGGTCGAGCTGTTTATCCAGCCGTAGACCATGTGCCATGCGCCATCCTTGTCGAAGATTGCGGAAGGACTGCCGCTCCATGGGTTCCCCGGATCGACCAGCTTTTGCGGCGGAGACCAAGCTCCTGCACTGTTATTGATGAGATAGACGGACCCTTTGGTGCTTCTATAGAAAACGTATAGCTTGTCCTTTGAGTCGATGGCAAGACCGGGGCACATGACCTCGGCACTACCACCCACGACGATGGTCTCATTTGTCCCTTTGCTGGTTCTGTGGTTTATGAACGAGGCCCCTGACCCGTCGATCCAGCCATAGACCATGTGCCATGTATCCTGCTGGTCGAAGACCGCGGAAGGGCCATCACCGCCAACCCAATGGGGGACAGGGTCGACGATCTTCGTGGGGCTGGAACCCGCACTTGAGATCGACGATGTAAGAAGGATATTGCCCAGACCTATCAAAGAGGCCAGGATGAGACAGACGCAGAACGTCCTTGTCGTTCTTCGATCGCAGCCCGCTATCGTAATCGTTCTGCCTGTCATGGAGCATCACCGACGTATCAGGTCCGACCGCGGCGTGTATGAATTGAGCAGACCACGGTTTTTAGTGTGATATAAGGGTTTTGGAACATGGTTTTTATTGTGGGGACCAGAATGGGGGCACTCTCGATGATGTACAGCACCGCAACAAAAAGGCATGGAACATCACAGATGAGGAGACATACTTGTGTGAAGACCCGTTCGTCCTCTCCCGTCCCGTCCTCGGCCGAAGGCGACCAGGGCGCTTCTCCTTTTTATATCAATTATTTCCGAACAATTTTCATTTTATATCTTTGATATGTATAATCATTTTCTAAACTGTGTGATAAACGTCGCCCATCTCGCGTTGTTTTCCATACCCCTTTCTTCACTCTTTGAATGTAATTGTTCTTTTCAAGGTTTTTTAAAATAGACGGGATATCAATTTCCCAACATTCCTTTCTTCGGGTAAGTTCAGATTCACTAAAGATATTATCATCTGATTTCGCGATTCTACAAATATTACGTAATACAATTGTCTCATATGATGAGAGTCTTTCTTTCTCGTCTTCGAACATTATGGTCATATCTTTATGATTTTCAAACTATTTATATCTCATTAAATACCTTTTTATATTTTACCGTAAATATTTTATAATACTTAATGAAAGTATACTTTTTATACTTAGATGGATATACCTAATTTACTATGGGATCATTTACGAATTTATTTGGAAAATCCCCCAGAGTGGTTGTAGTCGAAGCTTTCGCTGAGAATCCTGAATCTGAATTGTCTGTTCCTGAAATTCAGCGGATTTCAGGTAAGAATAAAAGAAGTCTGTATGCTCACATTGAAAAATTATTACATGAAGGTATAATAATTAAAAAAAGAAAAGAAGGAAAATGTCAATTTTTTGGTTTTAATCCTGAAGATCCTCGGGGAGAAGCTTTAATTTTTTTAGAAAGCATGCTTGTTAAAGGAAATCTTGAACAACAGATAAAAAAAGATGAGGGTATACCATTTGATAAACCATTTCCATATTATAAATATCCTACAATAGATTGGATAATATTTCCTATTTTTAAGAAAGAAAAAGATGATATCGATACGGTAAATGAAAATCTCCGTCCAATTTTCTTAATACCTCTTCCAGCAACATCTCTAAGAACTACTCCATACATCCATGTCGAGACCGTTACTCAATATTCCCTTGAATCTCTCGAAGCATCAGGGTCGGTGGGTGGGAATGACATCTAAGGAACAAGATAAATTAAATATAACAAGATTGCGATCTCGATGTAGTATACGCTATAATTTTATTATATTTCCATTAAGATTACAGAACTTTTTAAATTCATTAATTGCGATTGGATATAAACCAATGACTCAATTACCACCAATACCAAAATCAGATTTGATCCTGCAAGGTGAGGGACAAATTGCGCAACGTGAAAATTTTATTATTGATTTTAGCACTGAAAAGCAATTTGTAGGAATATCTGGTATAGAACCAGATCTAGTAGTTGAAGAATTTAAACAAATATTATTAATATTAGAGGAGAATAAATTATCATTAGATAACGCATTGTTTTATGAATTTCAAGCACACTATTCGTGCAAATCAAATAAAGACTTTTTAATTAAATTGAAACAAGTCACCTCAAAATGTGAATTGTTAAAAATAGCTTCGAAATCATTCGAAACAAATATGTCTGTATTTTCATTAAAATTATTCGATTCGAGAAATATTCCAAACAGCCCGGATTACTTTGAAATTACATTACAACCAGATATAGTCACTCCTTCTGAAGAGATGAATATTGTATTTATTTATCGCAATTGTAATCAAGCAACGTACAAAGAATTTTTAAAGAGTTATGAGAAAAATTTAGAGAATTTTTTAAATACATTATGCAAATGAATTGCGCTGCGTGCATGAATACGAGAGAACTTGCCGGAACCATCTGTGAGCCATGAACTAGCCGGCCAAGATCCGTTCATCCCTCGAGCCTCTTCTTCAGTTCCTCCGTGGGACCGGGGCCCCTCTCTTATTTTAACAAGCAGTACAACCTGAGCGCCAGAAAAAGTGGATGCATCCTATGCTCTAATCCCAACACCTTTTTTAGGCCAACACCGCTCTAGGTCCCACAATGACCGAGCAGACGACCTATCCAATGGTCCACGGAAGCCCCAGGCGCGACTGCGCCCTGAAGGTCCCTGTAAAAGGCCTGTCCAAAGTGATCTGGGCCGCCCCTCTGAACATGGAGCGGGCCGATTTCTTCCCGAAGGTCCTCATATGGGAAGGAAATCTTGTGGCGTGCGCCCTGTCGGCCTTCTGCGTCTACAACAAAGACGGCAAGGAGCTTTTCAGGCGCGACAAGCATCCGGGGTCCCCCGTTGCGATCGCAACTGACCTGGCGTATCACGAGAACAGGGGCACCTATCTGGAGGCCGTGGACCTGCACAACAAGCTCGTACTGGAGAGAGGGTCCTTCGCGGTCGCCCCCAACGGGGAGTTCAATGTGACATTGTTCTGGCCCCGGGAGAATGACTATATCGGCTGCTCCTTTTCGCCATACTACGAGGAGGTCGTCCCGTCCGTCATTGTTCGAAGGGGATCGTACACCGAACGCCTCGGGATCTGGGGGGAGAACTTCAAGGGCCCCTCCCAGCTTTGGCCCCTGGCGGTCCCAGAGATAGGACTTCTGCTTGTCTCTGTCTACAATACCGTCATATGCATGAATATCGAAGGGCCCGAAGAGGTCGGACGGTTCCAGGTCTCCCTCCAGAAGATGAACGACTGGAGCTCGGACCCCAAGGGCGGCCTTTGCATCCTTGGGGAGTGTTCGGACAATAAGGTCCTGGTGGGGATGTCGTCGGCCGGGAAGGAGCTGTGGCGGCTGAACATCAAAGGGGACGACCAATGGGTCTCTTGGCAGCCGCCCATACAGGCAGGGGACGGGCGTGTCTACGTCCTCACGGACCACAGGGTCCTGGCGATACAGAACGGTGCTCTGCTGTGGCAATACGAATCCAAGGATGGCGAGGTCCATGGCGGCTCGTCCGTTCCGGACGGGTCGGTGCTGGTGGCCTCGGGGCAGGTCCTGTTGCATCTTGGGACCGATGGGAAGGTCCTTGAACGGGTGGCCATCGGAGAAGAGGTTCTGTCGGCCCCGGTGGTGGATCTAGAGGGATCTGTGTACGTGATGACGAAGAGCCAAATCATCAAGATAGGGAACTAGGGGAGAACGGCCTGAAGAGATGCGCTCAAGATACATGGTTATTCCTCGAGCTTCTTTTTCAGTTCCTCCGTGGGACCCGGGTACTGCCCCTTCCCGCGGTATTTCCTCGTGTAGATAGCCTTGACGGGGTACCTGTTGTAGCATGCATCGAATATATTGTATTAAGAAAATTATGTGCGATGTATAATTATGTAATCTATCGAAAGGAAATATATTTATTTTCATAGATGCTATCCTTCTTTATGCCCGATAAGAAATGCGTGATATTGATTGACGGTTCAAATGTATTTCATAGTTCCAAACGCGCTGGTAAACCAAAATGTGTTTGGCCTCCGGAACTAGATAAATTACTATTACCAAAAGTGAAAGGTCCAATCAATCCTATATGTAAAATCCATTGGTTCGGTGCGGCAGATGAGAAAAATGCCTCACAAGAACGATTTCTGAATCATATTGAGAAATCTGGAGTAATCGTTCATCGTTATAGATTAAAGGAATATCTGGATCCCAACCCATGCCTTACATGCAATGATGTCTGTGCGGCGTGCGGTCGGGATTTAACTAAATCGCCTCACAGGGAAAAAATGGTCGATATCGCCATAGCGACTACATTGATCGAACTCGCGCATGAACCACCGCCCAATGAGTATGATGTTTTCATAGTCGTAGGTGGCGATAAGGACCACATCCCCGCCATTCAATACATACGGGAGAAATTGGGAAAAGAGGTTTATATCGCTGGATTTCGGGATGCACGTGATTTAATAAAAAACAGTGTGGCATTCGAACTCGATAACGAAATTGACGGTCTAATAAATCTCTATGAAATATATCGTTAGAAACCACGCGATAACCCCCGAAAGGGCCTAGGGACAAGCTGTCCTATCGCGTGGGATTTGTTTGCAGAGTTTTATATGAATATGTGATATATATACATTATGGATTACGATTGTTTACTAATATCCTAGAACTCCTGAAATTGGAAGACTATCTATCGTCATTCCTTGAGCTTCTTCCTTAGTTCCTCCGTAGGCCCCGGGTAATGCCCCTTCCCGCGGTATTTCCTCGTGTAGATGGCCTTGACGGGGCATCTGTTATAACAGGCCCAGCAGCCGTAGCAAAGGCTCTCGTCGAACCTCGGGAACGGGTCCGCGCATCATGTAATTCTGCTGGGATCGTTCGAGCAGGATTGTTTAAAGTATGCAGTAGAACTGCAAACTTTATATATAAAGTGTGCAATACCACTATAGATGAATAAAAGGGACATCAAAGAAATCATCCTAGACCAATCGGTCGAAAAGCAGAGGATACTGAAGGCCAGACGGATAATCGAAAGGGAGGACCTGGCCTATTGGAAACGCTTCATCGATAGCGACCTCATCAAAGTGACCATGGGGGTCAGGCGGGCCGGCAAGTCCACGTTCACGCATCTTCTTCTGGCAGGCCATGATTATGCATACATCAATTTCGATGATGAACGGCTGACCATGTTGGGTCAGGAAAGCCTCAACGATGTCCTAGAAGCGCTGTATGGCCATTATGGGGATTTCGAATATCTGCTCATTGACGAGGTGCAGAACATCGAGGGATGGGAGCTATTCGTCAACAGGCTCCAACGGAATGGCGTAAAGACCTTCGTGACCGGAAGCAACGCCAACCTGCTGGGAAGGGAGCTCGCGACACATCTCACAGGGAGGACAATCCAGATCGAGATGCTGCCGTTCTCGTTCAGGGAATTCCTGGTATGGAAAAACGTCGACGCGCACGACGCAACGACCAGGGGCAAGGCCAGGATCAAAAGGATGCTGGAAGAATACTCGCGCGTCGGAGGGTTCCCGGAGGCCGTTCGGGAACCGGGCCTGCGCAAGGAATTCCACAGGGGCCTCTATTCATCGATCATCAACAAGGATATTCTCGTCAGGAGGAAAATAAGATATGCCAAGACCTTCAAGGAGCTCGCGTCGACCCTGATGTCGAACTTCTCCAAAATGACGACCTATAATAGACTGAAGAAAGTCCATGGCATAAAGAGCGTCCATACGGCAAAGAACTATGTCGATTTTCTTGCCGAGGCATATCTTGTACAGGTCGTCGACAAATACTCAGAAAAACCGAAGGAGATCGCGAACTCGCCAAAGAAGGTCTATGCCATCGACACCGGGCTGATCGACGCGGTCTCTGTCTCGGCGACAGAGGACCGGGGGAACCTGATGGAGAACCTGGTGTTCCTCCAGCTCATGCGGAGGAGGGCCGTTGGGCCCGCCCTTGAGATCTATTATTGGTCCGACTATCTGGACCATGAGGTGGATTTCGTCCTCAGGACCGGGAAGAAGGTCAAAGGCCTCATCCAAGTGACCTATGCGTCCGGCCCCGATGAGATCGCGCCCAGGGAGACAAGCGGGCTCGTAAAGGCCGGCCAGCTCCTCGGTTGCAAGGACCTGAAGATAATAACCTGGGATTTCGAAGGGGAAGTAAGGAAGAATGGCAAGAGGATGGCTTGCATACCTCTTTGGAAATGGTTGCTGGAAGAGGTTCAATGATCCTCGAGCTTTTTCCTCAGTTCCTCCGTAGGCCCCGGGTAATGCCCCTTGCCGCGGTATTTCCTCGTGTAGATGGCCTTGTAGGGGCACCCCTTCTCGCACCTGGTGCAGAGGGACCCGTCCACGAACTTGGGCCCCTGTGCCTTCTTGGACCTGTCACGCCTCATGTGGCTTGCGATGGCCCCATGGATGGTTGCAGGCACGGGGACCTCCTTGACGGCCTTCCCTTTTTCGATGTCTCTGAGCTTGCCGCCTAGGTCCGAGATGCGGTCCTCGAGAATTTTCTCATGACCGAGCGGACGGTGTCCACAGGGATGCCCAGGAATCCGGCCGCCTGGCGATAATCATCCTTGTGCAATGCCGTTCCAATGGTCTTGACCTTTTCCGGGTCCGCGTGCTTCACTCCTTGCTCGATGAGCTCCTCGCGGTCGCTTCCTGTGAAGAGATGAAGCGCGACGATGTCACATATGTCCTTTATCCGTTTGTGGTCCTTTGTGCGGTTCCCCACGGAATTCAATTTCATCGAAAGGACCATCGCGGGGGTTGGAACAGGGACATCGTGGCCCCCGATCCTTACCGTGGTCCTGTTCGATTCATCCCCGAAGACCTTTCTCAGGATAGGCTCGTCCGGAGGTACGAACCCGACAGCTTCCTTCACTCCGTTAAAAAATAAAGGGATCATAACATCGACGAACAGCGGGATGAGCATGTATTGGGGGATATCCTTCGCTCTCTCGGGCGCCACCTCCTCTCCCGTGTCATAGCCGAAGTACTTGACATATCGGAACGACAACTGCTCGAACCGCATCTCCCTGACAAGGAATGCGTCAAGGGCCTTCAATGTGGCCAGATCCGGGACACCGATGTCGATGTCCCTGGAGCCGAGATAGTCCCTCTTGCGCTCGCCGCGATACCGCTCGTTCACAAGATAATAAATCGCCCAGCCGCCGACCAGGCAATAATCCTTCCTCAGCGTATCCACTATAGACAGCAGGCAATTGTAAGATACCTGTGTCTCATTCTTTGCGTACATGCTGGCTCACCATCATCTCGAAGGCCTCCATGCAAACCCCGCCCTCGCGCACGAGATCTATCAAGAGCTGCCCCTGTGATACCACCAAGGTCCCCCGGATCCTCCGTGCCTCGTCGATGATATTGGTATCCACCGGGACCATGAGCCGGATGTTCCCTTTCCCGAGGAGGCCCTCCTTGAAGATCATCGGCTTCAATCTCTTCAGATCGGCCTCGAGGATATAGGCGTCGCATCTTGTGGGAAAGAGATGATGCGTGACAAGGTTCTCCCCGAAGTACGTCGTGAGGGCATAGTTTTTCACATTCTTCCTAAGGAACTTGACCGGTTCGGGAACATAGAATTCGGTCATGGAACGAGGTTTTGGCAGTAGCTTGGCGGCGTATCTTGCCAGGCCTTCGATGTCAATGACCTTTGTACCGGAAAGGAGACCTTTTGCTACAAGGCTATGTACAAGCTTCCAGCCAAATGGTTGGGAAGCTCCGCTGACCTTGGATAGGCCGTACATCGTCCAGGACCCATCGGGGCTTTCGAGCAGCCTCTTGATGATACGAATATTCTTGATGTTCCGGCGGTCCATGCATAACTTAATGCACTTACTTAAATAAATAGGTTATGCATAACTTATTGGGATGGTTTATATAGTCAAGATATGCATCCCGTTCATGGAACCGAGAGAACCCAACGGATCTATCTTCATTTTAGCTTCTCTATTAATTCCTCCGTAGGCCCCGGGTAATGGCCCTTCCCGCGCAGCTTCTTCGTGTAGATGGCCCGAACCGGGCACCGGTTGTAACAGGCCCAGCAGCCGTAGCAGAGGCTCTCGTCGAAGTTCGGGAAGGGGTCGAGCCTGATGGCCTTGTAGGGGCAGCCTTTCTGGCATTCATAAACGGAATATATATCCTCGGAGTAAAGAATTTAATGACAGGCTAAGATATCCATTTGATGGATCAAACCGTCTTCGAAGGGAAGCCAATTAGTGGCATCGGGATGAATTTTCTCTATGGGTTGTTATTTTTTATAGTAGCGGATTCGGAATCCGCTATGGAAAGTATAGAATCCCTTAATAATATATGAAGGAGCATGGAAGATCCCTCACTCAAGTGAAGTTATTTGCGGGCCGATGGCCCGCTTTTGTTCGCCAGAGATGGTCCATAGAAGAACGTCCAATGATCATTTTCTTTCTTCAACATTGGCCCATCCTTCATCGCTGGAAAAACCTTCATCGGATAAATAGCATTTAACCGAATGGCCATCACGGACGAGCTTGATTAATTTGGCCTGGTTCAGCCTGTGCAATATCCGCCGAACATTCGTGGGGGTATTATTGACCCTCTCCGCGACCTTTTTTTGGTTGATGCCAGGATTGCGTCGCAGGACTGCAAGGATTTCTTCCTGCAAGCTAATCGGGTTTTTGACCTTAGTACCCATCGGGTAGAACTGTTTGTAGATGCCCGACCTCACCGACTTTATGAACCCTTCTCTTTCCATCACCTTGAGATGATAGGCAAGGTTCCCATTGTTAAGGTCAAGGAATTCCTTTATCGACTGGAAATTCTCGCCCGGATTGGCCTGGAGATATCCCATTATCCGTCCACGAGTGTAATGATCGAGGACCTCGTCCTTTTTTATGCGGGTGTATAGTGGCATCACGAGAGGGAACATGCCATACATACCGACCTCCGTATTGGCGAAAGCTACTAGGCCAATCATGACGACTATCGAGAGTGAAATTCCGGTCAGGGTCGAAACATTATGAGGAACGGCTGGTCTTGACGGTGGATCCCCCGATTTCTTCACAACGACCGAGCTGTTGAACGAAATGGCCCTCTGACCATTGTTCAGGGTCAGAACCAGGGCGTATCTCCCGGCCTGCGAATATGAATGGAGCGGGTCCTTTTCGGAACTTGTCGCGCCATCGCCGAACTGCCATGAGTATGTCGTTCCATTGACCGTAAAATCCGGATAAACCGGAGCGGTGAAATTGATAGTATAATTGACAATGATGTCGATTGCCCCATCTCTATCTATCTTTTCCTCTGGCGCCAAGACCGGTTGGGGATGGCTAGGTCCCGTTTTTGTATTGTAGACCGAGAAATTCCCCCCACCCTCCCCATCACGACCGACGCCACCATGCGCATCGTAGGCATAGATATGGACGATATAGGAATCATCGAGATCCTCGCTCTGTAGATTCGGAAGGAGCGTTGTATCAAGTCCCCACGTTATATTCCTTGTCGAGCCTATCGACGAGAAGTCGAGGTATTGATTTAACATCTCTTCATTATCATTGCGCCTCACGACCTCAATCTTTACCGTTAGGATGCTGTCCTTGGGGTCCGGGTCGATTGCCTGACCCTTTATCATCAAGGTCCCTGAGGCACTGATAGGCGGCCAGCCCCGTGGAGAGAGGAGCTTAACTGTTGGTGCTTGGTTCTCGGTAATATATGTATCATTGCCGATTGCATATAGCTCGTTTCCTGTCGAGAATAGTATCAAGCCATTGACCGCCGCAATCGAGGAATATATCGGAGGTGATGGAAGATAAGGATCCAGTGGGACTGGATATCTGCCGTTCCATCGAACCTCCCCATTGGAGATATTGAAGGCGGTAAGATTGTATGTATAGTCTCGAGAATCCTCGGCATGTTCAATAAAACCAAGTGCGAGCGTATCGCCGATGATGGCCGGTGGGGCCGGGAGGCCTTGCGTGGACTGGTAGAAATGATAGGACCATGCGATGGTGCCGTTGGTCATATAGCTGATCTGGATCTCGTCGAGACCATGGAATTCATATGTCACCACCCATTTGTGATTGAAGCACCAGACCTCGGAGATTGGATGGTCGGCCGTGAGGTCCAAAATGGTATTGCCGGTGGAGGCATCCAGCGCAACGGTCTGTGTGATAAGGCGAACAATGATCACATTGTCCATGATCATCGCCCTCTGAATGTTCACAAAGGCTGACCTTGCCCAGATCACCTCTCCCGTCGCCAGGTCCAATTCCTCGACGGATTTCATCGTCCACAAGAAGAAATGGGTCCCGTTGTACATGGGAATGCCTTGGACGTCTTTGATTACCTTGATAAGTACGCCGCTGTTGGAATCATAGAGCCTGATTTCGTAAATCGCATCATTA
>Ga0315286_10003990_pt1 | contig 14093 bp, 11 predicted proteins | sample YL17G10_0_MG_FD_205038 | JGI IMG/M metagenome (GOLD analysis project Ga0315286, IMG submission 205038) | Sediment microbial communities from Yellowstone Lake, YNP, Wyoming, USA - YL17G10_0 | ecosystem: Environmental > Aquatic > Freshwater > Lake > Sediment | place: USA: Wyoming | collected... | reverse complement strand
ATCGATGCCGTCGCGGCCGGCCACAAGGCCGCTGCTTCGATTGACCGGTATCTGAAAGGTGAACCGCTGAGCGTGCCGTCACCGCAGAAGACGAAGGTGGAACTGTCGCTCAAGGAGATTGACGAGAGACTGAAGACAGCAGATTGCAGATTGCGGAACCCGGATTGTGGATTGCAGCCCATGACGGAGGAGTCCGCCGTCGCCGAGGCGATGCGATGCCTGGAATGCGGAATCTGCTCCGAGTGCCTTTTGTGCGCTGATACCTGCAAGGCCGGAGCGATAGACCATCTGATGGCACCTGAAACCACGCTGGAACTGAACGTCGGCGCGGTGATTCTTGCCCCGGGCTGTGAGATGTTTGATGCCCGGACGAAGCTTGAGTTCGGGTACGCCGACTGCTCCAATGTTGTGACCGCCCTCGAGTTCGAGCGGATCCTGAGTGCCTCCGGGCCGTATTCCGGTCACGTACTGCGCCCGTCGGATCGGACCGCACCCAGAAGAGTCGCCTTTGTTCAGTGTCTGGGTTCCCGCGACAGTGAGAATGACTACTGTTCGTCGGTTTGCTGCATGTACGCCACTAAGGAAGCAATCATTGCCAAGGAACACGCGCCCGAGCTGGAATGTGACATCTTCTTCATTGACCTGCGGGCCTTCGGCAAGGGTTTTGATGCCTTCTACGAGCGGGCCAAGAAGCTCGGCGTGAGATACATCCGATGCCGGCCTTCGGGCATTGAAGAAATGCCAGCGACGAACAACGTCAGGATCCACTATCTGAACGGCACGAAGAAGACCGTGTCTGAGGAATATGACATGGTGGTTCTTTCGACCGGTCTGCGGCCGCCACGGAAAACCGGACAGATCAGCGAACGCCTGGGCATTGAGTTGAACCGGCACGGATTCTGTCGCACCGAAACCTTCCAACCGGTGGAATCGTCGAGAGGCGGAGTCTTCGTCTGCGGTCCGTTCACCGAGCCGAAGGACATACCCGAAACCGTGACTCAGGCCAGCGCCGCCGCCTCGAAGGCGCTGGGGCTGCTCCACGAATCGCGCGGGACGCTGATCAAGCACTTGGTGTATCCCCCCGAGAAGGAGGTCAAGGGTAAGACACCGCGCATTGGTGTCTTCGTTTGCCGGTGTGGCAGCAACATCGCGGGCTTCGTCCGCGTACCGGAAGTCGTGGAGTACGCCCGGACACTGCCCGACGTCGTCCATGTCGAGGATAACCTCTACACCTGCTCCAACGATACCCAGGAGAAGATCAAGAAAGTGGTCGAGGAGCAGGCCCTGAACCGCGTGGTCGTGGTTTCCTGCACGCCCCGGACCCACGAGGCGTTGTTCCGCAACACCGTCCGTGAGGCCGGACTCAATCCCTACCTCTTTGAGATGGCCAACATTCGCGACCAGTGCTCCTGGGTTCACATGCATGAACCCGAGGCCGCGACGCGCAAGGCCAAGGATCTTGTTCGAATGGCCGTTACCAAGTCGCGCATGCTGGAACCCCTGCAGAAGGGAACCCTGAAGGTGACACCTGGCGCCCTGGTTATCGGTGGCGGCTTGGCCGGGATGAGCGCAGCACTGGAATTGGCCCGGCAGGGCTTTCTTACCCACCTCGTGGAGAAAGAGAACGAACTGGGTGGGAACCTGAGACGGCTGCGCTACCTGCTTCCGGATCAGGCATCGGGTGTCGGGGCAAACGTCCAGCGGAAACTTGAGCAAATCATCGCGGAGGTGAAGAACCACGATAAGATTCACGCCTATCTCGGCGCGGAGATCACGGCAATCGATGGTTCGGTCGGCAAGTTCAAGACGACGCTTGCGCTCGAGGGCGGGCAGACCCGGGAGATCGAACATGGAGTCGTCATTGTGGCCACTGGCGCTCAGGAGTACAAGCCCTCCGAATACCGGTACGGCCAGGATCCGAGAGTCCTGACGCAACTGGAACTCGAGGAGAAACTGAGCGAGGCGGCGGATCCCGCCGGAGAAGGAGCCGCCGTTCTCCTGAAGGGCAAAGCGCCGACCGTCGTGATGATTCAGTGCGTCGGTTCGCGTCAGGATGACCGGCCCTACTGCAGCCGGGTCTGCTGCACGCATGCCGTCAAGAATGCCTTGAAGATCAAGGAACTCCGGCCCGACGCCCGAGTCTTCATTCTGTACCGGGACATACGGACATACGGTTTCAAAGAAGAGTGGTACGGCAAGGCGCGAGAAGCGGGTGTCGCGTTCATCCGATATGAAGACAATCGGAAGCCGGAAGTCCTGAATCAGGAAGGCGTACTCAAGGTCGTGCTGGACGACTCGATCCTCGATGAGCAGATCGCGCTGGAATGCGACCTGCTTATTCTCTCCGCGGCTGTGATCCCGCGACCCGGCAATGAGGCGCTCGCGCAGAAGCTGAAGGTGCCGCTGACCCAGGACAGATTCTTCCTCGAAGCGCACATGAAGCTGCGGCCGGTGGACTTCGCGACCGAAGGCGTCTTCCTGTGCGGCCTCGCGCATTCGCCCAAACTCGTGGACGAAGCGATTCTGCAGGCCGGCGGCGCCGCGGCACGGGCTGCTACGATTCTGTCTAAAGACATTATTGAGCTTGAGGCCACCCTCTCCGAGGTGCTGGACGATAACTGCGACGGCTGTGCTTACTGCATTAGCCCCTGTCCCTACAAAGCCCTGACCTTGATTGAGTACATGAGGAACGGTCAGATCAAGAAGACGGTGGAAACCAACGAGTCGTTGTGCAAGGGCTGCGGCGTGTGCCAGGCAACCTGCCCGAAGAAGGGCATCTTCGTGCGCAACTTCCGTCTGGAGCAACTCGCGGCAATGGTTGATACCGTGCTTGCGGGAGCATGACATGAGTGACGACTTTCACCCCAACATCATCGCCTTCTGCTGCAACTGGTGCTCCTATGCCGGGGCCGACCTGGCCGGGACTTCGCGGCTGCAGTATCCCCCCGATGTCCGCATCATCCGCGTCATGTGTTCGGGCATGGTGCATCCCAACCTCGTGATGGACGCCCTGACCAAGGGCGCGGACGGCGTCATCATCTGCGGCTGCCATCCCGGTGATTGCCACTATCTTGAAGGCAACCTCAAAGCCGAGAAACGGGCCGAGGCCATTTCGCTCATGCTCGAGGACTTCGGCATCGAACCCGAGCGGTTCCGGCTCGAATGGATCTCCGCTTCCGAGGGGCAGAAGTTCGCCCAAGTGATGACGGATATGGTTGAAGCGATCAAGAAGCTGGGCCCCAGCCCGTATCGGAGCCAATAGGATGAACGCCGAGAACGTCCGCTTGTTTGAAGGCAGGAAGTTCATGTGGGATGGCGTCATCTACGACACCACGGTCGAAGCTCAGGCCGCGCAGAGCAATTGCCTGAGTGCCGGATTCGAGACCCATCTCGTCGAGCAGGACGATAAGTACCTGCTCTACACAAGAAGAGTCGTTACCGAAATCAAGATCGAGGGGGCGCCCCAATGAGAAGCCGGGAGCGAGCGGTCCCTCAGAGAGAATTCTGCGCATTGAATGGCGCAGATGGAAATTCCTCACCCCAGCCCTCTCCTCAGAGAGGAGAGGGAGAAGGAACTTCTCTCTCCCTCGAATGGGAGAGGGTAACGGTGAGGGTGATAGTGAACAACCGAAACCATGGAGGACAAGGATGGCATTAAGAATTGCTGAAGAGTGGCTGGCGACCTGTGGCGGATGTGAGGTTACGATCCTCGACATCGGCGACCCGCTGCTGGGGATCCTGCCGAAACTGGAATTCGTCCACATGCCGGTCATCATGGACCACAAATACTTCGGCCAGACCGGCGAGAAGGATGCGATCGACATCCCGGAGGCTGACGTCGGCATAATCTCCGGCGGCATCCGCAACGAAGAGAACCGGCAGATAGCTCTTGAGATGCGCAAGAAGTGCAAGACGATCGTGGCTATCGGCGCTTGCGCCAACTTCGGAGGGATTCCCGCCCTGGGCAACCTTTCGACCGTGAATGAGATCTTTGAGGCGGTCTATAAGAACTCGCGGAGCACCGACCCTTCGGATGCCCCGAAGCTGGAGGTCCCGCCGCTGCTGGACCGGGTGTACGCCCTGAACGAAGTAATCAAAGTGGACGTGGGACTGCCGGGCTGTCCGACGACTGCCGAAACCGTGGCTGGCGCGCTCACTGCTCTCCTCGACGGCAAGCCGTTCAGTCTACCGGAGCGGAGCGTCTGCGACGATTGCCCGACCAAACGGGAGAAGAAGGCAGTTTCCAAGATCAAGCGGCCGCTCGAGGCGGTCCATTTCACGCCCGGGCAGAAACTGGAGGAAGTCCGCTGCTACATGGAACAGGGCTACCTCTGTCAGGGACCGGCAACACGGTCCGGCTGCGGCGGCGCGGAGAAATCACCGCGCTGCATCAAAGCCTATATGACCTGCCGGGGCTGCTTTGGCCCGATCCGGGCCGGGGCCAATCCCATGGTGGACATGATGGGCGCACTTGCGAGTATCGGACTTAATCCCAAGGATATTGAAGACCGCGCCGCCACGTTCAATCGCTTTATCGGCGTTACGGGCCGGCTCCGGGCGAAAGGAGTCAAACCATGACCAAACGAGTGACGATTCAACCGGTTTCGAGAGTCGAAGGCCATGCCAAGGTGCAGATCCATCTGAATGAACAGGGCAATGTCGAGGACGCCAAGGTCCACATCATGGAACTGAGAGGATTCGAGAAATTCTGTGTCGGCCGACCGGTCGAAGAACTGCCGCGCATCGTACCCAGAATCTGCGGCGTCTGTCCCTGGGCGCACCACATCGCGTCCGCCAAAGCAACCGACCGGGTCTTCGGCGCACAAGTCCCGGATGTCGCACACAAGCTACGCGAAGCCGCCTACATGGCGCACATCGTCCACAGCCATGTGCTGCATTTCTTTATCCTCTCCGGGCCGGACTTCGTGATGGGCCCGGATTCCGACTACTCGGTGCGCAATGTGATCGGCATTGCCGGCAAAGTGCCGGAAATCGCCCAGAAGGTTCTTCATACGCGCTATGTCGCTCAGATGATTACCCAGAAGATGGGCGGCAAAGGAATCCATCCGGATTGCGCGGTTCCCGGCGGCTGGAGCAAACCGCTGACGCAGGACGAGCTCGAGCAACTCAAAGAGATGGCCGCCGAGTGCCGGGAGTTCGCGCTCTTCGCGATGAACTTCGCCAAGAAGCAGATCTTCCCGAACTACCTGGATACGGTCAAGTCATTCGCGCTTATCACGACCGGTTTCCTCGGAACCGTGAAGGACGGCGCATTGAATCTCTATGACGGCGATCTGAGATTGATGTATCCGGATGGGGCGTTCGATGAGTTCAAGACCGACGATTACCTCGACCACCTGCGCGAACATGTCGAGGGTTGGACCTATCTCAAGTTTCCCTACGCCGCGAAGGCCGGGAGCTTCTCCATGGACCTGGCTGCGCCGTCGGGCGTCTATCGCACCAACGCCCTAGCCCGGATCAATGTCTGTGACCGGATCGCCACGCCACTGGCCCAGGCCGAGCTCGAGGAGTTCCGAAGTCTGTTCGGCCGCCCCGCGCAGCAGACGCTGCTCTACCACTGGACCAGGTTGATCGAGACCGTCTATGCCGCCGAGCGAATGCAGGAGCTGTTCAACGACCCCGAGATTCTGAACCCGAACACGCGGGTCCCGGTTACTCTCAAGGCCGGCCGCGGCGTCGGTGTAGTTGAAGCCCCGCGCGGGACCCTCATTCACGACTACGAAGCCGACGAAAAGGGAATCGTGAAGAACGTGAACATCATTGTCGGCACTACGCACAACAATGCGGCCATCAATATGTCGGTCAAGCGCGCGGCCCAGGACCTGATCAAAGACGGTCAGTACGACCAGGGTGTTCTCAATCGAGTCGAGATGGCAATCCGCGCCTACGACCCCTGCTTCTCCTGCGCTACGCACGAACTGGACGGCCGGGTTCCCATCAAACTCGAGATCCTCAACCCGCGCGACGAGGTCTTGGCCGTACTGATGAGCTGAGTGGAGCGGACATGCACTTCCAACCGTCATGGGCCGACAAGGAGCTGCTGGTCTTGGGCTGCGGCAACGTGCTGTTTGGCGACGATGGATTCGGACCGGCGCTGGCGGAATACATGAACGGGGACACGATTCCGAATCACGTCCCCTTGCCGATTCCGGGCCATGCCCTGGTACTCGATGCCGGTTCGAGCGTCCGGGACATCCTCTTCGATGTCGTGCTGAGTGAAAAGGTCCCCCGCCGGATTGTCGTGGCCGACGCCCTTGACTGCGGCCGGAACCCGGGCGAGGTGTTCGAGCTGTCAGTAGATGACATCCCGGCCGGCAAGCTGGATGATTTCTCGATTCACCAGGTCCCGACTTCGAACCTGCTCCGGGAGCTCAGGGATCACAAAGGCGTTGATGTCCGCATTCTCGCAGCGCAGCCCGCGCATATCCCGGCGGACGTGAAGCCCGGTCTTTCGTCAATCATGCAGCAAGCGGTGGTTGCGGCGGCGGAAGTGCTGCGCGACCGGTACTTGAAGGAGTAGCCGTATGGAGAACAAGGAGACGCTCGCCGTAACGGACCTCGATTTCACCTTCGCCGAGGAGGTGGCCGGCCAGCCGGGCGGTGAACACATCCGGCGATGTTTTGCGTGTGGGACCTGCGTTGCCGGCTGCCCGATCAGTGAGATCGACGAAACCTACAGCCCGCGTCGGATCGTGCGGCAGATTCTGTTCGGGATGCGCGATGTGGTTCTCAGCTCGCCAACGATCTGGTTCTGCCTGGTCTGCTATCGCTGCTACGCGCGCTGTCCGCAGAAGGTCAACTTCACGGACGTGATGCGCGTCCTGCGCTATCTCGCCGTGAAAGGGAACTATGCGCCGGCCGATATTCCCAGCCGGATTGGGGAGATTGACCGGCTGTCTCAGGTTGCGCGGCACCAGCTTATCGAGAGCGATCTGGTCAAACGCGACGAACGGCTGGCCCGGTTCAAAGACTGGCTCAAGGCCAGTGCGGAATGCGGAGTGCGGAATGAGGGAAATGCCAGTGAACGCCAGTAAACGCCGACCCGAACCAGGAACCGACACAGCGATAAAGAGTTTCGAGGACCTCAAGCACGAGGTCCAGGATCGCGGCATCTGTGGCAAGTGCGGCGGGTGCGTCGCATTCTGCTCGGCCGGTGAGTTCAATGCCCTGGGGCTCGACAAAGAGGGCAAGCCGGTACTGGTCAATGAACGGAGTTGCCTGAAGTGCGGAATCTGCTATCTGATCTGTCCCCAGATTCAGGTGCTCGATCAGGAATTGAGACAGCGCCTCGGCTGGAAGCCGCTGATCGGGAGTTATCGTTCGTTGGCGGCGGCGCGGGCAACCGACCGCAGAATCCGCGCGGTCGCCACCGACGGCGGAGTCGTTACTGCGCTCCTGACCTACGCTCTGAAGAAGCACTTGATCCAGGCCGCGGTCGTGCTGCGCAAGACCGGGCCGTTCTCGCGCGAGCCGATGATCGCAACGACGCCGGCCGAGCTGATGGATGCGGCCGGCTCGCATTTCGAGGAGTCGCTGCATCTTGATACGGTGGGCCGGAAATACACGACATTTGCCCCCACCGTCCGCGAGGTCCGAAACCTCAGGGCCCGGAATATCGAACGGATCGCCGTGGTCGGTACGCCGTGCCAGGTCTATACGATCCGCAAGATGCAACTGCTGAGCGTCGTGCCGTCGGACGCGATCATCCTCACCGTCGGTCTGTTCTGCATGGAGAATTTCTCTTTCGACGAGCGGGCCCGTTCCACGATCGAGAAGAAGCTGGGCGTGAAACTGGAGCGCTTGAAGAAGGTAAACATAAAGAACGACGTGATCCTGCAGACCGAGAACAACGAAGTGATCCATCTGCCGTTCTCGACGGTTGATGAATTCGCCCGGCCTGCCTGTTTTGCCTGCCCGGACTTTGCCAATGAGTACGCGGACCTCTCCTGCGGCGGACTCGGTTCGCCGGATGGCTACACCACGACCGTGGTCCGGACGGCGCTGGGTGAGAGGATCTACAACGGCGCCCGACAGACCCAACTGATCGAGGAACTACATCACCGGAACCGGGAGGAAGCGAAGATCCACCGGACCGAGATGACGAGCAAGGTCGTCTCGTTTGCCCGCCGGAAGAAAGAGCGAGCACGGAAGAGACTCAGTAGTGGTGGAACCGCGATGGAATGAAACCGCCAGTGAACACTAGTAAACGCCAGCCGGAATCAGAGACCGGAAGCCAGAGGGCAGGACCCGATACCAAGAAGGCACTGGTTGTCGGCGGTGGCATCGCCGGGGTCCAGGCGGCCCTGGACCTGGCGGATTCCGGGGTCGAGGTCTTCCTCGTGGAGCGGGAACCGAGTATTGGCGGCCGGATGGCCCAGCTCGACAAGACCTTTCCGACCAATGACTGCGCGATGTGCATTCTCTCGCCCAAGCTCGTCGAGGCCGGGAGTCACCCCTATCTCCGGATCATTACCAACGCTCGGGTTGAATCGGTGGAAGGTGACGCGCCCGACTTCCGAGTCCGAGTCATCAAGAAGCCCCGCTACGTAGATGAGGAAAAGTGTACCGGGTGCGGCGTGTGCATGGCGAAGTGCCCGGTCAAGATACCGGATGAGTACAACGAGGGATTGGGCAAGACCCGGTGCATCCGGATTCCTTTTCCCCAGGCAGTGCCGGCAGTGGCCATCATCGAAGCGAAGAGCTGTATCTTCCTTCAGCGGGGCAAGTGTCGAATCTGTGAGAAGTCCTGCGATGCAAAGGCGATCGACTTCAACCAGCAGGAGGAACGACTTGACCTCGAAGTCGGGAGCATTATCCTCGCGGCCGGGCTGGTCGAATTCAACGCCGTGCTGAAGGATGAATACGGCTACCGGACATTCCCCAATGTCGTAACGAGCATCGAGTTGGAACGAATCCTCGGCGCCTCGGGTCCGACCAAGGGGCATGTCCTGAGGCCTTCCGACGGCAAGGAGCCGCGCAAGATCGGCTTCATCCAGTGCGTCGGTTCGCGGGATGCCCTGGTCGGCAATGAGTACTGCTCCGCGTTCTGCTGTATGCAGGCGGCCAAGGACGCCGTAATCCTCGGTGAGCACGTGCGGGGAGTCGAGACGGCCGTGTTCGGCATGGACGTGCGGGCCTTCGGCAAGAACTTCGACCGATTCATAGAACGGGCTGAGAAAGTGAACCACACGAGGTTCGTTCGGGCCCGGATATCGTCGGTCGAAATCGACCCTGCGAGTGATGATCTGGTGATCCAGTATTCTGAGGACGGCCGGGTCAGACGCGAGCGGTTCGATTTGCTGGTCCTCTCGGTCGGACTCCAGTCCACGCCCGGGCTCCGGGACCTGGCTGCCCGTCTGGGCGTCGAGGTAGACCGTTTCGGGTTTGTCCGGACTGCGCCGTTCACTCCAGTCAGCACGTCGCGGCCCGGCATATTCGTCTGCGGCTCGACGTCCGGACCGGAGGATATTCCCGAATCGGTGATCGAGGCAAGCGGCGCGGCCTCTGCCGCCGGGGTGGTTCTGAGTCGTTTGCCCAGCCGGAAGATCACGGTCGAGTACCCGCCCGAGACGTCAGTGAACGACAGCGATCGGCCTAGGGTCGGAGTCTTTGTCTGCCACTGCGGGATCAATATCGCCGCTACCGTCAACGTCAAGGAGGTAGTCGCGCAGATCGGCGCCCTGCCGTATGTCGCCTTGTGCGAGGATATGATCTTCACCTGCTCTCAGGACGCCCAGAAGACAATCCGGGACAAGGTCAATGAACTGAAGCTGAACCGCGTGGTCATTGCCGCCTGCACCCCGCGTACCCATGAGCCGCTGTTTCAGAACACACTCCGGAATGCGGGTCTCAATCCCTACCTGTTCGAGTTCGCGAACATCCGGGAACAATGTTCCTGGGTCCATCAGCAGGAACCCGAGAAAGCGACCGAGAAAGCAACCGAGATTATCAGGATGGCAGTCGCCCGCGTGTTGTATCAGGAGCCGTTGAAGAAAACCCGCGTGCGCGTTACCCGGCGGTGTCTCGTGATCGGCGGCGGGCTGGCCGGCATGACCGCCGCGCTCGACATCGCGGGCCAGGGTTACCCGGTAAGTCTGGTTGAGCGCGAAACCGAACTGGGCGGCAACCTCCGGTATATCCCCGATACCCTGGAGGGTGAACCCGTGCCGCCGCTGCTTCAATCGCTGACTGAGCGAGTCACGAATCATCCCGATATCGAAGTCTTCACCGGGGCCGTGATTGAAGGAGTCCATGGGTACGTCGGCAACTTCCGAACCAGGATCAACGTCAGTTGGACCAACAAGACCGAGGTTGAACACGGCGTCATCGTCCTGGCCACCGGTGCCCGGGAGCACAACCCGGACGAGTACCTCTACGGCCGAGATGAACGGGTGATCACTCAGCGTCAACTGGCCGCCCGGCTCGCCAACCCCAAGGTCCTGCTCGACCAGGTCAAATCAGTCGTGATGATCCAGTGTGTCGGATCGCGCGATGACCGGAATCCGAACTGCAGCCGGGTGTGCTGCAGTACGGCGATCAAACACGCGCTGAGACTGAAGGCGCTGTCGCCCCGGATCAAGGTATTCGTCCTGTATCGGGACATCAGGAGCTACGGACTACGGGAGCTCTACTACACCAAAGCGCGGGAGGCCGGTGTCATCTTCATCCGTCACACCAGGAACGACCCGCCGGCAGTCACAACCGACGAACACGGTCTGGCCGTGGTAGTTGAAGAGCGACACGCGAATCGGTCGATCCGCTTGCGGCCGGACCTGCTGGTGCTGAGCACGGGCATCGTGCCGAATCAGGAGAACAAGGCGCTCTCCCAGTTCCTGAAAGTCCCGCTGGGGCAGGACGGCTTCTTCCTTGAGGCCCACGTGAAGCTGAGGCCGGTGGATTTCGCCACCGACGGAATCTTCGTCTGCGGGCTGGCGCACTACCCGAAGCACATCCGTGAGAGCATCGCCCAGGCCAAGGCGGCCGCATCCCGGGCGGTGACCATCCTGAGCCGGGATGAGATTGAAGCCGGCGGCAAAGTCAGCTTCGTGATCGAGAACCGGTGCACCGGGTGCGGCGTCTGCGTCGAAGTCTGTCCCTACCGCGCGATTGAACTCAACCGCGAAACCGATGTCGCGGTCGTAAACGAAGCGTTGTGCGAAGGCTGCGGAACCTGTGCCGCTTCCTGCCGGTCCGGGGCAATGAACCTGAGAGGCGTCCGGGACGAGCAGATCCTGGCCGCCCTGGATGCTCTGTGATGGACAAACCCGTGTTTGAACCCAAGATCGTTGCCTTCCTGTGCAACTGGTGCTCCTACGCCGGTGCCGACCTGGCCGGCGTCAGTCGAATCCAGTATCCGCCGAACATCCGGGTCATTCGCGTGCCCTGCTCCGGTCGAATCAACCCGCTCTACATCGTCAAGGCCCTGCAGCAGGGCGCCGACGGGGTCCTGGTTTCCGGGTGCCATCCCGGCGACTGCCACTACATCAGCGGCAATCTTTTCGCCCGCCGGAAGTTCGCGCTGCTGAAGAAATTCCTGGAGCAGCTCGGGGTCGAGCCTGAACGTATCCGGTTTTCCTGGGTATCGGCGGCCGAGGGCGTGCGGTTTGCCCAGATTATCGAGAAGGTGACCAACGATCTCAGAACCCGCGGTCCGTTGCCGTACTTCCGGAAAGACCCCGCGCAATGGGAGCTGCCGCTGTGAAACGACCGGCAACTGAGATTGCCGCAATTGCCCGGGAGTTGCTCGCGGCCGGGAAGATCGACCTCTTCATCGGCTACCGGCAAACGTCATCGCCGGTCCGGACCACACCGTGCTTCCTGACCCCGCACGACGACGTCACGCGGCTGGTCTGGAACGGTTTCTGTTCGAACAACCTTGCCGTCTACCTGACCCGCATGATGGGTCGGAAGCGGATTCGAGTCGGCGTCGTCGCCAAAGGCTGTGACAGCCGTTCGATTGCGAATCTGATCCGGGAGAACCAGATCAGCCGCGAGGCGCTGGTCATCGTCGGAATGGCATGCCCGGGCATGCTCGATGTCGCGAAAGTGAGGGCGAAGCTGGCCGACCCCGGAATCGAGAAAGTCGAGGAAATTGACGGGCAGGTCATCGTAAGTTCGAAGGGTGCAATCCGCAGCCTGGCCCGCACGGATTGCCTCTACGACGGCTGTATCGGCTGCCGTCACCCGACCCCGACCGTAGTTGATCGGCTGGTCGGCGCGGCCGCGCCTGACCGCAAAAGTCCGGTTCTCGATTCGACCGTCCGGGATTTTCTCGTTCGACCGCGCGCCGAGCGCTGGCAGATTTTTGAAAGCGAGCTCGCCAAGTGCATTCGCTGCCATGCCTGCCGGAATGCGTGCCCCAACTGCTATTGCCAGGAGTGCTTTGCCGAGCAGACAAGTCCTGAGTGGCTAAGCGCCTCGAACGACATGTCCAACACGCTGCTCTACCACATCGGTCGGATCCTGCACCAGGCCGGTCGGTGCGTCGAGTGCGGGGCATGCGCGCGGGCCTGCCCGGCGAATGTCAACCTTGGACTCTTCACTCGACTGCTGGCGGACGAGGTGAGGGAACGCTTCGCGTTCGAATCCGGGATCTCGCCCGAGCAGCCCGGACTCCTGTCGACATTCAATGCCGACGACCGGCAGGAATTCATGACTGAGCCGGAGTAACGTGAAGCTGGAACTGGAATCCGGCAGCGGTTCCATCCTCCGGCGGGAGGATCTGAATCGGTTCCTCAACCTGCTGCAGGGCAGCAACGATCTGTACGGCCCGACCAGGGTTCAGGGTCGGCATGAGATCCGCAGGATCACCGCACCGGAGCAACTTGACACCCGCTACGCGAACCTGGCAATGTCGCCCAAGAGTCTCTTCCTTCCCCAGACCGAAACGCTCTTCACGTTTGCGACCGGCAACCGCAAAACCAGCCCCGCTGCCGCGCGGGCCGGCAGCGGTCGGAACATACTGTTTGGCGTGAGGCCCTGTGACGCGATGGCGATCACCTTCCTGGACCGAATCTTCAGCGGTGAAGACTACCGGGACCCGCGCTATGCCGCCCGGCGTGCTTCGCTGATCGTCATAACGCTGGCCTGCACCGTCCCGGACCCGACCTGCTTCTGCACGACGGTCGACTGCGCCCCGGACTCCGAGATCGGGGCCGACGTGATCCTCTTTGAACTGCCCGCCTACTATCTCGTCAAGCCGGTCACCCGGGCCGGCCGCGACGTACTGGAAGCTGCGGCATCACTGCTCACCGGGGCAACCCGAAACGACTGGGACGAGAAACACCGGTCGGCCCAGAATGCGAGACAGAGCCTGCGGCACGGCTTCGACCCGAATCGACTGACAGCCAAACTGGGGGATTTCCAGGCACCTTACTGGGAGAAGCTGCACCGGGAGTGCCTGGGCTGCGGAGTCTGCACCTACCTCTGCCCGACCTGCTACTGCTTCGACATCACCGACGAAACGATTAAGTCCCGGGGCCGCCGGATAAGGACCTGGGATTCGTGCATGTTCCCGAGGTTCACCCAGCACGCGTCAGGCCACAACCCGCGGCCAACGCAGAAGGAGCGAACGAGACAGCGCATCCTGCACAAATTCAACTACGCGCTGAAGAGCCACGGACGGAAGCTCTGTGTCGGATGCGGTCGGTGCATTGCCTTCTGCCCGGTCGGGATCGACATCCGCAGTGTGCTGAAGGAAATCGTGGAGTCCTAGATGAAAGACCCGTATCTGCCGATTCCGATCCGAATTGACGGCATGGTGTTCGAGAACGAGGCTCGTGACATAAAGACCTTCCGTCTCGTCTTCACCGATGAGCCGAACCGGATCGGATTCTCGTTCCTGCCGGGCCAGTTTGCCGAACTCTCCCTGATGGGTGCCGGGGAGTGCCCAATCGGAATCGCGTCTTCGCCGACCGAACCGGACCACCTTCTCCTCACCGTGAAGCGGGCCGGTATCGCAACCACCGCACTCCATCGCAGCAGTGTCGGGGACATAATCGGCATCCGGGGGCCCCTGGGCAATACCTTCCCGATCCCGGCTATGGAAGGCAAGAGCATCGTGATCGTCGGCG